>Ga0209587_1000996_pt1 | contig 13638 bp, 14 predicted proteins | sample NGEPerD_2_FD_184512 | JGI IMG/M metagenome (GOLD analysis project Ga0209587, IMG submission 184512) | Arctic peat soil microbial communities from the Barrow Environmental Observatory site, Barrow, Alaska, USA - NGEE PermafrostL1-D... | ecosystem: Environmental > Terrestrial > Soil > Wetlands >... | reverse complement strand
GTGGCTTGAGGCTCCCGCTAGAAAATCTCTAGGCGCGAAACGATATAGACCCTAGAGCGTTCCGCACGATTGCGGGTTTCAGTCCTCACGCGGGTGGCGACAAGGCATGAGTGAAGCTTTCGATATCTACACACTGTTGTTCCTAGTGCTCGCGGTCGTGATTTTTATCCGGCTGCGTAGCGTGCTGGGACGCCGCACGGGCAGTGAACGCCCGCCATACGATCCCTATACGCGCACCGATGCCAAACAGGCCGGCACGCCCGAGGGGACCGTGGTGGCGCTGCCGCGCGGCCGCACCGCCCAGGCGCCGGTCGGCGAGGCCGCAGGGCCGTCGGCCGAGGATATCGAGGAGCGGCTCGAGCGCTTTGCCGCCAAGGACAGCCCGCTCGGCAAGGCGCTGACCGCGCTGATCAAGGCGGAGCCCGATTTCGATCCGGGCGAATTCCTCGAGGGCGCCAAGGTGGCCTACGAGATGATCGTGGGCGCCTTTGCCGTCGGCGACGAGAAGGCGCTGAAGGATCTGCTCGGCGATGATGTGTTCGACGGGTTCGCACGCGCCATCGACGAGCGCGAAGAGCGCGGCGAGACCGTGCAGTCGACGCTGGTCGGGATCGACAAGGCCGACATCATCGAGTCCGAGATCAAGGACAAGCAGGCTTATGTCACGGTGAAGTTCGTGAGCGAGCTCATCTCGGTGACGCACGACTCCGACGGCGAAGTGGTCGAAGGCGATCCCAAGAAGGTCCGCGAAGTCACCGACATCTGGACCTTCTGCCGCGACCTCACCTCGCGCAATCCGAACTGGAAGCTCGTCGCCACCGAAGCGGCGAACTAGCTTTTTCCTCTTCTTCTTTTGCTTTCCGCTGTCATGCCCGGACTTGATCCGGGCATCCATGCCGTTAGTCTTCAGCACTCGAGAGGCAAATGGAATGGATTGCCGGGTCAAGCCCGGCAATGACGAGTCGTGGATGCTCAGCGGCCAAAGCTCGTTCCGGTGGATTTCTCCCAACTCGACGGCTGGGCAGACGACGACCACGCCGCCGCCTTCCACGCTTTTCTGAAGTCATGCCGCGTTGCGCCGCATGGTGATGCCATGGCTGCGGATGCGCTTGCGCTTGGCGAGACGCTCGACGACGCGGTGGCACGGACCTTCTTCGAGGGACACTTCGTGCCGCATGTCGTCGACGCGAAGGAGCCGGGCCTCGTCACCGGCTATTACGAGCCGGAGGTGCACGGCGCACACGAGCCCGGCAATCGGTTCGGTGTGCCGGTCTATGGGCGGCCTGACGATCTCATCACGCGGGCGGACGAGACGGAACGCGCGCGCTTCAACGACCGGGTCACCGGCTTCCGCGCCACACCTTCCGGCGAGGTGGCCTATTACACGCGCGCCGAAATCGAGGCGGGCGCACTTCAGGACCGCAGTCTCGAGCTGCTCTATCTCGAGGATACGGTCGATCTGTTCTACATGCAGGTGCAAGGCTCGGGGCTTGTGCATCTCGATGACGGCACAAGCCTGCGGCTCACCTATGCCGGTAAGAACGGGCATCCCTACACCTCGATCGGCAAGCTCCTCATCGCGCGCGGCGAACTCGGCGCGGTCGAGATCGACATGGACAGGGTCAAGGCGTGGCTCCGCGCCGATCCGATGCGCGGGCGCGCGCTCATGCAGGAAAACATGTCCTATGTGTTCTTCCGTGCACTGAGCGAGACGGAAGGGCGTGACGGGCCGCTTGGCGCGGCGGGCGTTTCCCTCACGCCGGGCCGGAGCCTGGCCATCGACACGGCCCACCATGGCCTCGGCACGCCGGTCTTCGTTACCGCGGCGGACCTCAAGACATCCGATGGACATCCCTTCCGCCGGCTGATGATCGGCCAGGACGTGGGCTCGGCGATTTCCGGCTCCCAGCGCGGCGACATTTTCTGGGGCACGGGCACGGGCGCGGGCGCCATCGCCGGCAGCACCCGCCATAAGGCGCGGTTTCACGTCCTGCTCCCGAAGCGTTAAGGCGCCTTAGGGTAAGTCCCATTAGGGTAAGTGCCCTTGGGGTAAGCTGCCCCCAAAGGACAGGCCGGATGGGCAAGAGCGACATCGATAAGGAGATGGAGGACGATGCGGCGCTGTGGGCGCGCGTGGCCCAGACGGCGGCGCCGCTCAAGAAGAAGAACCGCGTCATGCGGGTGGCCACGCCGCCAAAGCCCGTCCAGCCGCCGAAGGGTGGCGCAAAGGCCGCCGCGAAGTCAGGCGCGAAGGCCGATGCCAAGCCGGTGGCTGCGCCACGGCCAAGCCACGCGCCCCATAGCGGCATCGACCGGCAGACGGCACGAAAGCTCGACAAGGGGCATCTCGCCGTCGAAGCCCGGCTCGACCTGCACGGCATGCGCCAGCGCGACGCCCATGTGGCCTTGCGCAAATTTCTCAAGTGGGCGCAAAGCCATGACTACCGCCACGTGCTGGTCATCACCGGCAAGGGGTCGCTTCGCGATGAGAGCCGCAGCTTCTATGAAGACGAAGCGCGCGGCGTCCTGCGCCAGGCGGTGCCGCGCTGGCTCGCGCTCCCCGACCTCGCGCCGCTGATCGTCAGCTTCTCGGAGGCGCCGCAACGGCTCGGCGGCGGCGGCGCGCTCTATGTGCGGCTGCGGCGCGCGAAATAACGGGACGTTGGATAACGACCGTGAGATCAGGCGCTTAGACCGGATCAAGGCTCCTTCACCAAACTCCCTACGGGCGGCACGAGAGGGAAAGATTGTGCGCGGCCCTCCGCGGACATAGGATTTGCCTTCGCGGAACGCTGAGCACTCAGTCGCGAGGACATGTTGGGTCCATAAGGAGGACCGACGATGTCGTGCGAATGCAAACTGCTGCTTCAGGATGCTTCTCGCCCCGGCGGCCATCGCCCTTTTTGCGATCGACACGGCGGTGCCCGCGTCCGTCTGTGCCCAGGGCGGACCACCGCCCGGTCCCGCGGCCAACGAACACGGCATGGCGCCTTCTGATTCTGTCAACGCCGTCACACCGAGTGCCAAGTCGCGCTGACTACGGGAGGGCAGTCATGTTTCAAAGCAGACGTTCAGGTGTTGAGAGTCCCGCCGCTAAGCTCGCTGCCGCATCGCCCTTCGCGCTGCTCGCCGCATGGGCCCCGAACGCAGCGGAAGCGGCGAACAGGCATCACGGATCAGCGGCGCAAGCACCGCAGGTGAAGAGCGACAGCTTCAAAACCGAGGTGCTCGAGGCCTCGAGCCGCCGGCCCGTCTTCGTCAACTTCTACGCGGTGTGGTGCCGGCCGTTCTTCTCCACCCTCGACACCGTCACCGCCGATTACGAGGGGCGGGCAAAGATTTTCAGCGTGGATGTCGACGAGAGCCCCGACGTCAGCGGCCATTTTGGCATCGGGCCGCTCCCCGCTCTGGTCGCGTTCCGTGACGGCCAGGCTGTCGAGAGGCTCGAAGGAAACAAGTCGGAGTCCGAACTCCGTGCGTTCCTCGACCGTCACATGACCGGCGGCCCGATGAGGCAGCTTGATGCTCGGACGAGGGGCGGCGAGCTAAAGAATACACTTCGACAAATCGGCCCTCTTGCCAAACAATCAGGGGCATCAATAAATTTCGGGCGGCGTATGGTCGAGGATGTCCATTTTCGGATCGTAGGCCGCGGTCTGAATTTCGAAGAGACCGAGCAGGGTCGAGAAGATGTTGTCGTGAGACAGCCGTTCTTTTCGCTTCCGTTGGATGTTCGTCAGGCTTTGACGATCGAAATTCCTCCCGACCCACATCACAAAGGGGACGTGCTTCTGCGCATCGGGCGCCAGGAAATAGGGCAGTCCGTGGAGATATAAACCGTTCTCGCCGAGCGACTCGCCGTGGTCGCTGACATAAAGCATCGACGTCTCGAACTCGCCGTCATTCCGCTTAAGCAGCTCGATGACCTTTGACAGAAAGAAATCCGTGTAAAGGATGGCGTTGTCATAAGCGTTGACGATCTCTTCGGTGCTGCACGCGCCCAAATCATTGGTCTTGCAGGCTGGCGTGAACTTTTCAAACGCTGGCGGATACCTCTTGTAATAGGCAGGTCCGTGGTTTCCCATCTGGTGGAGGACGATAAGAAGGTCCCTGCTCGGGTGACTGTCGATGTAGGCCTGTAGTCCGATGAGCATGCCCTCGTCCCGACACTCCACATCGCAAACGGGATTGGTCTTGTTTGTGAAATAGGTCTCGTACTCAACGCGATCAGCGACGTGCTTCGAGCTCGAATTGTTTTCGCGCCAAAGGATGCTGACGCCAGTCCGCTTCAAGACGTCCAGGGCATTATCTGCGGCCTCCGCCTTTTCCGTGCTGAACTCTGACCGGGTATAATGCGAGAAGATGCAAGGTACGGATTGCGCGGTGGATGTGCCGCATGACCAGAAGTCGGGAAAGTTGACAACGCCTTCCTTTCGCAGTCGCGGATTAGTCTCCCGACCGTAGCCATTCAGCGAGAAATGGTCGGCGCGAGCGGTTTCCCCTATCACCATGATGACGAGTTCTCGATGAGCATCCGAACCGGGAATCTCGGCGTTTGCGCCGACAATCAAATGCGGTAGGGCGGCAAAGGTCGTCGAATCGTTTATGAGCCTTCCCGCAGAATAAAATGCATAGACGGGATTGACGCGATACCAGATCTCATCGTGCTCCCGGAACATCGACGTGTAGTGCCCGCTGAACGAGAAGAACACACCAGCGGCGACAGCAATTGATGCAGACACAAGTCGAAGGCGGAACATCAGCGCGGAACGCGGGGCGGGAATGTTCAGCTTCGCCCTGTAAACGAACAGGGAGGGCAGAACGCCCAATAGAAGGACATACAGGACGAGCTGTAGATTGAGGAGATCGCGGACTTCGCGGGCGTCTGTCTCAATAGCATTGATCAGCATGTCGTCATCAACGATGACGCCATACTCGTTCATGAAGTAGGCAACGACCGAACTCACGAGCAGAAACGCAATAAGAACCGGTTTTGCCGCGGTTCGGTGGCATAGCGCAGACAGGACGAGAACGAATGTCGCTATGATGAAAGGCAGCAACGAGGCTGCAAACAGGATCTCCTCCGTGCGCGAGTGGAACACTTTAAACGCGTTGGTGAAGAGCGCGGTGTTGGCGAACAACGCGACGTACACCGCCACAATCACGATCAGGGCGTTGATCGAGAACGGGCCCTCGAGCAAATAGCGGAGTTTCTTCATTACGCCCCCCCCTCCCGGAGACCGTCAGTCTTTCCAACGATACTCTGCGGCCAGCCCTAGCCTCCGAAGCCAAAAGGCCACAGAGAATGCAGGGACGCGTCTACCGGGCGAAAGAGGTATTTTTGGGATAGGCCGAGGGTGCAAATCCGACCTAGGTCAGCAACTTGGCCAGGAAACGCGGTTAGAGAATAAACTTCGAAAGGTCGGTGTTCTTGGCGAGGTCGCCGATGTGCTCCTGCACATAGGCGGCGTCGATGACGATGGTCTCGCCATCCTTGTCGCCCGCATCGAAGGAAATCTCGTCGAGGATGCGCTCCATCACGGTCATGAGGCGCCGCGCGCCGATATTCTCGACCGACGTGTTAACTTCCACCGCGATGTCGGCGATCGCCGCGATGGAGTCCTCGGTGAAGTCGAGCGTCAGACCTTCCGTCTTCATCAGCGCCACATATTGATTGATGAGGCAGGCCTTGGGCTCGGTGAGGATGCGGCGGAAGTCCTCGCGGGTCAGCGCGCGCAGCTCCACGCGAATGGGCAAGCGGCCCTGCAGCTCGGGCAGCAGATCCGAAGGCTTGGCGATGTGGAACGCGCCCGAGGCAATAAACAGAATGTGGTCGGTCTTCACCGGCCCGTATTTGGTGCCGACCGTGGTGCCCTCGATCAGCGGCAGAAGATCGCGCTGCACGCCTTCGCGTGAGACATCGGCGCCGACGCGTTCGGAGCGCGCGCAGATCTTGTCGATTTCATCCAAGAACACGATGCCGTTGTTCTCGACATTCGAGATCGCCTCCTGAATCATCATGTCGTCGTCGATGAGCTTGTCGGATTCCTCGGCCATGAGGATGTCGAAGCTATCCTTCACGGTGACGGTGCGCGGCTTGGTGCGCTGACCGAGCGCCTTTCCCAACATGTCGGAGAGATTGATCATGCCCACCTGGCTGCCGGGCATGCCGGGAATATCGAAGGACGGCATGGAGGGCTGATCTGCGACCTGGATCTCGATCTCCTTGTCGTCAAGTTCGGCCGCGCGCAGCCGCCGGCGAAACGTGTCGCGCGTCGATTGGCTCGCGCCCGCGCCGACCAGCGCATCGACGACACGCTCCTCGGCATTGAGCTGGGCCTTAGCCTCGACTTCCTTACGCTTGGCGTCCCGCACCAGCCCGATGCCCGCCTCGAGAAGATCGCGGACGATCTGTTCGACGTCGCGGCCGACATAGCCGACCTCGGTGAACTTGGTGGCCTCGACCTTGATGAAGGGCGCACCGGCGAGCTTGGCGAGGCGGCGGGAAATCTCCGTCTTGCCGACGCCGGTGGGGCCGATCATCAGGATGTTTTTCGGCAGCACCTCTTCGCGCATGTCGCCTTCGAGCTGCTGGCGCCGCCAGCGGTTCCTGAGCGCGATGGCCACGGCGCGCTTGGCGTCACGCTGACCGATGATGTGACGGTCGAGCTCGGAAACAATCTCGCGGGGGGAAAAGGCGGTCATGAACTCTCTGACTGGACTTTGCTACTTGGTGGCGTCGAGGGTTTCGACGGTCACCTCGTCATTGGTGTAAACGCAAATCTTGGCGGCAATGGACATCGCCTTGCGCGCAATTGCCTCAGCATCGAGGTCGGTGTCGAGCAGGGCGCGTGCGGCAGCCAAGGCAAAGGAGCCGCCGGAGCCGATGCCCATCACCGCGTCGTCCGGTTCGAGCACGTCGCCGGTTCCGGTGAGCACCAGGCTCTCGTCCGGATCGGCGACAATCATCATGGCTTCGAGACGGCGCAGATAGCGGTCGGTGCGCCAATCCTTGGCGAGCTCGACGCAAGCGCGCTTGAGCTGATCGGGAAACCGCTCGAGCTTGGTCTCAAGCCGCTCGAACAGGGTGAAGGCGTCGGCCGTGGAGCCGGCGAACCCGGCGATGACCTTGCCAGAGCCCACCCGGCGGACCTTCCGCGCGGTGCCCTTGATGATGGTCTGACCGAGGGAGACTTGGCCGTCGCCAGCGACCACGACCTTGCCGGCCTTGCGGACGGTGAGGATCGTGGTGCCGTGCCACGTCTCGGAAGGGGAGGGGGATGAACTCATGCTGCAATGCGATATCGGCGCGGGCGCGCCATTCGTCAAGCTCTCCGCGGTATTGGCCCTAACGTCGCAGGGGGGCTAAGGCCCCTTTCAAAGCAGGGTCTCCAGGGGCGGGAGGTCGATTCCGACGACGCGCCAGCGGATGCCGACCAGCTCCATGATGGCCGTGACAGTCAGGGAATCGGGCTTTTCCGGGTCTTTCAGGTCGAACGTGAAGCGGGTCGGCGAGGCGAAGAAGGCGTAAGTGACGAAATCGACGAAGGATTCGTCACGCTCGCGGTGCTCGACCACGGTCGGACTGCCCAGGATGGCGTCCGGCGTGGCCATGCCGTCCACGGCGCTGTCCACCAGGCCCGGGGCAAACAGCTTTGCCAGCGCCTGCCCGAAAGTCCCGAGAATCGGCCGTTTTTCGGCGAATTCGTCGGCTTTGCCGAGCACTTGGCCCTGCACTTCGCCCTTCAGGTCCGCCTGCACTTTCGGGAAATCCACCAGACGCTCCAAGGCCGCCTTGTCGTCGGTGAGCAGCGCCCGGTCGATCCAATACATAGTGAGATAGGGGTAGCCGATATAGGCGGCGAGCATAATGGCGAGCAGCAGAAGCAGGCGGCGCATGGTGTTCCCTCATTTATGGGGGTTGGGCGTAGCATGGCCGCATGACGCGGCGTATAAGCCGGGGCTGAGATGCGAATTTCTAACAGCCTTTACTTAAGACCCTTATTTAAGACCCCGCAGCTATGCTGGCAGACATGCAGAAGCGAAGCAAATCAACGGACTCCCGGGCCGCGACGGTCAAACGGCGCACCAAGGAGACCAAGATCAGCGCCAGCGTCGATCTCGACGGGACGGGCGCCTACGACGTCTCCACGGGCGTCGGCTTCCTCGACCACATGATCGAGCAGCTGGCGCGGCATTCGCTCATCGATATCGAACTCACGTGCGAGGGCGACCTTCATATCGACCAGCACCACACGACCGAGGATTCCGGCATCGCTCTGGGCCAGGCATTTGCCGAGGCCCTGGGCGACAAAGCCGGCATCACCCGCTATGGCGCCTGCTATCTGCCGATGGACGAGACGCTGACCCGCGTCGCGCTCGATGTGTCGGGGCGGCCGTTCCTGGTGTGGGACGTCGCGTTCACGCGCGCCAAAGTCGGCGAGATGGATACCGAGCTGTTCCGCGAATGGTTCCAAGCCTTCGCGCAACATGCCGGGCTGACGCTGCACGTCGAAAACCTCTACGGCGAGAATAGCCACCATGTCGCCGAGACCTGCTATAAGGCGCTCGCCCGGGCGCTTCGCCAGGCGATCGCCATCGATCCCAGGCAGAGCGGGCGGGTGCCCTCCACCAAGGGCCAGCTCTAACGATTCCCGTCATTGCCGGCTTGACCCGGCAATCCATGGGCCCTTCATACGGCGTGGCCCAGCTTGGATGCCCGGATCACGTCCGGGTATGACGCGTTTTGAGGAATGAAGTGACCGTCTATACCGTTTATGAGCCCCCCGGCGACGAGACCGATCTCGCCGCGCGCGCCGCCAAAATCGCCTTCGTCAAGGAAGGCTTTTCCTGGCCCGCGCTGTTCGTGCCGGCGTTCTGGCTGATCTTCCAGCGCATGTGGCTCGAGCTGATCGTGTTCCTCGTGGTGATCCTCGCGCTGCCATGGCTGTTCGGCGCGGGCGAGCTGGGGCGGGAGATCGCCGGCTGGGCGACGGTTGCGCTCACCATCCTTTTTGCCTTCGAGGCCAACGATCTCAGGGGCTGGGCGCTGCAACGGCGCGGCTACCGCTTTGCCGCCGTCACCGCGGGCCGCGACCGCACGGAGGCGGAGCGGTCGTTCTTCACCGCGTGGCTGCCGGAGCAGCAGCGGGCGGCACGGCGGCTGGCGCCGCCGCCAAAGACCGGGGCGCCAAAGGACAAGGCGCTGGTGCCGACACGCCAGAGCGGCGGTGACGAGGTTATCGGATCGTTTCCACGAGCTTGAATTCCATGCACGTCGCCATCATCGATTACGGGTCCGGCAATCTCCACTCCGCCGCCAAGGCGTTCGAGCGGGCGGCGCGGGAGCAAGGCTCCAAGCTCGAGATCAAGGTCACGGCAGAACCCGACGACGTGCTCAGCGCGGAACGCATCGTGCTGCCGGGCGTCGGCGCCTTCGCCGACTGCAAGGCGGGGCTTGCCAGCATTGAGGGCATGATCGCGGCGCTCGAGGAATCCGTGCGGGAGCGGGGCACGCCATTTCTCGGCATTTGCGTGGGGCTGCAGCTGATGGCCACGCGCGGGCTGGAGCATGGGGTGACACCGGGGCTCGATTGGATTGGCGGCGAGGTGCGGGCCATCGAGCCCGAGGATGCATCGCTCAAGATCCCGCATATGGGCTGGAACACATTGAAGCTCGCGCGGGAACACGCGTTGTTCGAGGGCATTCCCACGGGCGACAACGGCCTCAACGCCTATTTCGTGCACTCCTATCATTTCGTGCCGAAGGCTGCGCGTGATCTCATCGCCACCACCGATTACGGTGGGGACGTGACGGCGTTCGTGGCGCGCGACAACGTAGCGGGCAGCCAGTTCCACCCGGAGAAGAGCCAGAAGCTCGGTCTGGCGCTGATCGCCAATTTCCTGAAATGGACTCCATAGAGGCTGCATGATTCTATTTCCCGCTATCGATCTGAAAGACGGCCAATGCGTGCGCTTGCGCCAGGGCGAGATGGACCAGGCGACGGTGTTCAACGCCGATCCGGTTGCGCAGGCGAAGGCGTTCGAGGATCAAGGCTTCGAGTGGCTGCACGTGGTCGACCTCAACGGCGCGTTCGAGGGCAAGCCCGTGAACGGCGCGGCGGTCGAGGCGATCTTCGCTGCGGTGCATCTGCCGATCCAGCTCGGCGGCGGCATCCGCGACCTCGACACCATCGCCATGTGGCTCGACAAGGGCATCGACCGGGTGATCCTCGGTACGGCCGCCGTGCGCAATCCCAATCTCGTGCGCGAGGCGGCGCGCGACTTTCCGGGCTGCATCGCGGTCGGCATCGACGCACGAGACGGCAAGGTGGCGATCGAAGGCTGGGCGGAAACGAGCCAGATGACCGCGCTCGACCTCGCGCGCCGTTTCGAGGACGCCGGCGTCGCGGCGATCATTCACACCGACATCGCGCGCGACGGCGTGCTGGAAGGTCTCAATCTCGATGCGACGGCCGAGCTTGCCGAGGTGGTCTCGGTTCCCGTCATTGCGAGCGGCGGACTGGCCTCGCTCGACGACATCAAGCGGCTGTTGGAGCCGCGGTTTGAGAAACTCGATGGCGCGATCACCGGCCGCGCCCTCTATGACGGGCGTCTCGATGCGAAAGAGGCGCTGGCAATGATCGCCGCGCGCTACGGCCATCACGGCATGACGGGGCAGTACTAAGGTCATGCTGAAGGTTCGCGTCATTCCCTGCCTCGACGTCAAGGAAGGCCGCGTCGTCAAAGGCGTGAACTTTGTCGACCTGCAAGACGCCGGCGATCCGGTCGAGGCGGCCACGGCCTATGACGAGGCCGGCGCGGACGAACTCTGCTTTCTCGACATCACGGCGAGCCATGAGAAGCGCGGCACGATCCTCGATATCGTCCGCCGCACGGCGGAGCGCTGCTTCATGCCGCTCACGGTCGGCGGCGGCGTGCGCTCCACCGAAGACGTGCGTGCGCTGCTCGAGGCCGGCGCCGACAAGGTGTCTATCAACACCGCCGCGGTGCGGGACCGGCAGCTGGTGCGCCGGGCGGCGGAAAAATTCGGCGCGCAATGCATCGTTGTGGCGATCGACGCCAAGCGGGTGGGCGCCAACGGCAAGGCGCCGCGCTTCGAGATCTTCACCCATGGCGGCCGCGAGCCCACGGGCATTGAGGCGATCTCCTTTGCCGAAGAGGTGGTGTCGCTGGGGGCGGGCGAGATCCTGCTCACCTCGATGGACCGGGACGGCACGCGTGCCGGTTTCGACAACGAGCTGACCCGTGCGATTGCCGATGCGGTGTCCGTGCCGGTGATCGCCTCGGGCGGCGTGGGGACGTTGCAGCATCTCGTGGACGGGGTGCGCGAGGGGCACGCCTCGGCCGTGCTCGCCGCCTCGATCTTCCATTACGGGGAGCATACGATCGGCGAGGCGAAGCGCTTCATGGCCGCTGCCGGGCTCCCCATGCGGCTCGATCGTTAACGTATCGCCTTAGGAGTACCGCGTTTCGGCCTATTCCCACCGTCCCCGCCACAGTGTATGAGCCAGGGCATGAGCACTAATGCATTGGATAGGCTCGCGGCCACCATCAAGGCCCGGCGCGAAGCAACGCTTGAGGACTCCTACACCAAGCGGCTCCTGGCCGACCCCATCAAGCCGGCCAAGAAAGTCGGCGAGGAGGGGGTCGAGGTGGCGATCGCCGCCGTTGCCCAGGACAAGGACGCGCTGATCTCAGAGACCGCGGACCTGCTGTACCATCTGCTGGTCGTGCTGGAGTCCCGCGACGTGAGTCTCGAGGAGGTCTATGACGAGCTGGAGCGGCGTATGGGCGAGGCCGACGACAAAAATCGAAAGGCCGCCTCGGTCTAATCCGACCGGCGCGCCTCGTTCCAAGATGAACCCGCGGCCCACCGTTGCCTTTTCGCCGTACGCGACCTATTCGCGCGAGGAATGGGCGCGGCTGCGAGACAACACGCCACTCACCCTGAGCGAAGCCGACCTCGAAAATCTCTCGGGCCTGACAGAGCGAATCTCCACCGACGAGGTGGTGGAGATCTACCTGCCCCTCAGCCGCCTGCTCAGCCTCTATGTGGAGGCGTCGCAAGGCTTGCATGGCGACACGGAGAGTTTTCTGCGCCGGGACGACGGCAAGATGCCCTTCATCATCGGACTTGCGGGCAGTGTCGCCGCCGGCAAGAGCACGACGGCGCGCGTGCTTCAGGCGCTGCTTGCGCGCTGGCCGAGCCATCCCGACGTGGCGCTGGTCCCGACGGACGGATTCTTGTTGCCCAATACGGTGCTCCAGGACCGCGGGCTGATGACCCGCAAGGGTTTCCCCGAGAGCTACGACCTGGCGCGGCTGCTGAACTTTCTGGCGGATGTGAAGTCGGGCAAGGCGGCGGTCGAGGCGCCGGTCTATTCTCATCTGGTCTACGACGTGCTGCAGGATCAGACGCTCGTGGTCGACCAGCCGGACATCGTCATCGTCGAAGGCCTCAACGTCCTCCAGCCTGCGAAGCTGCCCAAGGACGGCGAGGTTATTCCCTTCGTCTCGGACTTCTTCGACTTCTCGATCTATATCGATGCCAGCGAGGAACTGGTCGAGGCCTGGTATGTGGAGCGCTTCTTGCGCCTACGTCAGACCGCGTTCCGCGATCCCGCCTCTTACTTCCATCGCTACGCCACGCTGTCGGAAGACGAAGCGCGCGAGACGGGGCTGTCGATCTGGCAATCGATCAATGTCGTCAATCTGAAAAAGAATATCCTGCCCACGCGCCAACGCGCGGATCTCATCCTGCGCAAAGGCGCAGATCACGCAGTGGAAAGCGTGGCGCTCAGAAAGCTCTGAGCCGCAATCTCAGTATTGATCAGGATAGAGCTGCTGCGAGCCGAGCCCGATATTGAGCCGGAGCATGGTGCGGGTGGCGAACACGGCGTCTTCGTCGATCCGCGTCGTGCCGCCGACACCGGCATATTTCATCTGCGGTACGGAGGAGATGTATTCATAGTCCGTCCACAGCGACAGGCTGGTGCGCGTGCCGAGCTGCTTGCGGGTCTCCAGCGATACAGTGCCGATGAAGGCGAGTTCGTCGTTTGACTTGGCGAGGCTGGTGGGAGTGCCAAGACCGGTGAACCGGCCGTTATAGTCCGTCTCGGCATTGTATAGGCCGGCCGTCGCATTCACGAAGGTGCGCAAGCCGAGACTGTCGTAAATCCCACCGACACTCTTGACCCCCGGGATAAAGCCGAAGCTGTACTCGCCGCCCATGCCGATGTAGCCACCGGAATAGGTGGTGTCGAGAGTCTCTTTGTAGGTGAAGGCCGTGCCCCGGATACCGCGAAGCTTGTTGTCTTGGTCGATGCCGCGCACGTCAAAGCCGACGATGAAATAGTCGTTGCGGTAGATGTCAGGCTTGACCTCGGTCGGCGCGCCGGTGGCGAACTTCAGTTCGGCCTGGGCGCCCCAATAATCCGCTTCGCGGTCCGTCTTGGTTTTGAGCGTGCTGCCGGTATACGCCTGGGTGCCGGTGGGATCGATGACGAAGCAGGCCGTGGCGCCGCCACTGCAACCGATCGTATGGTCGTCTTCGACCTGGGACCAAAAGCCCTCGACGCTGCCGCTCACGCGATAGCCGCCCCAATAGCCGAAGGA
>Ga0209587_1000995_pt1 | contig 13648 bp, 12 predicted proteins | sample NGEPerD_2_FD_184512 | JGI IMG/M metagenome (GOLD analysis project Ga0209587, IMG submission 184512) | Arctic peat soil microbial communities from the Barrow Environmental Observatory site, Barrow, Alaska, USA - NGEE PermafrostL1-D... | ecosystem: Environmental > Terrestrial > Soil > Wetlands >... | reverse complement strand
TCCAGCCCCGGAAGAAGTACTCCTCCCCCGCCGCCTGCAGCGGCGTGGTGAGGACGACGATCGCCAGCAGCACGGCGACGTCGGTGCCGCGGCCGCTGGGGACGCCGTCCAGCAGCCAGAAGAAGGCCGTCACGGCAACGGCGATCACCAGCGAGACGGCGGCACACGCGAGCATCCACCGCCACCGCAGCCGGCCCACGACCGAGGAGACCCAGCGCGGGCGCCAGCCGTGTCCGGCCCATACCGCCAGCATCGACAACGGGATGCAGGCGGCGAGCAGCAGGTTCGTCGACAGGAGCACCCAGGGCTGGTCGAGCTCGGACTGCATCGACTCCAGGTCGAGACCGCCGCTGAGCGACGCGACGAACAGCGCGACCGTCGACGCGACGAGGAGCAGGGCCAGCCCGCCCACGACGATCGTGAGCGAGAGGAGCGAGCGCCACCACCGGTGGCGCTCGCCGCGGAGCAGCTGGGTGTAGGGCCGGCTCATGCACTCACTCTCGCCCGCAGAGCGACCAGGCGAGCGAGGGTGGACTCACGGCCGAGGATCTCCATCGACTCGAACAGCGGTGGGGACACCCGGCGGCCCGTGACCGCGACGCGCAGCGGCGCGAAAGCGAACTTAGGCTTGATCCCCAGCCCCTCGACCAGCACGCGGCGCAGCTCGGCCTCGATCTCGGCCGTCGCCCACGTCGACAGCGGGGCCAGGGCCTCGGCCGACGCCGAGAGGACGTCGGCGGCGTCGTCCTTCAGGGCCGCCACGGCGTCCGGCTCGATGGCCAGGTCGGCGTCGGAGGTGAAGAGGAAGCCGAGCATCCCGGGGGCCTCACCGAGCAGGTTCATCCGCGTCTGCACCAGCGGCGCGGCCTCGCGCAGCACCTCGTCCTCGCGCTCGGTCAGCGCGTCGCCGACGAGCCCGGCAGCGCGCAGGTAGGGGACGAGCCGCTCCCGGAACTCACCCTCCGGCAGCAGCCTGATGTGGTCGCCGTTGATCGCCTCGGCCTTCTTGGAGTCCCACCGCGCCGGGTTGGGGTTGACGTCGTGGACGTCGAAGGCCGCGACCAGCTCGGCGCGGTCGAAGACGTCACGGTCGTCGGCGATCGCCCACCCGAGCAGGGACAGGTAGTTCACCATTCCCTCCGGCGTCATCCCGCGCTCCCGGTGCAGGAAGAGGTCGGCCTCCGGCGCACGCTTGGAGAGCTTGCGGTTGCCCTCACCCAGCACCAGCGGCAGGTGACCGAACTGCGGCACCCCCTCCGCTGCACCGATGTCGCCGAGCGCGGAGTAGAGGGCGATCTGGCGGGGTGTCGAGCTGAGCAGGTCTTCCCCGCGCAGCACGTGGGTGATGCGCATCGCGGCGTCGTCCACCGGGTTCACCAGCGTGTAGAGCGGCTCGCCGTTGCCGCGCACGATGACGAAGTCGGGAACCGCGCCCGCCGGGAACGTCACGTCACCGCGGACGAGATCGGTGAACGTGATGTCGCCGTCCGGCATCCGCAGCCGCAGCACGGGCACCCGCCCGTCGTCCCGGAACGCCTGCCGCTGTGAGTCCGTCAGGTCGCGGTCGTGGTTGTCGTAGCCGAGCTTGACGTCGCGTCCGGCGGCCCGGTGACGGGCCTCGACCTCCTCCGGCGTCGAAAAGGACTCGTATGCATGACCGCTCGCGAGCAGCCGCTGAGCCACGTCGCGGTGGAGGTCGCGCCGCTCGCTCTGGCGGTAGGGGCCGTAGTCGCCGCCGACACCGGGCCCCTCGTCGTAGTCGAGGCCGAGCCACGCCATCGCGTCGAGCAGCTGGTCGACGCTCTCGGCGCTGTCGCGGGTGACGTCCGTGTCCTCGATGCGGAAGACGAGCGCCCCGCCGGTGTGGCGCGCGTACGCCCAGTTGAACAGGGCCGTGCGCATCAGCCCGACGTGCGGCGTCCCCGTCGGGCTGGGGCAGAACCTCACCCGCACCGTCATCGCGCGACCACGGGGTTGCTCAGGGCGCCGATGCCCTCGATCTCGACCTCGACCCGCTGGCCGCTCGTGATCGGGCCGACACCGGCGGGCGTCCCGGTGAGGATCACGTCACCCGGGAGCAGTGTGAACGCGGCCGAGACGTACTCGACGAGGGCGGGGACGTCGAAGACCAGGTCGGACGTCGAGCCGTCCTGCACGACCTGCCCGTCCAGGCGCGTGGTCAGCCGGAGGGAGGACGTGTCGAGGTCGGTGGTGATCCAGGGCCCGAGCGGGCACGACGAGTCGAAGCCCTTGGCCCGTGCCCACTGGTCGTCGCTGCGCTGCCAGTCGCGGGCGGTGACGTCGTTGGCCACCGTGTAACCGAGCACCACCTCGCTGACCCGCGCTCTCGGCACCGACTTGCAGATGCGGCCGATGACGATGGCGAGCTCGCCCTCGTAGTGCACCTCCTCGGAGCCGGGAGGTAGCACGATCGGGTCGTCCGGGCCGACGACGGACGTGTTGGGCTTGAGGAAGAGCAGCGGCTTCGTCGGCAGCTCGTGACCCAGCTCGGTCGCGTGGTCGGCGTAGTTGCGCCCCACCCCGACCACCTTGCTGCGCGGAATGACCGGCGCCAGCAGGCGGACCTCGTCCAGCGCCACGCGCTCACCCGTCGGCGCCAGCGGCACGTACAGGGGATCGCCGGTGACGACGGCGATCTGCTCCCCCTCCACCACACCGAAGCGGGGGTCGTCTCCGGTCGTGAACCTCGCGATATGCACCCGGCGACCCTATCGACGTGAGTGCCTACCCTGGTCCGGTGCCCACGGACGCGTGGCCACCTCGAGCGGGCCGGGTCGGCGTGGACGCCGGCCGGTCGCGACGGCACTGACGAGGTCGTTGCGCGGCAGCCGACATGCGGGCCTCGCCCTACGACTTCACCGAGCTCGGGGCTGACCGAGGCTCGGCTCAGCCGGAGAAGTCGACCTCGGAGAGCGCAGCGTGCCTGAACGCCGCCAGCCGTTCGGCCTGCTCGCCGATCGCGGCGCGGACCCGAGCCGAGACCCGGCCCCACGTCTCGACCTGGACCCGCAGCCGCTTGCCGGACTTGCGCGGGCGCCAGAGGCCGGCGATCTCCCCGTCGATCAGGACCGCGCCGGGCCGGCCGAGCGCCGGCCACAGCGCCTTGGCCCTCGCCTTGTCTGCGACCAGCAGGGACCGGTCCCTCGCCTGCAGGAAGAGGTCGAACGGTCCTAGCAACCGCGTCGTCGTCACCGGGCGTGCGTCGAGCTCGTCCTCGTCGGCCGCCAGCACCCACGCTGGCTCCCCGGCGACCGACACCTCGACCACGTCGGACGGCCAGCGGGCCTTGACGTCCTTGACCGGCGCGTCGAGGTAGCCGGCGACGTGCGTCGGTGTGGCGGGGCCGAGCAGGCGCAGGTAGGCACGGACGACGTCCAGCCGCTCCGGGAACTCGGCTCCCGGCTCGAAGCCCGGGAGCGGCCGGAGTACCGGTGGCGAGGTGCCGGCCTCGAGCTCCAGGCCAGCGGGCAGCGCCGCGAGCCGGAACGGCATCTCGTAGAGGTGGGTGGCGTTGCACGGTCGGCAGAACCGGAGGTAGGGCGGGGCCATCAGCGCCGTCAGCCGCGCGGAGACCTCGCCCTTGACCATCGGCTCGGTCACCACCGACCGCAGTGTCGATGCGACGGCGTCCAGGGCTTCGAGGTTGCCGATGCCGGCCGCCGTCAACGGCTTGGCCGCGTTGAAGATCCGCTTGCCGGCGTCCGCCTCGGAGAAGGGTGTCGTGGCCGCGGCCACGAGGGGGAGGTCCTGACGACGGTAGAGGTGGGGTGCACCGCGGATCGTCCACGCCCCTGCCAGCAGCTCGCTGCCCGAGAGGGCGGTCGTGTCGACACCGCGGATCGCCAGCGCCCACGGCGCGCCGTCCGGGCCTGTGTCCTGAACCCCGATGTCCAGGACGGCCGCGTCGGTCAGGTCGCCGGCCGCGCGGTCGAGCTGCTGCGCCCGCACACGGAAGCCGAGCACCTGTGACCGCGTGATCGAGGCAACCATGGCGCCTACGGTAGGTCGCCGCCGAGAGGAGTAGTAGCCGTGAAGTTCATGCTCGAGGTCGACATCGATCAGGGTGCTGTCAAGGACCACACCGCCGACGAGCTCGGCCGCATCCTGCGCTACTGGGCCGGGAACCTGAAGCACTATCGGCTGGACGACGGTGACAGCGAGGTCATCTATGACTCCGCCTACGCACCGGTGGGGTCGTGGAGGGTCACGGAGGCTCCCTCTGCGTGAGGCCGGCGGCCCGCCGAAACCGCGCGTTCACCGTGGGCGCGTCGAACGAGATCCAGATATCGGGCGGCAGCTCGGCCTTGCCGGGGACGGGTCGACGTTCCTCGGTCCAGGCGTCGCCGGCGACGGCCGTCGCGACCCGACGCCAGAAGGTCACCGCCGCCGTGTTGTCGTCCTGGAAGGCGACCTGCCACGGCCCGGGGTGCTGGGCGAGCAGCTCGCGCACCGCGCGCAGGCCGATCCCCCGGCGCCGCATCCCCCGCACCACGAAGAAGCCGCTCAGCCGCGTCCGACCGGTCAGGCCACGCACCAGGGCGAGCCCGAACGCTCTCTCGCTGCACGTCGCGAACGAGACCGACCGACCCGTCCTCGAGAGGCTCTGGCTGACATGGAAGCTCCTTCGAGGACGGCGAGCGGGCGGTGGCCCGGTCCGCGGGGGCGACTGCCGGCTCGGCACGAAAAAGGCCTCCCGCTCGGAGAGAAGTCCGAGCTGGGAGGCTGCCTGCTGGAGGGATCTTACCCCGTCCCCGTGGAGGGAACGAGGTGCTTGATCACGAGGGTCAGCGGGGGGCGACGCGCTGGCGCAGGAGCCCGTAGACGATGCCGGCGACGCCGACCGTCTCCCACGAGGTCTCGCCGTCACTGGTCTCAATCAGCACCCGGGTGACGGCGTCGGTGCCGTGGGCGGCGTCCATGATCCGCACGCGGAAGTCGATCAGCTCGAGGTCGGCGATCCCGGGGTACGCCTCGGCGAGCGCCTGCCTCAGCGCGTGGTCGAGCGCGTTGACGGGGCCGTTGCCCTCACCGGTGGCCACCACCCGCCGTCCGGACGCCCGCAGCTTGACCGTCGCCTCCGACTGGGCCGGACCGCGGTTGCCCGACGGCAGGTGCTCGGTGATCACCCGCCAGCTCTCGACGACGAAGAACTCGGGACGGCGTCCGTCCACCTCCTCGCGCAGCAGCAGCTCGAAGGACGCGTCTGCGGCCTCGAACGTGTAACCGCGTGCCTCCATCTCCTTGACGCGGTTGGTCAGCCTGCTCAGCAGCTCCGGGTCTCCCGACAGGTCGAAGCCCAGCTCGCGGCCCTTGAGCTCGATGCTCGCCCGACCGGCCATGTCCGAGACCAGCATGCGCATGTCGTTGCCCACGGCGGCCGGGTCGGTGTGCTGGTAGAGGTCCGGGTCGATGCGGATCGCCGACGCGTGCAGGCCCGCCTTGTGCGCGAACGCACTGGCGCCCACGTACGGCTGTCTCGAGTAGGGCACGACGTTCGTCACCTCGCTGACCGCGTGGGCAATCCGGGTAGCCTCGCGCAACCGCTCGACCGGCATCACGGCCAGGCCCTGCTTGAGCACCAGGTTGGCGACGACGGTGACGAGGTCCGCGTTGCCGGTGCGCTCCCCGTACCCGTTCAGGGTGCCCTGGACGTGCGTGGCGCCGGCCTCGACGGCGGCGAGCGTGTTCGCGACGGCGCACCCGGTGTCGTTGTGGCAGTGGATGCCGAGGCGGGCGCCGGTGGCCGCCAGCACCTCGCCGACGGCGTCCGCGACCTGCGGCGGCAGCATCCCGCCGTTGGTGTCGCACAGCGCCACGACGGTGACCCCCGCGTCGACCGCAGTCCGGACGACCTCGACGGCATAGGCGGGATCGTCCGCGTAACCGTCGAAGAAGTGCTCGGCGTCGAGGAAGACCTCACGACCCTCCGCGCGGAGGAACCCCACGGTGTCGGCCACCATCGCGAGGTTCTCGGCGAGCGTGGTGCGCAGCGCCGACTCGACGTGGCGGGCGTGGCTCTTGGCGACGAGGGTGACCACCGGTGCCCGCGAGTCCAGCAACGCCCTCACCTGCGGGTCGTCCGCCGCGGCGGTCAGCGGACGGCGGGTGGCGCCGAACGCGGCGAGCCGCGCGTTCTGCAGGTGCAGCGTCTCGGCGGCCAGGCGGAAGAACTCGGTGTCCTTCGGGATCGCGCCGGGCCACCCACCCTCGATGAAGCCGACGCCGAGCTCGTCCAGGTGGGCGGCGATCGTCAGCTTGTCGGCGACGGACAGGGACAGCCCCTCCTGCTGGGCACCGTCGCGCAGGGTGGTGTCGTAGACGTGGAAGTCGTTCACGAGATCCCCTCTGAGCCACAACGAAAAAACCTCCCGGAGAGACGGGAGGTCAGCGCGCTCGGTGCCGGGTAGGCGGTGAGCGCGCTAGGCGATGATCACGGTGGTGGGTGTCACCGCGCCAGTGTCACACCGACGTCCAGCAGTTGGGAAGGGTTGTCCACCATCCGGACGAACGTCACACCAGCCGGTGCATCCAGTCGTGCCCGTCCTCGGTCCGGCCGTACTGCAGGTCGAGCAACGCCGTCCTCAGCCGGCCCGTCACCTCGCCGGTCTCGCCGTCACCGGTGACGTGCTCGGCGCCGGGCTCGACCAGCGCCCCGACGGGGGTGATCACGGCCGCGGTGCCGCAGGCGAACACCTCACGGATCCGGCCGGAGGCGGCGCCGTCCCGCCAGGACGTGATCGAGACACGCTCCTCGCGCACCTCGTGGCCGAGGTCTCGGGCGAGCTGGAGGACCGACATCCGCGTGATGCCCTCGAGGATGCTGCCGGTGAGCGACGGCGTGACGATGCTGCCGTCGTCCAGCACGAAGTAGAGGTTCATCCCTCCGAGCTCCTCGACCCAGCGGTGCTCGGTCGCGTCCAGGAAGCAGACCTGGTCGCACCCCTCGGCCGTCGCCTCCTGCTGCGCGACGAGGCTGGCCGCGTAGTTGCCGCCCGCCTTGGCCGCCCCGGTTCCGCCCGGGGCAGCGCGGCTGTACTCCTGCGAGAGCCAGATCCGGACCGGCTTGACGCCGCCGGGGAAGTAGGCGCCGGCGGGCGACGCGATCACCAGGTACGTCACCTCGGCGGCAGGGCGCACCCCCAGGAAGACCTCGGAGGCGAACATGAACGGCCGCAGGTAGAGGCTGGTCTCGCCGCCGGTCGGCACCCAGGCCTCGTCCGCGGTCACCAGGGCCTCGATCGACGCGAGGAAGGCCGCCTCGGGCAGCTCCGGCAGCGCCATCCGTCGGGCCGACCGGGCGAAGCGCGCTGCGTTGGCCTGCGGACGGAAGGTCCACACCGAGCCGTCAGCGTGCCGGTACGCCTTGAGCCCCTCGAAGATCTCCTGGGCGTAGTGCAGGACGGCGGAGGCGGGGTCCATCGTCAGAGGGGCGTAGGGCACGACGCCGTCGGCGTGCCAGCCCTCGGACGGCGTCCAGGTCGCCCGCGCCATGTGGTCGGTGAAGTGCTTGCCGAAGCCGGGGTCGGCGAGGATGTCCGCGCGTCGCTCCGGAGGTACCGGCGACGTGTTCCGCTCCCGGTCGAACCGCAGCGTCGTGGCTGCCCTCGTGTCGGTCGGCGTCGCGCTCATGCTCGGCACGGTAGCCGATCGGCGGTCAGGCCAGCCGGGCGATCAGGGACTCGGAGACCTCGCGCGTCCGGCGTGGCGCCGCGGGGCGTTCGGCCAGGTCGGCGGCGACCGCGCGCTCGACCGCGGCGGCCGCATCGTCGTGGCCCAGGTGCTGCAGCAGCAGGCCGACCGACAGCACCGCGGCCGTCGGGTCGGCCGCCTCGGTGCCGGCGATGTCGGGTGCCGACCCGTGCACGGGCTCGAACATGCTGGGCGCGGTGAGGTCCGGGTTCAGGTTGGCGGACGCGGCCAGCCCGATCCCGCCGGTGACCGCGGCGGCCAGGTCGGTGAGGATGTCGCCGAACAGGTTGTCGGTCACGATCACGTCGAACCGGGCGGGGTCCGTGACCAGCAGGATCGTCGCCGCGTCCACGTGCAGGTAGTCGACGGTCACGTCGGGGTGCCGCGTACCGACGGCGTCGACGGTCCGCTGCCACAGGTCACCGGCGTGGGTGAGCACGTTGTTCTTGTGCACGAGCGTGAGCTTGCGGCGCGGCCGGGATGCCGCGCGGGAGAACGCGTCGCGGACCACGCGCTCGACCCCGAACGCGGTGTTGACGCTGACTTCCGTCGCGACCTCGTGCGGTGTACCGGCACGAACCGCGCCACCGTTGCCGGTGTAGGGACCCTCGGTGCCCTCGCGGACGACGACGAAGTCGATGTCGCCGGGGTCCGCGAGCGGGCTCGGGACGCCCGGGTACAGCCGCGACGGGCGCAGGTTCACGTAGTGGTCGAGCTCGAAGCGCAGCCGCAGCAGCAGGCCGCGCTCGAGGATGCCGCTGGGCACGCTCGGGTCGCCGACCGCGCCGAGCAGGATCGCGTCGTGGCCACGGATCTCCTCCAGCACCGAGTCCGGCAGCGTCTCGCCGGTGGCGTGCCAGCGGCGGGCGCCGAGGTCGTACTCGGTCGTGGCGACCTCGAGCCCACGAGCCGCCGTGACGGCGTCCAGGACCCGCAGGGCCTCGGTGACGACCTCGGGGCCGATGCCGTCCCCCGGGACGACGGCGACCTCCAGCGTGGAGCCGCCGGTCCCGCCCGTGGGGCTCACCGGCTCTGGCCCTGGTCCCTCCGGTCCATCGACTCCTGCAGCGCCTGGGTGTGTCGTTCGTCAGCCATGCCCACGACGGTACGCCCGCCGTCCACATCCCGACACCGATCTCCCACAATGTGAGATCAGGGTTCGAGGTCGACCAGCCGTACGCTCTCGGCGCCGATGTTGAGGGCCACCGCGTCGACGAGCTCGGGCGGGATCGTCGAGTCCAGCGCGAGGACGCCGACGGTCGCTCCGCCGGCCGCCCGCCGGGCCACCTGCATCCCGGCGATGTTGACGTCGGCCTCGCCCAGCATCGCGCCGAGCCGGCCCACCACCCCCGGGCGGTCGGTGTAGCGGATCACGAGCAGGTGCTCGGTGAGCGGGATCTCCAGGTCGTGGTCGTCGATGCCGACCAGCTTCTCGACCTGCTTGGGTCCGGTGAGGGTGCCGGCGACGGCGATCGCGGTGCCGTCGGCGAGCGTCCCGCGCACCGTGACGAGGTTGCGGTACTCGGGGCTGTCGGGGTCGGTGACCAGGCGGACGTCGATGCCCCGGTCCGCCGCGATCACCGGCGCGTTGACGTAGGAGACCGGGTGCTCGGAGACGTCCGTGAACAGGCCCTTGAGGGCGGCCAGCCGCAGGACCGACACGTCCTTGGCCGTGATCTCGCCGCGGACCTCGATGTCGAGCTGCACCGGCATGTGGCGGGCCAGCGCGGTGAAGACCCGACCCAGCTTCTCCACCAGCGCGATCCCGGGCCGCACCTCCTCGTCGATCGCTCCCCCGGCGACGTTGACGGCGTCCGGCACCAGCTCGCCCGCCAGTGCGAGCCGCACGGACCGTGCGACGGCGACCCCGGCCCGTTCCTGCGCCTCGTCGGTCGAGGCGCCGAGGTGCGGTGTGACGACGACCGAGTCGAAGTCGAACAGCGGAGAGTCGGTCGTCGGCTCGGTCGCGAACACGTCGAGGCCGGCGCCGGCCACGCGACCGTCGGCCAGGGCCTCGGCCAGCGCGACCTCGTCGACGATTCCGCCACGGGCGGCGTTGACGATGCGGACGCCGGGCTTGACCTTCGCGAAGGCGTCGCGGCCGATCAGGCCCACCGTCTCCGGCGTCCTCGGCAGGTGCACCGTGATGAAGTCGCTGGCCGCGAGCAGCTCGTCGAGGTCGACGAGGTGCACGCCGAGCTGTCCGGCCCGGCTGCTGGCGACGTACGGGTCGTAGGCGATCACGTGCATTCCGAACGCCGCCAGCCGGTGGGCGACCAGCACGCCGATCCGCCCCAGGCCCACGACCCCGACGGTCTTCTCGTAGAGCTCCGCACCGGTGTAGGCGGACCGTTGCCAACGACCCGCCTTGAGGTTCTGGCTCGCGGCCGGCACGTGCCGGGCGGTCGCGAGCAGCAGCGCCACCGCCAGCTCTGCGGCCGAGACGATGTTGGAGGTCGGCGCGTTGACGACCATCACCCCGGCCTTGGTCGCCGCCTCGACGTCGACGTTGTCGAGCCCGACCCCGGCCCGGGCCACGACCTTGAGGGAGCGGCCGGTGGCCAGCACCTCGGCGTCGACCAGCGTCGCCGAGCGCACCAGCAGCGCGTGGGCATCGGCCACGGCGGCCAGGAGCGCCCCCCGGTCGGTGCCGTCGACACGGCGGACGTCGAAGTCCGGGCCGAGGGCGTCGACCGTCGCGGGCGAGAGCTCCTCGGCCAGCAGCACCACTGGCTTCGTCACGCCGCGGAGTCTAGGTCAGCCGGCCCGGACGACGGGCCGGGCAGAGGTCTGGGCACCGGCGGCGAGCGTCCTCACCCCTGGGTGTTCGGCGGACCGTGGACCTACGACGCCGTTCCCGAGGGCAGCGCGACCGGTGTGGACCAGGCGTGGCTCGAGCAGTCGATGGCCGGGCTGGGTGCGGTGGTCGGGGGGCCGGTGGACGTACGAGGCCGCCGACGAGATCCGCCAGTCGCTGCGGGGCCACCTGGTCGACCGGCTGACGATCATCGTGGCGCCGGTGGTGCTCGGTGGCGGCAAGCGTCCTCCCCTCGACGTAGCGCCCACCGTTCGCCGATCGTGAACCGGTAGCGCGCTGGGTCGTCACTGACGGCAGAGTGCCGGCATGAGGCTGCTCGTGCTCGGTGGGACGAGATTCGTCGGCAAGGCGGTCGTGGCCGGGGCCCTGGCCCGGGGCTGGGACGTCACTGCGGTGCACCGCGGCGTCACCGGAATCCTGCCGGAGCAGGTGACTGCGCTGCGGGTCGACCGCACCTCCCCGGCCGACCTGGCCGTCGCGCTGCGCGCAAGTACCTGGGACGCGGTGGTCGACACCTGGTCGGGGGCGCCACGCGTCGCCACCGACGCGGCCCGGTTGTTGGCCGGGCGAGCGGACCGCTACGGCTACGTCTCGAGCGGGTCGGTCTACGCCTGGGGCAGCCACACCGACGAGAGCTCGCCACTCGTCGACGGTGACCCGACGGCCGAGGCCGGTGACTACCCGGCCCTCAAGCGCGGAGCCGAGCTCGGCGTGCTGGACGCCTTCCCCGACGCCGTTCTCGCGAGGTCGGGCCTGATCCTCGGTCCGCACGAGGACATCGGACGGCTCCCCTGGTGGCTGCGCCGGATCTCCCGCGGCGGCCCGGTGGTGGCTCCGGGCCGGCCCCGGCGCCCGCTGCAGTACGTGGACGCCCGCGATCTCGCGGGATGGCTCCTGTCCGCGCTTGCGGAGGGTCTGACCGGCCCGGTGGACGTCGTCAGCCGCTCGGGTCACGCGACGACCGAGGAGCTCCTGGCGGCCTGTGTGGCGGCGACCGGCTCCGACGCCGACCTGGTCTGGGTGGAGGAGGTCGACCTCGAGGCAGCCGGGGCCGAGCCGTGGACGCACCTGCCGTGCTGGGTGCCGGAGCGTGGAGAGTTCGCCGGCTTCCTCGAGGTGGACACCTCACGTGCGGCCGCGACCGGATTGACCTGCCGCCCGGTCAGCGACACCGTCCTCGACACCTGGCGTTGGCTGCAGCGTGAAGGCATGCCGGCCCAGCGCACCGACCGCGACGTGCACGGGCTCCCCCCGGACGTCGAGCGAACGCTGCTGTCCCGCTGACCATCCGCTACCGGACGGATAAGGGTGCTCAGGCGAAGGCGAACAGCGGTGGCAGGACGGCGACCACAGCGGCCGCCCACAGGCCGTAGGTCGGCAGGTACGTCGTCTGCCAGCGCTCCAGGCGGTGGAAGGCGACCCGGCCGGCGAGGAAGCGGACCGACAGGTGCGCCGCCCGGGCCAGGTTGACCAGCAGCAGGAGATTGAGGCCGAGCGCCGCGACCCGGTTCGGCGTCCAGCCGAGGTCGCCGATGCGGGTCACCATCGCCGCGAGCACCACCGCGTCGAGGACGAGGGCGCTGGCGACCGCGACGAGCTGGAGGCGGTCCAGCACCCCCGCCGGACGCGCCGGGTCGCGCGCCGAGGTGCTGTAGAGCACCAGCCCGAGGACCACCACCAGCAGGACGTCGAAGACCCCGAGCACGTCGCGGTGGAACTCCCCGGCGAACCCGGACACCATGTAGGTGGCGGCGGAGCCGGCCAGCACCACGGCGAACAGCGGGGTGAAGACCGCGGTCAGCACCGGAGCCATGTTCTCGACCACGTCCTGCTTGGCCTCGACCAGCCACGCCGCCACGAGGACCGCACCGGCGGCGCCGGAGGGGAGCACCCACACGAACAGCGGCTCGACGAGCCCGGGGCTGACCGGTTCGAGGATGAGCGCCGTCAGCCCCAGGAGCACCCCGCCGCCCAGCGCGATGAGCGTGTAGTAGATGAACCACTCGCCGGTGAAGCGGACGACGTCCATGCGCCGCTCGTGCGATCTCCAGGCGCCGCCCATGGAGGCGTAGGCGACGGCGAACCACAACGCCACGGGCAGGTGGAGGACCACGAGCAGCTCGGTCGCGGAGTTGGGTGCCCATGGGTAGACGTTGACCACGACGGCGCCGACGGCGAAGGGGACCGCGGTCACCAGCACCTGGCGGCGGGTCAGTCCACGCCGCAGGGTGAACCAGCCAGCCAGGAAGGGCAGCACGAGCAGGCCCGCGTTGCGCAGGTAGAAGGTGCCCTCCTCGCCCGTGGGCGCTCCCAGGCCGAACAGGCGCGGGACGTGGACGGCGAGGGCTGCCAACACCGCCACCACCAGCGCGCTGGTCAGGCCGCGCGAGGGGCGCTCGGGCTCGGCGTCGGCCGTCAGGACCAGCTGCTTCCACAGCCTGCCGCTGTGCTCGCGGGCGAACTCGCGCGAGAGAGCGTCGATGGCCCCCATCCGCTTGACCGCCACCAGGAACGCCTCGTCGTCGGCGAGCCCGGCTCCACCCAGGGCGTCGATCTGCTCCCGCAGATGGGCCTCCAGCTCCTCGACGTCCGGTCCCTGCACGCCGCGGGACCGACCGACGTAGTGGCGCCACTCGCTGATCTGCGCCTCCAGCGCCGCCATGCTCAGGCCATCCCGAGGGAGGACTGCAGCGGGAGTCGCTCCCAGGCGCTGCTCAGGGCGTGAGTCACCGCAGCCCACTGCCGCCGCTGGTCGACCAGCGCCGTCCGCCCGGCGTCGGTGATCACGTAGTACTTCCGGCGCCGGCCCTCCGGCGGGATCCGCCAGGAGGTCGTCACCCACTCCAGCCGCTCCAGGCGGTGCAGCAGCGGGTACAGCATCCCGTCACTCCACTTCAGCTCCCCGCCGGAGAGCTCCCGGACCTGCTTCGAGAGCGCGTACCCGTAGCTCTCGCCCTCGGCCAGGATGGCCAGCACCAGCGGCGTCGCTGACGCCGCCACCAGGTCCTTGTCGATCCGCACGAGACCTCCAACTGTGAGACGCGGGTGCTATACCTAGCAGTACTATGTATAGGAGGGCAAGGATCGCCACGCCGGATACACGGACATGCTGAAGGTGGA
>Ga0209587_1000994_pt1 | contig 13653 bp, 9 predicted proteins | sample NGEPerD_2_FD_184512 | JGI IMG/M metagenome (GOLD analysis project Ga0209587, IMG submission 184512) | Arctic peat soil microbial communities from the Barrow Environmental Observatory site, Barrow, Alaska, USA - NGEE PermafrostL1-D... | ecosystem: Environmental > Terrestrial > Soil > Wetlands >... | reverse complement strand
CGCGCCCTGGTGGAATGGGCAGATGACCAGCTCGACCACCTCCGCCAGGTGGAAGTGGAGGCTCGTGGGCTGCGCATGACCCGCCGGGCGGTCCTGGGCATCTGGATGATCCTGGCCGTCTACCTTGCAGTGACCTCACCCGACTTGATGGCCGCCTACGCCACGGCCGGTGGCCAGCTCGTCTTGCTCCTGCTGGCCACGCTGGCCTCCGGGGCGCTGTGGTTGCTCGTGGTCTGGTCGAGGGTCCCGAGCCCGGAGCGGTTCCTTCAGCATGAGCGGGCGGACCGATGAACGTCTTCGGGGCGGTCGCTGCCGGGGTGCTGCTGGGCGCCGGTGTCACCGCTGTCGCCTGGGGCCTGCGACCGCCGCTGGCTCGGCTCGGTCGGCAGGTCGACGCTGTCCTAGGTGGCCGTGCGACCGAGAGACCCTGGCGGCGCTGGCACGACCAGCTCTCCGCGAGCACATCCTCGGCCGCGCTACCCGATCTGACCCTCCTGGTGCGCACCCCTGAGGAGTTCGTCATTTCCCGCCTGCTGTGGGCCACCGGCGGGCTTGCCGCCGCAACGGTGGCCGCTGGACTAGTCGGGGTCGCGCCGTGGCTGCTGCCGGTTGCCGCGGCCGCCGGTGCGCTGGCGGGCTGGGTCCTTGCTGTGCAAGTCCTGCGCGACCAGGCCGCCAAGGCGCGCCGGACGCTCGCGTTGGCGCTCGCCGCATGGACCCAGATGGCCGCCTTGATGATCCAGGCCGGCATCAAGGACGAGCAGGCCATGCAGCGCGCGGCCGCCGCGGGAGACCACTGGACTTTCCTCATGCTCGCCGCCGCCATGGACAGGGCCGTCGCCAACCAGCAAGAGCTCTGGTCGGGGCTGGATGACCTCGGCCACGGCGTGGACGTCACCGAGGTTCGTCAGCTCGCCGCCGAACTGCGCCTGACCGAGACCGCCGGAGGGACCCCCACCGAAGCGCTGCTGGCGCGCGCTGACGCGCTACGGCAGGACGAGCTGGCGAACCAGCTCAGCGCGGCCAAGGGCGCCCAGCTCAAGCAGGACATCGTCCTGGGCGCGCTCGGCATCGTCCTGGTCCTCTACGTCATCTATCCCACCGTCCGAACCCTGCTCGACAGCTGAATGCGCGAGGAACCCGACACGCCGGTGCCGGCGTGCCGACCCACTGGAAGGAGAACACGATGGGCGTGGCTCGATTCAGGGTCATCACCCTGCAACTGCTCACGGTGGTGGCCATGCTGCTGGTCACCCTGATGTCGCCCAGCGCCACCTTGCTGGCCAGGGTTGGCGGTCATTGCTGTCACCTCCGTGAGGAGGAAGACGGCGAGATTGTGCAGAACATCCTATGGGTCGCGGGCTTCGCGGCGATCGCCATCGCCGTGGTCGCCATCATCCGCGCGTTCGTGATCGGTGAGGCCGAGAACCTGCCCACTTCCGGCGGCTGAGCCGGTTGAGGGCGCGGTGGCGGCGGGAGGACGGCGACGCGACGGTCGTCGGCGTGCTCATCATGCCGCTGCTTGCCCTTGCCCTTGGCGCGGTGCTGCACCTGGGGCTGTTCCTGCTGGCCCGCCAGGTCACGATCACAGCTGTCCAGCAGGGGCTGACCACCGCGACCGCCGCCGACTCCCCCACCGCAAAGGGGGAGACGGTCGCCCTCCGGCTCATCGCGGACCACTCCGCGGCCGAGACGCTCAGCCTCGTCACAACGACGTCGCCCGGCAGCGTGACGATGACGGCCACCGTGCGCGCTCCCGGACTCGTGCCCGGCCTTCCCCGGACCATCACCGTGGCCCAGACGGCCGTGCGAGAGGAGTTCCTCACAGTCCCATGATCAGCCGCCTTTCCTGCAACGAGAGGGGCTCGGCCCCGGTTGTCGAGTTGGTGCTGGGCGCGCCACTGCTCGCAGTGCTGATCTGGCTGGTCGTGTGGGCCGGCACCGGCGGGCAGACCCCTGGCGAGGTCTCCCTGGCCGCGCACGATGCCGCGCGGCTGGCCTCCACGATCCGCGACCCGGCTGAACGGGCCAGTGCGGCCCAGGCGCTGGTGGACGGCCGCCTCGCCGATTCGACGTGCACCTCGTGGGAGGTCGCGACCACCTGGAACGACGCCGTCGTGACGGTCGCTGTCGATTGCCAGCTGCAGACACCGCAGATGGCGGGGCTGGGCTTGGAGGGGCGAACCGTTACGGCCACCGGGCGGTCGACGATCGACCCGTTCTTCATCCAGGGCGGCGACCGATGAAGTCTGCTGGTTCCCGTCGCCACCTCGCCGACGAGTCGGGCGGGTTCGTCCTCTGGTGGCTGATCGGGCTTTCGGGTGTCGCCATCCTCGTGTTCGCCTTGGTCGCTGACGGGTCGAGAGTCATGGCCGGGCTAAACGAGACCTCCGATGTCGCTCAAGTCGCCGCACGTGCCGGAGCGCGGATGGCGGATCCCTCCACCGGGTCGCTCGACTCCAGCCGCGCCGAGGCAGGCGCCCAAGCCGAGCTCGCCGCTGCAGGCATGACCGGGGCCGTGACGGTGAGCGGGAACGAGATCACCGTCACCGCGGCGACAACGATCGACTTGCCACTGCTCGCCGTCGTCGGCGTCAGCCAGCGCACCGTCGAGTCAACGCGGACGGCGCGCGCCATCAGCGATCCGTAGGAGCCCATGTGATGCACCTGCCACCCGAGCAGCTCTTCACGAGGAGCGCCATCACGCGCCGCGCCGGCGTGGTCATGGTTGCGGTCCTTCTGGTCACAGCCTGCAACGCGGCCGATGACATCGAGCCGTCGAGCAACCCGAGCCCGACGCCAGCCGCCACCCAGATCCCAGAGCCGGACGCTAAGGCGCCTGAACCGGACCCCGAGTTCCTTGACGAGGACATAGCTGCGGGGCTGTACATCGCGTGGCGGGAGACCGTTTACGGGCTGCCGTCCACCAAGCCGGAGGCCGTGGACGTTGAGGCGGCCGCTGACACGTTGGCGGTGCCCGACTCCCAAGCCTCTGACTGGGTCACCCGGGAGCTGGAGCTGGCACGAGATCGGGGCGTCATCGTCCGCGGCGGCGTCCATGCCGAGCCGATCTCGGCCGTGCAAGTGACCGGCGGGCGCGCCACGGTCCCCATCTGCTCATCGGCGGATGTTCGGGTGACCGATGTCGTCACTGGCGAGCCCGTCGGCGAGGAGCCGGTCGATGCCTCCTACACCCGGTTCGACGTCACCTTCCGGCGCGTCGACGACGACTGGCTCGTGGAACGAGCCGATCCGGGCGACAAGCGGGACTGCCTGCCGCCCTCCATCGAGCGGACCGTTCTAGATCGCTGGGAGCTGTTCACCGCGGCTTGGTACGAGCGCGACCGCCTGGGTGGCGGGGAGGAGCTCGGCCCGTTGACCGACGTGGTCACAGACCGGTTTGCCGACGTCCTGCGTGGGCTCCCGCCGCGCGACCCGGTTCCCGCTCCCGCACCGTTCACCGACTTCGAGCTGGCCACGGCCACCCGCACGACGGCCACCGGGCACGCCTGCCGGTCAGGCGGTCTCGAGACCATCGACTGGGTCCTCGCCGACGGCCAGTGGCGGGTCGATTTCGCCGGCCAGGCAGGCGAGGAGCTGACGCCATGTCCCTGATGCGCTGGGCCGCTGGGACAGTCCAGGTCAGCACTGTGGTGGTCGTGCCTGTCCTGCTGGTCGCTGCCATGCTGCTTCTTGCACCGCCTGCCGCGGCGGAGCACGACTGCACCGTGGTGGAAGTTCCCGTCCCCGGTGGCGGGTACCGGATCGTCCGCGAGTGTCCACCGCATAACGGTCAGGGCGGCGGAGGAGGCGGCGGAGGGCCCCCGGTGACCTGTGAGCGGGCGGTGCTCCTGGACGGCAGTGGTCACGTCGTCGACGAACATGGCCGTGTCACGCGGCCGGTTGAATACATCTGCAGCGACGGCACCCAGTGGGAGCAGTGGGAATGCATTCCTGCCTTCAACCCCGATCCACCCGGGCCACCATGCGGTTCCGGCCCTGCGGAGGACTTCCAACAGGTTTTCGACGGGTTGCTCCAGGAGGCGGCCACGCGGGTCGCCGTGCCCCTGCCGGGCCTCCGCCACACCTTCGATCAGCCTTCCGGCGACGGGACCATCCGGGCGATCGTCCGGGCGGAGACGTGGTGGTGGACCGAGAGCTCGCTCGATCCGATCTATGCCTATGGCGATGACGGGCCGGTTTGGGTGCGCGTCACGGCAGCCCCCGGCGCGCTAGTGATCGATCCCGGCGACGGCAGCGGAACGCTGACGTGCACAAGTCAGCTGACCTACGACCGCACCGTCTCCTACTACGACAACGTGCCGGGTGACCCCAAGGGCGCGTGCGTGCACGTCTACCAGCGCGTTTTCAACGAGGTCACGGCCACCATGTCGGTGATCTGGACGGTCACGTACCAGGGGTTCGCCCCTGGCCTCGGTGACGTGTCCGGCTCGCTCGGCACGCAGACACGCCAGCAGACCGCCACGTTCCCCGTGAAGGAGATCCAGTCGGTGATCGTCCGCTGACATCGACGACCGATCGGTCGGCGGGAAGGAAGTCGTCTTGGAGGTCGTGACCTTGAGGTCCCGGACCGGTGGAGCCATCCGGCTCATCGCCGCATTCACCACACTGGCGAGCCCGCCGCTGCTGCTGGCGGCCACGATCGGGAACCCGCTTCCTTCCTGGCCGATCGAATGGACGCGCGCGGTCGAGGCCGTCCAAGTCGGTCTCATCCCGTCGGCGGTCTGGGTCAACGCCCTCGCGCTGGCGGCCTGGGCCGCGTGGGCCGTGCTGGTCGTAATGCTCGCCATCGAGGTGGTCGCCGTCGCCCGCAACCGGCCCTCCCGGGTCGGGGTGCCAAGCTGGGTCCGCCACCTCGCCCAAGCCCTGATCGCTGCCGCGATCGCCACGGCCGGGCCGAGCCACCAGGCCTTGGCCTTTGGCCCAGCCGAAACTCCGATCACGGTCGTCGCTGCTCCCGCTGCCCACGCAAGCGGTGGTTCGTCGCTCCGGTCACAGACGGTCGCGGAGGGGCGCATGGTGACCGTGGCTGAGGGTGACTCGTGGGGCGGGCTCGCGGCCGCCGTGGTCGGAGATGCGTCGCTCGGCCCCGAGCTGCGCGCCGCCAACCTGGGCCGGCAGGTCAATAACGGCTACCTGGTCAGCGAGAGCACCGCCTTCGTGGAACCGGGTTGGCGGCTGCTGATCCCGACCAGCCTCGATAGCGTGCTTGAGCCACTCCCCGACGACGGCACAGACATGGACGTCGCCGCCAGCGAGCACGGCGACCTGGGCACCTGGGAGGTCGAGCAGGGCGACCACTTCTGGGGTATCGCCGAGGCGACGCTCACCGAATCCTGGGGCAGAGCTCCCACGGACCCCGAGATACTGCCCCACTGGGAACAGGTCATCGAGGCGAACCGGGACGGGATGCTGCCGCCCCGCGACCCCAACCTGATCTACCCCGGCCAACAGTTCGTGGTGCCGTCGCCACCGCCCGACCCCCACACGGCCAGCCCTGAGTCGGCGACCACCGAACCCATCACTCCAGACCAGGATCAGGAACCCGAACCCGAACCCGAACCCGAACCCGAGCCCGCCGAGAATGTCCGCTCGGAGCGGCCGCGGGGTGATACGGCCACCGAATCACCGCCAACCGATGATGGGCGGCGCGCGGTGATCCAGGACGGCGACGTTCGCAGCGACACCATCCCTGAGCCCCCGGAGGTTCGTGACGGCTGGCGGGCGGCGCTCGAACGTGGCGCCCCTTCCCACCATGATGAGACGTCGCCATCCGATGTCGAAGACGAGCCACGGACGCCACTCGGTGTCCCCGTGGGGCTCGCAGCAGGCGTGGCCGCCAGCACCCTCATGGGGGCCGGTGTGGTCGCCACCCTCCGGTGGCGCCGGCGTGCCCTCCTGCAGCAGCGGGCTCCCGGCATGCGACTGCCGACCCCACTGCCGGACACCGACGCCGAGGTCTCCAAGCTGGATGCTGCCGCTGCCGCGGAGGAGACGCTCCACGACTTGGCAGGGCTGTTGGCCAGCGTGCCCCTGGATGTCCACCCCGTGCTCGTCAGGGTCGCCGATGACGGTCAAGTCACGCTCCTGTTCGACGAGCGGGGCACTCTGCCGGATCCGCCGACTCCGTGGACGCTGGCGGACGACGGGTCCGATGGGCCGGTGGGGTGGCAGGCACGACTCGGCGACCGCGGTCCCGAACGGTCCTTCGGGATCCCGTTGCTGGTGACCCTCGGCCGCTCCGGGACATCGACCGTGCTGGCGAACGTCGGCGCGATGGGCACGCTGGTCCTCGAAGGTTCGCCTCCCGACGTGCGCCGGCGGCTGCGCGCCATGAGCCTGGATCTTGCTACCTCCCGGATTTCATTCCCGGTCGAGGTGGCCATCGCCGGCGATGAGCGGCTCGCGTCGCTGGACCGCGTCCGGCTGGTCGATGATCCGACCGGCGAAGTGGAGAGTGCACTCGCCGAGGTCGGTGAGGTTCTCATCGACGACCGCACCCCGCGGTTGCTCGTCTGCCATCACGGCACCGTTCCACCAGAGGTTCCCGACCAGCTGATCGGAATGGTCGGCGTCTTGGCGGCCGAAGCGCTGTCTGCCGGGACCTGGGTGGTGGAACTGGAGGATGAGCACTCCGGGCGGCTGCGACTGCCCGACGGCGGCACCGTCCGGCTTGTCTTCCCCGACATCGACCCCGAACTCCTCGACGACGAGCTCGCCCGCCTGGATCAGACGTCCAGCCTCGAGCCCGCCGAGCCGGTAGACGAGGCGGCCCCTGCGGGCGTCGACCGCGGCAAAGGCCATCCCTCGCCGCGGCCCAGGGCCAGCACCGAGCCTGCCTGGTGCGAGGTTCGCCTGCTGGGACCGGTCGAGGTCGTACTCGATGGCGCCCGCGTCGAAGGGCTCACTCCAGGCACGCTCGAGATGCTGGTCTACCTCGCCACCCACCGGGGCGGCGTCACCAAGGAACGGCTCGATAACGTCATCTGGGCGGGCGCCGCTGCGCGTCCGGGAACGCAACGGGTCACCTCCGCGCTGACGAAGCTCCGCAAGGTCCTGGGCGACGGACCCGACGGGAAACCACTACTCCCCCGCCGCAGTGGCGATGAGCCGATCGCGCTCTCGCAGCATCTCGGCACCGACCTGGATCGGGCCTTCACCCATCTGGCCGTCGCGCGCGACCTTCCGGCCGAGCTGCGCATCCGCGAGCTGACCGCCGCGCTCGAGCTCGTCCGCGGCGAGCCGCTGGAAGGCCGCGCGTACTCCTGGGCCACTGACATCTGCCAGCGAGCCATCGTCCAACTCCAAGACGCAGCCCTCGATGTGGCTCGCCCCTGCCGCGAGGCCGGAGATCTGGACGCCGCCGAGCGGGCCATCGAGCGGGGGCTCAAGCTTCTCGACCCCAACGGCTGGCTCTACCTCGAACGTGCCGAGCTGGAGCGCCTGCGAGGGCGCCCGGAGCAGCCGCCGCGGATCTTCGAGCAGTATCGCCGCAAGCTAGCCGACGACGCCGACGAAATTGCCGGCACCGTCGCAACTCCTCCGCCTGAAATTGAACTTGCCTTCCGCGAGCTGATGGCACGGGCCTGAGTCTCTATGGCGCTCAATTCCAGACACTGGGTTCTCAGGTATTATGGTGTTGCACCCGCTCGTCATACCAGCAGGCGGTCATCCTCAGCTATGAGCCTCGGTGGCACGACGCGTCAATGGCCCACCAGTTGGGCCTGGGCCACGTACTGGAACCCTGGATCCGGCATGGTTGTCGGACCTTTGAACCAACGGGCCCTGGGTCAGCTAGTCGGGCGAACAGCCTTCTTGATTCCGAAGCGGTCGTAGCCCAACGCCTTCCTCGGGATCTACATCCGGATACGAGGGCTGACGGTGCTACGGCCGGCAGCCGATCCTACGGTGATCCCCTACCCTTCGGCGACCTGGCCAGTATCGAGAGAGGGGTTGGAGAGAATGAGACCAGGTCGGCCGAACGTCCGGAGGGACTGAACTCGGCCGGGCGTATCGAACATCGTTCCATACAGTCGGTCTAGCGAGCTGCAGGAGCTGATCCAGGCGGTGCTGACCGCCGGGAATCGGCGCAGCGCCGGACGAACGGACCGAATGCGCGTCGGCAGCGCAACGGCGGCCGCGGGCGGCTAAACCAGGCCGGCGGCGACGTGGGGCTGCGCGTCCACAAGGAAAGGACGGGCTCCGTCTTACCCTTGTTGCTCGAGCCGCGCCGGCGGATGGACCGGACGTTGTGGGCGGTGATCAGGACCGCCTCGGTCATGGCACTCCACCCGCAAGGTCGACGACCTGGCCCACGCGCTGGGCTGCGACAGCGGCGTCCAAGTCCGCGGCTGTCGCGCGACGCCCCCAGGGCGCGGCGTGACGATGGTGACGAGTGGGATGACCCAACGACAAGCGCCTTCCGAGGAGCCGATCGTCGGCGGCCGCACCCCCTACCGATCGGCAGCAGGCAGCCGCAGCCGACCGTCGCTCGATGCCACCGCGTCGTCCTAGGTACGCCTGACCGCGGCCGTAGCGCGGAAACCGCCTAAAGTTGTGAGCGGAAACTACCGAGAGTAGTTCTCGCTGCCCAATCGGGGCTTAGACGGGAGTTTCTATGCGGGGTCGTGCGCTGCTGTGCCTACTGTTAGTGATGTCGCTGGCGTGGGGGGCGGTGCCGGCCAGCGGTGCGGAGAGCACCACGTCGGCGTCGTCGGACGCGGAGGTGTTCCAGGCCGACGAAGTGGCCCGGGAGCCCGCGCCGGCAGTGGACGACGCGGCGGCGGACCAGCCGGCGCCTGCACCCACCGGGGAGCGGGTGGAGCTGGTGGAGCGGCGGACGGCGTCGTCGGCGACGTTCCAGCTGCCGGACGGGTCGTTTGAGCTGGTCCGCTCGGCGGCTCCTCTGCATTACCGGGACGGCGAGGGTGTGTGGCAGCGGATCGACACGTCCCTGGTGCCTGCCCAACGTGACGGGGTGGCGGGGTGGCGCAACGCTGCGGGCGGCGTCGAGGTGTTCCTGCCCGAGCGGGTGTCGGCGGCGGCGGGCGTGCGTCTGGCTACGGCCGGTCATGAGATCGACATGCGGATGGTGGACGGCGACGGGCGACCGGCGGCGTTGACCGCGGCGCCCGTGGCTGCGGCGTCGGCTGCGCGGGCGGAGGTGGCCTACGCCACCCCGTTCGCCGGGGTGGGCGTGGAGTACGCCTCGGTGCCGACCGGGGTGAAGGAGACCGTGGTGCTGGACGGCCCGGCGGCCGGGTCGGTGTTCCGCTTCGCCCTGGACCTGTCGGCCGGCCTGTCGGTGGACACCGTCGACGGGCAGGCCGTCGTGGTTGACGCTGGCGGGACGGTGGTCGCCGAGTTCGGCCGGGCGTTCATGATCGACAGCTCCGGCGATGCGGTCGCCGGCTACAGCGACGCGGTCACCCTCACCGTCGCCGAGCAGTCTGCGGGACGGGCGCTGTTGGAGCTGGCCGCCGACGCGCGCTGGCTTGAGGATCCGGCGCGGGTGTTCCCGGTGCGCATCGACCCGACCCTGACTGTGCCCGACATCGAGGGTGTGACCGACTCCTACATCGCCCAAGGGTCCCCGTCGTCCAACTACGGGTCGGCGGACACCCTGTTGGTGGCCCGCAGCAGCGCCGGCGAGGAGACGCGGGCGCTGGTGCGCTGGAACGAGGACCCGACGGAGTGGTTCTCCGAGCCGGTGGTCGTGAAGGAGGCCCTGCTACGCCTGTGGACCGTCGCCGACGCCAACCCGGACGCGATCCCGGCGGTCGGGGTGCACCGGTTGACGCAGGGGTTCAACTCCGCCGAGGCGACCTGGACCCACCGCAGCGCCGCCGATGCGTGGACCACCGCGGGCGGCTCGATCGACGCCGACGCGGAGTACGTCAACACCGACGTGTCCGAGGCCGCCGCGGGCTGGGCGGAGTTCGCCGTGTCCGAGCTGGCGCAAGACTGGGCCGACGGCGAGGTCGCCTACCAGGGGCTGCTGGTCGACTGGGCCGACACCGCCGCCGGATCGGTCCAGTTCGCGTCCAACTCCTACGCCGACTCGTCGAAGCGGCCGCAGCTGGTGATCAACTACTCCCCGCTGATCGGGGTGCGCGACACCTGGCGCTACCAGCAGATCGACCTGACCGACCGGCGTCAGGCGTTGGTCAACCTTGCCTCCGGTAACCTGACGGTTCGTGAGACCGACGTGAACATCGCTGGCACGGGCATGCCGTTCACCGTGGAGCGCGCCTACAACTCCCGTTGGTACTCCACCCGCGGCATGGGACGGAACTGGTCGATGTGGCCGCAGGACACCGCGCCGATGCGCACCGGCTACGCCGACGCGAAGATGTGGGAAGGCGGCCCGGCGGGCGTGGTGATGTTCTTCAAGCAGCCTGACGGGACCTGGCGCAGCCCCTCCGGCGTCGACGCCACGTTGACGATGGACGGCAACGACGAGATCGTCACCGACAACGACAGCGGCACCGCCATGCGGTTCGGCAGCTACGACGCGCTCGAGTCGATCACCGACCGCAACGGCAACACCATCCTCGCCCACCACACCTCCGACCCCACCGGCAGCTTCCGGTATCACTCGTCGTTCACCGACACGCAGGGCCGCACCATCACCGTCGACGCGGTCGACAACAAGCAGATCACCAAGGTCACCGACCCCGCCGGCCGGGAGCACGTCTACACCTACGACACGACGGGGTACGCGCCGGTGCTCACCGGCTACACCGACCCGGCCGGGAAGTCCACCACCTACACCTACGACACCACCGGTGACATCGGCGATCTGGAGGCGATCACCGACTCGGAGGGCAACGTCACCCGGTTCGTCACCACCTCCGGCGGCCGGATCGCCCAGATCGTCCGTGTCACCGACCCCGCCACCGGCACCGGACCGACGTGGGAGTTCGACTACTCGGTGCCCTGGCAGACCACCGTCACCGACCCGAACGGGCATGACACCACCTATTCCTACGACCGGCGGGGGCGCATCACCAAGGTCGTGGACGCGCTCGGCCACGAGCAGGCCACCACCTACACGGCGGGCTCCAATGTTGCGTCCTACACCGACCGGATCGGCGGCACTTCCACGCTGAACAGCTACACCAGCGACGGGCTGGACAACCTCGTCTCCACCCAGACGCCGACGGGGGCGGCCACCACGTTCGGCTACACCGACCCCGACAACCCATACGCCCCGTCGACCATGACGACCCCGCAGGGCAACAGCGTGGTCTATGACTACGACGCTGCCGGCAACCTGGCGACTATCACCGACGCCCAATCCCAATGCGTCGGCGGGTGTGCCACCTCGATCGTGCGCAACCCCGACGGGACCGTCGCGTCCACCACAGATGCGCGGGGCAACACCACCACCTTCGGCTATGACCCGTATGGAAACCAAACCTCGATCGACCCGCCGGGCATCGGGACGACCACGGTCGGCTACGACGGGCTGTCGCGGCCGACCAGCGTCACCGACGGCAACAACCACACCACCACCATCGGCTACGACGCGCTGGACCGGCCCACCCTCGTCACCTATCACGACGCCAGCCAGGTCACCCGCACCTACGACACCGTCGGCAACATGACATCCCAGACGGATGTCACCGGGACGAAGACGATCGCCTACGACGAACTGAACCGGATCACCAGCGAGACCCTGCCCGGCAACACCACCACCAGCTACACCTACGACGCGGTCGGCAACCTGCTGACGCTGACCGACGCCAGCGGCACCACCACCTACGCCTACAACGACGTGAACCTGCTGACCTCGCTGACCGAACCGGGCGGCAACATCACCACGTTCGGCTACGACGACGCGAACAACCGCACCACCACCACCTACCCGGGCGGGATCACCCAGACCGCCACGTTCGACGTGTCCAACCGGCTCACCCGCATCACCGGCACCACCGCGACGAGCGTGCTCACCGACTTCGCCTACAGCTACCTCAAGCCGGGCAGCGCCGGTGATACCGCCCTGCGGCACACCGTCACCAACGCCGCCGGGGACACCACCACCTACGGCTACGACACCGCCGATCGGCTGATCAGCGCCGTGACGCGCAACAGCGGCGGCACCATCATCGACGACCGCGCCTACGGCTACGACGCCGCCAGCAACCGCACCAGCGACACCGTCGGCGGCGTCACCACCAACGCGGTGTTCAACACCGCCAATCTGCTCACCAGCCGCGGCGGGGTGACCTACAACTACGACGGCGCCGGCCAGCAGACCGGCACCAGCACCGGGCAGCAGCTCGTCTACAACACCGCCCAGCAGACCGTCAGCCTCAAAGCAGCAGGAGGATCTGCGGTCTCGGCGGCCTACGCCGGCGTCGGCCAGTTCGAACGGACCGGCATCGGCAGCGACACCCTGACCAACACCATCCTGGGAGTATCAAGCCGCACGCCCGCGAGCGGGATCCCCAACTACTACACCCGCGACGCGGGCGGCAGCCTCGTCGGCCTGCGGCAGGGCACCACCCGCTCCTACTACCTGTTCGACGGGCTCGGCTCCGTCGCTGCCCTTGTCCGCGACAGCGGCCTCGTCACCCACCGCTACACCTACGACCCCTACGGCCAGACCATCGAGACCAAGCCCACCGGCAGCACCATCATCAACCCCTGGCGCTACACCGGCGAATACCACGACACCACCACCGGCCTCTACAAGATCGGCGCCCGCTACTACCAACCCGACCTCGGCCGCTGGACCCAACCCGATCCACTGGCCCCCCGCATCAACCCCACCAACCCCGGCGAAGCCAACCCCTACTGCTACACCGGCGGCAACCCCATCAACTACACCGACCCCAGCGGATCAATTTCTCTATGTACCTTCATCGGCATAGTCGGCGTTGCCGCGGCCGTCGCCACTCTAGGTGCCGGATTCATTGTGTCTTCACTTGTAGCTCAAATCGCGGTAAATACCGTCGGCCTCGCCTTCGGCACAATTGGCGTCATAACTGCTATTAATGTAGGGTGCTTCGGATGAATCATTATGCCTGGGTCTGGATGCTCACCTGTGTGCACGTCTTACTATGGATAATTGCTGGCTCGGCCGGGAGGGAGCTATCCCTAAGTATTGTGTTACTAATAGCTGTTCCAGCCATATTGGAGTTTTCCCTGATCCGGCTCAGTATCCGAGTGGGGAGAGAATCCAAGCCCAATGGCGACGCTTGAGCCGCAGTGCATCCTTACAACTAAGAGTGAACCTGACAGGTCGTCGACCGAACCGGGTGGCGTCAGCGACCCCTTGGGCGAGGTCCTCTAACAGTGCCTTGGAGCGTCAACAAGTAGGCATCACGATCTGGTTGGAGCCGCATATCGGCCGCCCTGGAAGCTGCGACTCGCCGCAGTGGGAACCCGCTGATGATCCATGCGGCCTCACCAGAGTGGGAATGACAGGGCGGATTCAAGCGAACGTCGCAACAGCGGTTCCTTGGTGAGGTGACTCTAGACCGGCCAGTGCGGTCGCGGGTGATGTCCAGCCGAGGATCTTTCTGGGGCGGTTGTTCAGCTCGGCTTGGACGGCGGCGAGGTCCTCGGCGGAGTGCACACGAAGATTCGTGCCCTTGGGGAAGTACTGGCGAAGAAGCCCGTTGG
>Ga0209587_1000992_pt1 | contig 13664 bp, 17 predicted proteins | sample NGEPerD_2_FD_184512 | JGI IMG/M metagenome (GOLD analysis project Ga0209587, IMG submission 184512) | Arctic peat soil microbial communities from the Barrow Environmental Observatory site, Barrow, Alaska, USA - NGEE PermafrostL1-D... | ecosystem: Environmental > Terrestrial > Soil > Wetlands >... | reverse complement strand
GCTGCGCTCCGGGCTCTGCCAGCAGGCGATTCCCCCGCCACAGACATCCACTGTGCTGTAGCTGAAGAGCCGCAGCGGTCCCTTGCGGGTGGCGATGTGTCGCGGACCGACGATATCGGACTGCTGCTTAGCGACCACGAGCCGTCATCAGCATCAATGCGCGGAGACGGGATCTCGCTCAATGATGCCCGGGGGGTCTTGATCCGGGGCGTACGGATCAAAGGCGCGCGCGACGGTATCTATCTATCGTTCGGCACCGATGCAACGATCGACCACGCAATCGTCACTGGGTCTCGTTACGGGCTTCACGCCATGTACGCCCGGTACCTGGCAGTGAGCGAAAGTCGCTTCGAGAACAACCTGTCCGGCGCGGTGCTGATGTACGGGGGTCCGGTCGTCATGCTCCGGAACACCTTCTCGCGTCACACCTCGCCGGCCACGGGATTCGGAGTGCTGTTGCGGGATGTAACCGGAGTGGAGATAGGACGGAACGTGATGACCGAGAATCGGGTCGGGCTGCAGGTCGAAGGTCCGGCGGGGGCGGCTTCTGGTGATAACCGCCTGCTCCTCAACACGATCGCCTTGAACCAAACCGGCATCGCGTTGTTCCCTAACGCCGCAGCGGCCTTCGCCGGTAACAGCATCGTGGAGAACGTCGTTACGGTATCGGCCCAAGGCTCCGGACCAAGGTTGAAGGTTGAGTGGATGGACGAGGGGGCCGGCAACTTCTGGAGTGGCTACCGAGGTTTCGACGGCGATGGCGACGGGCTGGGCGACCTTCCCCATGAAGAGAGCGGGATCATAAGCAGCCGGATAGAGCGCGCTCCCGTACTGGCGGCCCTGGCGACCAGCCCTGCTTTCCGGTTGGCAGATGCTGTGCAACAGAGATGGACCGGCCGCTCTCCATTGGTCGTCGACAGGGCGCCCCTTATGGCACCCCTATCTCCTCCCCTTCCGAGAGATGAACGCGAAGGAGAGTCCGGGGTGGTCGTGGGCGCCGGAGCGATGCTAGTCCTCATCACTGCGGGCGGGTCGCTGTGGAAGTTGCGTCTAGGTAGAGCGCGCCACTGGGGAGGAGCAGCCCATGCCAGAGTATGAGACGACAACGGCGCTGCTCGAGGTCCATGGGTTGACGAAGTCGTTCGGCAGAAAGACGGTGCTTCAGGGTCTCTCCTTCTCGCTGCAGCCCGGGGAGATCATGTGCGTAGGAGGAGCCAACGCTAGCGGCAAGAGCACCTTGCTGCGATGCCTCGCCGGTTTGAGTGATTTCCGCGGCTCCGCCCGGATGGAGGGCAAGGATCTGCCCGACGGCAAGGACATCAGACGGAGCATCGGTTATCTCCCCCAGGGGATACAGCTCGACGAACCTCTTACCGTCAGAGAGATCCTGAGATTCTTTGCTCGTCTACGGGGGGTGGATCCACATCCCGATCACATGCCTGACGGGTTCCTGCCGCCACTCGACGCACCCCTCAGTGTTCTGTCCGGCGGCCAGCGCCAGCGGGTGGCAATCGCCCTAGCTCTACTCGGAACCCCCCGGTTGCTCTTACTGGATGAACCGATCGCCAACCTCGACGACGTGGGTGTGGGCCTCACCTGGCAGGCGTTACGCACGGTGATCGACCAAGGGGGCGCGGCCCTGGTCACCAGCCCCCGTTCGGACGATCTTGAGGGCATCGCCCAGCGGGTTCTCATCCTCGGCGATGGATCCCTCCAGGAGATAGGGACGTTCCCTGCCGGACAACTCTCAACGGCCCTCCCGACGGCTGCACTCGGAACCCAGCGAGCAAGCTCATGAAGGGGACACTCGTTCTTGCGGCCTGGGAAGTTCGTCGTGCGGTCCGAACCAGATGGGTCCTCGGCGGAGGCATCGCGTTCGCGGCGGGGGCGTCGGCCGTGGCTTTGCTTGGTCTGGAAAGCGCGCGCGAGTTGGGGCTTTCGGGCGCCGGTCCCGCCTCCGCAGGCCTCATCGGGTTCGCCATGCTCCTCGCGCCGCTCCTCGGCCTCTTGCTCGGCGCTTCATCGATAGCCGGCGCGCGAGAGCGCGGGATCTTGGGGATGATCCTGGTCCAACCATTAGCGACCCGCTCCGTCGTCGGAGGATTCTTCCTGGGGGCCCTGGGCGCGCTATGGCTGATCATCCTCGTGGGGCTCGGAGCAGCCGGCGTCATCTTCGGAGCCGTCGCGGATGCATCCGATGTCGGAGCTCTCATCGCCATAGCCGCATCGACGCTCGCGGTGGCGGCTGCATCGGTGGCGATCGGCGTTGCCATCTCGTGCATGACCGAAGGGCAGAGTCAGGCGGCGGGCTGGGCGGTCACCATCTGGTTCTTGATGGCTCTCGGAGTAGACCTCGCTCTCGCCGGGCTGGGACCGTCCATCCACCTCGGCCCATCCGCACTGCTGGTAGTGATCCTGCTCAATCCCATCGAGACGGTCCGCGTCCTGGCCTTGCTCGCTTCCGACGCTCAGGGGATCCAGCTCGGGCCCTTCGGCGCTTACCTCGATGCGCGCTTCGGAGATCAAGGTGCCGCGGTCGTCATGCTGGGCGCTCTGGCCATCTGGGTATGGGTGCCATTAGCACTTGCTTGGTGGCGATTGGAACGCCGGAAGGACAGGGCATAGCGCACCTGTGTTGTCACCGATGTATCCGGAACACTGTCATCGGGAGGCACGACTGACTGAAGTCGTCGCCGGCATCGCGGCCGGAGGTCTTGAGCTGGGTGCCCCCGAGCCGCCGAGGGAACAGCGCCAGGCCCTTGTTGGCTGCCGCGGGGCCGACGCGGCCACCATCCTGTGGGGTGCATTTATTAGGTTCCGGTACCTGACCAGCTATTTAGCGGACGGGGCGCAAGAGTTCAGAAGGTCCGATCGACTTTGATCAGCGGCCTTATACGGTGCCCGTCGCCAAAGGCTCGAGCTTCAGTTGAAGGTTCCGAGGCCAGCCCTCCGATCAAACAGCACCGCACCGAGGTTCAAGGAACGGAGGAAGCTCGCTCCCGAGGACGAACAAACCGCAGGTCAGGGGCCTGGAACTGAATAAATGCACCCCACACGCCTAAATAGCCCCCCTCCACTCCGATCCAGGGATTGACGATGCGCTGAACTTCTCCAAGAGTGAGGGCGTGAGGTTCTCGCTCCGAAAGTTGCGTGTGCGTGCCGAAAACTCGATCGCGGTGGTTTTCATGCTGCTCGCTCATACTCATTAATCAGCCCGCCGAGCAGCTCCCTCTTCACCACACTGTCTGGCAGCGCGCCGTCCAACACCGAAGGATGACGAGGAGACGGGGGCTCCATGCTCAGCGACCTGTGCGGCCGGTGGCCGTCGTAATGATCGACGTAGATCCTGAGGACCGACTCCAATGGCCGCTTCCGAGGATGAGGGTACGGTCGAGGCACTCTCGCCGCAGCGTGCCGACAAACCGCTCGGCGAATGCGTTGGCCAGTGGCGCCTTGATCGGCGTCCGAATGACTTGCACGTCTTCTGACCGGAACACCTCGTCAAAACCGTCTGCGAACTTTGCGTCGCGGTCGCGGATCAAAAAACGAAACGGGACTATCTCCGACTGGCTCACGAGGTTTCGCGCCTGCTGAGTGACCCAGGAGGCGTCGGGGTTGGACGTGACGCCACCGAGGAGCACCCGGCGAGAATCGATCTTGATGAAGAACAGGATAAACATGCGGCGCAAGAACACCGTGTCCACCGTCACGAAATCACAAGCGATGATGCCTGCGGCCTGGGCCTTCAGGAACGCTGTCCAGCTCAAGCCCCGCATCGGCGCGGGATCGATGCCGGCTTGGCGCAGGACTGTCCACACCGTGCTCGGCGCAACCTTGATGCCCAGGCCCAGGAGCTCGCCCTGGATGCGGCGGTAGCCCCACGTCTCGTTTTCCCTGGCGAGGCGGACGATCAAGGACCGGATGTCGGCGCGCGTAGGCGGACGACCTCTCTTTCTGGGGTATGTCCAGCGGCGCGCCACCAGCTTGCGGTGCCAGGTCAAGGTCGTCTCGGGGCGTACGAAGAACGTGGGCCAGCGGGCCTTGGGCAAGACGCGGCTCGCGGCCGCGAGCAGGGCGCGGTCGGCGAGGCGAACCTGCGGCCTGCCGACCTGGCGTTTGAGCACATGAAGCTCGTGGCGCAGCACCACGATCTCGACCTCCTTGGCCTCGTCGGAGCGAAGCATCAGGACGACGAGTTCGAGCAGTCGGCGCAGGGCCCAGTAGAGCAGGGACAGGATGACGAACTGGCGCGTTTTTGGCTTCATGGCGAAGGAGCGTATGTCACCCGAACGACTGCTCAGCCGTTGGTCGATAGACCTGTTCAGGGAGCACAATCGACTTTTCGGCACCCACACCGTGATCTTCCCGGTGAACTATGCGATCGACCGCGGCAACGTCGTGTTCCGCACGGACCCGGGGACCAAGTTCCATGCGGCGGTTCATAAGTAGTGTGGCGTTCGAGGTCGACTGGGTCGAGCCGAGCTGGCAGATTGGTTGGAGCGTCGTCGTGAGAGGACAAGCTCACCCGTTACTGATCCCGAAGAGCTCCAGCGCGTCCGTCGCCTTCCGCTGGTGCCGTGGGCCGAAGGAGACAAGGAGAACTTCGTGTGCATCGAAGCCACGCCGATCTCAGGCCGGCGCTTGCAGTAGGAAGGGATGGGGCTGGTCGCATCGCGACGACGGTCAGCCCTCGGGTGGCGCCCACCAGCGTTCGCTGTAGGCCCGAACCGAAGGAAACGTGGCCAGTAGCCGGAAGGACCACGACTTTCCGATAGCCCACGCGGCGGCGCTCCAAGTCAGGACGATACCCGCCAGCGAACTATCGATATTCGTCTGCAACCCGATCAGGACCGCTACGAGCCCAGCGTTGTACGCGAGCACCTGAGGTCGTCCTCCTAGCTCCATCGCGATCAACTCCCTGCGTCGCCGTTCTGGCACAGGTGGGCGAGTGCTAGGAAGCAGGAACGACCACGCCCCGATGAGCGCTTGGAAGACGAAGCCACTGGCGCCACCGACGACGAGCACGTCGCGTGTCAACGACGGATCTGCAAGCGTGAACGACACGATGAGCCCCACGCTTGTTACTGCCGACCAAACGAACGCCGCGATCAGGTGCAGGGCGGCGGTCGGGATCTTGCGGCGACGAGGGACAACGAGGATCCGCCTCACGTAGATCCCGAACGCGATGAGTCCGACGACGTAACAGACCATCCCGGCACCAGCGAGGAGTTCTTGGCCCAGCGTCGCTCCCGCCGACAGCAGCGCTAGGCCGCCGAACATCAGCCACGGAGCGCCGCGGATGGTGTGGAGTTTCGGAGCTCGAACATGAAGGATCGTCGGTAGGAGCGTCACGGCTGTTCCCACGATCGTCAGCCCCGCCCACCCCAGGACGTTGAGGGTCATGTGTACGCCCCGGTGCGCGAGGTACGGCGATGCGTCGTCGAAGGCGCCGATACCGAGCGCGCCGCCTATCGATGCGCCGACGATGATGCTCAGACCAGCCAATCGGTAGAACGTGCCTGTGATCGAGAAGCGCCGGTTGATCGACCGGCGCCACAACAGATGGACCTGCCATGTCACCCAGCAGATGGTCGCGATGAAGATGGAGGCGCCTGCCGCGAGGACACCGGGCCAGCTCCAGATGCGGCCCCCCACCACGAGGGCCGCCCCCAGGTTCAAGAGACCGAGCTGCGTCAAAGACCGTGACCGCGCTGGGCCGCGTGAGAGGCCTAGAGTGGTCGAGAACATCAGCTGTCCGCCGACGATCGCCTGGGACGCGGCCCCCAGCATGGCGAGATGGACCGGCAGCCACCAGCCGATCCTCAGGGCTGATGCGATGGGCACCGCGGCCACGGCCGCCGTCGCCCACAGGCGGGCGCTGAGGTTGTGATCGCTCATGAGCGGGCGACCCAAGTCCCGGGGATCGTCGGTCGCTGACCCGATCTCTATGCGCGCCACGTTGGGTTCGGCTTCCTAGACCTGCTGTTGTGGTTCAGACATCGCGGCGACCTGCGGTGGCTAGGTCTCTGAGCTGGTCTTCAGGGACCAGTTGCTCTACCAGAGGGAACAGTTCCTGCTCTTCGAACCGCACGTGTTCGGTGAGGAGCTTCGATATCTGACCGAGGATCTGTTGATCGGCCTCCCCATCGGAGAGCTGACGTTTGATCGTCCTAACGAGCGCGTGGAGCCGGAGGTGGTCACTCACGGCACGCAGGACCAGATCGCGCGCTTGAGGCTCGTCGATGAGTGGAGCGAAGAACAGCTCTTCTTCCTCATGGAAATGACGCACGGCCCGCCCGAAGTAGAAGTTGATGAAGTCGTTGGCGAGGGTTCGACGTTGGGCCTGGTCGGTCAAGTTGGCAACGTCTTGGAGCCGTCGGGCCTGCGCGAGCGCGTGATGGTGGTCGTGTGTCAGCGGTATCAGCGTTTCATGTCGTCGCGTCACGTCTCTTCTCTTCTCCTTATGTGGCAGTTACGGGATTCGCTACTAGTTGTTGGTTACGCTCCTCGAAAGGCTCGTCCTGACGGGCGAGCTCGGCGAAAGTGGTCTTGGCGAGCTCGGCGACCATCTTCTCTTGCGCATTGGTCCACGCTGCATGGAGCGAGCAGGCGTCGTCCCAATGGCACGGGCCTCCGCGCATCAAACACTTGCGATTACGGACCGGGCCTTCTGCTGCTTCGACGATCTCGAGTAGCGAGATGTCAGCCGGCCCTCGGGACAACGAGTACCCCCCGCCCGGCCCCGCGAGCGATTCGACCAAGCCGGCCTTGATCAGGTCCGCGAGCACCTGGGGTAGGTACTTAGGCGGTATGTCCATCTTGTCCGAGATCTCACGAGCCTTGCGCCGGGGCCCACCGTGGGCACGTGCGAGGTCGAGGACGGCTCTGACTGCGTAGTCGCCTTTGGAACCGAGAGTGATCCGCATAACGTTAAGTGTAGCACTTGACGTTCCGAAATAGAACGTGTACTTTCGAACTAGAGGGGCTCCTCTCTATCACTAGAGGTTAGCGAGGAGGCGAGCGTGTGGGTGCCGATAATCCGGTCAGGCCCTCTGAACAGGGGAAACGCCGAGCTTGCGGTCAGCGCCGCGTGCATGGGACGCGCGACAGTCCCGTCACAACGGAGTGACGAAACTGCCCGCCGGGTGTTCGACACCTACGACGAAATGAGGCTCTCCTGACATCGATGTGGGTCATAGGAGGCCCTCATAGGGCAACCGCAGGGTGATCGGACCACAACAGAGCATCACCAACGCAATCGCCGCTCCCGCCGAGTGGAAGCCGTAGGCCCGACGAGCTATCAGTCGAACGACATTGTTGAGGCCTTCGGCCCGACCGTTGTTGATGCCGAGCCGGATCGCCGCGAGGATCCCGTCCCGGTTCTCGCGCAGCGTCTTGGCGAGCTTGACGAACGGCTCAAGTCGGCTGCGCTGGGCCTGAGAGATAAGGCGGTCCAACAGCTCCTCGACCTCATCGGGATCGAGATCGCCGGAGAAGATCGCCCGGCACGACTCCTTGAGCCGATAGGCGCGCCATAGATCACCACCTCGTCGCTTGAGACGACGCAAGGTGACCGCCTGCTTGTCGGTGAGGTTGTCGGGGTTCTTCATCAGCGACCAGCGCGCATCCTTGAATTTCTTGGCCGCCTTGTCGTCGAGCGCTCGCATGTCGTTCCACACGGCACGACGAACATCATCGAGCGCCTTTGTGGCGAGCGCCACGACATGAAAGGGATCGATGCAGATCGTCGCCTGCGGCGCGTGGTCCTCTTTCCTCACGCTCTTGAGATAGGCCTTGCCCATGTCCATCGACACCGCGCTGAGCTTGGAGCTGCGCTCCTTGCCGAGCTCGGCGAAGAAGCTATCGGCGGCCTTGGTGTCCTTGCCCTCGGCTCCCCACACGACCTTGCCGGAGCGGTGGTTGGACACCAGCGTGAGGTAGTTGTGCTGCTTGCGCCATGAGATCTCGTCGATCCCGATCTCGAAGAGATCGTTCAAGCGTCCGGGGTCGAGCTCGTCGGCCACGACGCGCTGAACGATCGCCCCGACCGTGCGCCACGCGATCCGAAGCAGGCGGCAGATCGCAGACTTGTCGGTCTTGGCCGCTAGCAAGGCGACGAGGTCTTCGAAGTCGCGCGTGAACTCCGAGCGGTGACGGGCGAACGGGACCCCCTCGACCCTCACTCCGTGGGTCGGGCAGGAAAGCCTTCTCAGGCGCGCCCGGATCTCGAGCCGCCACGCACCGAGATCTAGATGTCGCCAGCGCGAGTCGACGTCTCGGAGGTCGTAGCGGGCCCGGGTCGAGTGGTCGCAGAGCGGGCAGACGAGGCGCTTCCGGCGCAGCGCCACGGTCACGATCACCCTGTCCCTCTCGAACACGACGGCGCGGACATTCACGCCCGGCAGTCGCAGCAAGTGCTTGAATGCAGTGGTGACGCGCATGGGCATGACCTCCAGGTCCGGTTGGTTCAGACACCCCGAACCTAGGGGCGTGCCCTGCGCTCACCTTGGATTTGCCTCCTGGAGCCTCAGAAGCCTTGTGGAGCAAGGCCTTCCGGCTCAGCCTGACCGAATCTGACCCACATTCACGTCAGGAGGCCCAAAATTGTGGGTAAACGCGGACCGTGGACATTTGCCACCGTCGTCATCCGGAGTCGGAGCCGCCGGGCGGACTGCTAGCATCGCTCGGATGAGCCTCTATTCGGTGTTGTTGTTCGCTCACATTCTCGGTGCGGTCGTGTGGATCGGGGGCAGCGTCTCTCTTCAGGTGCTCGGCATGCGCGTACGAGCGAGCGCCGATCCGCACCGCATGGCGGCCCTTGCAACTGACGCCGAATGGATGGGGGTACGTCTTTACATGCCCGCGGCCGGCGTTGTTCTGCTCGCCGGGATCGCGCTTGTGTTCACTGGGAGTTGGAGCTTCCAGCAGCTTTGGGTTGCGCGTGGCCTCGTTGCGTTTGCGTTCTCGTTCATCCTGGGTGCCACCGTTGTGGGACCCACGGCCAAGAAAATTGGGGAGCGCCTTGCGAGCCACGGCCCCGAGGACTCAGAAGTGCAAGCATCAATACAAAAGATATTTCTTGCGTCTCGCATCGAATTGGTCGTGCTGATCTTCATCGTCTTCGACATGGCCGTGAAACCGGGGGCCTGATGACTACAGACTTCTATGAGGTCGACGAACTGCTAACCGAGGACGAGATCACGATCCGCGACCAGGTGCGCGTCTTTTCGGAGAAAGAGATCGTGCCGGTGATCAACGACTACTGGGAGCGCGCTCAGTTTCCCTTCGAGCTGCTCGAGCCGATGGGGAAGCTCGATATCTGGGGCGGGACCATCGAGGGTTACGGATGTCCAGGCTTGAGCTCGGTGGGCGCAGGCTTGGTGCAGCAGGAGCTCGCACGCGCAGATGGAAGCATCAGCACGTTCTACGGAGTGCAGTCGGGACTCGCCATGCGCGCGATCGGGATGCTCGGCTCTGAGGAGCAGAAGCAGCGCTTCCTGCCGGGCATGGCCACCCTCGAGAAGATCGGTGCCTTCGCCTTGACCGAGCCGCAGCACGGCTCAGACGCGGTGATGCTCGAGACCAAGGCCCACCGCGATGGTGACGGCTATGTGCTCGACGGCTCAAAGCGCTGGATCGGCAACGCTTCGTTTGCGGATGTCATCGTGGTGTGGGCGCGCGACGATGACGGTGAGGTGTCGGGCTTCTTGGTCGAGAAGGGGGCCGAGGGCTTCGACGCGAAAGTGATCGAGCACAAATTGTCCAAGCGCGCGGTATGGCAGGCGGACATCAAGCTCGATTCGGTGCGGGTGCCACTTAATGCTCGTCTTCCGGGAGCTAAGTCCTTCAAGGACACCGCGCGCGTCCTCACGGAGTCTCGCTTGACGGTTGCGTGGGGGGCGTTGGGCCACGCGTTGGCGGCCTATGAGGCAGCCGTGGCCCACGCCCAAGAGCGGATGGTTTTCGGCGGAGAGCTGGGGCGCTTCCAGCTCGTGCAGGATCGCCTTGCGCACATGCTCGAAGCCATCACGACCATGCAGTTACTGGCCCTTAGAGCGAGCCAACTCGAGGCGCAGGGCAAGCTGACACCGGCGCGCGCATCGCTAGCCAAGCGTCACAACGCGGCGCGGGCACGCGCTCTGATAGCCGACGCCCGTGATCTTCTCGGAGGGGACGGGATCCTGCTCGACCGCCACGTCGCCCGGCATCAGGCCGACATGGAGTCGGTGGTGACCTACGAGGGAACCGATGCCATTCAGGGCCTGATCGTGGGCAACGAGATCACCGGCGTCAGCGCGTTCGCGCCGCGCTAGAAGACTTGCTGACCGTCTTTGCCTTCGACGTCGGGGGGCTGAGGTGCGACTGTCGCACGTCGACCACCCGAATCGGTGGCTGAGATGCGAAAGTCGCATGCCAACCACCGTGAGGACCGGAACCGGCCCGGCCGAGGCTAGGTCTGTTTGGGCGCCAGCACCCAGATGATTACGTAGGCGATCTCCCCGGGGCCGAAGAGCCCGAATATCACAAAGAGAAGTCGCACGAGGGTGACGTTGAAGCCGTAGAAATCGGCGAGCCCGGCGCACACGCCGGCAATCATCTTGCCCTGTCGCGGCCTTACCAACTGTCTCTTCGCCAGCGCCCAAGTCTATCGCTTGTGAGGTTTTTGTGGGCCTCACAGTGCCGAAAACGGCACTCGGAGGCGCTCAAAACGCGGCACGCCCGTAGAATCGCCTGACGATGCGACGAGTTGCGGTGGCAAGAGCCCGGTTGTGGGTCGGTGCCGTTGCCTGCGCGGGAGTGGCGTTCTCTCACGGGATCGCCTATCGCCTCGTCGCTCCCGATGCTCCCCGGCGAGCCGAGCTCATGACCTCGACCGGCCATCGCTATTTCGCCCTGGTGGTGGCCGCCGCCCTCGTTGCTTTGGTAGTGGGGTTGGGCGACTTCGTCGCCGAGTCGATCGCCTCCCGCGGAAAGGCTCTCCGCCCTCGAAAGCTGTTCTCGTTCGCAGCCGGCAGGCTCACCGCGCTGCAGGCGGCGGGGTTTGTTGTCCTCGAAGCGCTGGAGCGGCTCTCGGGCGGAGAGCATCACTTTGCCTCGGCGCTGCTTGCGGAGCCGGCCACACTGCTGGGCGTCGCCCTCCAGCTGCTCTCGGCGTTGATCGCTGCCTTGATATTGGTCGCCCTCAGACGGGTGATCATCCAGGCCCGAACCATCCGGCGCCAGATGGACCATTCGACTGCGTCATCTTGGAACACTCGGGTGGCGCGCCCACGTCTCATCGCTGTTGCCGGAGACGCGGCGCCCCGGGCCCCTCCCGCAACGGTCTGAGGACCGCCGGGCGCCGCGTGGCGCATGTTCAAGAATCCACGAGAGAAGAGGACCACTAAATTGAAGATGAGTACGCGCATCGGCGCGTTGCTGTTGGCGGCCGTGCTGGCGGCCGCTTGTGGCGAGGGCTCCGAGCCGTCGCAGTCTCAGGATGACCCGGGCTCGAGCGCCGCGGGCGAAAACGGCTCTAGCTCGAACAATGGCGACCCGGAGCAGGACGGACAAGGTGGGGGGAAGAAGAAAAACAAGCACAACGAGCACGAGGGTTCCGGTAACGGCGGGGGAGAGGACGATCCCGAGAAAGTGCCCGAAGGCGCCATCGTCGTCAAGGTCAAGGGCGGGAAGGTCTCCGGGGTTGAGGACACGGTCGAGGTCGCTCTCGGCGACGAGGTCATCCTGGTGGTGAGTTCCGACAAAGCCGATGAGGTCCACGTCCACGGCTACGACGAGACCGATGACGTCTCGCCCAAAGAGAGAGCGGAGATCGAGTTCACCGCAGACATCCCCGGCGTGTTCGAGGTCGAACTCGAAGAGGCTACACAGCTTCTGTTCGAGCTTCAGGTCCAGTGACGCCTGAGATCCTCGCACACGGCATCGGAGGCCGGTCCGACCTACCGGTGCCTCTGTGGCTCGCGGTCTATGGCGGGGCCGCCGCCGTGGTCGTCTCGTTCGCCGCGCTGGGCGCGTTCTGGCGCCGGGCGCGCTTCTCGGGCGCCGAGCCCGGCCGCCCACTGCCGCTGGGTCTGCAGCGCGTGCTCGACTCTCCCGTGATGCGTGCCGTGCTGGCCGCAGTGGGCTTGGTTCTGTTCGGCGTGACGCTGGTGGTGGGGGTGATGGGCGCCTCCAACGGCTCCGCAAACCCTGCCCCGACCTGGCTCTACGTGTGGTTCTGGGTGGGGCTCGTCCCTGCATCGCTCCTTCTGGGGCCGGTCTACAAGGTGCTCAACCCGTTGCGCACGATCTCCCGGGGACTCTTCTTTGTCGCCGGTGACCGACATCAGGAGCGGACGCGCCCCTACCCGGAGGCTCTCGGGTATTGGCCGGCGGCGGCCGGCCTGGCAGTGTTCGTGTGGATCGAGCTGGTCTATGAGCGTGCATCGGACTCCATCACCGTGGCGTTGTTCATCGCCGTCTACAGCCTTGTCCAGCTTGTCGCGGCGCAGCGCTACGGGCGCGCCTGGTTCGAGCGTGGCGACGCCTTCGAGGTCTACGCCTCCTTGTTGGCGAGAATGTCGTTGTTCGGTCGGCGTTGGGACGGCCGGCTGGTCATGCGCAACCCGTTCGTGGGCTTGGCCGCGCTCCAGCCGGCTCCGGGGCTGCTGGCCGTGGTCACCGTGCTGCTGGGCTCCACCGCCTTCGACGGACTGAGCCGGACGCAACTATGGAACGATCTCATCGAGGGTCGCTCGGTGGTCTTGACCCGTATCATTGGGACCGCAGGTCTGGCCGGGGCGGTGCTCTTCGTGATCGTGACTTTTCGGCTCGCCATGTTCCTCAGCTCCCGGGCGCTGCGTCGTCTGGACATCAGCACCGCAGGACTTCAGGGCCGGTTCGTCCACTCGCTGCTCCCCATAGCGGTGGGTTACACCGTGGCGCACTACTTCTCGCTCTTCGTTTTTCAGGGACAGGCCGGCTATATACTTGCTTCCGATCCGCTCTCTCGGGGAGACGACCTCTTTGGTACATCGGACTGGCAGATCGTCTACACGGTCGTTTCCACGGCCGCAATCGCTCTCGTTCAGGTCGCCGCGATCGTCGGCGGACATGTTCTCGGGGTTGTTGCCGCTCACGATCGCGCCGTGGGGATGTTCACGGGCCGGGACAAGTCGCGCGGCCAGTACGCGTTGCTCGGCGCCATGGTGACCTACACCGTCGGAGGCATCGCCCTCTTGGTCGGCACATGAACGAGCTCATACTCGCCCACGGCGGCACGGGCGGTTTCTTGCTCGAGGCCGCGATTATCTTCGTGCCACTCGTGATCGTCTTCTTCTTGTTGACGCGCTCGGGGAGCCGGCGAGACGAGGACGAAGAGGCCTAGATCCTCCCCCCAAGACGGCTGGTCCGGGTCTTGACGACGGTCGTCGTCAGCTTGGTCCTGTCCGTGGTCCGGTTGCGGCCGACATGACCACAGTCCGGGATCCCGACGACACCTCTGGTCGCCTCGATGTCAAGCTGCTTTCACACCGGCATGCACGACACGGCGGTGTCTTGATTCACCGGCTGGGCACGTACCACAATTGGCGAAGCCGCATGCTGCGAGCACCTCGCAGCTACATCTTGCTCTGGTTTAGCACCGACAAAGAAGACCGCTATGCTGAGAAGCTGGTCATTATTGA
>Ga0209587_1000991_pt1 | contig 13666 bp, 12 predicted proteins | sample NGEPerD_2_FD_184512 | JGI IMG/M metagenome (GOLD analysis project Ga0209587, IMG submission 184512) | Arctic peat soil microbial communities from the Barrow Environmental Observatory site, Barrow, Alaska, USA - NGEE PermafrostL1-D... | ecosystem: Environmental > Terrestrial > Soil > Wetlands >... | reverse complement strand
ATCGACCGCTCGCCGCTGCCGCTCACGCCCGACGAGGAACGAAGCGCAACCGCCCAGGCACAGGCCACGGCATACGGGCCGGTCTCGGCTTCCGGGGGCGTGGAGACATGAGAGGTGCTCGGCCCGGGGCGGCGTGGGTCGCAGTGGTGGTGGCCGCAGCGTTGAGCGCATGCGGGGGACTGCCTACCGACAGCCTTGTGCAACAGGGTTCGCGGGTCGGGGAGGCTGCGGCGCAACCGATTCGGGTCCAGCCGGACGGTCCGACGCCCGGTGCGACCCCCGATCAGATCGTCCGCGGTTTTCTGAGAGCAGGAGCAGGCTTCGACGATGACCACGCCGTTGCCCGTTCCTTCTTCACTGCGGTCGTCAAGGACGATTGGCTCCCGGACTCCGGTGTTGAGGTCTACGGCGACGACTCGGCGCTCAAGGTCGAGCTGCTGACTCCGACGACGGTGCGGGTGACAGCCTCGATCGTCGCTGAGGTCGATGAAGCCGGCCGTTATCGTGAGACTCCGGCTGGCACCTCCGTGCAGGCCACTTTTGGGATGCAGAAGCTCGACGTGGGTTGGCGAATCGCCTTGCCGCCCAAGGGGTTCGGCCTGTGGCTGAGTGCCAGAGATCTGGACCGTATCTATCGGCCGTTCACCATCGCCTATGTGTCCAACTCAGCGCGCGCCATCGTGGGAGACCGGCGGTGGTTCCCGATCACCACAGGGCTGGCAACGACGCTTGCCCGGGCCCAGCTGGCGCCGGTTCCGCCCTACTTGACCGGCGCCGCGCATACCGGCGTTCCGGCTGGGACCGCGTTGGCCTTGGACGCTGTGCCGATCCAGTCCGGCCGCGCCCTCGTGGACCTGTCGGCCATGGCGCGGTCGGCCGACCCAGACAAGCGACGGGCCATGTGGGCCCAGTTCGTTGCGACGCTGATGCAGGTGCCGTCGGTGATCCAGGTCTCGCTACAGGTCGAGGGTGCCCGGCTGGACCTGCCTGGCATCCCGGATGGAGTCTCGATGTTGACGACGCTGGGTTACCAGATCGACACCGCGACCTCGGCCAAGACGGCCGTTCTGCGAGCAGGCTCTGAGCTGAGCAGGGTGTCCCCGGATCGCCCGCAGGATCAGCTACGCAAACCGGCACAGCCGGCGACTGGCGCCGCCCTGCCCAAGATCCCCGCGGGGTGGGTATCCCTGGCGATGTCCTGGAGCGGTCTGGAGATCGCCGGCATCGGCGCTGATCACGGCGATCTTGCACGCTGGCAAGGGAATCAGATGTTCCAGCTGGCCGAGTTTGGCAGCAAGCTGACCAAACCGTCCTACGACTCGCTCAACGGTCTGTGGGTCGCGGGGGAGGCCCGCGGCGCCACAAAGGTGTGGGTTATCGACACCTCGCTGAGCCCCGTCAAGGACGCCAAACCGCGTGAGATCTCGGCCAAGTGGCTGGACAAACGCAGGGTGCTGGCGTTGAGAGTGGCCAGCGACAATCAGCGGGTCGCAATGATTACCAGCGACTTTGCTGGTGGCGACGTGCAAGTGGTGGTTGCGGGGATTCTCCGCTCCGGCAACGGCGGAGCGCTTTCCCTGGCGGCCGAACCACTTCGGGTCGGGTGGACGCTGACCGATGCGACGGACCTTGCGTGGTCCGATGACAGCACCTTGGCGGTCGTCGGCCGGATTGGTCCCAAGGCCGCCTGGGCGCCATACCTGGTGGAGATCGGTGGAAAGGTCACGGCCTTGCCACCGGTCGCCGGCCCCAGGTTGGTCACCAGCACTGGGGGGGTCAGAGGTGTTGTGGTGATTGCGGATCCGGGCAAGGTCCTGGCTCGTGCGGGCCACGGCTGGCAGCAGCTGCAGACGGGCACTGACTTCTTGATCCCGGGGGAGTAGACCGGCGAGAGTGTTTCACCCCGGGCGGTTCGTCAGACATCCCGACTACACGGGTAAGGGAGCTCGGAGAACCGTGAACCCTTGCGCGGACTGCAGAGGAACCCAGTGCAGTTCCTCCTGCAAGGCAAGTCCGAGCGGCGACTCGATCGGCAACAATGCGTATGTGGGTCTGGTCTCGGCGAGGAAGTCCTGCCATCCCGGGCGGACCTCCCATGTGCGTATGTAGGCCTGGACGTAGTCCCTGCTGAAGATCTCGGATCGCAGATCGAACACCGGGACCAGTTGTGGTTCGCTCCAGAGCAGCCAGCCACTGAGCGAGTCATCGTTGAGGATGACTGATCCAGCAGGTGCCGCCTCGAGGGTCCTCTGCAGCCGGTCAGGGACTCCCTCCGGTTTCTGGGCCACAGCCGCTGTCACGGGCACTGCGATGACTGCGCAGGTGATGACCAGCAGCGCCCAAAGTGACTTGAACCTCCGCCCCGACGGTTGTGGTGCTGAGTGGCGCAGCGACTGGAGCGCAGATGCGGCGAGAGGCGCAGCGACGATCGCACCGACGGGAACCGTGCGCAGCATCGCGAGCGTCGATATGAACGCGACGATTGTCAGCCCCACCTGCCACCACGGCGCCTTGTCCGGGGTTCTGATCCAACTGAACAGCGCTGCGGCGATGAGGACCAGGGTCAGGATCGCTGTGAAGTCGGTTCGGACCGGGGTGGCTTGCCACTCCTGGACGAACTCGGTCGCGATCTGCGACACCTCGAACGGGGCGAGAAGCAGGCGTGGGCCCACCGGTGTCAGAGCGCAGACTCCCAGGCTTGCCAAGGGAACGAGCATGAGTTTGGCCGCGTCGCGCACGATGACTCGCCGGTCCATCCACAAACCGACAACCACGACTATCCCGATCCCGATGCCGGTCAGCCAGAGCCCGTGGGAGGAAGCCCAAACCCAGGTGAGCGGAACCAGCCACCACCGTGGGCGAAGGTCCTCGGCGGTCCGCCATGAGGCTCCGACCCAGACGGCCAGCATGATGAAGCTGACCAGTTGCGGCCGATCCCCCAGACCGCCTGCGGTCCCGATCAGGGCCGCCAGCGCAATGATGAGCGCTGGGACCGTGTCTGCGACGCGGCGGGTGCACCAAAGGATTGCGGTGAACAAGAGCAGGATCGCGACGCATCGGAGCCATGCGACAGCAGGCAGCCCGAACCACTCGTAGCCCTTGAACGCGACGACCTCGGGAAGCCACTGGTTCAACACGAACGGCCTTGTAGCGAAAGGGTTCCAGGGCTCGGGACCGACGAAGGCGCCGCCGTTCAGTAGGTATTCCCCGACCTTGAGATGCCACCATGCGTCGTTGTCGCTGACCGGGCGAATACCCAAGTACATCACTGCAGCCACGCAGCTGAGCGCAACCACGACCGGAACGTAGGCGCTTTCCCGTTGGCCGACTGTTCCGACGCGGTTCCCGCTCACCTTGTCGTCGATGCGTCGAGGGCCGGATTGTGTGGCATGTGGCCAGTATTCGGCACCCTGCTTCGTTTGTTCGGGAGATCTGGAGCGCTCATGGGAAGGGTCGTCCTCTGGGTGGACCCGTCAGCACCAGGAACTGAGAGATCCACACCCATTGCGTCGCCAACCCGCAGATCGCCAGAATTACCACCATCGCTATACGTCGACGTGAGTCTGCCGTCGAGGTTGCTGACTCTGGAAACGGCCACATCAGCGGGAATGCCAGGAACAGATGGCGAACGTTGCTCGTTCCCGGGGCTGTGGCCAAGAGAAGGTACAGAGGATAGAACCCCGCCCAAGCGCGGACCTCCGGGCCCCAGGCTCCGGCGCCTCGACGCAGCACGAGCGTCGCGATGAGCCCGACAACACCGATCAGTGCAACCAGGCCGACAACGCCCCATTCGTCTAACGCGAATGCGGGGAACTCGACCAGCACTCGAAGCTTTCCAGTTGTGCCCCAGGAAGACATCGTCTGCGTGTACGCCGCAGGGTCACCTGTTGCGGCTGCGGCGATCGCCGGCCACAGACCTGTGACTGCGATGGCGAGGCAGGCCACGCCAGCCACGCGCCACCGGTCCGAAACCGGAAAGGGGTCAACGGGGCGTCCGCGCCAACGGTAGATGCCGTGAACAACCAGCACGGGCACGAAAGCGAGAGCCACAGCCCGGGTCAGGGCGAGAGTCATGAGGACTGGAATGAGCCAGCCGTATCGGCGTTTTCGCAACAACAGGAGCGCTGTACAGAGCAGGAGCAGCGCCAAGCTTTCCGTGTAGGCGATCTGCATCGCAGGTGCCGCCATGTATGTGCAGACAAGGAGCACCGTCGCCGAGGCTGCGAAGCGCCCCAGGCTCAAACTGACCAAGCGGAACATGACGGTGACCGCTGCGGCGCCCAACAAGAAGCTCAACAGGGGGGCGACGACGGTGAAGGCAAGCCCAGTGATGCGCATGATCGCACCCACAAGCAGTGGATAGACAGGGTAGAAGCCCCATTGGTTCTGCAGGGCGTGGCCGTCGGCGTCTCGAGGGATGTCGGTCGGGTAGCCGTGCATTGCGATGCTGAAATACCACTGGCCATCCCAGTTCGATGCCACGGAACCGTAGCCCGGCGACGCCGGAGATGGCTCCCAGATCTTGTAGCCAGCAAGCCCTGTGGCTCCTGTTGGCAGCGCGATCTGATGACGAGCGGCGATCACGATGAAGACGGCGTCGATGAGCCGCGTGGCTGCGTACACCGCGAGGGGGAACCAGAGGGCGTACGAAGGGTGTCGCAGACGGTGGAGCCCTGATTTGCCCGGGGTCTCATCGTTCGTGACGGTCCCGGCCGTCATCGTGGCGCCACCAAAAGGAGATATCCGTTGTCGCCGCCGAGCGAGTCTCTGCCGAGCGAGTCTCGGCCGGTGATCCGCCAGTGAAGCTGTCTCTGGAGCGCATCGGCCAGAGCCGAGTCTATGCTGAGTAACGCGGCGGTCGCGCCGGTCCGGGTGATGAAGGACTGCCACCCAGGCCCGACACTCTCGTTGTTCCGGTACGCGGTGAGGTACTCCGACGAGTAGACCTCGGAGCGCAGATCGGCGACCGGGATCAAGTGGGGCTCGGCCCACAGCAGCCAGCCGCTGATCGCGAACTGGTTCAGGACCACTGTCTTTGCAGGCAGCGCTGCCAATTGGGGTCTGAGGCCCTCGGGCACTCCGAACGGCTTCTGCGCCATGGTCCCAGCGATCGGCGCGGCGACCAGTACTGCAGCCAGCGATAGACCGAGCCAAGTGAAGACAGCCTGTCGGGTCAAGGCTTTGGCGGGGGTGAACCGTTGCTGTTGAAGGGTGCTGGCAAACAGGGGAGCCGCGATGACGGCTCCAACGGCAACAGTGCGATACATGATGAGAGTGGCAACGAACGCGATCGCGGCCAGTGCGATCTGCCACGTCGGGGGAACGCTGCGGGACCTCACCCACGTCAGCACGACGAGTGCGATCATCGCCAGGGTGATGAGCGCGAACGGGTTGCGCGCAGAAGTCGGCTGCCATTCCTGGACGAAGGGCGCTGCCGCCGTGGACACGTCGAATGACGACAGGACCAAGCGGGGCCCCACGGGCGTCAGTGCCGCTGCGACGAGACTGAGCGCGGGCACGAGCGTTAATCGCAGGGCGGTACGTCGGTCCAGCCGCCGGTCGACGGCGAGGCCGAAGATGACCACGCCGCCGACAGCGAGTCCGACCGGCCACAAACCGTGGCTGCAAGCCCACACCCAGGTGAGGGGGATCAACCACCAGCGCGGTCGCAGGTCCTCAGTCGATCGCCACCAAGCGGCGAGGGTGACCGCGAGCAAGATGAAGCTCACCAGTTGTGGCCGCTCGGTGAGGCTGGCTCCGGCACCGAGCATCGCCGCAAGCGCGGCGATGAGCGCAGGCACCGAGTCGGCGACAGTTCGACAAACCCAGACCAAGGCGCCCAGCAGCGTTAGCATCGCGGCGCAACGAAGCCAGGCCACGCCTGGCAGGCCAGCCAGCTGATACACCTTTTGTGCCACAACCTCGGGCAGCCATTGGGTCAGCACGAAAGGATGCGTGGCGAACGGAACCCATGGATCGGGCCCGCTGAATTGTCCGCCGTCCAGCACGTACTGCCCGGTCTTGAGGTGCCACCAGATGTCGGGGTCACCAACTGCTCGAGTCCCGACCCTGACGGTCAGGCCAAGGGCCAACAGGGCCAGCACAGCGATCATCCACCGCGGCTCGCGCGCAGTCACGGGCACAGTGGTCGCGGTCCCGCCGTCAATCGGCTGATCGTCAGGGACGTGTTCGATCCTGGGCTGGGCACTCATGGCGCCTCAAGCAGGACGTAACCGGAGTCTGTGCCGAGCGGCTGCCAGCCCAGCCGCTCACGGAGAGCGGTCGCAATGGGGGACTCCGTCCCCACCAGCGCGTACCTCGAACGAGTCGACTTGATGAAGTCCTGCCAACCAGGTGCGACGGCCATCGTATGGACGTAGGCAGCCAGGTGGGCGTGCGAGTAGATCTCGGTCCGGATGTCGATCGCCGGTGCCAAGTGGGGCTCGGCCCAGAGAAGCCACCCGCTCTTGTCGTCCTCGCAGAGAATCACCGTGCCTGCTGGGATGGCCGAGAGCTGGGATCGCAAGCCATCGGGGACTCCGACCGGGGTCTGCGCGATCGCCACGGATATCGGTATCGCAATCATTGCGGCTGCCACCACCAGCGCCAGCCAGCTCAGGACCTCCCTGCGGGTCGCGGGTGTCACTGCCGTCCTGAGGTGCTGCTGCAAAATCTGGGCAAGCAGCGGCGCCGCGAGCACCGCCCCGACCGCGATCGTGCGGGTCATGGCCAGCGTCGACAGCAGCGATAGGGAGGCGAGCGCGATCTGCCACCACGGCGGCACGGAGCGCGATCTGATCCAAGCAAGCAGCACGATGGCGAGCATGCCCACGGCAAGGATCGCGTACGGGTCGCGGATGGAGGTCGGCTGCCACTCGCCGACGAAGTCGCTACCGTTGGATCCAACGGTCCAGGGGGTCAACAGCAGGCCCGGCCCGACGGGTGTGAGGGCAGCCGCCACGAGAGACACGGCTGGTATGGCGAGGAGCCGCCCGGCGTGCCTCCGATCGAGTCGGTGGTCGATCGCCAGACTCGCCACAATGACGACGCCAAGACCGACGCCCACGATCCAGAGGCCGTGGCTCATCGCCCAGAGCCAGGTGAGCGGGATGAGCCACCATCGGGGTTTGAGGTCCTCGGCCGTGCGCGACCAAGCTCCGACCGTGATGGCGAGCAGCACGAGACTGATTGCCTGTGGCCGTTCAGTCATCCCCTCGCCGGCCGCCAGTACTGACGCAAACGCTGCCAACAAACCGGGGACGGTTCCCGACACCCGACGAGTGCCCCAGAGCGTCGCGGTGAGGAGGAGGAGCATCGACAGGCACCTAAGCCAGGCGATGGCTGGGAGCCCTGCAACGGCATACAGCTGCTGGGCAACGATCGAAGGAAGCCATTCGGTCGGAACGAAGGTTCGCACGGGGTAGGGCGACCACGGGTCTGGCAGTCCGAAGCGGCCGCCATCGAGGAGGAACTGACCGACGCGCAGGTGCAGCCAGGGGCTGGGGTCGCTGACCGCGCGAAGGCCAATCCTCGTTGTCGTCACCACGATCGCCAGAGCGAGGCCCCAACGCAGCCATCGCGATCCATGGTTCATCAACCATCGCGGGTGATTGCCCCGCGGGAACCTGGCCATCGGATCGCTCTGGATGGCTGTTTGAGGGGGCACGAGGTCAGTATTCGACACTATTGCCTCGTTTGTGCAGCGAATCACCTGCCACGTCCAGACAACATCCGTTTGTACTAGACAACGAGGTCCGAATGGTTCCGGGAAACCGGCGCCGTGCGTGATGCCAGGCGCTCGGAGGCCTATAACGACTTCTCTCCCGAGGCGCATCCTCCGTTCGGACGATCTTTCATCTGCCGAACGGTTCTGGTTGCCGACGGATCGGGCGATGTCTGGGCGGCTCCGTAATCGACACCATTGAGGATGGCCGCAGGAACCTCCTCTCTGCGCAATCAACGCCCTGGAAGGGGACTGAAATGCTCTCTCACCTCGTCAAGCTTCAGGTCAAGGCCGCTGCACTGCGCAATGACCGTGGCGCCACCGCCGTTGAGTACGGCCTCATGGTTGCCCTGATCGCCATTGTCATCATCGTGGCCGTCAGCTTGCTCGGCACCCGCCTCAGTGGGCTGTTCAACACGGTCGCAAGCAGCGTCTGACGCTGCTTGCGGAGCACTCGGCCCGCACTTCTTCAGCAGCCGTTCACGTGGTCGTCGCGGGGTTTCTCGCTCGTGACGACCACTGGGCTACCGCAGTTGCGCAAGGGCTCGGGTTCATCGCAGCACGACATCACTGCCCTGGAAGGGGACAGAAATGCTCTCTCACATCGTCAAGCTTCAGGTCAAGGCCGCTGCATTGCGCAATGACCATGGCGCCACCGCCGTTGAGTACGGCCTCATGGTTGCTTTGATCGCCATTGTCATCATCGTGGCGGTCAGCTTGCTCGGCACCCGCCTCAGTGGCCTCTTCGACACGGTTGCGACCAGCGTCTGAGCTGATCGCAGAATGGTGGGGTCATGAGTCTCTTCAAAGCCCTCACACGCGGGCGCCCGGGGTTCTACGCTCGTGGTGAGCGAGGGGCAACGGCCGTGGAGTACGGACTTATGGCAAGCCTCATTGCGCTGGCGATCATCGTCGCCGTGACCGCCTTCGGTTCGTCAGTCAGAGGGCTGTTCGAACTCGTTATCTCGACCGCTCCCTTCAATTGAGATGTGAGGTCCGGGTGTGACTGCACGAGAGACGCCTGCGACCGCACGTCGCCGGCACAAGGGCCATTTCGACCGTGGCGCGGCTGCGGTCGAAATGGCCTTGGTGATGCCGCTGCTCATCGCCATGATCATTGGCATCATCGACTTCAGCCGGATCTTCAACGGGGAGATCCAGCTCAGTCAGGCGGCACGTGAAGGCGCGAGGGTCGCTGCGCTGGGAACTCCTGGGGGCTTCAACGCGGCCGCCGTCAGGAATCGGACCGAGGCTGCGTTGACCAATCCGGCTCTTCAGGGCGCCGCTACCGTTACCACAACCATGCGAGTCGTAGATAGCGCCGGAACAACCTTGGTAGATAGTACCGGAACACCTTTTGTTATTTGCACCGGCTCGACGGGCTTTGCTGAGGTGACGGTCAGAATTCCTTACCAGAAGATCTGGTGGGGCCCAGTAGATTTGACGCAGAAGGCGGTAATGCGATGCGCGGGTTGACGTGTGTTCGGCGTCGCGAAGATGGTGCGATAGCCGCAATTGTTGCGATACTCTTCGCCGGCGGCGTGATAGTTGGCTTGGGCGCTTTGACAGTCGACGTTGGCAATATAAATGCTAATCGACGAGTGCTTCAGAATGGAGCCGACGCGGCGGTCATGTCCGTTGCCGCGGATTGCATAAAGTCCGCATGCCCTGCGCCGACCAGCACGGCCCTTGGCGCTCTGGTCAACATGAACGCCGCTTCTGGGGTTACCAAGGTGGCAAAGGTGGGGAGAGTGGACAACGCGGTGGCAGTATGTGGGAGTGCTCCCAATTTGGCGGTATGTACCGCAGAGACCAGCACCTGGAACCTTCAGGAGTGTCCTGCCGCGACCATTCCTGCCGGCGCCCTGGGATACGCCAGGGTCTACACGCAGACGCTGAACGAGTCAGGAGACACGCTTCTTCCATACTCATTCGGAGCTGCTATTGCTGGAGTTGGCAGCGGCGCCAACCAACAGACTTGTGCTGCGGCCGCATGGGGTCCGCTTAGTTCCTACGCCGATGCAGTTCCGGTCACAATCTCGCTCTGCATGTTCGATGCCATGGTAGCTGCTTATGGTGGTGTCACGAATCTGCCAGCCGCACCCGAGGGAGCGTGGCCGGGCTACGGGTCTGGCCATGTTTCGGCTTGGCCTGCGGCGTCAAAAGAGCTGATCGAATACACGACGAAGTATGCGGGGACCTGCGCTAACAGCAACGGCCACACCGCCAACGGGTCATTCGGGTGGTTGACCAACGACAACTGTAAGATGAGCGTCACCAACGGCAAATGGATCCAAGGCAATCCAGGCAACAACCTTGAATGCCAGGATTTGTACAAGTACTGGGGGAAGAAAGTTGCCCTCCCCATCTTCGACTGCGTCCGGATCACCAACTCGGATCCTGGTGACCCACCGTCGGCCAGCTCTCCCTGTGCCATAGATCCCAATGGCGGCGGTAACAACGTCTGGTACCACATCGCGGGCTGGGCTTCTTTCTACCTTAGTGGCTATCGGTTCGGCGGAGCGGCCGGCGCTTCGACAACTCCGAACGTCTTCAGTGCGACGAAAGTGTCCTTGATAAAAAATGCAGAGCCGTGTTCCGAGCCTGCTAGTTGCGTCTCGGGTTGGTTGACGAGGGATGTGTTAGTGGGCACGATCGGCGAAGTTGGGACGACGAGTTATGGCGTCCAGGCCATCCAAATCTTGGGTTGATGAGACGATATGCAAAGTCATCTCTATTCCGGCGAAGTTGATCACCGGGACGCCATCAAGTATTCAAGTAATCAAGTAATCAGGAATCAGAGTTCAAGGCCGAGTGCTTCAACGGCAACTCCGGTTACATGGGAGTCGCGGCTACCAACATGAGTTTTCTTATCAAGGGGATGTGCTGATGGGTCGTCGTGTTCTCGTGGTGCTGGCTGCCGTGGTGGTGGCGTTGATCGGTGTGGTCGCGGTGGTGGTCTACGCCCAGGGTGCCGATTCCCGGGCGGTGGCCGATCAGCAGCCACAGACGGTTTTCATCGCCGCGAAGCTGGTGCCCGCGGGCACCACCGCTGCTGAGGCGGTGGCTACCGGTTTGATGGTGCCGACCCAGGTCGCGGCTAAGGGGTTCCCCTTGGGCGGGCTGAGCACGGTCGACGACGCGACCGGCAAGCTTCTGGCTTTGACCGACATCGCACCTGGTGAGTTTGTGGTGGCGAGCCGGTTCGGGACGACTCCGCTGGGGACGAAGGCGATCCAGGTGCCGGATGGGCAGGTTGCGATCTCGCTGGCGTTGTCCGACCCGGCGAGGGTGGGCGCCTTCGTGAGCCCGGGGTCCCACATCGTCATCTATGACACGTACGTCCCGCCGGTGGCTGCTTCCGGCACGAACACCACCACCGCCGCGGCAGTCGTGACCAAACAGACGCGGGTGCTTCTGGATGACGTTCTGGTCATCGCGATGGGCACTACGACTCTGACGCCTCCTGCGGCCGCCGACGGAGCTGCTCAGCCTGCGGCTGCGGGCGCTTTGGTGACTGTTGCGTTGCCGCCCGAGCTAGCGGCCAAGCTGGTTCACGGCATACAGACAGGGACGTTGTATGCGGGTCTTCGCGGCACGGACACCAAGACCAATCTGGCCCAGATCGTTTCTGACGCAACGCTTTTCGGCAAGTGAGCTAGGAGCCCCGGCATGACCATTCTTTGGGATAGCGATCCGGCTGCGTCGGAGAACTACCACTTCGCGGTCGGTGACCACATCGAGGTGTCCGAGTCGGCTCAGTCGGTCATGCGGGGGCTGGTTGCCAACGCTTCGGAACTGTTGGTCATCGTGGGGCCTGAGGTCGGTCTGGAGGTCGCCTCAACGTTGGCCGAGCAGGTCCGCAACGAGCGGCCTGAGGTCAGCGTGATCTTGTTGCGCCGTCGTCTTGAGGTGGCGGTCCTGGCTCAAGCGCTGCGTGCGGGTTTCCGCGAGGTGGTCGCCTCCGATGATCTGACCTCGTTGTCGGATGCCTGCCGGCGGAGCCTGGAGATCTCCCATCACCTGGCTGGGGTTTCCGGGGTCGCCCCGGTCGTCGAGGGCAAGGTCATCACCGTCTTCAACGCCAAGGGCGGGTGTGGCAAGACGACCGTCGCCACGAACCTGGGTGCCTACATGGCGTCTACAGGTGCGAGGGTTCTGCTGGTCGACCTTGACCTGGCGTTCGGCGATGTCGCGATCAGCCTCCAGCTACGCCCGTCGGCGTCTGTCGGCGATCTGGTGTCGATGGTGGGCCACATCGACGAGCATGGGCTGGCCTCGGTGGTGACCAGACATGAGAGCGGCCTGGATACCGTCTGCGCGCCCAGCCAGCCCGGTGAGGCGGACCGGATCTCGGGGCCGTTGGTGAGTGAGATGCTGCGGGTTGCCCGTCGCAACTACGAGTACATCATCATCGACACCCCGCCGGCCTTCTCCGAGCATGTGCTGGCGTCATTCGACCTCTCCGACATGGCGGTTCTGCTGGCCACCCTGGACATCCCTGCGGTCAAGAACCTGCGGCTCACCCTGGACACCCTTGACCTGCTCGGGTACCCCCGCGAAGCGCGGATCGTGATCCTGAACCGCTCCGATGCCAAGGTTGGCTTGCACACCGAGGACGTCGTGGCCGCGATCAAGCAGCCGATCGCCGCCATGATCCCGAGCAGCGCCGCAGTGCCAGCCTCGGTGAACCGGGGAGTGCCCATCATGCTCGATGAACCCAAGCACCCGGTGTCGCTGGCGCTGCGTGCTTTCGCTGACCAGTACCTGCTCAACCCCTCGGCACCGAACCGCTCGGGTGCCCAGGACTCCGACGAGTCGTTGGCAAAGATCGGACGTTCGTCGCAACAGCCACGGCGTGAGATGCGCATGTTCCGTAGAGGGGTGAAGTGATGAGTCTCGCCGACCGCTTGGACCAGGCCCGACGTTCGCAGCCGGAGGCGCCCAATGGGCACGACGCCAAGGATGGGTCGAAGCCTGCGGTGGTACGGGTCCGTGACCCGTTCGCGGCGGTGAAGGCCAGCGTCCACCAGGCGTTGCTGGACTCCTTGGGTCCGCAGCTGTACGACCCGCACCTGGAGCAGGCCGAGCTGGAGCTGCGGGTTCGTCAGACGCTACAGACGGTGATCGAGTCCGAGGACACGCCTCTGTCGGCCGCGGACCGGACCCGGATCGCCCAGGAGGTGGCCGACGAGATCCTGGGGCACGGGCCGTTGGAGCCGTTGCTGCGTGATGGTGAGATCACCGAGATCATGGTCAACGGGCCGGACGACATCTTCGTGGAGCGGGCGGGCAAGATCTACGCCGTTGATGCCAGGTTCACCAGTGACGCGCACCTGCGGCGCACGATCGACAAGATCGTGGGCCGGGTCGGGCGCCGGGTTGATGAGAGCTCGCCGATGGTCGACGCCCGGCTGGCGGACGGCTCCCGGGTCAACGCGGTGATTGCGCCGATCGCCCTGGATGGCAGCATCCTGACAATTCGTAAGTTCTCCGCCGACCCGTTCACCGACCGCGACCTGATCGCCTTTGGGACCATCACCCCGCAGGTGCGAGACTTCCTGCGGGCCTGCGTCCTGGGCCGGCGCAACATCATCATCTCCGGTGGCACCGGCTCGGGAAAGACCACGCTGCTCAACGTGATGTCGAGCTATATCCCCGCCGACGAGCGGATCATCACGATCGAGGACGCGGCCGAGCTGCAGCTGCGCCAGCGCCACGTGCTGCGGCTGGAGGCCCGCCCGTCCAACACCGAGGGCAAGGGCCAGGTGTCCATCCGTGAACTGGTCAAGAACGCCTTGCGGATGCGGCCCGACCGGATCGTGGTTGGTGAGATCCGCGACGGTGCGGCGCTGGACATGTTGCAGGCGATGAACACCGGCCATGACGGCTCGTTGACCACGGTGCACGCGAACACCCCCCGGGACAGCCTGTCGCGGGTGG
>Ga0209587_1000987_pt1 | contig 13682 bp, 13 predicted proteins | sample NGEPerD_2_FD_184512 | JGI IMG/M metagenome (GOLD analysis project Ga0209587, IMG submission 184512) | Arctic peat soil microbial communities from the Barrow Environmental Observatory site, Barrow, Alaska, USA - NGEE PermafrostL1-D... | ecosystem: Environmental > Terrestrial > Soil > Wetlands >... | reverse complement strand
CCTTTGCACCGCCCCCTTTGCACCGCCCCCTTTGCACCGCCCCGCTGCTCACGCTTGCCTCGCGCAGCCGCGGTTCCCGCTGATCTGCGACCTTCCGACCTCAGATCTCCCCGACCTGAGCTCTCCGACCACGTCCGCCTCCCACCCACGACCCGCCGACGACAGGCCTGCTCCGGTGCCCGACCACGACCGACGCGCGCTCGACGGCTTCCAGAAGCTCGCCGTCGCCACCACCATCACCTCGCTGGTGCTGATCGCCCTCGGTGGGCTCGTGCGTGGCACCAACAACGGCTTGGCGTGCCCCGATTGGCCGCGGTGCTACGGCAGATGGTTCCCCAGGCAGGCCGACCTGCCGGAGGGCCTGACGCTGGTCAACGTCTGGATCGAGCACAGCCACCGCGGCGCCGCGGCCATCCTCGGGGCGATGGTGCTGGTCCTCGCCGTCTGGGCGTTGTGGAAGTACCGGCGACCCTCGATCGTGCTGCCCGCGGTGGGGATCCTGGTCGCGGTCGGCATCCAGGCCTGGATCGGCCGCCAGGTCGTGCTGGGGCTGCTGGCCGCCGAGACCGTGACAGCGCATCTCGCGCTCGGGACGGCCATCCTGGGCTTCCTGATCTACCTGATGGTGACCGTGTCGCTGCCGCGCGCGCGCGGCGCCGCGGCACGGGGGCGTGACCTGCGCCTGGCCCGCAGCTGCCTGGCCGTCGCGGGCCTGTGCTACGTGCAGCTGCTCGTCGGCGGGCATGTGACGGGCATCGGCGCAGGGCTGGCCTTCACCGACTTCCCGCTGTTCGGCGGCGCGATCTTCCCCGCCATCGCCACGGAGCAGGAAGCCTTCCACGTCGCCCACCGCCTCCTGGCGTATGCGCTTGCGGTCGGCGTGCTGCTCCTGGCCATGCGCACCCGCGCCGCGGTGCGCGATGGCGAGCTGCCCCGCTCCGGGTGGCTGGCGCGGCTGCCGAAACTGGCCGTGCTGCTGGTGCTGGTGCAGATCTCGCTGGGCGTCGCCAACCTCGCCAACGGCACCTCGCCCTGGACGGTGGTTCCACACCTGGCCGTGGCCAGCTGGATCTGGGCGGTGCTGGCGCTCGCCACCACCCTGGCCTACCGCCAATCGAGCGCCCTCCCGCGCACGGTGGGGCCGGGCCCTAACGCCCACGTCGGCGACTCCCGCGACCACCTCGACTCCCGCGACCACCTCGACAGCGTGGGTTCGGCATGAGCGCCGCGACGGCGGGGCCCACGTCGACGCAGCCCCCACTGCCTACGCCGCCCACCCCTGCGAAGAGCCTGCGCGACACCGTCACGGCCTACATCGGGCTGACCAAGCCGCGCATCATCGAACTGCTGCTGGTCACGACGGTGCCCACCATGGTGGTCGCCGAGCGCAGCCTGCCGGATCTCTGGCTGGTCGTCGCCACGCTGGTGGGCGGCACGCTGTCCGCCGGCGGCGCCAACACCATCAACAGCTACTGGGAGCAGGACCTCGACGAGGTCATGGTCCGCACCGCGCGACGTCCCCTGGTCAACCACCGGGTACCGCCGGCCAACGCCCTGCGCTTCGGCGTCCTGCTGGGCGTGCTCGGCTTCGTCTGGCTCGCCCTGACGGTCAACCTGCTCACCGCCGCGCTGTCGACCGCGGGGCTGCTGGTGTACGTGTTCGTCTACACGATCGGCCTGAAGCGGCGCAGCCCACTCAACATCGTCATCGGCGGGGCCGCCGGCTGCTTCCCGGTCCTGGCCGGCTGGGCCGCGGTCACCGGACGGGTGGACGTGCCCGCGCTGCTGCTGTTCGCGGTCGTCTTCTACTGGACGCCGCCGCACTTCTGGGCGCTGGCCATCAAGTACCGCGAGGACTACAGGCGCGCCGGCGTGCCCATGCTGCCGGTCGTCGCCGGCGTGGAGCACACCGCCCGCCAGATCGTGCTCTACACGCTGATGATGGTGGCCGTGTCGCTGATGTTCGGTGCCGTGGCCTCCATGAGCGTGCTGTACCTGGTGGCCGCCCTGCTGCTGGGGGGCTGGTTCCTGAAGCTGTCCCTGGACCTGGTGCGCGACGGCTCGGAGGAGATGGCGATGCGGATGTTCCGCTACTCCATCAGCTACCTCGGGTTGCTGTTCACGGCGATGGCGGTCGACGCGGTCCTGATGGGTCCCCTCGGCTGAGGCCGGCGGGGCCGGAGACGGCTCACTCCCAGCGGAACGTCGTCGCGGCCAGCGCGGTCATCGCGACCGCCCAGGCCGACAGGATCGCCAGGTCGATGCCGACGAACTGCGTGCTGCCGCCGAAGGCCGCCCGCAGCAGCTCTACCAGCGGCGCCGAGGGCAGGATCCGTGCCGTGCTCGCGAGCGGTCCGGGCAGCCGCTCCAGCGGGATCGCGATGCCGCCGACCAGCAGCAGCGCCAGGTAGATGGTGTTGGCGAGGGCCAGCGTCCCGACCGCCCGCAGCCGTCCCGCCATGGCCAGGCCCATGCCGGCGAACGCGGCGGTTCCCAGCACCACGGCCACGGGGGCCAGCCACAGCGGCGGGTCGGCTGAGGGTGTTTCGTAGCCCAGCCCCAGCAACGCGATCGCGAGCACAACGGCGATCTGGACCGCCTCGATGGCGAGCACGCCGAGGACCTTTGCGATGACCAGCTCACCGCGCCGCAGCGGAGTCGCGCCCAGGCGCTTCAGCACCAGGTAGAAGCGCTCGAAGCCGGTGGCGATGCCGAGCGACACCATCGATGAGCTCATCACCGACAGGGCCAGCACGCCCGGCAGGAGGAACTCCACCGGCGGTCTGCCGTCCAGGGGGAGCACGTCGACGAGGGAGAAGAACACCAGCAGCACCAGTGGGATGCCGAAGGTGACGATGAGGCTCTCGGCGTTGCGCAGCGACAGCCGCAGCTCCATGCCGGTCTGCGCGAGCACCCGTCGGGACGTGCCGGAGATGGCGCTCACTCGCGCACCTGCCGTCCGGTCAGGCGCAGGAACACCTCTTCGAGCCCGCCTCCGCCTGCGTCGATGCCGGTCAGGGGCAGGCCGTTGCGGTCGAACCAGCCGGTGACCCGAGGGATGGCCTCGGCGCCGACGTCCAGGCGGTAGCGGCCGGACCCGTCCGCCGCACCGGAGATGCCGAGCTCGCGCTGCAGCGCCTGCAGGTCCACCGCCGCGGTGGTGGTGACCAGCAGCTCGTCGCCGGCGCCGGAGGCGACCAGGGCGGCGGGGGAGTCCTGGGCCACCAGCCGGCCGCCGTCGATCAGCACCACCTCGTCGGCCAAGCGCTCAGCCTCGTCCATGAAGTGTGTGGTCAGCAGCACCGTGACGCCTTCGGCGCGCAGCCGGCGGACCATGGTCCAGGTGGCCTGGCGCGCCTGCGGATCCATGCCCGCGGTGGGCTCGTCCAGGAACACCACCTCGGGATGTCCGACCAGCGCCAGCGCCAGGTTGAGCCGCTGCTTCTGCCCGCCGGACAAGATCCTGAAGCGGCGGTCCGCGACCCCGGCGATGCCCACCTCTGCGAGCAGCTGCTCGACGTCGGCGGGGCGGGCGTGGAAGCGGGCGTACAGCCGCAGCATCTCGCGCGGGGTCGCCGCCTGCCACGCACCGCCCTCCTGCAGCATCACGCCCATGCGGGCGACCAGGGCATCCCGGTCCCGGCGCGGGTCCAGCCCCAACACGCTGACCTCGCCGGCGTCGGGCCTACGGAACCCCTCGATGCACTCAACGGTGGTGGTCTTGCCCGCCCCATTGGGACCGAGCAGGGCGCACACGGTGCCCGGCGCGACGTCGAAGGACAGGTCGTCCACGACGAGCATGGAGCCGTAGGCCTTGGACAGGCCACGGACGCGGACAGCAGCAGGTGTGGACACGGCAGCGGGTCCCCTGAGGGGTTCGGCGGGTTACGACGAGACGATGGGGGTTGGGCGGCCGTGGTGGTGGCAGGATGCCCGAAACGACCATCGAGGCGAGTGCTCGCGGGGTGAGCACCGCGCTCCATCCTACGAACCCTACGAGGAGTCCCGTTCCCCATGTCCGACCGGTCCGACCGGAGCGCCAGCAGCGGCCGCGCACGCGCCGTCGGAAGGCCGCTTTGGCGCTCGCTGCGTCGGATGGGAGCATGGGCGACATGATCGCTCTCGTATTCCCCGGTCAGGGCAGCCAGCAGGAGCAGATGGCGCTTCCCTGGCGCGACCACCCGGCCATGCGCCGCTGGGCCGAGGCCTCCGACCTGCTGGGCTGGGACGTCGCCGCGCTCGGCACCGACGCCGACGCCGCCACCCTGCGCGAGCCGCGCAACTGCCAGATCGCGCTGTACGTGCACCACGTGGTGCTGCTGAATGCCTGGCGCGAGGCAGGAGCGGAGGAGCCGGCGGCCGTGGCGGGTCACTCGCTGGGGGAGTACAACGCGCTCGTGGCCGCTGGCGTGCTGGACTTCGCCGACGCACTGCGGCTGGTCGAGGTGCGTGCCTCGGCCACCCAGCGGGCCGCCGAGGACGCGCCGGGGACCATGCTCGCCTGTCTGGGCTTCGAAGTCGCCGAGGTGCAGGCCGCCTGCACCGCGGCGGGCGCCTACGTCGCCAACGACAACGCTCCCGGGCAGATCGTCGTCGCCGGGTCCTCCGAGGCACTGCAGCGGCTGCGGACGGCGCTGGCCGAGCACACCGGCAAGATCCGCGACGTCAACGTGGGCGCCGCCTACCACAGCCCGCACATGCGCGCCGCCGAGGCGCCCCTCGCCGACGCCCTCGCGACCGCAGCGCTGGCCGACGCCGAGGTGCCGGTGATCGCCAACGTCGACGCCGCCGCCCATTCCGCCGCCGTCGACTGGCCGGACCTGCTGCGCCGCCAGGTGGTCTCACCGGTGCGCTGGCGGGAGTCGGTGGCCACGCTCGCGCAGCTCGGCGTGCAGGAGGTCGTCGAGCTCGGCGCCAGCAGCGTCCTGACCGGCATGGTCAAGCGCATCGACCGCTCACTCGCCCGCCGCACCGTCTCGGCGCCGGAGGATCTCTAGATGGCACGTCCGACCTCGAACTGGGCCCTGGTGACCGGCGCGTCCAAGGGCATCGGCGCCGCCACCGCGGAGGCGCTCGCAGCGCAGGGACGCGACCTGCTGGTGCACTACGGTCGGGATGCCGACGGTGCCGCCGCCGTGGCGGAGCGCTGCGCGGCTCGGGGCGTGCAGACCCGCACGGTGGGCTGCGACCTCGCCGCGGGCGTGGAGGACCTCACCGCGGCGCTCGAGGAGGTGGGTGGCGTGTCCGTGCTGGTCAACAACGCCGGCATCAACCGTGACGGCCTCGCGATGACCATGGACGACGAAACCTTTGCGGCCCCGTTGCAGGTCAACCTCGTGGCCGCCTTCTCGCTGACACGCGCGGCCCTGCGAGGCATGCTGCGCGCACGCGCCGGGCGCATCGTGAACATCTCCAGCGTGGTCGGGCTCCACGGCAACGCCGGCCAGGCCAACTACGCCGCGTCCAAGGCCGGACTCGTCGGGATGACCAAGTCGCTCGCCCGTGAGGTGGGCAAGCGGGGCATCACCGTCAACGCGGTGGCGCCGGGGCTGATCGGCACCGCCATGACGGAGGAGGCCGGTCAGCAGTTCCTCGAGCGGATCCCCGCCGAGCGCGCCGGCACCCCCGAGGAGGTCGCGGCCGTGGTCGCGTTCCTGTGCTCCGATGCCGCCGCCTACGTCAACGGCGCCGTCGTGCAGGTCGATGGCGGGCTGTTCGCCTGAACGCCGTGCCGCCGACCCCCCTCCCCGACCCCTCCGGACGGGACCCCTTGCGGCCGCGGTCCGGCGCGGTCGCGTTGAGCGGCACCACCGGGATGGGCCTGGCGTACCGCTATGTGCGCCCCGTCGTCATGCGGATGCTGCACGCGGCCATCACCGGGCAGTCCTCTGTGCCCGCCGCCGGCGGCGTGCTGCTGGCCGCCAACCACCGCTCCTTCCTGGACCACTTCCTGCTGGCCGGTGCGTGCCCGCGGCCGATGCGCTTCCTCGGCAAGCAGGAGCTGTCCACCGGCGTGGCCGGACGCATCAACATGGTCATGGGGATGGTGCCGGTCAGCCGCGGCACCGGGGACCTGGACGCCCTGGACCTGGTGGCGGCGCTGCTGCGCGCGGGCCAGGTCGTCGGCATCTTCCCGGAGGGCACGCGCTCGCCGACGGGGGAGCTGTTCCGCTTCCGCAGCGGCATGGCGCGCATCGCGGCCAGCGCTCGCTGCCCGATCGTGCCGGTCGGCATGATCGGCACCTGCCAGGTCTGGCCGCGTGTCGCGCGTCCGCGCCTGCGTCCGGTGCCCCCTGGGGTCCTGCATGTCCGCTTCGGTGAGGTCGTGGGCCCGCCGGATCCCAATCCGCGATCACGACGCCAGGTGACCGCTCGGGTGCACGAACAGGTGGCCGCCCTGTGCGAGCAGCCGTTGACGCGCGGGTTCGCCCCGGTCGCACGCCCGGGAGCCGAGCCGAGGTGAACGGCCAGCCGGTGCATGGCCACGACCACGAACCAGGCAGCCACCGGGTCGACAGCCACGGGGTCGACAGCCACGGGGTCGACAGCCACGGGGTCGACAGCCACGAACCAGGCAGCCACGGGGTCGACAGCCACGGGTCTGGGCACACGCACGTCGGCTCCACAGCCGAAGGGGAGCTGTCCGCGCGGCGGCGCCGGGCGCTGTGGATCTCCCTGGCCGCCAACGGCGGCTTCATGTTCGCCGAGGTCGCCGGCGGACTGGTCTTCGGGTCGCTGGCGCTGCTCGCCGACGCGGCGCACATGCTGTCCGACGTCGCCGGGCTGGCCATCGCCCTGCTGGCGCAGCGCCTGGTCGAACGACCGGCCTCCGCGCGGCACACCTTCGGTCTGCAGCGCGCCGAGGCGCTGGGCGCCCAGGCCAACGGGGTGCTGCTGCTGGTCACGGCGGGCTGGATCTTCTTCGAGGCCTTCCGGCGCCTCCAGGAGCCGGCAGACGTGGCCGGCGGGGGCCTGCTGGTGGTCGCGACCCTGGGCCTGGCCGTCAACCTCGTCAGCGCGGTGCTACTCGCCCGAGCCAGCGGCCGCAGCCTCAACATGCGCGGGGCCTACGTGCACATGCTCGCCGACGCCGCGAGCTCCGTGGGTGCGATCGCCGCCGGCGTGGCCGTCCTGCTGTTCGGGGTGGACTGGGTCGACCCGGCGGTGTCGATCCTCATCGGCGTGCTGGTGCTGTGGTCCGCTTGGGGACTGCTGCGCGACACCACGCATGTGCTGCTCGAGGGTTCGCCCCGCCACCTGGACCCCGACGAGGTCGAGCGCACGTTGGCGGCGCTGCCGGCCGTCGCCTCCGTGCATCACCTGCACCTGTGGAACCTCAGCTCCGAGACGCCGGCGCTGTCCGCCCACGTGGTGCTCGATGGGCAGATGAGCCTGCACCAGGCGCAGGTGCGTGGGGATGCGCTGAAGCTGGAGCTGAGTCAGCGCTGGGGCATCGCGCACGCGACCCTGGAGCTGGAGTGCCACGACTGCGAACCGGAGCCGCCGCCACCGCCGGGGAGCTGAGCACCGCAGCGCAACCCGGCGCCGCACCCTACCGACGCACGGCCTCGTCGCCGAACAGGAACGACAGCAGGACGAAGCGGCGGCCGCGGGTCACGGGCAGCACCTCGTGCAGGTGCGCCCCGGAGAAGACCAGGGCCTCGCCGGGGGCCGGCCGATAGCGGTCGGGGCCATACTCGGGAAAGCGCAGCTCGCCGCCGTCATAGTCGTCGTTGAGGTTGAGGCTCAGGGCGAACTTGCGGTGCGCCGTGGAGGGGCTCAAGTTGTCGCGGTGCGCGGTGAAGAACCCGCGGTCGCCGGCGTCGTAGCTGCCGATCTTGAATCCTTCGAAGCGGCGCGCCTCGTAGGCGAAGGCCTTGCGGATCTCGGGCATGACCCGGCGACCGATGTGCCCCGACAGCCGACTCAGCACCTGCGGGTCGGTGACCGTATGGTCGCGGCGTCGCTTGCGCTGGGCGTCACCGGCATCGACCCGGGTGCCGCCGATCGTCGCCTCGACACCGGTCGGCTCGTTGCCGGCGCCTGCCCAGAGCTCCTGCATCTGCGCGCAGGTGCCGGCGTCCAGCGCGTCGGGGACGAACAGCACCGGCGCGTGCCGCGACGCCGTCGTGCCGGGACCGTCCAGGCTGGCCGCGCGCACCGCCACCGCCACCTGCGCCCACGGCTCCTCGCTCTCCAGTGCGGCGTCGATGTCGCCCATCACGCGGGTCGCCGTGACGCGCACGTTCGGGTCGAGCACGACCACGACCGGACGTCCGTCCAGGGGCACCCCGTAGGCGCCGTGCACCGAGCCCTGGGCGTCGTGGAACGTGTCGGCCTCCGTCACCGCGGCACCACCGGCCACGACGTGCACGTCGAGCTCCGCGCCCACCTCGGCGCGCAGCCGCTCGCGCACGCGGATCGCTTCAGCCTCGCCGCCGGCCCCGGAGAACACCAGCACCGCCGGGGTTCCGCCCACCGCACCGTAGAAGCGCGTCTGCCGTCCGTCGCCTCGGCGTGCGACGAAGTCCATCGCCCGCTCGCCGCGGCCGATCATCGATCGCTGCGTCGCCACCAGGCCTCGTCCCCTCGTCGCCTCGTCGCCTCGTCGCGGATGCACCCTGAGCCATCACACCCTGAGCCATCACACCCCGGGCCATCAGGATAGGGTGATCGGCTCCGCTTGGGACGGCTTGGGACGGCCTGACGAGCGTGACAAGATGGAACCGACCTCCTGGATCGGTCGCCGCATGCGAGCCTCCCACGCCGGAACCCGCGCAGCCAAAGCCCGCCCAGGCAGGATCCGGCTGGCGGCCCTGGCCAGCGCGGCGGTCCTGCTGCCCGCCTGTGCGGCCGCGTCCCTCGGCGGCGTGAACGAGGCAGCGCCGACGCCGGGCGCCGAGCAAGAGAGCACGACGGCGCCGACGGCAGCCACCGAGCGGGAGAGCACGGCGCCGCCGACGGCAGCCCACGCCCCTGCCGCCAGCGCGGAGGCCACACCCGTCGAGGTGGAGCTGAGCGTGGTCGCAAGCGACCTGGACGCCCCCTGGGGTCTCGTGTTCGCCGGCGAGCGGGTGTTCATCACCGAGCGCGACAGCGGACGGGTGCTGGAGCTGGTCCACGGTCGCACCACCGAGGTGACGACCCTGCAGGTCGACAACGAGGGCGAGGGCGGGCTCCTGGGCATCGCCGCGTCGCCGACGTTCGCCCAGGACGGACTGCTGTACGCCTACCTGACCACCGCCGGCGACAACCGCGTGGTCCGCTTCACCGCCGACGGGGGAGCGCCGGAGCCGGTGCTCACCGGCATCCCGGCGGGTCGCGTCCACAACGGCGGTCGACTGGCGTTCGACAACGACGGCTTGCTCTTCATCGGCACGGGTGACTCCGGCAGCGGTCAGCTGGCGCAGGACCTCGATTCCCTGGCCGGCAAGGTGCTGAGCATCACACCCGACGGCGGGGTGCCGGCCGGCAACCCCTTCGAGGGCTCGCCGGTGTGGACCTACGGCCACCGCAACGTCCAGGGCCTGGCATGGGGCCCGAGCGGCACCCTGTACGCCACCGAGTTCGGACCGGACCGCGACGACGAGATCAACGTGCTGCAGCCGGGTGGCAACTACGGCTGGCCGGAGGTCACCGGTCGGGTGAACGAGCCCGGATTCATCGACCCGGTCGTGGTGCGGCAGCCGCCCGAGGCGTCATGGAGCGGCGCGGCCGTCCTAATCGACGGCGCGATCCCGCAGTGGGAGGGCGATCTGTTCTCCACCGCCCTGCGCGGAGGCCGGCTGTGGCGTTTCCCGCTGGCCGACGACGGCGCGGTGCTCGCCGACCAGGCCGAGCAGCTGCTGCTGGATGAGGGTCGACTGCGGCTGGTCGCGCAGGCTCCCGACGGCTCGCTGTGGGTGATGACCAACAACACCGACGGCCGCGGTACGCCCGCTCCGGGCGACGATCGCATCATCCGCATCGGCCCGCCCGAGCCCTGACCCTGCACGTCCGGGTGGGCGGCGGCCGCCTCAGTCGCTGTCGGCTCGCAGCTCTCGGGCGGCGTCGGCGAAGTCGTCCTCGGGCTTGCCGGCCGCCACCCAGCCCTCGTAGAAGGCGATGAAGTCCTCCAGATCGCCCGCTCCGGCCAGGGGCACGTCGCTGATGTCACCAAAGGCCAGCGTCAGCAGACGCCGGCGCTGGAAGGCCGCGTCGACCGGGTTGGTGACGCCGCGGCTGGCGAGCTCCAGCACCTCCTCCATCTCGTAGGCGTCCTCCTCCGCCTCGACGGCCCAGTGGTGCCCACACTCGTTGTATGAGCAGGCGAGCCAGGTGTCGGCCTCGGCGCGCAGCAGGAACCACGCAGCGGCACGGACGACCGCACTGGCGTGGCCGAAGGCGGCGGCGAGGTGGCGGTCGGGCAGCGGCTCGTCTTCGGCCTCGATGGCGGTCGCCGGTCCGAGCCCCGCCTCGGTGAGCACCTCGACGGCCAGCTCCTCCGCCTCGCCTTGCGCCTCGGCCGTGTAGTGGTCGGCCCGCAGGCGCGACAGCACGTCGGCCCAGCCGAGGTCGGCGGGCTCCGGCTCCACCGGCCACCGGGTCCCCGACAGTTCCAACCGGCCCTCGGCGGGCGCCTCGGGAAGGGCGGCCGGCTCGGCCCAGCGGGTGATGTAGGCCCAGCGCTGCAGGCCGCGCGCCTCCAGGACGGGCGCGGCGAAGGCCGGTTCCACCTCGCCGGCTGACGCCGGCACAACCCAGCCACCGCCGGCCCAGCCGGCCGCGGTCGGCAGGTCGCGGCTGTAGGGGCGGGCGGCGCAGGCGTCCCAGGCGGCCTGCGCGCCGGCGGGGCCCCACCCGACCCTCACCATGGCCGTGCGCAGGTCAAGCCATTCCTCCTGGCTGCCGGAGGCGCCCAGCTCGGCGCCGCGCAGGTCGCTCCAGTCCTGCGTGCGGACCTGCTCGACCCAGTCCAGCACCAGCTCGGCCACCGCGCTGTCGTCGGCTGGGTCTGGCAGGTCGCGCTCGCCCAGGTCGACGGCCGTGCCGCGGAACGCCGGGGCGAGCCACCGCCCGTCCGGTGCGCGGTACAGCGTCGCGCCGGCGAACGCGTGCGGCGCACAGTCCTCCAGGGTGATGCGCTCACCGCTGTCGAGCACGACGAGCACGGCCGGGTCGGGCGCTGCGCTGGGAGACATGCCGCCCAGTCTGCCGGGTGCGCGCGTTGGCGCTGTTCCGGCCGCTCAGGCACTCTGGGTCCCATGCCTGCCGATCTCAGCACCATCAGCATCCCTGCAGACCTGCTGCCCGCAGACGGGCGCTTCGGCTGCGGACCGTCCAAGGTCCGCCCCGAGGCGGTCGCGCACCTGGCCGAGGTGGCCGGGGACCTGCTCGGCACCAGCCATCGCCAGCCCGCCGTCCGCGACCAGGTCAAGCGCGTGCGCGACGGGCTCCGCCAGCTGTTCTCCCTGCCGGCGGACTACGAGATCGCCGTCGGCAACGGCGGGGCGACGCTGTTCTGGGACGCGGCCGTGTTCTCGTTGATCCAGCGGCGCAGCGCGCACGCGGTGTTCGGGGAGTTCTCCTCCAAGTTCGCGGCCTCCGCCCGGCTCGCGACCTTCCTGGAGGACCCCGTGGTGGTCGAGTCCCCGGCGGGCAGCCACCCCACCCTGGAGGTGGTCGACGGCGTCGACCTGTATGCCCTCACGCACAACGAGACCTCCACGGGCGTGGCGATGCCCATCCGGCGGCCCGGGCCCGACGCGTTCGTGGCGGTCGACGCCACCTCCGGAGCCGGCGCCCTGCCCGTGGACGCCGCCGAGTTCGACGCCTACTACTTCTCGCCGCAGAAGGCCTTCGCCAGCGAGGGCGGCCTGTGGTGGGCGCTGCTGTCGCCCGCCGCCGTCGAGCGGATCCAGTCACTCACCGCCGGCGACCGCTACGTGCCGCCGATCCTCGACCTGAGCATCGCGCTGGAGAACAGCCGCGCCGAGCAGACCTACAACACGCCCTCGGTGTCCACGGTCTTCCTGATGGCCGAGCAGGTCGACTGGCTGCTCGAGCACGGCGGCCTGGACTGGTCGGTGGCGCAGTGCCGCGCCAAGGCCGAGCATCTCTACCGCTGGGCGGAGCAACGGGAGTGGGCCACGCCCTACGTCGCCGACCCGGCCATGCGCTCGAGCGTGGTCTGCACCATCGACATCGACGACCGCGTCGCGGCCGACGACATCACCGCGGTGCTGCGACGCCACGGCGTGCTCGACATCGACGCCTACCGCAAGCTCGGGCGCAACCAGCTGCGCGTGGGCGTGTTCCCCGCCGTGGACCGCGGTGACGTGGAGCGACTGACAGAGTCCATCGACCACGTCGTGGACGCCCTGAGCGGGTAAGGTCCCGCCGATGGCAGCGGGCGCAGGGCACGGGAACAAGGCGGTCGTTGCGGCGCTGTTCGCCAACGCCGGCATCGCGGTGGCGAAGTTCGTGGGCTTCCTGCTCACCCGGTCGAGCTCGATGCTCGCGGAGTCGGTGCACTCCGTCGCCGACTCCGGCAACCAGGCGCTGTTGCTGCTCGGCGGTCGCCGCGCACGGCGTGTGGCCACGGAGGCGCACCCGTTCGGCTACGGCCGCAGCCGCTACTTCTGGTCCTTCGTCGTGGCGGTGGTGCTGTTCGCCCTCGGAGGGCTGTTCGCGCTCTACGAGGGCTACCAGAAGCTGGTCCATCCCCACGACGTGCAGTCGCCAGCCATCGCGGTGGGCATCCTGGTGGTCGCCATCGGCCTGGAGACGGCTTCGTTTCGCACCGCGATCAAGGAGGCGCAACCGTTGCGCGGGACCGAAGGTTGGTGGTCCTTCATCAGGCACTCCAAGAGCCCCGAGCTGCCGGTGGTCCTGCTGGAGGACCTCGGTGCGCTGGTCGGCCTGGTCATCGCGCTGGCCGGTGTGGGGCTGGTGGTCGTGACCGGTGACCCGGCCTGGGACGCCTACGGAACCCTGGCCATCGGCGTGCTGTTGGCGGTCATCTCGGTGGTGCTGGCCGTGGAGATGCAGAGCCTGCTGCTGGGGGAGGGGGCCACGCCCGCACACCTCGCCGCGATCCGCGACGCCATCACCGGAGCTCCGCAGGTGCTCGAGCTGCTGCACCTGCAGACCCAGCACCTGGGCCCCGACGAGCTGCTGGTCGCCGGTAAGGTGCGTCTCGACGAGCGGCTCACCTTCGCCGAGGTGGTGACGAGCATCGACGCCGCCGAGCGACGCATCCGCGATGTCGTGCCGATCGCACGAGTGGTGTACCTGGAACCCGACAACGCTTAGGCTTGAGCTCCACCGAAATCTGCCGGAGGCAGCACGGAGGCGACCGCATGACCCGCTACCTCGTGATCGCGAATCAGACCCTGGGCGGCGAGGAGCTGCTCCGCGTCGTCGGGGAACGCATGGCGCGCGGCGGCGCCTCGTTCCACGTCCTGGTGCCCGGCACCGCGCCGCGAGAGCTCGTGTGGGCCGGTGCCTACGACGCGTTCCTGGCCGCCGAGGGCTTCGTGCCGCCGGTCACCGTCACCGACGAGGACGGGGACCTGGACGACGACGACGACGGCCTGGCGGTCGCGCGCGAGCGGCTGCAGACCGCGCTCGCCCGGCTGCACTCGCTGGGAGCCGTCGCCGACGGCGAGGTCGGCGACCCCGATCCCGTGCTGGCCATCTGC
>Ga0209587_1000986_pt1 | contig 13693 bp, 11 predicted proteins | sample NGEPerD_2_FD_184512 | JGI IMG/M metagenome (GOLD analysis project Ga0209587, IMG submission 184512) | Arctic peat soil microbial communities from the Barrow Environmental Observatory site, Barrow, Alaska, USA - NGEE PermafrostL1-D... | ecosystem: Environmental > Terrestrial > Soil > Wetlands >... | reverse complement strand
CCCAGACTCCCCCCGCGCCGGCTCGACCCTCGGTGGCGATCACCAGCAGCCCCAGCGCGGCGACCGCGGCAGCGGCGAGCACGGCCAGGGCCAGCACCTCCGCCGGGCTGCACCCGAGCCCGGTCAGCAGCGCGCGCGCCCGCACGATCGCTCCTCCGCGGGGACCGTGCTCGGCGTGTGGCTGCTGCACAGCACGCACAGGCTGCTCCATGGCCGCACCGTAGGACCGCCGGCCGACGTGCCCCGGCGATCGGGCTCCGGTGCTGTGGAGGGCGGGATCGGCGCCGGCTGGCGGGCGCGCCAGCGGCGCCCGGTCCTACGCGGCGCGGGTGACCAGGTTCAGCATGCGCCCGGGAACCCAGATGACCTTGACCAGGTCGCGGCCCTGCAGGTGCTTGGCGACGTTGTCGGTGGCGCGTGCGGCGCTCACGACATCGGCCTGCTCGGCGCCACTCGGCACCTGCACCGTGTCGCGCACCTTGCCGTCGACCTGCACGGGGATCTCCACCACATCCTCGACCAGCAGCGCGGGATCGTGGGCCGGGAAGCGCTGCAGGTGCACCGAGTCGTCGTGGCCGAGGCGGTGCCACAGCTCCTCGGCGATGTGCGGCGCGATCGGGGCCAGCAGCAGCATGATCGCCTCCAGCGACTGCTGCACCGACGAGCCGCGCACGCCGCGCTCGCGCACCGAGGCCGAGGTCTCGTTGGCCAGACCCATCAGCTTGGCCAGCACGGTGTTGTACTTGAAGGCGTCGTAGTCCTCGGTGACGCCGGCGATGGCGCGGTGCGTGGCCCGACGCAGCCGGTCGACGTCCGCCGCGTCGGGCTGCTCGGCCACGGATGCCCCACCCTCGACGTGCTCGTCGACCAGGCGGGTCAGGCGCGCGAACCACTTCGCCATCCCGACCGGCGACACATCCGCCCAGTCGATGTCGTCCTCGATGGGCCCGGCGAACAGCATGGTCGCCCGCAGCGCATCGGCGCCGGCGGTGTCGATCACCGCCGACGGCTGGACCAGGTTGCCGCGCGACTTGGACATCTTGGCGCCGTCCATCAGCACCATGCCCTGAGACTTGAGGCGCGTGAACGGCTCGCTGAAGCCGACGTGGCCGAGGGCCTTGAGCGCCTTGACCACGAAGCGGGAGTACAGCAGGTGCAGGATCGCGTGCTCGATGCCGCCGGTGTACTGCTCCACCGGCAGCCAGCGGTCCACCGCCTCGCGATCGAAGGCGACGTCGTCGCGCCCGGCGCTGGTGAAGCGCAGGAAGTACCAGGAGGAGTCGACGAAGGTGTCCATCGTGTCGGTGTCGCGCCGCGCCTCGCCGCCGCACGACGGGCAGGTGGTCTTGACGAAGGCGTCGCTGGTGGCCAGCGGCGCGATGCCGCTGGGGCGGAAGTCCACCTCCCCGGCGTCGGGCAACCGCACCGGCAGGTCCGCGATGGGTACGGGCACCTCGCCGCAGTCGGCGCAGTGGATGATGGGGATGGGCGCACCCCAGTAGCGTTGCCGGCTCACCAGCCAGTCGCGCAGGCGGAAGTTCACCGAGCCGGAGCCAATGCCGTCCGCCTCCAGCTGGGCGATGACCGCGCGCTTCGCCTCCCGCCACGGCAGGCCGTCGTAGCCGGGGCTGTTGACCATCACGCCCTCGCCGGCGGCGGCCTCGGTCATGGTGGCGGGGTCCGGCAGCTCGCCGCCCTCGGGCGCCACGACCACCCGCACGGGGAGGTCGTGCTCGCGGGCGAAGTCGAGGTCGCGCTGGTCGTGGGCGGGCACGCACATGATCGCGCCGGTGCCGTAGTCCATCAGCACGTAGTCGGCTGCGTACACGGGGATGCGCTCGCCCGACAACGGGTTGGTGGCGGTGACGCCGAGGGCCACGCCGTCCTTGGCGTGCTCCTCCTGCCGCTCGCGGTCGGTCTTGCGCTGCGTGGCCGCCAGGTAGGCGTCGAAGGCCTCCGCCTGACCGCCCAGGGCGGCCCATTCCCGTGCATTCGGGTGCTCCGGGGCGACCACGAAGAAGGTCGCTCCGAAGAGCGTGTCGGGTCGGGTGGTGTAGACCACCACGTCTTCACCGGTCCCCGAGCCGGTGTCGATGTGGAAGGTCACCTCAGCGCCCTCGCTGCGGCCGATCCAGTTGCGCTGCAGGGCGAGGACGCGCTCCGGCCAGGACTCCTCGAGCGTGTCGAGGTCGTCCAGCAAGGCCTGGGCGAAGTCGGTGATCTTGAAGAACCACTGCGTCAGGGCCTTCTTGGTCACCTCGGTGGCGCAGCGCTCGCAGCGCCCGTCGATGACCTGCTCGTTGGCGAGCACCGTCTGGTCGGTCGGGCACCAGTTGACCTGCGCGGCCTTGCGGTAGGCCCAGCCGGCCTCGAACAGCTGCAGGAACAGCCACTGGGTCCACTTGTAGTACTCGGGATCGGAGGTGTGCAGCCGCCGGGACCAGTCGAAGGCCAGCCCCATGCGCCGCATGGTGGCGCCTTGTGTCTCGATGTTGGTGTAGGTCCACTCCCGAGGGTCGGCGCCGCGACCGATGGCGGCGTTCTCCGCCGGCAGCCCGAAGCTGTCCCAGCCGATCGGGTTCAAGACCTCGAAGCCGCGCATGCGCGCGTGGCGGGCCACCGCATCGGCCAGGCTGAAGGCCTCGGCGTGGCCCATGTGCAGGTCCCCGGAGGGGTAGGGGAACATGGTGAGGGCGTAGAACCGTGGCTTGTCGGAGTCCTCGTCGACCTCGTAGAGGCGCTGCTCGGCCCAGACCTGCTGCCAATGGGCTTCCAACGCGTGCGGGTCGTAGCCGGTGGCCACCTGGGACTCCTGGAGATCGAGGGCAGGGTGGGGCGAACTGCCCGCCGAGTCTAGAGCCGGAACTGCTTTGCCGCGCTGGGGGCAGGTGGCTACACTGCGGCGTCCTGCGGGGCATTAGCTCAGTTGGTAGAGCGCTTCCATGGCATGGAAGAGGTCAGGAGTTCGATTCTCCTATGCTCCACAAGACTGCCACGAGCACCTCGCGGTTGGTTCGGGTTCCAAGCAGGCGCATTGGACGCCGCCTGGGCTTGGACCTCGCGTGGCGCGGGTAGGTGTCGACCGCCGACGGGTGCGGTGACCGTGTCTCGGGAGGTGCCACCGAGCCGGCGTGAGCGCCAGAGCCTGCGTTGATCGACATCGAGATCGTGCCTGACATCCCTGCCTTCTGACCACACGTCAGGCACTGCGATGCGGCGGTACTGGACCGTGGTCGCTGCGATCCTCCTCCTGTTCACGGTCCTCTTCCTGGTGGCCGAGCTGCTGCAGATCCCGCTGCTGACCGATCCAGCGCCCTGGTTGGAGGGGAACGCGGGGTCTGCCGCGGTCCTCGGTGTCACGTTGCTGATCGCCGACGTCGTCCTGCCCGTCCCGGCGAGCCTGGTGATGATCGCGCACGGCGCGGCGTTCGGCGCCCTCGTCGGGACCGCGCTGTCGCTCACCGGCAGTCTCGGTGCCGCCCTGGTCGGCTTCGCTGTGGGGCGGCGCGGCGGCGGGCTGCTCGACCGGCTGGTGCCGCCACACGAGCGCGCGAGGGCGGACGCGCTCCTGTCGCGTTGTGGTCTGCTGGCCGTCGTCGTGACCCGACCGGTGCCCCTGTTGGCCGAGACGACGGTCATCCTGGCCGGTGCGAGTCCACTGGGCTGGCGCCGAACCGCTGTCGCCGCGCTCATCGGAAGCATCCCGGCGGCCGTCCTGTATGCGTTGGCCGGATCGGTCGCGGCCCAGCTCGCCAACCCGGTCGCGGTGTTCGCGCTGGTGCTGCTGCTGGCCGCAGGGACGTGGGCGGCCGGCTTGCTGGCCGGCCGACGGCACACGCCCCCTCCGACACGAGGACCAGCCGCATGAACGGCGGTGGGCCCGATGTGAGGTGGGAGCTCGTCGCGGACGGATGGCACTTCCCGACCAGCCTGGCCCTGGCGGACGGCGTCGTCTACCTGGCCGAGTCGGGCCTGCCGTTCGCCGAATGCACCGCCGGGCGGCCGGGTCTGGCAGCTGGATCCCGGCGGAGGACGCAGGCTGCTGACCGACGATCTGCGCGCCCCGTCAATGGCCTGCATCGGCATGGCGACGCGGTGTACGTGTCGGAGGGCGGGCATCCCGGGCGCATCAGCCGGCTGAGTCTCGACGGGGCACGGACAACGGTGCTCGACGACCTGCCCGGGCCCGGCAACTACCACACGAACATGGCGGTCGTCGGGCCAGACGACAAGCTGTACTTCAGCCAGGGCGCGCTGACCAACCTCGGCGTGGTCGGGCTCGACGCCTACGCGATCGGCTGGCTGCGCCGCCTACCGCACGGTCACGACGTCCCCGGCTATCCCATCACGCTGGCGGGCGTGAACACCACCACGCCGGACCCGACGAGCCCCGACCCGAAGGCGCAGGCGTCGACCGGCGGGTTCAGCCCGTTCGGAACACCATCTCAGCCGGGGCAGCGAGTGCCCGCCGGGCTGCCGGCGACGGCGGCGGTGATGCGCTGCGACCTGGACGGCGGCAACCTCGAGTTGGTCGCGTGGGGGCTGCGCAACGCCTACAGGCTGGGCTTTTTGCCCGACGGGCGCCTGCTCGCGGTCGATCAGGGCGCCGACGACCGGGGAAGCCGCGCGGTCGGGCAGGCGCCCGATCTGCTGTTCGCGGTGCGCTCGGGCCGGTGGTACGGCTGGCCCGACTACATCGGCGGGGTGCCGGTCACCGATGAGCGCTTCCGCCCCGAGCGTGGCCAGCCGCCGGCGATGCTGCTGACGGAGCACGAGCGGCTGCCCCGGCCCGAGGAGCCGCTGCTGCGGTTCCCACCGCACACGGCCGCGGTCAAGTTCGACGTCGTGCCGGAGACCGGCCGGCACGCCGGAGATCTGTACGTCGCGCTGTTCGGCGACGAGCTGCCGATGACCGCGCCGAGTGGACCGCGGGTCGGCCGCGGCATCGTCCGAGTCCACACCTCGACCTGGACACTGCACCCACTGGCTTCGGGACCGGCGCGCCGTCCGATCGACGTGCGTATCGAACGCAACCGGCGGCTGGGTCTACCTCTTGGACTTCGGGCGGTTCGAGATGACCGGCACCGGTGTGGAGGCGCAGGCGGGCAGCGGAGCGCTGTGGCGGTTCCGCCTACCTGCCGCACGGGCATGGTCGGGCGAAGGGTCTTGACCAGGCGGGCTACCGCCGCCGTCGACGGCGCCGGGCGGTGACCGTGCCGAGCGTGGCCGCGACGACACCGGCAGCACCGACCGTTGCCTTGATGGCATAGGACGCGACGACCATGGCCCGCGGCGGCTGCTGTCCCGCGGGTCCGGCCGTGCGACGAATCCGCCACAGCGCGCCGGTGTTCTCGCACACTCGAACGCCACCCTTCTCCGGCGCGATGGCGATCTCGCCGAAGTCGACGACGTACAAGCTCCCGTCCGGACCGAACTGGCAGTGGGATGGCCGCTCCATTCCGGCATGCGGCAAGCGCGACGCGGGACCGTTGATCTTGTTGACGGCGAAGTCGACGACCTCGCGATTCGCCATGCCGATGCGCACCACCTTGAACCCGGATGGGGTCGTCAGCCGAGCGGTCACCGGGGTGAGGTCCCCGAAGAGGGTGACGAACGCGTCACCCTCGAACCCGAAGGCCGGGTTGCGACTGAAGTCCAGGCCGTTGGGCCCGGAATGCTGCGGCAGCAGCGCGAACGGCTTGGGCGGGTTCGGGTCGGGGTGCTCAGCCAGGACGGGCTCCCGTCCGCGGCCGAGCCCAGGCTCACCCCAGGACGGGTCGTCCAGCCGGATGCCGGAGGCGAAGTCGGGCCAGCCGTACCAGGCGCCCTGGACGATCTCGTAGAAGTCCTCGTGGTCACCAACGATGTGGCGGTTGTTGCGTTCGTCGATGCCGTGCTCGGTGGCGAACAGCCGCCCGTCGGGTGCGAAGGCGATGCCGTACGGATTGCGCAGCCCCCAGGCGACCAGCTCGAGGTCGCTGCCGTCGGGGTTGCACCGCAGCACCGACCCGTTGCACCGGACGTCGCCCTTGATGACCTGCCCGGGCGTGGTCTCGGTCCCGAACGGGACGTAGGCGCCGGTCTTGACCGTGGTGGCCGGATTGCCCAGCACGTTGGGCATCTCGTAGTTCCGCCCCGTCAGCACGACGTCCCGGCCTGGCACGTCATGCTCCTGCGGGAAGCTGGGCAGCCACTCGTAGGCGAAGTTGTCCGCGCCGACGACTGCGGTGTTGGTGCACGTCCCCTGACCGAAGTAGATCTTGCCGTCGGGGCCGACGACGGGGTAATTGGTCTGGTGGTCGCCCTTGCCCGGCAGGCCGGTGACCAGGTCCTCAAGACGCTTGTCGGGGGTGATCCGCGACAGCGTGTCGGTGTTCATCAGATACAGCTGGTCGTCGTGCCAGCAGGCCCCGGTGACCGCGCCGGTGACGTTCCACCGTTCCTCGGGCAACTCGAAGAACACCTCCCACTCGCCGGTGTCAACGTCCACCTTGAGCACCCGGGGCTTGGCCTCGATCTTGTGGCCGCACTCGGTGACGTAGCAGCTGCCCTGGTCGTCGAAGCAGCAGTGCACCGGCGCGTTGAACCCCTTCGCCACAAGCTCGACCGAGTAGCCCTTTGGCACCAGGACGTGGTCGGGCCGGTAGCGGCGCGGACGCCACCGGTGCAGGTGCGCGCGCACGGTGAGGGGCAGCAGCGGTGCGTACTGCGCCCCGAGCAGCGAATCGATCATCGGGGCGTGCCGCAGCCGCTTGAGCATCATCACCGCTGAGGACGTCATACGGCCCCGGGCAGGCGGTCGAACTTGCCACCCTTGGTGAGCGGCGTCTCGATGAACCTCCGGAAGGTCGACGGCTGCTTCCTGACCTCCATGCCAGCGACCTACCCGCACGCGCTGAGCACCACACGCGCAGACGCCCTGCTCGGAATCTGAATCAAACCGCAACGAAACCGGATTTTTCCCCCTGCGCCCGTACCGCCGCAAGGCGCTACGGCGCCACACCATCGTGCACGTCAAAGGCACCCCCGTCGCGAGGCGGGTCCGCAAAGCCATGGGACCTCGAGAGCCGAGGTCAGCCGGCTGCCCAGCAAATGGAGAACGTGATGTCGAAGATCCTGCGTGCCGCCCTGTTGTCAGGGCTGGCCGTGATGCTCGCGGTACCGGGCTTGCCGGCCGCTGCGCAAGACGCCTCCGACGGCCTCGAGGAGGTCGAAGAGGTGGAAGAGACCGAGGAGTCCGAGGCCGAGGTCGGCCCGCTCGAGGTCGAGGTCCGTCCTGCGGTCGTGGCCCCCGGCGCATCCATCCTCGTCGCCGCTGAATTTGACCCGGAGGACGAGTCGGAGGACGAGTCCGAGGACGCATCGGAGGACTCGTCGGAGGACTCGTCAGAGGACGAGTCGGAGGACGCGACGGTGATGACGCCGCCAGAGTCCTCGACCGTCGGTCGCAAGGTCGCGGTCGACTTCTCGATCGACTTCGGTGACGGTTCAGGCCAGCAGCAGATGGTCCTCACCAAGCAGGAGGTCGATGACGGCGAGGGCAAGGCCGTGAAGCAGCACCGCTACGAGGCCGCGGGCGACTACACGATCACCGTGACCGCTGCGCCGATCACCGCGGAGACGGTCACGGCCACGGTCGTGGTCAACGTCGGTTCGGGCTCTGCCCGGCTGGGCGGCGGTGACCGGTTCGAGACGGCGACGCGGGTGTCTCGGGAGAGCTTCCCGCAGGACGGTTCGGCACATGCGGTCCTACTCGCCCGCGCTGACGGCTTTGCCGATGCGCTGGCCGCCGCAAGCCTCGCCCTGCACGAGGAGGCCCCCGTGCTGCTGACCGCCAGCGCTGAGCTGCCGCAGGCGGTGATCGCCGAGTTGCGTCGTGCGCTGGTCGAGGGCGGCACCGTCTACCTGCTTGGCGGCGAGAGCGCGCTTGCCCCGTCGGTAGCGGAGACCTTGTCCGGCCTCGGCTACACCGTCGAGCGCATCGCCGGTGCCGACCGCATCGACACCGCGGTGCAGATCGCCGAATTCCTGATGGCGAGCGGCACGGACATCGGCGAAGTCGTACTTGCCAACGCCGGGAACTTCCCCGACGCGCTTGCCGGCGCGGCGTACGCCGCGGCGGCGGAGGCACCGGTGCTCCTGACAGGCTCTGAAGCCCTCGACCCGCGCGTCGCCGCCCTGCTGACCGTGATCGGTGACGGGGTCGAGGTCGTGCTGGCCGGCGGCGAGGCCGCGGTGTCGGACGCGGTACGCAGCGAGCTTGTGGCGATGGGCATCCAGGTCCAGCGGCTGTCGGGCGACACGCGCTTCGCCACCTCAGCGGCTGTCGCCGAGGCACTGTTCGGCGAGGCCACCGCCGTGGTCGTCGCGACGGGGTCGACGTTCCCCGACGCCCTGTCCGGCGCGGCGCACGCCGGCCGCCTGGGGGCTCCCGTGTTGCTCGTTGGCGAGACGCTGTCCGACGCCGTGCGCGACTACCTCGCCGACCGGCGCGGCCAGATCACGGTCGTCTACGTCCTGGGTGGCGCGAACGCCGTCCCCGCAGCGGTGATGGCCGAGGTGGAACAGGTCCTGGGCCTGGACTCATGACCGGCATCAACGGCTGAACGAGCTCAAGAAGGAGGCTGCGGGCGCCGAAGGCAGCAGGCGTGGACCCTACCGTGTCGTTCGACGAGAAGCTGGCAGAGGGCGTACGGTCCGGTGACCCGGACGCCCTCGCCGCGCTGTGGCGCATCCTCGCCCCTGCCTTGGTGCGCTATCTCACGGCCCAGGCTCAGGATCACCACCTCGCCGAGGACCTGGCGCAGGACACCTTCCTGGAGTTGGTCCGCGCCTGCGGCAGCATCGAGGGCGGCCCCTCCCAGATCCAAGGTTGGCTGTACCGGGCGGCGTATCGGAACCTGTTGGACCACCGCCGGCATGCCGCGCGGCGCTGGATCGAGTTCCGCCCCGACCCGCCGGAGCGCCCGAGCCCGGCCCGAACGCCCGGCCAGGCGGCGGAGGACGCCGATTTGGCTGCGCATCTCGACGCGGCGCTCGATCGGTTGACGCCGAACCAGCGCGCCATCGTTGCGCTCCGGTTTCTGGACGACCTGTCGGCGGCGCAGATCGCTGGTGTCCTTGGAATGACCGAGGGCGGCGTGCGATCGCTCCAGCACCGCGGACTGGCGGCGCTGGCGCGCCTCCTTCGATCTGGAGCCGTACCCGTTCCAGGCTGAATGCCCATGGACCCCAAAGGTCTTCCTCCGGCCACGGCACCTTGATAGGGTGCTCGCATCGCTGGCGGGACGCAGGTGAGCCGTGCGAAAGGACCTGGTATGGCGACGCACCGGGTGACGGCCAAGCGGGGTGGGTTGGGTGCGCTCGCTGTTGCGCTGGCGGCGCTCATCCTCGCGTTCCCGGGGGGCGCGGGTGCGCAGGCGCCGGAGGGCGATCCTTACCCGGAGGCGATCCCCTTGCCCGACGGCTTCCAGCCGGAGGGGGTGGCGATCAGCGCGGCCGGCCGCTTCTACGTCGGGTCGCTGGCCACCGGCGGGATCCTCACGGGCGATCTGCGAACCGGGCAGGGCCGGCCGCTCACCGAACCTGTCGAGGGCCGTCTGGCGGTCGGGCTGTCGCTCGACGCCGTCAACCGGTTGTTCGTGGCAGGTGGCCCGACCGGGCAGGGGTTCGTCTACGACACCGTCACAGGCGACAGCCTGGCGGCGCTGCAGCTCGCTGAGACGGGCACGGCGCAAACCTTCGTCAACGACGTCATCGTCGCCGACAGGGGCGCGGCCGCCGGGGCGAGCGGCGCAGCGGCCTACTTCACCGACTCGCAGCAGCCGGTGGTCTACCGGGTGGCCCTGCACGACGATGCCGTCCCGACGGCTGCCGATGTGACCGCCCTGCCGTTGACCGGGGACCTGGTCTACCAGGAGGGCTTCAACGTCAACGGGATCGAGGTGACCGCGGACCGCGCCTCCCTGCTGGTGATGCAGACCAACACCGGCCGCCTCTACCGGGTCGATCCTGCGACGGGCGTCACCGGGGAAGTCGACCTGGGTGTGCCCGCCGGGGAGCCGGGTGCGCTGACCAACGGCGACGGTCTGCTGGTGCACGGCGACACGCTGTACGCGGTGCGCAACCAGCTCAACGAGATCGCGGTGGTCGAGCTGTCGGCGGGCGCCGCCTCCGGATCCGTCACGGGCACGATCACCAGCGAGGAGCTCGACGTGCCCTCCACGGTCGCGCGCTACGGGGACCGGCTCTACGCGGTGAACGCCCGCTTCGGCGTGGCGGAACCGGAGGAGGCCTCGTACTCGCTGGTCGCCGCACCGACCCAGCCCGACGCCGAGCTCGGTCTGCCGATCCGTGACCGGATCGCGGGCCCGGACCGCATCGCGACGGCGGTGGCGGTCAGCCGAAGCGCCTTCCCCGACGGCGCCGCAGCCGCCTACCTGGCCCGCGCGGACCTGCCCGCGGACGCGCTGTCGGCGGGCAGCTTGGGAGACGGGCCCGTGTTGCTCGTGCCCTCCTGCGGCGACCTCCCACCCGTGGTGGCAACGGAGTTGCGCCGCCTCGGCCCGGAGCGGGTGGCCGCCCTGGGAGGAACCGCGGCGGTGTGCGACGCGCTGCTGGATGAGGCGGTGAGTGCGGCCGGCGGCTAGCACGGATTTAAGCCATGCAAGCCGAACGCGATGATTTCCTCCGCGTCGTGCGGTCTTTCCCTTGAGCTCGACCCCTGGAGCTTCGACCGCCAGGAGGAAGACCATGGATGCGCAGTTCACCGCCACCTTGCAGCGCAGCCCGAGCAAGGGCGGCTGGACCTACCTCGTGATGCCCGGCTCGGTGGAGTTCTTCGGCACCCGTGGACTGGTGAAGGTGCGCGGGAGGATCGACGGCCGACCTTTCCGCAGCGCCTTCATGGCCCTGGGCGACGGCACCCACAAGCTGCCGGTGAAGGCGGAGCTGCGCCGGGCCATCGGCAAGCAGGCGGGAGACATGGTGACCGTCCACCTGCTGGAGCGAGTGGGCGACAATTGAAGCCTGAAAGCGTCGGAGCCCGACCGAAGCCGGGCTCCGAGCTGTGCCGGATGCCCCGACAGCCCGCCGTAGTGCACGAGGTACCGAGGAAAGGCTCAGACGGAGCAGGAGACCCAACGCGGCCGCCGCGCCCGGCTGAACCGGGACCGCGTTCTGCGTGCCGCCGTCGAGCTCGCCGACGAAGCGGGGATCGATTCAGTCAGCATGCGCAACCTCGCCGAGCGGCTGGGCGTCGTGCCGATGGCGCTCTACAAGCACGTCGCCAACAAGGATGAGCCTGCTTGACGGGATGGTTGATGTCATCGTCGGCGAGATCGACGCCCCCGTCGCGGACACCGACTGGAAGAGCGCCGTTCGGGCCCGAATCCTCTCGGCGCGCCGGGCGCTGCTGCGCCACCCATGGGCACCGCAGGTGATCGAGACGCGGAACACCCGCACGCCGGTGGTGCTTGAGTACATGAACTCCGTGATCGGCATGTTCCGCGCCGGGGGGTTCTCCGTCGACCTCACCCACCATGTGATGCATGCCATCGGCCGGCGAATGTGGGGGTTCACCCAGGAGCTGCTTCCCGACTCCGACGGCGTCCATCCGGCAGCGCAGGCGACCATGATCAGCGCCATGGCAAAGACGTATCCCTACATCGCCGAAATCGCGACGGTGGTCGCCCACGACGAGACATCCGTCCTTGGCGGGGGCTGCGACGACCAATTCGAGTTCGAGTTCACGCTCGATCTCCTCTTGGACGTTGGACGGCTTTGAGCGGCTGCACCAGCAGAACTGGACGTCTTCGCGGGGGGCCGTCCGCACCCCACTTGACATCGACGGCCGCTGACGGAGCGGTCAGGATGGCCGTGCCACTGGGCGGAAGCGCCCTCGATGGCGCCGACGCGAGCCTGGGCGCCGCGGTGGCCGCCACCCTCGCCAAGGTCGTGGCTTTTCTGGCGTTCATGCTCATCATCGGCCGTCGCGCCGTGCCGTGGCTGCTGGGCCGAGTCGCGCGCACAGGCTCACGAGAGCTGTCCACGCTCGGCGTGCTGGCCGTATCGGTCGGCATCGCGGTGGGGGCCGCCGTGCTGTTCGACGTGTCGTTCGCGCTGGGCGCGTTCTTCGCCGGCGTGGTGATCGCCGAGTCGGATCTCAACCACCGAGCCGTCGCGGATGCCCTGCCCTTCCAAGACGCGTTCGCGGTGCTGTGTCGATCACCGCCAACCCCTGATCTTCAGCACGCTCGGCCCGCTGGAACGGTGGCTGCGGCAGCATCGGCGCCTGGTCGCGCTGCTCGAGCGCCCCGCCGGGTCCCTGTCCGAGCTGCCTCAGACGGTCGACGAGCACACGCTGCGCGACCACGCCGTGCTGGTGGGCCACGGAGGCGTGGGTGAGCCCATCGCCCAGGCCTTCGAGGGACAGGGCATTCCCTACGTCGTGGTGGAGCAGAACCGCGAGGTGGTCGAGGCGCTCCAGGAACGCGGGCTGCCGGTGGTCTACGGCGATGCCTCGCGGCCGGGGATCCTCGACCCCGCGCACCTGGAGCGAGCCCGCCTGCTGGTGGTGTCGGCGGAGGACCCGCCGGATCATCGAGCATGCGAAGCGTGTGAACCCGTCCATCGACACCGTCGTGCGCACGCACAGCGACGTGCAGCGCGCCGAGCTGGAGCAGATGGGCGTCGGCAGGGCCGTGGTCGCCGAGCGGGAGCTCGACCTGGCGGTCGTGCGCTACGCGTTCGCGGTGTTCGGCCGTCTTATGCTTCGATGCATGAGAACGACGCTGACCTTCGATGACGATGTGGCGGCTCAGATCGAGCGCCTTCGCGCAGCTACAGATCGCCCCTTCAAGCAACTCGTCAACGACGTGCTACGCGTGGGTTTGGCCAACCTGGAACGCGAGCAATCAACGCCGACGGGGCCGCACACTCGCACGGTCTCGCTCGGCCGACCTCGCCTGCCTGAGCTGGACGACGTCAGCGAGCACTGGCGGTCGCCGAGGGCGACGATCACCGGTGATCCTGGTCGACGCGAACTTTCTCGTCTACGCGCACGTGACAGGATTCGGCGAACACGAGGCGGCCCGGGGGTGGCTCGAAGCACAGCTCTCGAGCACGCCGCGGATCGGGTTGTCCTGGCCGAGTCTGCTGGCGTTCGTGCGGTTGGTGACCAACCCCCGGGTCTTCTCAGATCCGGAGTCCATCGCCGACGCGTGGGAACAGGTCAACGCGTGGCTCGACGCCGGGCCGGTCTGGACTCCAGCACCCACCGCACGACACCGGGAGATCCTCGGTGAGTGCTTGCGCGTGTCGGCGCTGCGAGCCAACGACGTGCCGGACGCCCACCTCGCCGCGCTGGCTGTGGAGCATGGACTGCGGCTCGCGACGACGGACGGCGGCTTCGCACGTTTCGCGCGACTCCAATGGTTCAACCCGCTGAGGCAAACCGGAGCGCCGGCATACTGAACTTTCAAATCGGCCCGATGCGCCGCCGGTCTACCGGCCCATGGGCCACCAGCCGCCCCACGTATTGCCGGGGCTCCACGCCGCGGTGTAGGGCCGCCCGTCGAGGCCGACGACGAAGACGTCGAGGAAGTCGGGGTGCCGGCTGACGCACGTGATGGCCGAGCCGTGCGCGGCTCGGCCGCCGTTGAGGTTCCACCAGCCGTGCCAGCCGTCCGTGAAC
>Ga0209587_1000983_pt1 | contig 13700 bp, 10 predicted proteins | sample NGEPerD_2_FD_184512 | JGI IMG/M metagenome (GOLD analysis project Ga0209587, IMG submission 184512) | Arctic peat soil microbial communities from the Barrow Environmental Observatory site, Barrow, Alaska, USA - NGEE PermafrostL1-D... | ecosystem: Environmental > Terrestrial > Soil > Wetlands >... | reverse complement strand
AGCCTGTGGAAGGCGATCGGCGGTCAGGCCAAGGCGCAGGAAGTCAACCGCGAGATCGCCGCCTTCATCGACGTCATGATCGGCAACGAAGAGGACTTCACCGCAAGCCTCGGGTTCGAGGTCGAGGGCGTGGACGAGAACCTCTCCGCCCTTGCAGTGGACAAGTTCGCCGCAATGATCACCAAGGCAGCCGCGGCGTACCCGAACTTCAAGGTCATCGGGACCACGATGCGCACCGTGCGCACGGCCAGCGTCAACGACTGGGGTGCGATCGCCTGGTCCCCGGCCACTGGTGTCGTGCAGGCAACCCACCGCCAGCGGCTGGAGATCCTTGACCGCGTCGGCGGGGGCGACTCCTTCGCGTCCGGACTGATCTACGGTCTACTGGCCGGCGAGGCCCTCCAGACCGCTGTGGAGTACGGCGCCGCACACGGTGCACTGGCGATGACCACGCCCGGCGACACCACCATGGCAACCAAAGCCGAAGTCCTCAAGCTCGCCGGCGGCGGCGGCGCCCGCGTCGACCGCTGAGCCAACGACGTACCTAGTCCTAGGAGGGGTGGCACTTGACGACGACGGAGGCAAGGCCATGAGTGACTCGCCCTCCGATCTCTCGTCATTCGAGGAGACGCTGTGGTCACGCTGCTGGACCGAATACCGCTCACACCAGATGAGGCTGAGCACGTCAAGATCGCGGCTGCCAACACGCCGAGTGGGCACCGGTCGGACTGGCCCGAGCTCACCGCCTGGTGCAACGCGCGGTGCTGACGTGGCTGACCCCAACGTGACCCCAACCCATGCAGCCATGGCCACTCGTCAGCCCCCTCGTTCCGCCTACGGGCGAGGCCTCCGAGCCTGAAGATTGTCGACGCCGGATCTTACGGATCAGAAGGTTGGGGGTTCGAATCCCTCCGGGCGCGCTCTGTGTTGAGACAGACGACCAGGCCCTGACCAGCGGAAACGCAGGAAGGGGTCTTTGTCGTGTCGTATGACGAGACAACTAATCTCACGATGTGGGCCTAGCGGAAGGCTGCGGTTGGGGTCATCCTCGTCCGGCCAGCCTCTGTGTAGGCGTGTGAGGGCTCGGTCAACCTTCTGACCGCTGCGTGGGGGGTCATCCACCTACCGAGGGGCTGGCCCTGGCAAGACAGCTGGGAAGGGCTCTTCAACGCGGCCTGCGGGCCACCGGCCCCAGCGACGACCTGACCACCCAGCCCCGACAGGCGCAACCAAAGACCCCAGTGGAAGAACCGGACAGACCGGCAGCTTCTTCACGCCCCTACAGCGAAGACCCGATCGAATCGCGCTCACCCAGCCGCGAATACTTCGCCGTGGATCGAGCCTCAGTTGCTCCCCCTTGAAGGGCTCTTGACGCTGGGCTTCGACCCGACCCGTTTCCAGACCGAGCCGCCAGCCTGCTACCGGGCCTCCTGGCAGTTACCCGGATCGGACTCTCACCGGCAGGCGATGACGAGCTGACAAACGAAGTTCCCTTACATCAGGACCCCTCCGTTCTGCTGGGCGCACGAAAGATCGAGGTTAAGCCCGTCAGTGATGCATCGACGAGAGGCTGGCAAGCGACGGTCAGCATTTCGGGGGCAATCAGGGGAACGGGGGCACGACACTTCAGCAGCCTGGCACACTCACCGATACAGTTTGTAACGGTATCAGATCTAATCGTTACGACAACACCCTTTACTCTGACGATCATGCTCCACCACAGTTGAGCGAACGCGACTCGGTCACGATGCCCGAATTGCTCCCCAATCAAGAGGTGATCGAAATGGCTTCCTTCAGGGCACCCTTTAAGTCTGGCAGTGTATTGGTTGCAGTAACGCTACTCTTAGCGGCATGCTCGACAACCGGGTCGCCTCAGTCGGCATCGCCGGCTCAGTCGGGATCGTCCGCCAACACGTTCGTAATCGCCACTAATGACCTCGCTTCGAATCTTGACCCGGCGCTCGCTGCGAGCCAGCCAGAATTCCAGTTCACTAAGGCCACTTACGAAACACTAGTCAATTACGACTCGACCAACAATTCCCTCGTCCCCGGACTCGCTACCAAATGGCAGTTGTCACCGGATTCTACTAAATTGACCCTCGACTTACGGGAAGGGGTGAAGTTTCATGACGATGCCAGCCTCACCGCAGAGGGAGTGGTCGCCTCGCTCAAGAGGACGCTCAAGATTGGGAAGGGGGAATCCTATCTGCTGTCAGGCATCAAAGATGTAACGGCAGATGGAGGAATGCGAGTTGTCATCACCCTCAAAAAGCCGGCCCCCGAATTCGCCTCCGGACTAGCACGAATTTTCATCGTAAGCCCGAAAGCGATGACGGAAAATAGTGGGGCGGACAACGGGCAGACTTGGTTCGCCAAGCACGAGGCGGGTAGCGGACCATACGTGCTAACGGGCTACCAGCCTGAGCAAAAGGCAGTTTATGAACGTTTCGATGGCTATTGGAAAGGCTGGAGCGGCAACCACATCCAAAAATATGTGGTCAACGTCGTCGCGGATCCAGCCACACAACTTCTACAAATCCAGCAAAAAACAGCTGACTGGGCCACGGCAATTCAGAATGACGATGTCGTGAAATTGCGCAAGGACACCTCGGTCAATGTGCAGGTGTACGGAGGGAGCCCATTCTACTTGATGTTCAATACAACCAAGGGCCCGCTTCGTGACAAAAACCTACGTGAGGCTATCTCTTACGCAGTGGACTACGAAGCGATCAATACGCAAGTCATGCAAGGTATGGGTGAGCGCATTGGTGGTCCATTACCTAACTGGATGTCCGGTGACATGCCTTCTCACAAGCCCATACAACAGGATCTTGCCCGTGCAAAATCCTTAGTAAGCAAAGCGGGTTACGGTGTGTCCAAACCAGTAAAAATATCATTTCTGTATTTCTCCGGCTGGTCGTTTGAGGAAACAATTGCTGCCGTTCTCCAAGCGGATCTCAAAAAGATAGGCATTGAGGCGAGCGTAAAAGGAGCGCCATGGCCCTCGTATACTCAGCAGGCCAGCAATAAAGCAACGAGGCCGGACATGGGTGCGGAAGCAGTGTTCGTTGCGACTTCATCACCAGGGCCCGTACTAGGGGCAAGTTTCGACCCGGCGAGTGAAGGACAATGGACTTACTGGGGATACAATAATCCAGCATTTACGTCGCTACTGCACCAGGCCGAGTCTACGACAAACGAACCTGAACGTCTAAATGTTTATGGCCAGGCACAGAAGCTTCTTGTCGACGACTATGCAGCTATCTGGTTGATGCAGATGCCTGATATCTTCGTGCTTCAAGACACAGTAAAGGGATGGAAACACGATCCGACCTGGGGATTGGTCCCTGACTATTACAGCACGTACAAAACATCATGAACCAAGGGGCCTTACGATCCTTAATCAAGAAGCGTTGCACGATTAGAGAGGGACGGTAATGGTATATCAGTACCCGACGAACGAAGCGCCTAGCTTCGGAAGGCACATTGACCTTACTCCGATAGCGGTGAATGTGCTGAAGCAGAGCAACGTCGCGGCCGGCGACCGGCTCGTGATCTATGCTGATAACGAGCGAAACAAGGCGCAGATCGATGCCTTCTTTATCGCTGGCGAGATCGTGGGAGCAGAAACCCTCCTCGCCATGACAACCCCTCGCAACAATCCGAGAGACCCCAGTCGCGTTGCCCTCGACGCCATGTCTAACGCGCATACAATCATCGACTTGTCTTGTGCATCATGGATCTACACCAGCCCCTTTTCCCAACTACTTGAGCAAGGGACGCGGATTCTGTCGTCGATGACTAATCCCGACACATGGGCAAAGTTGCCCCCGGACCCACAGTTGTCGTCGATCAGCCACAGGAGCGCAGAAATCATTGAGTCGACTGAGACAATGCGAGTATGGTCTGCGGCCGGAAGCGACTTTACCGTGCAAAAGCACGGACGGATGGGTACATGGCAGGACGGACTCCTTGGCGAACCAGGCGACTGGGATAATTTCCCTAGCCACCAGGCGGCGTGTGCGCCACTAGAGGACTCTGCGGAGGGTGTCATGGTTATCAGCCCGGGCGATCTACTGGTGCAGACTAAGCAAGTGGTGAGCTCAGAAATACGACTCACGCTAAAGGGCGGACGTATTGTAAAGATCGACGGCGGATCAGACGCTGCCCTACTCCGCAAATGGTTCGCCAGGTGGAATGATCCAAATGCCTACATCATGTCTCACATCGGGTGGGGCCTTGAGCCGCGCGCGGAGATCGCCAGCATGCAGATGATGGAATGGGAGAGTTTCGGCGGCAACATCATGGTCGCCTTCGGGGCGAACGATGGTCGCTTTCTCGGAGGAACTACGCACAGTCGTGCACACCTCGACATCATTCTCCTCGAGGCTGGCTATTCCTGCGATGAGACAATCATTTTGGAAGGTGGTCAGTTCCAGCTTTCTGAGCTTGAGCTGCCTACGTTTGCATAAGCGTAAGGGGCGTCGCTAATTCAGTCAGAGCCGTGAAAGGGCGCGTTGTCAAGTATTCGTGAGAACCCACCGCACGTCCGCGCTGGGCTGCTATGTAACGGCTATTCGCGAGATTTCGTCCTATTGGAGGCGACTTAGATGCGCCTGCGTCACGTTATGGGTCGGGCAGTGTCCACGGTGTTCGTGGTATTCGGAATCTTCGTTATAACGTTCTTCCTTACGCACCTTATTCCTGCCGATCCGGCGCGCGTTGCGGCTGGTCCGCGGGCGACGCCGGAGCAGGTGGCCGCTGTACGCAGCCAGTTGGGACTGGATCAACCGTTGCTACGCCAATTTGGTAACTTTGTGTCGCAACTTGCACACGGTAACTTCGGCACAAGCTTTGTCACCAACAGACCTGTGTTAGAAGACATCAGGGTGTTCTTTCCCGCGACGCTAGAACTAGTCGTTTATGCCGTGATCGTCATGGTGCTGCTCGGCGTCATTGCTGGCGTGTATTTGCCGACCCGTGCGGGTCCCGTCCCTGGCGCAATCATCCGTGGGGCTGGGCTCCTCGGCATTGGCGCGCCAGTGTTTCTTACGGCTTTGTTTGCTCAGATTCTGTTCTTCGGCGAGCTTGGTTGGTTCCCGTCTGGCGGTAGAATAACGGGGGTGGCTCCATCACATGTGACAGGTTTCTATTTGGTCGACGGGGTGATTGCTGGTGATTGGAGCAGTGTAAGAAGCGCCTTCGTTCACCTCGTGCTACCGGTCACCGTACTGGCGATAAGTCGAGCGGGAGTAATCATGCGTTTCGTTGCAGCCGAGATGCGGGTAGCCCTTGCTTCTGAATACATTCAGACTGCTCGCGCTAAAGGAGCCGGAGAATTCAGGGTAGCGATGCGGCACGCATTACGGAATGCAACCGGTCCGGTGGTGAGTATGGTAGGTCTACAATTTGGCTGGCTGCTCGGCGGAACTGTCCTGGTGGAGAGCATTTTTTCGTGGCCCGGGCTGGGTCTGTACATGGTAAATTCCATCGTCTCATTGGATTCGGCGCCGGTCATCGCTTCGGCGGTCTTTCTCGGGCTCGCCTTTGCTATTGTCAACCTACTCGTGGATATTGTGCAGCAACTGCTCGACCCGCGGATTGGATCATCGTGAGGGTCTTGTTGAGGATGGTTCGCCGGTTGACGTCGTCTGGCGAAGGAATTGTGGGCCTAGTTATCTGCGTTCCGCTCATCGTGATCGCCGCGGTTGGCCCTTGGTTAGCACCGCAGGACCCCAACTCAGTCAATCTAGCGGATCGTCTTCTTCCGCCCAGCTCAAGTCACTGGTTCGGCACGGATGATCTCGGACGAGATCTGCTCAGTCGAGTCCTGGAAGGTGGTCATCGTACCGTGATATCGGCACTCTTCGTCGTAACTGTTTCGGCGGCCATCGGGCTCGTGGTCGGTGTGGTCGCCGGGTTCATGGGCGGAGTTGTTGATCAGTTACTCATGAGAGTGACAGACGTATTTGTCGGATATCCAGCGCTGCTACTCGCGGTGGCCATTGCGGCGTCCCTGGGGGTGGGTCTAATTCAGACTGCAATTGCTCTCTCGGTCGTATGGTGGGCTGGTTATGCACGAATTATCCGAGGTCAAGCGTCGGCGATACGGAACTTGCCTTATGTTGAGTCTGCCAAAACCGCAGGTGCGTCATCGTTGCAGATAATGCGTCGCCACGTGGTGCCGAACGTCTCCAGCGTCTTAGTCGTGAAATTTACACTGGATGTAGCGCTTGTTGTTGAGTCCGTTGCAGCGCTTGGATTTATAGGACTAGGCGCCCAGGCACCCGACGCAGAATGGGGTGCGATGATTGCAAACTCGCGACGATTCGCGGTCGAGGCGTGGTGGTTTCCCGTAATGCCGGGGATCGCGCTGTTACTAGTTGTCGTGGGGTTTAATCTTCTTGGAGATGGTATTTCACACGCTATTGGTGGAGGAACAACGTCGCGAAAACAGGACAGAAGATTCCGGCGGCTAGTAAATACAACTTTAAAGAAAACCTTGGAGGATGAAGCATGAGTTTGCCGGCGAGCGAGACCATAAACAGAGTTGACTCCTACATGGAGATGAACGTTGAACTCTACGAGGGCTGGCTAAAACGATTATGTGCTCAGCCAAGTATCTCCGCAACAGGGGAGGGCGTGCTTGAATGTGCTGTCCTCGTTCAGCATCTTTGCGAAGAGGCAGGCTTGAACGTAGAGCGAATTGAGACGCCCTATCACCCGATAATGCTTGCGACTGTTGAGGGACGGTCCAACTATAGGCTTGGCTTTTACGATCATTATGATGTTCAACCGGTTGATCCGTTGGGCGAGTGGGAGTCGCCCCCGTTTACGCCAACTCTTCGTGATGGCCGTCTGTTCGCGAGAGGTGTGGCGGACAATAAAGGCAACTTTGTGTCGCGGCTCGCTGCAATACATGCATGGTTACAGGTCACGGGTGACGTTCCGGTCAGTGTGACATTCATTCTCGACGGCGACGAAGAGGTTGGAAGTCCGGGCCTCATTCGCGTAGCCGATGTTCTCCAAGCGAAGATCGCGCTGGACGGACTGATCTGGGAAAGCGGCTCGCTGAATGCCAGCGATGAACTTGTTACATATGAGGGGGTGAAGGGTCTTCTTGCTCTAGAATTGAAGGTATCGGAGAAACGAGCAGATCTGCACTCTATGTATGCAACGGTGGTGCCGAGCCCCGTATGGCGGCTGATCGATATATTGTCATCAATGAGAGACTCAAATGGAGAGGTCTGCATTGAGGACTTCGCTGTCGATTCGCGCCCCCCTACGACTGAAGATATGACAGAAATGGGACTCTACACCGAGAACGAGGCGGCGGCGTTGCGGCAGCTCGGGGCTAGATCCGACCTGGCGGATAGTGATTTGGTATTTCGTCACGTATTTGGTCCCACACTCAATGTAAGTGGGCTATCCGCAGGATACGTAGGAGAGGGAGAAAAGACGGTGCTACCGGCGACGGCCACGGCGCGTATAGATGTGCGGCTCGTCCCTGACCAGTCCGTGGACGACGTGGTGAAGGCTATTAGTCGGCACCTAACTGTTTGCGGGTTCGATGACGCCGAGCTGCGGGTCCTGAACTCGGTCCCAGCGTATCGCGGGAGTTCCGGAGCGGCGTTGTCGAGCGCAGTGCGTTCGGCCGCCGAGGATGTGTATTCGGGATTAATCACCTACCCAACTCTGCCTGCAGCAGGCCCGATGCATGCTATCTGTGCACCACGGGGTATCCCCGCTAGCGCAGCGTCAGGCACGGCAGATTTTCGGTCTGCCTTCCACGCACCTAACGAAAGCATCGAAATAAAGAACTTCCAGCGCGCTGCGAAGGGCATCTCGCGCGTGATGCAGCACCTGGCAGAATCATGAACAGCCTAGGTAAAGGGGCCTTTTCCATGCCGCAAAGTCGGAAGCACTACAGTTCTCACAGCTATTGGCTCGAGCAATGTGGCGATATTAAGCCACGCGAGACGCTAACTACGTCGATCGACTGTGACGTGGCAGTGGTAGGGGCCGGATTCACGGGTCTGTGGACGGCGTACTACATCCTTGAACAATCACCTGATTGCCGGGTGGTTGTACTCGAATCCGAGACGGCGGGCTTCGGGGCGTCTGGGCGCACCGGGGGTTGGTGCAACGCCACGATGCTAGGTCTGACACCTGCAGGTATGGTTCGTCGGTGGGGACCGCGGGATGCGGCTCAGGTGATTAAAACGATGAGATCGACCATTGACGAGGTAGCGGAGGTGGTGGACCGCGAGGGTATAGACGTGAACCTGGCTAAGGAAGGAGTCTTACGCGTCGCGCGGGGGATGCATGAAATCGCTGCGCTAGACGAGAAGTACGAGACGCTTCGGTCGCTTGGCCTACTGGACGGGCACCGGCGTCTCGGCAGGGAAGAAACGCTCGAGATGATCCAGGTAAATGGTGTAGAAGGGGGGCTATTCGACCCATTCGTATACTGGCTTCACCCAGCGAAACTGATCCGTGGGCTGGCTGGCGCTGTTGAGAGCAGAGGTGGGACAATCTTCGAGAACTCTGCCGTGCTTGACTGGACCGGAAGTGGCCCTCACCGGATCAGGACGGGTTCTGGCGAGGTGTCTGCGGACAATGTAATTATTGCTACGGAATCATATAGTGTGCGTTTCCCTGAATTTCACCGAAGGTTACTGCCGCTGTACTCGTTGGTTGTCCTCACTGAGCCGTTGACTCCGGAGCAATGGGACCGCGTAGGATGGAAGAGACGGTTTGCGCTATCATCGGAGTTACTGTCAGTAAACTATCTAGTTCGGACTCCCGACGGGCGCATTATGTTCGGAGGGCGGGGTTCGCCGTACCATTATGGGTCTAAGATCGAAGATAGTTATGATATTGACGAGCGAACACATGCCACGCTCCGGGAAGAGTTTCATGCGTGGTTTCCGCAATTGCACGACGTGCGCTTTACACATTCATGGGGCGGTCCCATCGGCATACCACGAGACTGGACGCCCAACGTGTTCTTCGACAAACGGAGTAAGTTGGGTGGCGCGTTCGGTTACAGCGGGCAGGGGGTGGCGATGAGCAATCTGGCCGGCAGGGTTCTGGCTGGGTCCGTTTTGGATGCGCCAACTGAAATCCACCGGTTGCCGTTCGTTGGACATGAGTCTCGAGACTGGGAGTATGAGCCGCTTCGGTCGCTCGGCGTCCGCTTTGTGCAGAAGGGTATGACACGGTTGGATGCGCGAGGTAAAAGAACTGGCAAGGCGCCGTCCGGCCAGAGTTTGGTGGAACGGTTGGGCAGGCACTAAGTTGGTTGAGAAGAAGAGGGGCATGAATTCAATTGGCATGACTGCGCGAACGAAGAGCGACGGCCATGGGCAGGCTAGCGATGCAGTGTTATCGATTGCGCAACTGACTGTTGAGTACAACACTCCTGAAGGCCTCATACGGGCTGTCGACGGTGTGTCCTTAGACCTGTACCGGGGCGAAACGCTAGGCGTGGTCGGCGAGTCTGGCTCCGGCAAGTCTACACTTGGCCTGGCGATGCTCGGTTTACTGGACAGCGTTGGCAACCGAGCTGTTTCTGGTCGGGTAATCTTAGATGGCGAGGATTTGCTGACAATTTCTGCTAAGCGGCGACGGCGTGCCCGCGGAAATCTTATATCGATGGTGTTCCAGGATGCATCGGCGTCGTTGAACCCTGTGATGACTATCGGGTATCAGATCGGCGAGGCTATCCTGTTGCATCAACCCTCCTCAACCCGCCGGAGTAGGCAGCGGAAAGTGCTTCATCTACTTGCAAATGTAGGTATACCAGATCCGGAACGATGCGCCCGGTCTTACCCTCATCAGTTGTCTGGCGGTATGAGGCAGAGGGCACTCATTGCGATTGCAGTGGCTAACGAGCCACGCGTTCTGGTTGCGGACGAGCCAACCACCGCCCTAGACGTTACTGTACAGGCTCAGATTCTCGATCTGATTAAGGATCTACAAAGTCGCACAGGGTGTAGCTTAGTGATGATATCGCACAACCTTGGTGTCATTGCCCAAGTCAGTGACCGGGTGCAGGTGATGTATGCAGGGCGAGTAGTGGAGTGCAGTTCGGTGGAGAGGTTCTTCAACTCGCCGGCGCATCCATACAGCGCGGGACTAATTGCCAGCGTTCCCAGACTTGATCAGCCGCGCAGTCGTATAGCGCCGATACCTGGCATGCCACCATCCTTAGCGGCTCTTCCATCCGGATGCCCATTCCATGTCCGGTGCGAGTATGCTCAGGAGCGCTGTCACACCGAGTGGCCACTCCTCCGGCCTTTGGCCGACCCCCGGATTATGGTCGCGTGTCACTTTCCACTCGCAGGCCCTATAGGCGTAAACGCGTACCAAGGGGCCACGGTCGAGGTGAAAGAGCGTCAGAGGGCGTACCAAGGGGCCACGGTCGAGGTGAAAGAGCATCAGGGGGAGATACCGAGCAGGCCGCGACTGGTTGTTCGCGGTCTTGTAAAGAGCTTTTCGATTGGAGGTGCGTTCTCCCGTAGATCAGTACGGGCGGTGGGCGGCGTGGACTTCGAACTCCCTGCAGGCCGGACCCTGGCGATCGTTGGCGAATCTGGATCGGGGAAGACGACGGTTGCAAGATGCATCATGCGTCTAACCGCAGCGGATGAAGGAGAGGTGCAGTTAGAAGGTGTGGATTTATTGAAGGCGTCGCGGCACGAACTGCGTACGTTGCGAAGGGGCATGCAAATGGTGTTTCAGGACCCGTTTGCATCCCTCGATCCGCTGCAGAGTGTCGCCGAGGCAATCGCGGAACCGTTGCGTGTGAACGGATGGGGACGTGCAAAAGCGTCGCGGCGTGTAGATGAGCTGTCAGAATTGGTAGGTTTAGGGCGTCACTACCAGCAGCGTTATTCACGGGAACTGTCCGGCGGGCAGCGCCAACGGGTAGGAGTTGCTCGGGCACTCGCTCTGTCTCCTGAGGTGCTCGTGCTGGACGAGCCGACTGCGTCGCTGGACACTTCAATTCAGGCGCAGGTGCTCGAACTGCTACTCGAACTGCAGAATACCCTGGGCGTATCTTATTTGCTCATCTCTCACGATATGGCACTTGTGCAGCAGATCGCATCCAATGTCGCGGTTATGCGCGATGGCAAAGTCGTTGAATCGGGGACGGTGGAATCAGTACTCACTGCTCCTACCCATCCGTACACACAGTCACTGATTGCTGCGGTGCCGAGCATTACTGCGGGACTCGCACGCCATGCTTCTCAGAACCGTAGCGATGTCTAACGGGATAGTCGGCTTCGCGGTCTTGAACGGGGTGTCGGCGAGTAGATCGGCTCGTGACCTCGGCATCCTGCCAGTCTCCTACGACCGACACGAGCGAGGTCACGAGCATGAATATGAAGTTAGTAATGTTGCTAGGCTTGGACGACTTCGAGGCGGGCGAAGTCGAACGTGTCCGGGGCGGACTTGTCAGGATCGTCATCTAAACCAAGGATCTGGCCGCAGGGTGTCCAACTTGGGGCAGCACCGTCTCGACGCGGGTAAGGCTTGGCCGATGGCGGCCATAAAACACCTGGATGGTTGGGGCCAACAGGCTACCCTTCACTCCGGTTAAATGGATACCCCTAAGGTTTAGATACTCACGGGTTACGTAGTGACATGCTCATGCACCGCTTCCCTGGCGGCGCACTGAAGGAGATACCGTGATGTTTGGGTGTGCCAGGAGAGCCACATGTAACGAAAGACAGTCACTGTTGGAACTGAGGTTGCGAGAGAGCAAGTGCTCAACGCGGCGAAGCCTCCTATCCAAGGCTGGGCGGGATAGGTGCAGGGCCTTTGCGGTGTCAGTCTTGCTGCGTCCCAGTTCTAGATAGGTGCGGAGGGCGCAAACGAGGTCCCCGCCCGGTCGATCAGCCGCAAGTAGGATGCCAAGTTCGTTCTCGGCGAACTCGTGCACGCGCTCATCCCCTTGAAGAAGCGTCAGTAGCTCAGGCAGACCCACTCCTGCGATGGTGAGATAGGGGCTCGAGGACTCTTGCGGCTGAACCGCGTCAACCAGCCTGCGAGCCTCCATGATGCTATGTCGCCAGGTGTCAAGGTCTCCACCCACTCCCCCTATTGCGATGAAGCAGCCCGCCTTGACGGTGGGGGGAAACTCTGCCAGCAGAGAGTGAACAGTGCCCTCCCATGAGGTGCTCTTTGATAGAGAGAGCAGCATGCCGACGTATATGTCGTCGATACGACGAACGAGCAAGGGGACGTGTGCGCGCGAGCCTGCGCGTAACGCTGATTGGGTAACCTCCTCTAGACTTAGGGATGACTGGCTCTCATCATCGGGTTGCCTCAACTTAATGACCATTGCTGGTATGTGCCGACCGGACACTGGAAAGCCAAATGCGCGCGCCGCGTTCTGGATGTCACTTGTCGAAGCATCCGGGCGTCCTAGAAGGCCGTTAACGAAGCCGCGCGACGCTGAAGAACTGTCAGATACTGAATGTGACTCAGTCATACGACTAATGGCAAGTGTTACCGCAGCCTGTTTCATCAGTTCATACTGGCGGGATGTTGGTAACTGCCCACAGATGATTATCAAACGGCCCCAGTCTTGTCCGTGAGTGCTTACCCGGGTGATGAGCCAGCCGAGGTCGTCAAGGTACTCAATACGCTGCTCGGTTACGGCCCGACGGGAACGGTCCGCCCATAGGGCCAGCGTGTCCGGAGCCTCCTCATCGCCTATCTCATATGCGAGCACTTGATGGGTGAGATCTTCCAGAACGATCGGACATCCGAACATCGTCGACAGCCGACGCACGATCTCGTGAAAGCTAGCTGTCTCAAGTAGGAGTTCGTTAAAGACCTGACGTGTTTCGTGGGCCACGGATAGCGCCTCCATCTGTCCGCTGATTATCCGCTCAAGAACGGCTCTCGTGATCGAAACGAAAGCGGTGGGACGGTCGAGCACGATTAGAGGTAGGCCTAGCATTTCGGCGGTGTCGACCATTGCTGGCGGCAGTCGGTCCGTATATTTCCGTCCTAGCTCCACGATCAGACCCGCCGCACCACCGTGCACTAAAGTCCTGACGAATTCTATAAGGTGACTCGACTCATCCTGAAGTGCAATGCCGGTAGTGAGGACGAGTTCGCCACCTTGCAGCAGATTGCCCACATCTGCGAGTTCGCTGACGTGAACCCACCGAACTGAAGCGTCGAGGCCCTGCTGCCCGGCTACGATTCGTGGGCGTCCGCGTACTACAACCGGGAGATCCAGGACATCCCGTACACTAGTTAGCAAGCCATTGCCTCCGGACGTCACCGCGGCTAAAGGACTAGCCCACTATCTCTCGCGTCAGAACCATACGATACACGCGCAGGGGACTGCCCCGGCTTTGGTTGACTCGCGGGGGTGGTGGTTCTCAGACCGCGAGGGCGACCTGTTGTTGAAGTGTCTCAAACTCGATTGGGGAGCCTGCCGAGTCGGCCTTGACGACGTTTGCGGTGGTAGGCCACCTGGATGAACCCGACACCAGTCGATAACGAGGACCGCCAACTGCGTCGCGTAGGGGCTCAGCGACGGCAAGCGTCGATTCAGCCTCGATCCACCGACTAAGAGAGTGCGCCAATAGGTCAGGGTCGGCGGTGGGGTCGGGTGTCCCAGCGGTAGAGGCTCCAGGCCCGGCGTAGGAGTCTGCGGACCAGGACGATGGTGT
>Ga0209587_1000982_pt1 | contig 13706 bp, 11 predicted proteins | sample NGEPerD_2_FD_184512 | JGI IMG/M metagenome (GOLD analysis project Ga0209587, IMG submission 184512) | Arctic peat soil microbial communities from the Barrow Environmental Observatory site, Barrow, Alaska, USA - NGEE PermafrostL1-D... | ecosystem: Environmental > Terrestrial > Soil > Wetlands >... | reverse complement strand
GACGAACAGCGACCATTCTCACCCACCGCAGCCGCCCTGACCAGACCAGCACCCAGCCGAACCCGACAACGCATCTTCGCGCACCACGGTGCGCCTTCCCCCCGAAGGCGCTGTATTGCTGACCTGGGACGATGACGGTATCTGAAGTCGTCGTCGTACCCGAGCCGAAGGGCATCTGTCGGATGAAAGCATCGCACAATCTCGCGGGCGTGTCGGTGACCTTTGACGAGGACCGTCTGATGCCCAACGCGGGACTGGTCGCCCCGGCGTTGCTGGTGCAGCGCCTGGGCATCTGGGCGACCAGCGGATAGAACACCGCCTCCCACTCCTCGGTGTGGTCGACGTCGGCCTTGGCATCCCGATAGGTCAGGTTGACCCGGAAGGCCAGCGCCGCCTCCAGCCGCGTCCCGCCCGCCACCGCGCTGACCTGCGGAGCCCACGGCGCGGCCGGGTCGAGGTAGGTCACCCGGATCCCGGACGGGACCTGGGGCCGGACGGTCGTGACGTCATGGCCGAGATCCGCGGCAGGCGCCGCAGGGGACGCCTCGCCGGTGCCCACCGTCGCCGCTGTGGACGTCGTCGCCGGTTTGAGCGCCAGCAGCTCGGCGCGGGTCAGCGGCCCCCGCAGGTAGGACATGGCCCAGCGGGTGGTGAACCGCTGCGGCGCCCCGCGTCCGGCGCGGTGCAGCACGAACTGCCGCTTGTCGAGCGCGCCGATGGTGTCCGACAGGGTGGCGAGGTCGACGTCGCCCGCCGCGGAGGACATGCCGTCGAGCAGGCGGTCGCGGTCGCGTTCGGTCTGCAGCCGGCCGATCATCCAGGTGCCGGCGTTGCCGATCGCGCGGTAGTCGAGGTCGACGGGGTTCTGCGTCGACAGCACCATGCCAACGCCGAACGCGCGCGCCTGCTTCAGAATCGTCAGGATGGCCCGCTTCGCCGGCGGCACTGCCGTGGGAGGCGCGAAGCCCGCCACCTCGTCCATGTAGATCAGCGCGCGAAGCTGGCCGGTTCCCGGCAGCCCGCGCATCCAGGTCACGACCTTGCCCAACAGCACCGCGACCGCGAATTGGCGCTCGTCGTCAGACAGGTGCGCGATGGACACCACCGCGCAACGCGGCCGGCCTTCGGGTGTGGACAACATCGCCGCCACGTCCACGGGACTGCCCTCCAGCCATGACGCGGCCGAGGGCGCTGCGAGCAGGCCGTTGAGCCGCAGCGCGAGCTGCTTGCGCTCGGCCGGTGGGAAGAAGGTGTCCACGTCGAACACGCCGAGCTTGCGCACCGGCGGGATGAGCAGCTGCGCCACGAGCCGCGCTTGGTCCAGCTCGGTGCCGTCCCGCCAGGCGATCTCGATGATGGTGGACAGCAGCGCGTGCTCGGGGCTGGCGAGCGGATCGGCCTTGACGCCGGCCATGGTCAGCAGCCCATCGACATAACCCGCGATCTCGTCGCGCAGAGCCTCCTCGTGGATCTCCCAGTCCAGTGCCGGCGGCCTGAGCGACCCGAGCATGCTCAGCGGCACGCCGGCGGTGGATCCCGGGGTGTAGATGGTCACGTCGGCAGCGTCGCGCAGCGCCGCGACGTCCGCGGAACCCAAGCCCCACGAAGCCAGGCCCTCCCGCCACGTCTTCGCGGTCTGCGTCGCCAGCGCCTCGGTGCCTTCGCCCTGACGCGAAGCCTCAGCAGGGTCGACCCAGGGCGCGAACTCCTCGGGGGACAGGGACGGAAAGCGCAGCGCGAGGTTGGCCAGGTCGCCCTTCGGGTCGATGACCAGCGTGCCGATCCCCGCGCGTGTGCACTCCTCCAGGAGCACGACTCGTCTTGCCGGATCCCGTCATGCCGACGATGACGCCGTGCGTGGTGAAGTCGGCGGCCTCCAGATGCAGGTCACCGGCGCGCTGCCCGGACTCGTCGAGCAGCGCGCCGACGTGCAGGTCTCCAGTCATCCCGGTGCGCCGATCCGTCGCCTCCCCGTGCTGTGCCCGACCGCAGCGTAGACCGGCACGGCTGCTCAGGGCCGAAGCCCCGGGTACGCCGGCGTCAGCGGCGGGCTGCGACGACCGTGGCCTCGAGGCCGAGGAACGCACCGTAGCGCTCGGCCGCTGCGTAGATCGCGTCGAGCTCGTCGTCGTCGAGGTCCCGGAAAAGGCCGACGTCGAACGTGGCCCGGTCGTCCCGGATCGTGCGGCGCAGGTCACCGACCATCTGCCCGTCGACCACGGTCATGCCCACGCTGGCGCGACGGCCGCGCGGCACGATGCCGTCCGCGTCAAGGACGTAGCGCGAGTCCTGATAGCCGTTGTGGTACTCGTCGAGGGCCTGCAGAAGATGCGCTCGCGGCTCCAGCCCCGCGCCGTTCGGTGGCGGATCGGTGAACCAGTAGGTCCGACCGTCGTGCTCGACATGGTCGAGCTGGTCGCCGACGGCGGCCAGGCCGGTCCGCACAGCGCTCAACGGCATCGTGGCCCAGTAGGCCAGGTCGCCCTCGGTGGCCGGGCCGTGGCCGCGGAAGTAGCGCAACACCAGCTCGGCCAGCGCCTCGTCGCGATCGAGCCGGCGAGCGGCCGGCGCTCGTTCGTCGAGCAGCGCGTAGGTGTGGTCCCTGCCCTGCATCGCACCGCTGCAGATCAGCGCGGACCGCTCCGCCGTGGCCATCATCACGCCCAACCGCTGTCCATCGACGCGCAGTCCCGCGTCCCGCAGGCGTGCCGCCAATGCCGCGCGCGTCAGGTGGGCGCCCTCCGACAGCGCCTCGGTGATCACCGCCGAGGAGGCCTCCAACGCGGCGTCGTCCAGCTCCAGCTGCCGCTGCAGCGGGACGAACAACCGGGCGATCCGTGGGCCGGTGAGCTCGACCAGCCAGCGGATGTCGTCGGGACGGACGAAGTGCCACGTCGGGCGCAGGACGTGGGTGCGCAGGATCACCCCGTCGTCGAAGAGCCGCTGCAGCTCCGCCTGGGTGACGCCGGAGGTGCGGGTGGCAACGGCCCACGAGGCCTGGGGGTAGTTCTCGGCCTGCACCGCCAGCAGCCCCTCGACCGCGGCCGCCGGAGACTGGTAGGTCCGCCCGGACAGGCGCATCGTGTGCATGCGCCAGCGCGCGACCGCCCGGTCATCCATGCCTCATCCTCCGCTTGTGCTCGCTGAAGCTCCCCCGCGGCCCGCGGCGCCGCAGCCGCGTCAGCGCGGCTCCCAGAGCTGCACGGCGTTGCCCTCCGGATCCGCCAGCTGCGCGAAGCGCCCGTTCGGGTAGTCCTCGGGGTCGACCTCCACCGTGATGCCGCGCGCCCGGAGCTGATCGACCATCGCGTCGAGATCCCGCACCCGGAAGTTGATGCCCCAGCCGATCGGCCCCAGATGGGGCGAGTCGGCGTGCGCGGCTCCGAACGGCGCGAAGACCGTCGGACCGGCCTGCTGCCGCCACACCTTCTCCTCTTCCTCGTAGGTCGCCGGCGGCTCGCCGACACCGAGGTGCTCGGCATACCAGCGACCCAGGAGCTCGGCGTCGCGCGCCGCGAAGAAGAACCCGCCGATGCCTTCCACCCGTTCCATTCCGATGTCCATTTCCCGTGCGGCGCCGGCGGATCCGCCGGTTATACGTCGGCGGTGCAATTGACGCGACCCGGTCTCTTGGTCTACTACATACGTCGTCCTGGGAACGCGGCGAGGTGCGGTCGTCCGACACCTGCGCCCGTGGTAATCGTCGACCGGCGACTTATTGGGAGGTTGATCGAGCGTTGATGCGCGTGATGAACATTGCCGTGCTTGCGGTAGCCGCGGTGGTGTTGCCGCTGGCCGCACCGGTGCAGGCCAGCGACGGGACGGAGATCACCACCCCCTACCCCGCTGTCGCCGTCGAGCCGGGTGAGACGGTGACGTTCGCCCTGACGGTCACCGCGCCGACCCCTCGGCGGGTCGACCTGGCTGTCTCCCAGCTGCCGGACGGCTGGACGGCGACGCTGCGCGGTGGCGGGCTGGTGATCGACAGCGTGATGACCGACCCGGAGACGGCTCCGGAGGTGCAGCTGGACGTCGACGTCCCGCCCGACGCCAGCCAGGGCGTGTACGCGGCGGAGGTGGTCGCCACCACCGCCGGCGTGGCGCACCCACTGCCGCTGCAGCTGCGGGTCGCCGAGGCGGTCGGTGGCGACGTCGCCCTCACCGCGGAGTTCCCCAGCCTGCAGGGGGCAGCGGACGCGACCTTCTCCTTCGACCTGGAGCTGGCCAACAACACCGCCGAGGAGCAGACCTTCAACCTCGAGGCAGCCGGCCCGGAGGGCTGGCAGGTCACCGCCACGCCCAGCCAGGAGGAGCGCGCGGCCACGGCGACGGTGCCGGCAGGCAACACCGCCACCATCCAGGTCGAGGCGGACCCGCCCGACACGGTCACGGCCGGCACCTATCCGATCGCCGTCCGCGCCAGCGGCGGTGGGCAAAGCGCCGAGGCGGAGCTCGAGGTGGTGATCACCGGCAGCTACGCGATGACCCTGACCACCCCCGATGAGCGGCTCAACGCCGAGGCCACGGCGGGTGGCAGCACCGACGTCGCGCTTGCGATTGTCAACGACGGCAGCGCCCCGCTGGTCGCCGTGGAGCTGACCGCCGACCCGCCGGCGGACTGGGAGGTCACCTTCGAGCCGGCGATCGTCGAGCAGATCCCGCCCGGAGAGACGGCGATGGTGAGCGCGCGGATCGTCCCCTCGGGCGAGGCCGTCGCGGGCGACTACATCGTCGGCGTGAGCGCCGCGACCCCGGAGGTCAGCGGCAACGTCGACCTGCGGGTCACGGTGGAGACGTCGGCGGCGTGGGGCCTGGTCGGGGTGCTGCTCATCCTGGCGGCGCTCGGCGGCCTGGCGTGGGTGTTCAGACGGTACGGGCGGCGGTAGTGGCGGCGACGGCAGCGGCAACGACGGGCGGGCCGGCCATCGAGACCCGGCAGCTGACCAAGCGCTACGGCGACGTCATCGCCGTGGACCGCCTCGACCTGACCGTCTCCGCGGGGGAGGTCTTCGGGCTGCTCGGCCCCAACGGTGCCGGCAAGACCACCACCATCCTGATGCTGCTGGGCCTGTCCGAGCCGACCGCCGGCACCGCCCGCGTCGCCGGGCTGGACCCGGCCCGCCAGCCGTTGGAGGTCAAGCGCCGCGTGGGCTACCTGCCGGACAACGTGGGCTTCTACGGCAACCTCACCGGCCGGCAGAACCTGCGCTACACCGCGCGGCTCAACGGCGTGGACCCGGCCGCGACCGACCGGCGGCTGCAGGACCTGCTGGACCAGGTGGGGCTGGCCGACACCGCGGACACGCGCGTGGACACCTACTCGCGGGGGATGCGCCAGCGCCTGGGCATCGCCGACGCGCTGGTCAAGGACCCCAGCGTGATGATCCTGGACGAACCGACCATCGCCATCGACCCCGAGGGCGTGGCGGAGATGCTGGCGCTGATCCGCTTCCTGGCCCGCGAGCGCGGCGTCGCGCTGCTGCTCTCCAGCCACCTGCTGCAGCAGGTGCAGTCGGTGTGCGACCGGGTCGGCATCTTCGTCAAGGGCCGCCTGGTGGCGCAGGGTCGGGTGCAGGAGCTGGCGGCGCAGATGTCGGATGCCGGCGTGGTCATCGAGGTGGGCGCGGCGGGCGACCCCGCGGAGGTCGAACGGGCCCTGCTGGCGGTGCCCGGCGTGCAGCGCGTGCAGCGCGTGGCGCGCGACGAGCGCGACCCGCAGCGCTGGCGCGTGACCGCCGACGACGACGCCACCGGGGCGCTGGCCCGGTCCCTGGTCACCGCCGGGCTGACCGTCACATCCCTGCGCCGGCACGGCGATGACCTGGACGAGCTGTACCGGCGCTACTTCGAGAACCGTCAGACGGCAACCGCAGCAGCAGGAGGTGGGGATGGCGAGCATCGCTGAACCGCAGGGTCCGACCACGGCGACGCGCGGGCGCGCCGGCGAAGGGCTGCCCGCCGGCTGGCGCGTGGTCGCGCGCAAGGAGCTGGCCGACCACCTGCTGTCGCTGCGCTTCGCCGTGCTGCTGGTGCTGCTGGGCCTGGCCGCGGTCGGTGCGGTCTACGCCGCCGCCGGCGGCATCCGCGACGCGGCCGCGCAGACCTCCGGGATCCCTGCGCTGTTCCTCCTCCTGTTCACCGCCGCGCCCGAGCGCATCCCGCCGTTCTACGTGCTGATCGGCTTCCTCGCGCCACTGCTGGGCATCGCCTTCGGCTTCGACGCCATCAACGGCGAGCGCTCCCAGGGCACCCTGCCGCGGCTGCTCGCCCAACCGCTGCACCGCGACGACGTCATCAACGGCAAGTTCGTCGCCGGCCTGACCGTGATCGCGCTGATACTGGGTGTCTTCACCCTCGTGGTGGCCGGCGTGGGCATGCTGCGGCTGGGGATCGTGCCGACCCCGGCGGAGGTCGCCCGGATCCTGGTGTACCTGGTGGTGTCGATCGTCTACGTCGGCTTCTGGCTGGCCCTGGCGAACCTGTGCTCGGTGGCGCTGCGTCGCGCGGCGACCTCGGCGCTGGTGGCGATCGCCGCCTGGCTGGTGCTGACGCTGTTCGCGACGCTGCTGGTCGGTCTGGTCGCCGACGCGCTCGCGCCCGTGCCCGCCGACGCGACACCCGGCGAGCTGGTGCGCAGCGTCACCCTGCAGCAGAACCTCGCGCGGCTGTCCCCCAACGCGTTGTACCAGGAGGCGACCGCGGTGCTGCTCAACCCCCGGGCGCGCGCGGTGGGCTTCCTGCTACCCGTGCAGGTGGACCAGGCGGTACCGTCCCGGCTTGACCTTGGCCAGAGCCTGCTGCTGGTCTGGCCGCAGATCGTCGCATTGGTCGCCGTGACGGTCGTGCTGTTCGCCGCTTCCTATGTGCTGTTCCTGCGCCAGGAGATCCGCGCCTGACGACGGAGCTGCAGGCGCGGCCCCCGGTCCAACGGCATGAAAGGTTCTGCGATGGCCGGCGCCGAGCGTCCCCGGTTGGATCTGTTCGACGGTGAGGTCGGGCGGGTGCTTGCGATCGTCGCGCACCCGGACGACCTGGAGTACGGGGCGAGCGCCGCGATTGCGCGCTGGACCCGCGCCGGCAACCCGGTCGCCTACGTGCTGGCCACGCGCGGCGAGGCCGGCATCGACGGCATCCCTCCGCAGGAGTGCGGGCCGCTGCGCGAGGCCGAGCAGCGGCGCAGCGCCGCGGTGGTCGGCGTGGACGTGGTCGAGTTCCTCGATCACGCCGACGGTGTGCTGGTCTACGGCCCTGACCTGCGCCGGGACTTCGCCGCGGCGATCCGGCGACACCGACCGGACACCGTGGTCACCATGAACCACCGCGAGAACTGGGGCCAGGCCGGTTCGCTCAACTCCGCCGACCACCGGGCGGTCGGCGCGGCCGTGCTCGACGCGGTGGCCGATGCCGCCAACCGATGGATCTTCCCGGGTGTCGGCGGCGAGGCCCACAAGGCCCGCAGGGTTCTGGTGGCCGGTTCACCGCTCGCCGGGCATGCGATCGACGTCAGCGACACCGTGGATCTCGCCGTCGCGTCCCTGGTGGAGCACAAGACCTACCTCGAAGGGCTGGGCGATCACGCCATGGCGGATCCGGAGTTCGTGCGGTGGTTCCTGGCGGAGACCGGCGCCCGTGCCGGCTGCGACGCCGCGGTCGGCGTCGAGGTGTTCAACTTCTAGGGCACGTTCCTAGGGGTCGATGCGGTCGATGGGGTCGACGATCAGCCTGCCCCGCATCGCCGGGTGCAGCGAGCAGACGTAGTCGAAGGTGCCGGCGCTGTCGAAGGTGCTCGTGGTGGTCGAGCTCGTGTCCGCGACCGAGCGCCGCTCCGAGCTCTTCTCCGCTCCACACCGCACCCAGCGTGGTGGCCGCCGCGCCGATCGCCAGGATGGCGAGGACGGGTGCGAGGTGGCGGCGCAGCGCGGGGCGCACGAGCAGGAGCACCAGCCCCGCCGCCACCAGGGGCAGCAGCACGAGAGGGGCGTGCCGGTCGAGCCCGCTTCACTCACCCCTCGCGCCAGGACCAGCGTGTCGGGCAGCCCCGGCCCGTCGTCGTCGACCACGATCGCGTACCCGTCGGCCTCGGGCACGAGCCGCAGTGCCAGCCCCACGCCCTCGGGGGTGTGGGCGAACACGTTGCCCAGCAGCGCGTCCAGCGCCGAGGCGAGCTCGTCGGGCTGCCCGGACACCAACGCGGCGCCGTCGGGCACGTCGAGGTCGAAGGGTCGGCCCTGGTCCTCGGCCAAGACCGACCAGAAGGCCGCTCGGGCACGCACCAGCCGGCTCAGGTCGACGGGCTCGGGCGCGCGGTCCTCCGCCGCACGGCGGGCGTCGGCGATGTCCGCGTCGACCGCCCGCTCGAGCGCGCGCCGCTCCCGGGTCGAGGTCTCGGTCGAGGGCGGCCAGATCGTGGATGCGGTCGAGGAGGACGACCGGCGCTAGGTCGGCGGTGCGGCCTCCGCGTGCGCGGCGATGTCGTCCAGGTCGCGCCGCAGCATCTTGCGCGTCGCGGGCTCAGCCAGCCGCCCGACGGTCGCGGCCAGCAGCTTGCCAACCGTGCCGGAGGGCGCGGCGCCGAAGGTCATCGACAGCCGCGAGCGGCCCGGCTCAAGCGGCTCCACGCGCAGCACCGAGGTGTACTTGGTGCCGCGGTTGTCCGCGTGGACCGTGTAGCTGCGCCCCGGATCGACGGCGGTCACCTCCATCTCCTCGGTGGCCTGCTTGCCCAACAGCTTGCGGGTCTCCCGCCAGCGCGTGCCCACGCCGAAGCCCTCGCCGGTGTCGAGACGCTCGACCCGTTCCACGCCGGACAGCACCCTCGGCGAGCCGTCGATGTCGGTGATGATCTCCCACACGCGCTGCAGGTCCGCGTCGATCTCGCGACTGACGTTGGTCTCCACCGTTGTTGCTCCTTGTTAGCTTGCGAGCGCGGTCCGGCGCAGCTCGGTCGTGGCTGTCTCGTCGACGTCCCATGTACGGCCCATGGACACGACCACCACCCCGTAGGAGTCGCGGGCGGCCTCGGGTGAGACGTAGCCGGCGCGTACGTCATCCAAGACCCGGTCCACGTCGCGGGTCAGCGGGTCGCCGTAGCCGCCGCCGCCGGCCATCTCCTGTCGGAGGATGTCGCCGGCATGCAGACGGACGGTGCCGTCGCGGACGGCCACCCAGTGCTCGTCCGGTGTCCCGGGATTGATGATGGTCGCGCCGCTGGCACCCGGACCTCCGCCGCCCCGCCCGTGCGGTGGCGTGAGCAGACGACCATCCCGTGCGGTGAACACCCCTTCGCCGAGCATGCGGTACTCCCGCACGTAGCACAACCCGCCGCGGAACTTGCCGGGCCCGCCGGAGTCGGGCAGCAGCTCGAAGCGCACCAGCTCAACGGGGAACTCCGACTCGATGATCTCGACCGGGGTGATGGTGCCGTTGGACAGGTGCGACTTGGAAGCCGAGACACCATCCCGGTCCGCCAGCGCGCCGACGGCCCCGGCGGGCAGCTCGTATTGCACCTGCGGGTAGCGCTGGTCGGGGAGGATGTGGGAGATGGTGCCCCTCCCGCCACGGCCGCTTTCGGCGATCCGCGCCTGCGGCAACGGTGCGCTCAGTGCGTCGAAGATCGCCTCGGCCACGACGTTGGCGATCGGCATGTAGGAGTTGACGCCCGCGGGCATGCGCGGGTCCAGCACCGAGCCTTCCCGCACCTTCATGTCCACCGCCAGGGTCAGACCCTCGTTGGTGGGCAGGTCCGGGTCCACCACGCATTTGAGGGCGTAGGAGCAGACCGCACGCACCAACGGCGGGCGGATGTTGTAAGGCCCGACCACCTGATCGTCGGACTCGGAGAAATCGAAGGCGGCGCTGCGCCCGTCGATGCGCACCCGCACCTGCACAGCGATCGCCTCACCACCCTCCAGACCCTCGCTGTGCAACACCGCCGAGCCCTCGAACTCGCCATCGGGCCACTCCGCGATTGCCGCCCGCAACCGCTCCTCGGTCAGCAGATACAGCTGCCGGGCGGCGTCGGCGACGGTGCCGGCGCCATGCTTGGCGCACAGATCCCGCACCCGCACCGCACCCAGACCGGTCGCACCCACCTGCCCGCGCAAATCACCCATGACCAGCTCCGGGGCACGGCTGTTGGCACGCACGATCGTCTCCACCTCCCGCACCGGGGAGAAGCCGGCGTAGAACCGCACCGGCGGCACCATCAGACCCTCGTGGAAGATCTCCCGCGACTGCGCCGAACATGACCCCGGCACCAACCCGCCGATGTCGCTCTTGTGCGCGATGCTGGCCGAGAACCCGAACAGCTCACCGTCCACCATGATCGGTGACAGCACCGCCATGTCCGGCGCGTGCGGACTGCCACCGTAATACGGATGGTTCACCAGGAACGCGTCGCCGTCACGCATCTCCCCAGGCTCATAGAACCGCAGCAACCCCTTGACGCACGCCGGGAACGCCCCCAGGTGCAACGGCAACACCGTGAACTGCGACAACACCCGACCGGCCGGATCAAGAATCGCGCAGCTCGCATCCCGCGACTCGCGGATGATCGTCGAGTAACCCGTGCAAAACAACGAGTTCTGCATCTCCTGCACGACCCCGGCCAGGCTCTGGCTCACAACCTCCACGGTCACGGCATCGACCGAATCGACCGAGTCGCTGACGGTGCTCATCGAGTTCCTCATAACTTCATCGACGATGGGGGATGTCATGGCTGCGTCCGCGCCAGGGGTGGTAGCTGCGAAAGCAAACGGCCGTAGCCCTGCGTGCGCTGGCCAACGGAGAAATGCCGCTGGGCGTGCCACACGCGTGCAGGCGCGCTGTGCAGCACCGGCACCTCGACGTCCTCCTCGAGGGTCGCCACGATGTCCAGCACCCGCCAGCCCGCGCCCAGCATGTACACCATGTCCGCGTCGCGGTTGCGCAGGAACGCCGCCTTGGCGTGGGCGTACACCTCGTGGGAGGACAGCTTCTGCACCTGGTCGAAGGCGACGTCGATGCCGTCCATGCCCAGGACCTCGAAACCGGCGTCGGTGAAGTAGCGGGCGAACATCTCGTTGAGCTCGTCGGGGAAGTAGGTCACCCCGACGATGCGCTTGACGCCGAACGCCTTCATGGCCTCGACCTGCGTCACGCCGGAGGTGACGACCGGCAGGCCGTAGGTGTGTTCCCAGCGGTCCAGGATGTCGCGCTCGCCCTGGTAGCCGCGGACCATGAACGGCGGCGCGCCCATCGGGGCGATGAGATCCACGCCGATCTCCGCCAGCTCCCGCACCCGAGCCTCGATGATGTCGAGGGCCTCCTGGAACTCATGAGTGCTGCCCTGCGCGATCCCCAGCATCATCGGGATGACGCCGATGCCTTCTGGCAGCAACCTGACGATGTCCTCGAGGGCTCCGGGACGATAGGTCGGCATGATCAGACCCATCGTCCCACGCCAGCTCGTGAAGGTCATTGCGTTGGTTTCCTTCCACAGCGTGCATGGCGGTGTGTCCAGTCAGCCACGATCAACCCGGAGGGGCTTCGGCGGTCCCCGCGGCCTCCCGAATGAGCTCCTCGAAGCGGTCTTCCCATTCCGGCCCTTCCTCGGCCACCCGGTCGATGTCGATGGTGACGAGCTCCTCGATGCCTTCCAGCAGATGCTCGGCCTCACCGGTTTGCAGCGCCGGGATGCGGTATTCCTCGACCAGTGCTGGTTGTGCGTCGGTCAGAAGCCATTCGAAGAACAACAGGGTCGAGGCGGGAGCGTCCGTCGTGCGCGACAAGGCATGGCCGTTCGGCCGGGCGATCACGGGCGCGATGGCGGGCAGCCGCGCCAGCGGAGCACCCGCGGCGATGCCGTCGTCGATGAGGTGGTGGTAGGTGCCTGCGGAGATTCCGAACTCGCCGGAGGACAGGAACCCCACGTGGTTGTTGTGGGAGTTCAGCAGCGTGGCATTGCGCACGACACCCAGGAACATCTCATCGAACTCCTCCTGTGTCATGCCGTTGTCCTGAAACCACGTCGACAGCGTCAGGTACCAGTCGTAGCCGCGCGGCTCCATGATCAACTGGCCACTGAAGCGCGGATCGGCCAGCTCCGCGAACTCGGCGGGCGGCTCGGTCACGGTGTCGGTGTTCCACGCGGGCGCGATCAACGTGAAGCGGTTCGCGGTCCAGCCGTCCCAGTTCGTGCCCTCACGCAAATCCGCCTCCACGGGGCCCGTGTAGTCCACGGTCATGCCCTCGTTCGCAAGGATGGCCATCTCGACGCCGTTGTTGTCGATCAGGTCGGCCTGCAGGCGGCCGGCATCGGCCTCCTGCAGGACGCGCTGGGTGACCTCGTTGGCCAACGCCCGGTAGACCTCGACGGGTATGTCGTACTCCGCGCTGAAGGCCTCGGCCAGGTCCGGCAGATCGGTGTTGGATCCGTACGCGTCGACCGTCGCGCCCTCTTCCTGGGCCAGCTCCACAAGCCGGGTTCGGCGCTCCTCACCACTGAGTCCCTCCAGCTCGGCAAGGGTGGCCGCGTACGGATTGTCGATCGAGCCCTCTGCCTCGGTCTGGGACTCAGCCGGACTGGCTTGCTCAGTCTGCACCTGAGCGGGGGGTTCGCTGCTCGGTTCCCCTCCGCATGCTCCCACGGCCAGTACCAAGCATGGAATCAGCGCGTGCCAACTCCTGATCTTGATCGTCTTGGTCACGGTTCCACCCTCCTGCCCGCTCCGGAGCGGACCTTGTCAACGAGTTGACGCTGCACGGTCTTCCATGGGCACATCGCCACCCGCGCGGCGGCCGCGGTATCCGTGGCCAAGGCGGATACCAGAGGTGGCCTGGTGGTCGAGCTCCCAGCGCCGACCGCACCTGGTGACCGCGACGCCGTAGTGCTCACGCGCTGCGCCAGGCGTGACGTAGCCGTTGCGCACGTCGTCGAGCACCATCTCGACGTCGCGCTCAAAGGGGTTGCCGTAGCCGCCGGCGCCGGTCATCTCGAAACGCAGCACGTCGCCCGCCTTCAGGCGGACGTTGCCTTCGGCGGAGACGACATCGTGCTCACGGACTGTGCCCGGGTTCATCACGGTGGCGCCGCACGCACCGGGCAGGCCGCCCTCTCGCCCAAGGGGCGGCGTCAGCAGGTGGCCGCCGCGCGCCGAGAACTGCCCCGGGCCGAGCATGCGGTACTCCCGCACGTAGCACAGCCCGCCGCGGAACTTGCCGGGCCCGCCGGAGTCGGGCAGCAGCTCGAAGCGCACCAGCTCAACGGGGAACTCCGACTCGATGATCTCCACCGGGGTGATGGTGCCGTTGGCCACATGCGCCTTGCAGGCCGACACCCCATCACTGTCGGAGCGCGCGCCGACCGCGCCGCCGGGCAGCTCGTACTGCACGTGGGGATACTGGCTGTCCGGGGGGAAGTGCCACAACGTGCCAGCGATGCCACCGCTGCTCTCGGCGATGCGCGCCTGCGGCAGCGGGCCGCGCAAGGCGTCGAAGATCGCCTCGGCCACGACGTTGGCGATCGGCATGTAGGTGTTGACCGGCGCGGGCATCCGGGGGTCCAGCACCGAGCCTTCCCGCACCTTCATGTCCACCGCCAGGGTCAGGCCCTCGTTGGTGGGCAAGTCCGGGTCCACCACGCACTTGAGGGCGTAGGAGCAGACCGCGCGCACCAACGGCGGGCGGATGTTGTAGGGCCCGATCACCTGATCGTCTGACTCGGAGAA
>Ga0209587_1000981_pt1 | contig 13736 bp, 13 predicted proteins | sample NGEPerD_2_FD_184512 | JGI IMG/M metagenome (GOLD analysis project Ga0209587, IMG submission 184512) | Arctic peat soil microbial communities from the Barrow Environmental Observatory site, Barrow, Alaska, USA - NGEE PermafrostL1-D... | ecosystem: Environmental > Terrestrial > Soil > Wetlands >... | reverse complement strand
AAGAAGCCAGGCGAGAAGATCAGCCCCAGCAGCAACGAGAGCAGGGCCACCGCCACGGCTTGCACGAGGGCGACGCGCCAGAGGATTGCCGGGTCCACGGCGCGAGTCTCTCAGGCCGGGCCGCTCAGCCCGTGGTTTCTGGGGATATCCCGGACGCGCCCCCGGCGCCCGCCGCCGCTAAAGTTGTCTGTTCCGCCCGGATAGCTCAGTTGGTAGAGCACTTCCATGGTAAGGAAGGGGTCACGAGTTCGAGTCTCGTTCCGGGCTTCGCCTCGGCGCTTGGCTGCGCCTCAAGCGACGCCGAGACGTTTTCGCTTCGTATCGGTCCCATATGACGTAGAATGGGCGCTATGACAGCCCAGCCAGCAAAGCATCCGCTTCTAGCTCCGGGCAATGAGGCCGAGTGGGCACGAATCAATGAGGAAGAGGATCGGCAGGAAGCCGAATTTGCGGCCTCGCTTTCAATGGCGGATCGCGTCGCCTATGGCCAGAAGCTCTCCCAGCAGGCTGTTTCTCTGTTGGTTGCGTCCGTGAAGGCGGGCCATGCCCCTGAGCGAGCTCTCTGGTCCTGACCTCAATGGGGTAGTCGCGGACGCGAACGCCGTCCGGCTTCCCTATGTGGTGATCGGCGGATTCGCGGTGATTGCTCACGGCTATATCCGCGCGACCAAGGACTCCGATCTACTGGTGCCGGACGGAGCGGACGCCGATGCGGCTGTGCTTCGCTTTCTGGAGAAGATTGATGCCAAACGCTTGCGCGATGGAGCGGCACTGACGGCGGCGGATGTCGATGGCGGTCATCACCTGCGTGTGAGCAGCCGGCATGGGATCATCGACATCATGCGGGGCGGGCTCCCCCCACTCGACTACGAGACTGTGGCGGCTCGGGCAGTCGAACTCAAGGCGGGTGGCGAAAGTGCGCCCTTCGCATCCCTCCGGACGATCGTCGGATTCAAGCGATTGGCAGGTCGCGACCAGGACCGCGTCGACCTCAAGAACTTGGAGCGCGTCAACGGCGAGCTGCCGACCGACCCGATTCCCGGTCTCGATACCTGAGTCCCGAGAGGGGAGAGAATCTCGCCGAGCGCGACGAGCGTATCGACCCCATCGCCGAGATCGAAGCGGCCCGGAAGCTGGTTTGGGGCCGGAAAACGGCCGTCTCAAGCCGTACGATCAGTGGCGATGGCAACCCCGTTGACGACGAGCTCCGAGTGGCTGGCCGCCAACCCGCCACCGGCTGAGCGGATGACCGAGACGCTCGCCGGCGTCGCCGCCCGCATTCGCGAGGGTGAGGAGTTCGGCCATGCGGTGCGCGAGTTCCTCGACGAGTTCTCGCTGCGCGGCGACGATCGCTCTCGCGCGGAGGCGATCGGGGAGCGGCCGGAGCCCACGGAGGACGAGCGCTACGACGCCTATCTCGGCGCTCTCGCCGAGCACCTCTCGCTCGCGCACGGGCTGGAGCGCCCTTCGTGGTCGGTCGACCCCGGGCGCTTTCTCGATCGCTTCTGGTTCGTCAGCGACGTGCCCGGCTTTCGCGCCGTATCGATCGCCCAGGCGCCGGCAGCCTTCCGCCGCCGCGGCGTCTTCGTTCCCGAGCGCTCCCTGCACCGGGTGTGAGGCGTGGACCGCGAGGAGATCGTCGCGGCGCTGACCGAGCTGGCCGCTGAGCTGCGGCGACGCGGGACCAGCGCGGACATGTACGTCGTGGGCGGTGCCGCGATCGCCCTCGCCTACGACGAGCGGCGGGCCACCCGCGACATCGATGCGGTCTTCGAGCCGAAGAGCGCCGTATACGAGGCGGCTGCGATCGTCGCGGAGCAGCGCGGCCTACCCGCCGGCTGGCTCAACGATGCGGTCAAGGGCTTTCTTGCCGGCGACGATCCCGCGGCAACGCCCGTGCTCGACCTACCGGGCCTGCGCTGCCTCGCCGCCTCTCCGCGAACCCTGCTCGCCCTCAAGGTTCTGGCGCACCGGGTCGGCGAGGACGAGGAGGATGTCCGGCTCCTCGCCGGTCAACTCGGTCTCGAGCGCGCCGCCCAGGTGCTCGCCGTGGCCGAGGAGACCTTCGGCGATCGTCTCGACGCGGCGGCGCGCTTCTTCGTCGAAGAGATATTCAGCCCCGGAGGAGGCGAAGCGTGAATAGTGCATCGTGAGTTAGTAACTCGTAATACACCTGGTTGTCGTGTCTCACCCCGGTAGCCTGCGCCCGATGGACTTCTCCCTTACCGACGAGCAGAATGACTTCGTCGCCGCGATCCGTGACTTCTGCGCTCGCGAGTGCGGGACGCAGGAGCAGCGCGAGAAGCTCACCGACGGCCACCGGGTCCACCACAACTTCGACCTCTACAAGCAGATGGCGGAGCTGGGCTGGCTGGGGTTGACGATCCCCGAGGAGCACGGCGGCTCGGGCGGCACGATGCTCGACGCCTGCCTGTTCATGGAGGAGAGCTCACGCGGGCTGGCCCCGATCGGCGGCTACGCGACGACGCTGATCGTCGCCGGCGCCACGCAGCGCTTCGGCAGCGACGAGCAGAAGCAGCGGATCCTCGGCGGCATCGCCTCCGGCTCGGTCGAGGCGATCGCGATGACCGAGCCCGAGGCCGGCTCCGACGTCGGCTCGCTGACCACCTCGGCCGAGCAGGTCGACGGCGGCTTCGTCCTCAACGGCCAGAAGGTCTTCATCTCCAACGCCCAGATCGCCGACCACATCCTCGTCGTCTGCCGCACCACCAAGGGCGAGTCCAAGCACGAGGGCCTCTCGATGATCTGGATCCCGCGCGAGACCGAGGGGCTCGAGATCGTCCCGATCAAGACGATGGGCGGCGAAGAGACCAACACCCTCTACATGAGCGACGTCGAGGCGCCCGCCGACGCCCTGCTCGGCCAGGTCGACCAGGCCTGGACGCAGCTGATGGCCGGGCTCAACGTCGAGCGGCTGATCCTCGCGGCGACGATGCTGGGGATCGCCCAGCGGGTGCTCGACGACACGCTCGCCTACGTCAAGGAGCGCAAGCAGTTCGGCCGCCCGATCGGCTCCTTCCAGGCGCTCCAGCACCGCATCGCCGACATGGCGACCGAAATCGAGGCGGCCCGCCTGATGACCCGCTGGGTCGCCAGCCTGACCGACGAGGACCCGGGCCGGATGCTGCCCCGCGAGGCCTCGATGGTGAAGCTGCACGTGACCGAGGTCGCCAAACGCGTCTCGGTCGAGGGGATGCAGATGATGGGCGGCTACGGCTACTCCTCCGAGTACGACATGGAGCGCCTCGTGCGGGCGACGATGGTCTCGACGATCTACGGCGGCACCTCCGAGATCCAGCGCACGATCATCGCCAAAACCCTCGGCCTCTAGCCTTCCGAGCCAAGAACTTTAGGTTTTTCGGTATTTCCGGACGCATATTCTAGGGGAACTCGGTTGATTTCCAGCTGAGACCTGCTTACCTTCGCCCCCGCAAGTTGGCGGGGGCCGCTCTGAGCGCTCTGCCTGCATTTATCCAGTCAAAGAGCGAAGGGAGACCGCTGTGCGCTCGAGGTCGGTAAGCAGGAAGCATCCGCAGGAGGCCCGTCCGGGCCCGAACCTCTACCGGCGCGCCTGTGCGGTCGCGGCCCTCGGGCTGCTGGCGCTCGTAGCGCTGACTCCCGTCGCCCGCGCCGACGGCTTCGGCCCGGCCGATTTCGAGCCGCCGGCGTTCTCGCCCGGCGACCCGGATGGCCAGGCGGGCTGGTCGAAGACCGGCCCCTACGACCATGAGATCGCGACCGTCGCGTCCTTCCCGGACGCCGCCGGCTATGGCTTCGGCGACCAGGCGCTGCGCATATCCAACGAGCTGACGAGCGGCAGCTTCGGCGATCAGACGATCTCGCCGCAGCTGGCCACGCCGGCGGGCGAGTCGGTCGCCGCCAGCCGCTACGAGGCGAGCTTCGAGATCGGCGCAACCGAAGGCAGCGAGCAGGAAAACCTCGCGATCTCGGTCAGCCCCGACGACGGCAACGGCTCGCGGATGAGCTACCTCGCCTTCAGCGACGAGGCCGATGGGATCCACGTCACCTTCTATGACGTCGACAACGCCGGACCGCTGCCGACGACTTCCACGTTCGTCCCCACGGAACTCCCCGTGCTTGACCGCTCCGAAGCGCACTCGATCCGCTTCTCGATCGACTTCGCGCCCGGCGCCGGCAACGACGTCGTGCGCATCTTCATCGGCGGCGAGCTCGTCCACACCGGCACCAGCTGGGAGGACTACTACCGCTTCGACCCCGAGCAGACCGGCAACGGCAACGTCGTGCCGACCACCGGCGGGCTGATCTTCCTCACCCGCGGGACCGCGAATCCCGCGGCGGCCGGCAAGGGCTACCTGATCGACGACGTGGCCTTCGCCTCTTCGACGCCGGTGGCCGAGACCGTCACCGTCAACGACGACCTGATCGGGCCCGGCCCGGCGGGCGCGGACTGCGAAGCGCCCGACTTCACCACCGTGCAGTCGGCGGCGACCGCGGCCGCGCCCGGCTCGACGATCCTGATCTGCGCCGGCACGTACACCGAACAGGTGGACATCGGCAAGTCGCTGACCGTGCTCGGCAACTCCGCCGCGGACACGACGATCAAGGCGCCGGCGGCGCTGGCGACCAAATTCACCACCAGCGGCCCGAACAAGCCGGTCGTCTACGTCCATGACGAGGCGGCGGTCGCGATCCGCAACCTGACGATCGACGGCGACGGCAAGGGCAACGGCAACTACCGGCTCGACGGCATCGCCTTCCACGACGCCGGCGGCAGTCTGCGCAACAGCGCGATCCTGCGCGTGCGCGACACGCCGCTGAGCGGCAACCAGGCCGGTGTCGGCCTGCTCGCGGTCAACGAGGACGGCAAAGCCCGCGACCTCGTCATCCGCGGCAACACGATCGCCGACTTCCAGAAGAATGCGATCACGGTCAGCGGCGAGGGCCTCAGCGCCGACGTCAGCCAGAACACGATCGAAGGCGACGGTTTCACCTCGGCGATCGCCCAGAACGGCGTGCAGCTCAGCGGGGGCGCCGGGGGCTCGGTCAGCACCAATGAGATCAGCGGCATCGGCTACACCCCGAACACCTGGTGTGCGACCGGCATCCTCCTGATCGAACAGGCACCGGGCGCGACGGTGAGCGGCAACACGCTCGACGAAGTCCACTGCGGCATCTACGGCCAGGGCGGCAGCGACACCGAAATCGCGTCGAACTCCCTGACCGGGAGCCGCTACGCGGTCACCCTGTTCGACAACTCGGCGACGGTCAGCGACAACCTGTTCGACGAGGCCGGGGCGGGTTACGGAGACTCCTCGGCAATCTTCGCCGCCGAGTACACCGGCGACGCGGGCTTCCTGGTCGAGGCCGTCGGCAACACCGTGCTCGGCCACACCGAAGGGCTGGCCCTGGCCGACTACGACGAAGACTCGTTCTCGGCGCGGATGGAGGCGCACTTCAACCGCATCGCCGGCAATGGCGTCGGCGCAATCGACGAAGCGCCTGGTGCGATCGAAGCGCAGAACAACTGGTGGGGCTGCAACGAGGGCCCCGGCGAACCGGGCTGCGACCCGGTCGAAGAGGGCGTGGAGGGGTCGATTGACGTCTCGCCCTGGCTCGAGCTGCGGTTTGCGGCGACGCCCGAGACGATCTACGCGCAGCTGGGCCAGTCCCAGCTGCGCGCCGACCTGACCCGCAACTCGAACGGCGGGGTCGCCGGCAGTGGCTTCTCCGACGGCACGGAGATCGCCTTCGCGACCGACTTGGGCGCGGTAGGCCCGGCGAGCGACCCGACTCTCGACGGCCGCGCCTGGAGCCTGCTCAGCGCCGGCGCGACGCTGGGCACGGCCGACGTAACCGCGACGCTCGACAGCGAGACCGTCCACACGGCGGTCGAGATCGTCGAACCGCCAGAAGGCCCCGAAGGCCCCGAAGGCCCTGAAGGCCCCGAAGGCCCAGAAGGACCAGAAGGACCAGAAGGACCAGAAGGACCAGAAGGCCCTGAAGGACCAGACGGCCCTGAAGGACCTGAAGGACCGGAAGGCCCTGAAGGCCCTGAAGGACCCGAAGGCCCGCAGGGCAAACCCGGTTTGGACGGGCCTCCCGGCCTGGTCGGCCCGACCGGCAAAGACGGCGCTCCCGGCCAGAGCGGCAAATCGGCGAGCCAGGCTCTGCGGCGCAAGATGGCGGTCAGCTTCCAGCGCCCCGTCGTCCGCGTGCGCGGACGCAAGGCGCCGGTGAAGCTGCGCTGCGCCGGCACGACGGGCCGCCGCTGCATCGGCACCGTCGTCCTGCGCGCCGGCGGCACTGCGCAGAAGACCGTCTACTCCATTCCCCGCGGCAGGGCGAAGGTCGTGCGTATCGGCCTTCGTGGCAAGCTGCTGCGCAGGCTGGCCGATGCGCGCCAGAGCGGCGGCGCCATACGGGCGCGGCTCTTCGCCCGCACCGCCCAGACGGCGGGCAGGCCGGAGCTCGCGCAGCGCCTGATCCGCCTGAAGTGATCTGAGAGGAGGCTTTCAGCCTCCCCAATAGTGAGGGGGCCGTTCGTCCAGCTGGACGAACGGCCCTACCTCACCGGCGTCCGCCTTCCGATGCGCCCATGTGCGCGGACGCCGCTCCCTCAGCTCGCTCCTCGCGGTGGCCCTCGCCGCCGCCCTTGCCGCGCTCGCCGCGGCGCCGGCCGGGGCCGGGACCCGCGAGCCGCTGCGCACCGCCTTCGACGCCACTCCGCAGCGAGCCCTCGCCTTCGGCTCCTCCGCGCCCGCGCGCCAGGGCAGGCTGAGGGCGATCGCGCGCTCGGCCCGGCGCCAGCCGGCGACCGGGCCGGAGCCGGCGATCTCCTCGAGCCACTTCGGCGCCGCGGCGATCGCGTCCGTCGCCGCCACGCTGCGCTCGCTCGCCCACGGGCCGGAGCTCGCCGAGCTCGAGGCCTACGTGGCGACCGCTGGCGAGCTCCGCTCCGCCTGCGGCGGCACGGCGCTCGCCTGCTACCTGCCGGCAGAGCGGCGGATGGTCGTCTCCGGCGTCGACCGGCGCTTCGCCGGCGTCCCGCGCGACTTCGCGATCGCCCATGAGTACGGTCACCACATCGCGGCTGCCGACCCCGTCGGCGCCGGCGCCGCGGTGGCGGCCGGGACGCTGCGCTGGGCGACCTACGAGCGGGTCTGCCAGCTCAGCCGCCGCGGGCGCCTCTTCCCCGGCAACCAGGGCGCCCACTACTGGGAGGACCCGGAGGAGGCCTTCGCCCAGGCCTATGCCCACCTCAACCGCCCGGCCGCGCGGATCAGCTGGCAGTACTCGACGCTGCTGCGCCCGACCCCGGGCTCGCTCGCGAAGATCCAGGCCGACGTGGCCCGGCCTCGGCAGGGCCCGGTCGCCTCGACCTGGACGGCGACCGCCGCCGGCTCCCTCGTCCGCCGCATCCGCACCCCGCTCGACGGCCCCGTGGCGGTCTCGCTGCGGGCGCAGCCCGGCACCGGCCTCGTCGCGCTGCTGCGCGAGCCGGGCCGCGGCCGAGTCGTCGCCCACGCCGCAACGGCTCCCGACGGCAGCGCCGAGCTGAGCCACCGCAACTGCGGCGCCGCCGCCCTCGAGCTCGAAGTCCGCGCCCGCTCCGCGCCCGTCCGCTTCCAGGCGACCATCGCCCGCCCCTGAGCGAGGAATCCCGAGCGGCCACGGAGCGCTATCCTTCGCGGAGCCTCGCGCCTCGGCCCGGGGTTTTCTCTTGTAACGACCCGTTCGCAACGAGGAGATCGATGGCTCGCGGAGATGTCCGCATCGCGGTAACGCTGGCTTGCGAAGACTGCAAGCGGCGCAACTACCAGACCAACAAGTCCCGGCGAAACTCGCCGGACCGGATCGGCCTGCGCAAGTACTGCCGCTGGTGCGGCAAGCACACGGCGCACAAGGAGACGCGGTAGAGGCAGATGGCTAAGTCCCGCGCACAGCGCAAGGCCGAGAAGCGCGCCCGCGAAGCCGAAGAGCAGAAGCTTTCCGACTCCGGCGCCGGCGCCAAGCGCAAGTCCGAGTCGCGCGCCCAGCACGACACCCAGGTGCCGGTCTCCGGCGACGTCGCCGAGGTCGAAGCGGTCGAGGTGGGGATCGCCGCCGGCGCGGCGGAAGCCGACCTCGAGACTCCCGACGCGCCGAAGCCCCGCAGCGTGCGCCGCGCCGAGGCCAAGGCCGCCAAGGAAGCGGAGAAGCGCCAGCGCGAAGAGCAGAAGCGCCGCGAGAGCGAGCAGCTCGCCAAGCGCCAGAAACAGGCGCAGGTGGAAAAGCGCCAACGCGGCGGCGTGATCGGCTTCCTCGTCTCCTGCTGGGCGGAGCTGCGCAAAGTCCAGTGGCCCGACCGCGACACGCTCGTGCAGGCGACCGCGGTGACGATCATCTTCGTCGCTGTCGCCGCCGCTTACCTCGGCGCTCTCGACAGCGCCTTCAGCTTCCTCATCAAGCAGATCCTCTAGCGGGATCCCAAGACAAAGGCGACCTCCTGATGTATCGCTGGTACGTGATCAACACCTACTCCGGGCACGAGAACAAGGTCAAGCACAATCTCGAGCACCGGGTTCAGACGATGGCCCAGAACCGCAACGTGCGCCAGGTCGTGGTGCCGACCGAACAGGTGATGGAGGTCAACAAAGAAGGCCAGAAAGAGTCGAAGGAGAAACGCACCATGCCCGGCTACGTCCTGGTCAACATGGAGATGACCGACGATGCCTGGGGCCTGGTCAAAAACACGCCCGGCGTGACCGGCTTCGTCGGCTCGCGCACCAAGCCGGTGCCGCTCTCCAAACCGGAGGTCGACCGGCTGCTGCACCGCGAGACCGCCGAGCGCCCCCGCACCCAGGCCCAGTTCTCGATCGGCGAGTCGGTCAAGGTCATCTCCGGCCCGCTCTCCGATTTCTCCGGCGAGATCGCCGAGATCAACGAGGACGCCGCCAAACTCAAGGTGCTGGTTTCGATCTTCGGCCGCGAGACCCCGGTCGAGGTCAATTACGACCAAGTCAAGAAGATCTAGCCCAGACCGCTACCCTCCCCGATCCCGATGGCCAAAAAAGTCCTAACCCTGATCAAGCTGCAGATCCAGGCCGGCAACGCCAACCCGGCGCCGCCGGTCGGCCCCGCCCTGGGCCAGCACGGCGTCAACATCATGGAGTTCTGCAAAGCCTTCAACGCCCAGACCCAAAGCGACGGCGGGACGATCATCCCGGTCGAGATCACGGTCTACGAGGACCGCAGCTTCGATTTCGTCACCAAGACGCCCCCCGCCGCGGTGCTGATCCGCGAAGCGATCGGGATCAAGAAAGGCTCGGGCGAGCCGCACCTCAACAAGGTCGGCACGATCTCGACCGACCAGGTCCGCCAGATCGCCGAGCGTAAGATGCCCGACCTCAACGCCAACGACCTCGACGCCGCCTCGAAGATCATCGCCGGCACCGCCCGCTCGATGGGCGTGGACGTCACCTAGACATGGCCCACGGCAAGCGCTACCGCAAACAGCTCGGCAAGGTCCAGCGCGAGCGGGAGTACCCGCCCGCTGAGGCGATCGCCCTGATCAAGGAGACCGCGAGCGCCGGCTTCGACGAGACGGTCGAGCTGCACATGCTCCTCGGCGTCAACGTCCGCCACGCCGAGGAGCAGCTGCGCGGCACGCTCGCCCTGCCGCACGGTCTGGGCAAAGACGTGACGGTCGCGGTTTTCGCCGAAGGCCAGCAGGCGCGCGACGCGGAGACCGCGGGCGCTGACTTCGTCGGCGGCCAGGACATGGTCGAGAAAGTCCAGGAGGGCTGGACCGACTTCGATGTGGTGATCTCCACTCCGGACATGATGAAAACGGTCGGTCAGCTCGGCCGCGTGCTGGGGCCGCAGGGCAAGATGCCGAACCCGAAGGTGGGCACGGTCACCGACGACATCGAGAAGGCGGTCACCGAGTCGAAGTCGGGCAAGATCGAGTACCGCACCGACCGCCAGGCGATCATCCATCTGGCGATCGGCAAGGCGAGCTTCGACCAGCAGAAACTGCTCGACAACTGCCTCGCGGTAATCGACGAGATCGTCCGCGCCAAGCCGTCCTCCTCGAAGGGCAAGTACATCCTCTCGGCGACGCTGACGACGACGATGGGCCCGGGGATCCGGGTCGACGCCGGCAAGACGGGCGAACGCGAGGCGGCCGGCTCAGCACCCGAGCCTGCGACCGTCTAGACTCTCGCGCCGCGCGACCCCGAGACCACCGGCAGCCGCCGGTGGGCCGAAGACGTCGGATATAGAAGCGCTTTCGGCCCGTCGACAGCAGAAGCCCGGTGCAGGCGAACCATGAACAGAGACGAAAAGGCACAGGCCATTGAGGAGATCGCCGCCCAGATCGAGGGCGCCGAAGCGATCTTCGCGGTGGACTACAAGGGCATCAGCGTCCCCCAGGCGGCTGAGCTGCGCGGCAAGCTGCGCGAAGCGGGGGCCAGCTTCCGGATCGTCAAGAACCGGCTGACCAAGCGGGCGGCCGAGCAGGCCGGCGAGGATCGCCTCGCGGACCTGCTGCGGGGCCCGACCGCGCTGACCTTCGTCCGCGGTGACACCGCCCAGGCGGCGAAGGCAATCGAGACCTTCGGCAGAGAGCACGAAGTCCTCGCCTTCAAGGGCGGCTTCATGGACGACCTCAGCCTCGACCAGGAAAAGTTCAAGTCGATCGCCCGCCTGCCCGCCCGCGAAGTGCTCGACGGCCAGCTCGCCGGCGTTGTCGCCAGCCCGCTGACCGGCCTCGTCCGCGGGCTCGGCTCGATGGTCGGGGGACTCGCGATCCAGCTTCAGCAGCTTCAAACCCAGAAGGAGAAAGAGGAGTAGATGGCAACCAAGATTTCAACCGAGGATTGGATCGAGGAGCTGAAAGGCATCTCGGTGCTCGATCTCTCCGAGCGGATCAAAGCGCTCGAGGAGGAGTTCGGCGTTTCCGCGACCGCGGTGGCCGCGGCAGCACCGGCTGCCGGTGTCCCGGCGGGCGACGGCGACGGCGCCGCCGAGGAGTCCTCCACCGTCGACGTGATGCTGACCGAGGTCGGCGGCCAGAAGGTGCCGGTGATCAAGGTCGTCCGCACCGCCACCGGGCTTGGCCTGAAAGAGGCGAAGGCGATCGTCGACGAGGCCCCGAAAGCAATCAAAGAGGGCATCGAGCGCGACGAGGCCGAGAAGCTCAAAGGCGAACTCGAGGAGGCGGGCGCGACTGTCGAGTTGAAATAAAAGCCGCACCGACCGCGAATGGATCGCAGGCAGGGAGCCGATCCAGCGGCCGAGCCCGCCCGTGTGTTATTTTTCGCGGTCGCGCGCCTGTTGTCATCCCCTGCCCATATCTGCGCTGTATCCACGTCCCTCTGACCGTCTGAGGAGTCGCCGACTTTGGCACGTTCCAACGCTGCCCCCGTAACCCGTAGGAGTTTCTCCCGACTACAGAATCCCCTCGAAGTCCCCCATCTGATCGATATTCAGCGTCGCTCGTTCGACGAACTGACCGATCCCAAGGCGGGCGGACTGCGAGAGACGATCAACGACATCTCCCCGATCGAGGACTACACGGGGAATCTCGCGATCGTCTTCGGCGAGTTCAAGTTCGAGGACCCACCGCACACGATCGAGGAGTGCCGCGAGAAGGACATGACCTACTCGCGGCCGCTGGTCGCGACCGTCGCCTTCCAGAACAAAGAGACCGGCGAGATCCGCGAGCAGGCCGTATTCATGGGCGACTTCCCGTGGATGACCGAGCGTGGCACCTTCATCATCAACGGCACCGAGCGCGTCGTCGTCACCCAGCTGGTGCGCTCGCCCGGTGCCTACGTGATGGCGCCCAAGGACGCTCAAAAACAGGTCTTCATCGCCAACCTGATGCCGGCCCGCGGGTCCTGGCTGGAGCTGGAAATCGACAAAAAGGGAAAAGTCTTCGTCCGCATCGACCGCAAGCGCAAACTGCCGGTCACGGTGCTGCTGCGGGCGATGGGCTACGTCGAGGACGAGCAGATCCTCAAGATGTTCGGCGACTCGGTCTACCTCAAGCACACGATCGAGTCCGACACCGAGGTGACCAGGACCGAAGACGGCGCCCTGATCGAGCTGTTCAAAAAGCAGCGCCCCGGCGAGCCGCCCTCGGTCGACGCCGCCAAGGCCCTGCTCGAGCAGCTCTTCTTCGATCCCAAGCGCTACGACCTGACCCGGGTCGGTCGCTACAAGCTGAACGCCCGGCTCGACCTCGACATCGACCTCGACAACCGGGTCCTCACCCACGGCGACATCATCGCCCTGATCAAGGAGCTGGTGAGCCTGCCGAAGCTGCTCGGCATCCCCGAGGAGATCGACGAGGAGCACCCGATCAAGGATTACGCGGCGGAGGCGATCACCTACCCGCGGGAGCCGGTCGCCGAGCACCTCGACGAGTACGAGCACTTCGGCAACCGCCGCCTGCGCACCGTCGGCGAGCTGATCCAGGAGGCCTTCCGGATCGGCCTCTACCGGATGGAGCGCGTCGTCCGCGAGCGGCTGACCACCGAAGACGCCGACGCGATCACGCCGCAGACGATCATCAACATCCGCCCGGTGGTGGCGGCGCAGAAGGAGTTCTTCGGCTCCTCGCAGCTGTCGCAGTTCATGGACCAGACCAACTCGCTGGCCGGCCTCACCCACCGCCGCCGCCTCTCGGCGCTCGGCGCGGGCGGGCTGACTCGTGAGCGGGCCCCGATCGAGGTCCGCGACGTGCACCCGACCCACTACGGCCGCATGTGCCCGATCGAGACGCCGGAGGGGCCGAACATCGGCCTGATCGGCTCGCTCTCCTCCTACGCGCAGATCTCCGAACACGGCTTCGTCACCACCCCCTACCAGGTCGTCAAGGACGGCGTCATCACCGGCAAGATCGTCCACCTCGACGCGACCCAGGAGGAGGACAAAGTGATCGCCCAGGCAAACGCCGAGGTCGATCCGAAGACGAAAAAGCTGAAGGGCCCCGAGGTCCTGGTCCGGGCCGGGGAGCAGGAGTATGCCGCCGCCTCGCCCAAGGAAGTCGAGCTGATGGACGTCTCGCCGACCCAGATCTGGTCGGTGGCGACGGCGCTGATCCCCTTCCTCGAGCACGACGACGCCAACCGGGCGCTGATGGGTTCCAACATGCAGCGCCAGGCGGTTCCGCTGCTCAAACCGGAGCCGCCGCTGATCGGCACCGGGATGGAGCGCCGCGCCGCGGTCGACACCGGCGACGTCACGCTTGCCCTGAACGAGGGCGAGGTCAGCCACGTCGACTCCAAGCAGATTGTGGTCGGCCACGGCTCGAAGAAAGATGAGTACCCGCTGCAAAAGTTCATGCGCTCCAACCAGGGCACGATCATCCACCAGCGGCCGATCGTGAAGAGCGGCCAGCAGGTGAAGAAGGGCGACGTGCTCGCCGACGGCTCCTCTACCGCCGGCGGCGAGATCGCCCTGGGCAAGAACTGCCTGGTCGCCTTCATGTCCTGGGAGGGCTACAACTTCGAGGACGCGATCATCCTCTCCGAGCGCCTGGTCAAGGACGACGAGATGACCTCGATTCACATCGAGGAGTACGAGATCGACGCCCGCACGACCAAGCTCGGCGAGGAGGAGATCACCCGCGACATCCCCAACCGCTCGGAGGAGAGCCTGCGCAACCTCGACGAGCGCGGCATCGTCCGCGTCGGGGCGGAGGTGATCTCCGGCGACCTCCTGGTCGGCAAGGTGACGCCGAAGGG
>Ga0209587_1000979_pt1 | contig 13758 bp, 16 predicted proteins | sample NGEPerD_2_FD_184512 | JGI IMG/M metagenome (GOLD analysis project Ga0209587, IMG submission 184512) | Arctic peat soil microbial communities from the Barrow Environmental Observatory site, Barrow, Alaska, USA - NGEE PermafrostL1-D... | ecosystem: Environmental > Terrestrial > Soil > Wetlands >... | reverse complement strand
CGCACTAGCGGCCGGCGCCGGAGTTGCGGCCGTGGCTCTCCTGCTTGTCACAGTGGCCGGGGTGGGAGCATTGTGGGTCGGAACCGGCCGTTTTTCCGGCGCAGAAAGACTGCACCAACTCGGTGCCTGCGCCTGGGCCCTCGACGCCCTCGCCCTCTGCGGGTTCGCCGCGCTCCTCCAGGGCCAAGACATAGCCTCCGCAACCGCCCTGCTGGTGCTGGTGCCGCTCGAAGGAGGGCTTCGCTACGGCCCTCGCGGAGCGGCTGGAGGAAGCGCCGGGGTTGCGGCCGCGACTCTCCTCCTAGGAGTGGGGTTCATCTCCGCCCTCGTATGCGTCGCCGCAGCGGCTGCCGCAGGCGTAACCGTTGCCGAGGCCTCCTCGCGCTGGCGTGCCCGAGTTGAGGCTGAGGCCGTCCGCAGCCGGCGCCTCCTCGAGATCGACCAGCTGAAAGATCGATTTCTGGCGGTTACCTCGCACGAGATACGCGGCCCCCTCACTGCGGTAATCACCGGCATCGACACGATCTGGCGCCGGGGTGCCCGGCTCTCAGACGATCAGCGCACCAATCTGCTCGAGATCGTGTCCGGTCAAGCACACCAGATGGCGAGATTGGTCGAAGACCTCATGATTACCTCTCACCTCCAGGCGGGGAACTTGCAGCTGAAGCCCAAGTGGACCGAGCTGCGCACGGTGGTGACCCAGGCGCTCGACTCGGCCGCCTCCAAGCGCCGCTCCCACCACCTGGAAGTCTTCATCGAGCCCATCCGCGCCGAGATCGACGCCTCAAGGCTCGATCAGGTCGTGCGAAACCTGGTCGAGAACGCCTACAAGTACACCCCCGAGAAGACCCCGGTCTCCGTGGGGGTCAAGCGGGTGAGGCAGGGAGTGGTCCTGGAGATCTCCGACGAGGGGCCGGGGATCCCCGACGACAAGCGAAGCGCCCTGTTCGACGCCTTCAGCCGCATCGAGCAGACCACGACCGGCCAGGAGGGTGTCGGCCTGGGATTGTTCGTGGTGAGCCAAATCGTGTCCGCGATGGGGGGACACATCGACCTCGCCTCGAGCGCACACGGGACCACCTTCACGATCTCGATCCCTTGTTCGGCAGAAACCTCGGGGCGCGACTCGGCAGAGCCGGAGCTTGATAGCCAGGGCCCGGCCAAGCCGAGCTCGCCTACGCATAACTGACTATTCCCTGTTCCCCGAGCCCGCGTCATCCTGGTCATAGGCAACGCGGGCATTTGCACGAAGCCTGCAAGCCCGAAGTGGTGGTTGGAATCGTGGGCTGGATCAGGGTTGGATCAGGGTTGTCATAGGCTGGTAGCTGCTGCTTGTGGGAGGGGCGACCGGCTCGAGGGACTGGGAGCCGTCTTGGGAAATCTGCTTCTTCGTGTGCGGTGCGACATCTCGAACCGCCTGCTCGAGATCACGAGCGGGGAGCGTGGGGCGACCGCGGTCGAATACAGCCTCCTGCTCGTGTTCGTGGCCGCAGTTGTGATCGTGGCGGTGCGCAATCTGGGGCTCGACACCAGGACCGGCTTTAGACGAGCGGGAGCCGGCTGGTAACAATTACCTGAAGGGTAGGGGCACAATGGAGTCATGGGAGGCAGCAGGGGGAGGTGAGCAGATGCAAGAGACGCTCTTAGAGATGTGGTGCGAGATCGTCAACCGAGTCCACGAAATTCGCGACGGGGAACGGGGCGCGACCGCGGTTGAGTACGGGATCATGATCGCGCTCATCGCCGCAGTGATCATCTCCGTGGTCAGCGCGGTCGGCTCGGACGTTCGGGCGGGGTTCGAGGAAATTCAGAAAGGACTGCCCGGAGGGGGGTAATCCCGACTCCGGCGATCGGGGGTGGATCGTTTCACCACGGCATGGAGCCAGCAGCGAGGCGCGCCGGTGCGAGCTTAGGACGCACCGGCTAGCTGCGCGCGAGCGAGGCGCGGCCGCCGTGGAGATGGCGCTCGTCCTGCCGCTCCTCGTTCTCCTCGTCTTTGGAATCATCGAGTTCGGATTCATCTTCAATCGCTATATCAGCGTCACCCACGCAGCCAGAGAGGGAGTGCGTCAGCTCGCGATCGGCGTCGACCCCGGAGCGGCTTCGGCCTCGGCCGAGAGCGCCGTCCCCGATCTCGGCTCGGCCGTCGACTGCAGCCCCTCGACCGACATCGATGCGACCGGGGTGGAGACGGCGATCATGAGCTGCCGAACGGTCTACGACGTCGGCGTTCCCCAGCTGCTGTCGCTACCCGACACCATCACGCTCGACTCCGAGGCGAGGATGCGCAAAGAGTGAGGCGGCTGCGAGCGGCCTCAGACGAGCGTGGCGCGGTGGTCGTAATCGTCGCCATCGTAGCCGTCGTCCTGTTCGGGTTCGTGGCGCTCGCCGTGGACGCGGCCCGCATCTACGCAGAGCGCTCCGAGCTCCAGAGGACCGCAGACGCGGCCGCCCTGTCCGGCGCCCAGGCGGCCTGGCAGGGGCCCGACCCGAGTGCGGTGGCGCGCCGCTTCATCGAGGAGAATCCCACGCCCTACCATCACTCGCCCACCGGAGCAGACGTCGTCTCCTGCTCGGGGGCGGGCTGCTCGGTCGAGATCGGCGTGGAACACTTCGAGCTGCTGTTTGCCGGCGTGCTGGGATTCGGGGACACCTCGTTGAGCGCGTCCGCCACCGCAGAGCTCAAGGCGGGGACTCCCGGCGGCGACAAGCTCATCCCTTGGGGAATCATCGACTGCCTCTCCCCCGAAGGCGGGCCGGCCTCGTGCGCGTCGCTCTCGGGCGGGCAGGAGATCGCCCTGTCGTTCGGAACCGCCGAGCAGCGGGGCAACCTGGTGGGCGTCGGCCTCCCCGCCGAAGGCTCCTGTCCCCAGCCCTCCGGGGCGTTCTCGGGCACGGGCTATGAGGAGTTCCTCTCGGGGCGCGGCCTCGCCTGCGAGATCGGCAAGGGCGCGAGCCTCACGACTCTGGCGGAGCCGGCAGAGGTGCTCCAGGCGCGCACGGCGGGGGCGCTGAGCAGCCGCCTGGCGGGGTGCTCGAGCTTCGATCAGACGGTTTCGATCGACGCCTCCGGGTTCGCCCACGTAAGGCACCTCGACGACCCCTGCCTGGTGGCGGTGCCGATAGTGGCGGATCCGGGCGCGGCAGAGCCCGGGGTATCGCAGCAGGTGACGGTCACCCGGCTCGCGCTCCTCTATTTCACGAGAACCCAGCCGGCTGGAACCGTGGACGGTCCTGCGGCCGTCTACGAAGGGGTCCTGCTACAGGGGCTCTTCAGCGCAAAGGCAGGAATGGACGAAGCCCCCTGTGAAAGCGGGGACGGGGTCTGCGTCGTGAAGTTGACCGAATGAGCCGGGCGGAAGCGGAAAGGTCGAGTGACTCGACGAAAGCGGAAACGGAGCGGCGATGAAAAGCAGGCTTGTGATGCTGGTTGTAGCCATCCTCACGGGCGCCGTGGCGGTGGCGAGTGTCTATGTCTACGTGCAGCAAGTCGAGGAGGATTCCGCGCGCGGGCTCAGCCCCCAGACCGTCCTGGTCGCCGGGCGCACGTTTGCCGCCGGCACCGCAGGTTCGGAGATCAGGTCGATCCAGGGCGCGCTCATTGAGCAGAAGATCCCCGCCCGCTACGTCGCCCCCGGAGCGCTCACGGATCCAAGCTTCCTGAACGACAGAGTGCTCGCCGGCGAGCTGGCGGCAGGTGACCAGCTGATGACGAGTCACTTTGCCGGCAGCCCCTCCGCTGCTTTCGCCCAGCGCTTTCCCGCAGGAACCGAGGCGTTATCGCTTCCCGTCGACCACGTGCGCGGCGTCGCCGGTCACGTCGCCGCGGGGGACAAGCTGAACGCGTTCTCGGCTCGCGACGAGGGCACCTCGCTCATAGCCGAGGGCCTTTCCGTAGTGGAGGTACAGCCGCCCGCGAGCGAAGACTTCCAGGCGCCGGCCACGATGGTCCTGGCGGTCACAGCAGGGGACGCCGTTGCGCTCATCGATGCTCAGGAGCGCGCCGGTCTGTGGTTCACGCTCATAACCCGTCCCGACGAGGCTCCGTAGTGGAGGTCGTGGTGCTGGACCGCGAGCGGCAGGTGTGCGCGATCCTCGCCGAGATCGTGGGCCGCGACGCCTCGGTGGGAGCGGTCGTCACCGCCTCTGCTTGGGACGACTTGCGCAAAGCGCTTTCTGCTCAGCTCCGGTCGGTGGTGGTATTGGGCCCCAGCACCGACGAGGCGGACCTCGCACTGGTGCCGGGCGCCCTCAGAGACCATCCCGGTGCCTCCTTCGTCCAGGTCACCGATCGCCTGGAGGTCGAGACCCTGCAGCGGGCCATGCGCTCGGGAGTGCGGGAGGTGGTGCCCGTGGGGGACGCCGAGTCGGGCCTCATGGCCGCAATCGAGAGAGCACACAGCGCCGCGGTCCAGACGCTGTCGTCAACCGAGAGATCAGAGGACGCCTCCGGAACGGTCGTTACCGTGTTCGGCACCAAGGGCGGGACCGGCAAGACCCTGGTCGCCACGAATCTCGCCACGCTCGCCGCCCGCTCCGGGATCAAGACGGCGCTGGTCGACGCCAACGTGTGGTTCGGGGACTGCGCCGCCGCCCTCAGGGTCAGACCTCAGCGCACGCTCACCGACCTCGCCGGGATCGCCGGTCCCATCGACGAGTCGGCTCTCGGGAGCACGCTCAGCCGGCACGAGACCTCGCTGCGGATACTGTGCGCCCCGACCGACCCCCTGGAGGCGGAGAAGATCCCTCCGTCCGTGTTGACCCGGGTGTTGGAGGGTCTGAGGCGCAGCGCGGAGCTGACAGTAGTCGACACCAGCTCGACTCTCGACGGGTTCACGATAGCGGCGCTCGCCGCGTGTGAGCGCGCCTATCTGGTCACGAGCCTCGAGCTGACCTCGGTCAAGGATGCCAAGCTGGCGCTGTCTCTGTTCCGCCACCTGGACCTCCAGCTCGACAAGGTGCGAGTGGTGCTCAACCGCGCCAACTCCAACGTCGGCTTTCCCGCCGACGAGGTCAGCAAAGCGCTGGGGCGCCCGGTCTCATACGAGCTTCCCAGCGACGTTGCGGTCCCCCGCTCGATCAACAACGGAGTCCCCGTGGCCCTCGACAGCCCCAAGACCAAGGTGGCTCGCGCGCTCAGGCGAATGGTCGAGGAGCTCGAGGCCGAGCTGCTCTCGGCACCCCATCCCGGAGCGCACTCGCCGTTGATGAGGACGGCCCGGGCGCGCCCGGCGCAGTCATGAGCGCCGACATGTCGGATCTGGCCCGCCGGCTCAGCGATCTGCGGCGCCAATCCGTCTCCCGGCCACCGAGCACCGAGGTGCCCGTCTGGGACGGTGATCTCGACACCATGCGCTCGGAGCTCTACGAGCTGCGCCGGCGTCTCCACGCCCGCGTCGCCCAGGAGCTCGGAACCGTTCTCTATCAACAGAACCTGAACCCCGACCGGCTCTCGCAGCTCGTGTTGGATCACATCTCGCGGCTCTTGCGAGAGGAGCCAACCCCGATGTCTACGGCCGAGCGGGCCGCCCTGCTCGAGGACCTCAAAGCCGACGTGCTCGGCCACGGCCCCATCGAGGAGCTGCTCAAGGACCCCGAGATCACCGAGGTGATGGTCAACGGTCCCTCGGAGATCTACGTGGAGCGCGCGGGCAAGCTCTTCAGGACGAATCGCCGCTTCGTCGACGAGGACCACCTTCGAGGTGTCATCGACGCCATAGTGGCGCGCGTCGGCAGGCGTATCGACGAGGCCTCGCCGATGGTCGATGCCCGGATGCCGGACGGAGCTCGAGTCAACGCAGTGGTCCACCCGCTCGCCATCAACGGGCCGTTTCTTACGATCCGCAAGTTTTCCGCCGAGCCCCTCACCGATGTGGACCTCATCTCCTTCGGCACTCTCACCGCCACGGTTACGGAGTTCCTCCAGCTCTGTGTCAGAGGCAAGCTCAACCTGATCATCTCGGGAGGAACCGGGGCGGGTAAGACCTCCACGCTGAACGTCCTCTCCACCTACATCCCCTCCGACGAGCGCACCGTGACGGTCGAGGATGCGGTCGAGCTGCGTTTGGGTCAGCCGCACGTGCTTCAGCTCGAAGCGCGACCTCCCAACATCGAGGGGCGGGGCGAGGTGACGATCAGAGATCTCGTCCGTAACGCCCTGCGCATGAGGCCCGACCGCATCGTGGTCGGGGAGGTGCGAGGGGGCGAAGCGCTCGACATGCTTCAGGCCATGAACACCGGGCACGAAGGCAGCATCTCGACCCTCCACGCCAACTCGCCGCGCGACGCCCTGTCGCGCCTCGAGACGATGGTCCTGATGGCGGGCATGGATCTGCCCGTGCGGGCCATCCGGGAGCAAATCTCCTCCGCCGTGGATCTCGTGGTGCACCAAGCCCGGCTGAAAGACGGCAGCCGCCGGGTAACTCATATCTCGGAGATCGAGGGCATGGAGGGAGACGTCATCACGCTGCAGGACATCTTCCTGTTCGACTACTCGATGGGCATCGACGGTCACGGCCGCCATCTCGGACACCTCAAGCCCACCGGCATCCGCCCGAAGTTCACCGGCAAGCTGTCCGACGTGGGCATCCATATGGCGCCCACGATGTTCATGAGCGACGACCTCCTCAGCGCGCACCAGTACCCCGGCCGCCAATGACCCGCTGCGGGTTCGTCGCGCTCGTGGGTGCGCTGGTCCTCGCGGCACCCAGCACGAGCGCGGCGCAGAGAGGGCCGCTCCAGGTCGAGCGCGTCCGGCGCGCCGGGGGCAAGATCAGCTTCACCGTGGTCACGGAAGCAAGAAAGAAGCTCTCAGCCACAGACTTCGAGGTGAAGGTCAACGACTATGTGCCTCACCAAGTCGAGGTCACGTCTCAGGGACCTGACGCGCCGCCTCAGGAGGAGGGAACCGCACGGGCCTACCGAGTTGAGGTCTCGAACCCAGACCCGGCCGCGGTCGTGTACGAGGTCGATGCCAAGGTGAGTATCCCGGGCGGCGGAAGGGATCGCAAGCAGGCTTCGTTCGCCTCCGAGAGCTCGCCGGGCTACCAGTTGCCCTCGGGTGCTGCAGGCATCGCCTCGCCGGTACTGCTGGCCATCATCTTTGGCACCGTGGCCCTGTGTGTGGCATTCCTGTCGGAGTGGGTGCGTCGCCGCCGCCTGAGCCCCCGCAGCCGGTTGCGGTGGTACGACGAGCCGGCCGCCCCCGGGCTCGACGCCGAAGCGCTGATCAACGCGGCGGTCCTGAAGCGAGCGAAGGAGATCGCCACTCGCCTGGCGGACCGTAGCGGCCATCTCGAGCGCATAGAGCTCGCGATCGAATCCGCGGGCATGAGGTGGCGGCCAGGCGAGGTCATTGTCGCAAGCGCGGGCTTGGCCCTCGCCGGAGGGGCGCTGCTGGGATCGTTGGGGGGCGCGCTGTGGGCTCTGATCGGCCCCGTTGGCGGGGGCTTCGCCCCGACCCTCTACATCAGGCGGAAGGCCGCGACTCGAAAGCAGGCCTTCTACGAGCAGCTCTCGGACGTCCTGCTGTTGTTGAGCGGCGCCCTGAAAGCCGGTTACAGCCTCCAGCAAGCGGTGGCGGCGGTGGGCGAGGACGCCAAGCCCCCTGCATCTGAGGAGTTTCGCCGGGCCATGGCCGAGGTCCGCCTGGGAGCATCTCTGGATGATGCGCTGGAGGCGCTCGCCCGCCGCAGCCGCATGGTCGATCTCGAGTGGAGCGTGCTCGCGATCCAGATCCAGAGGGAGGTGGGCGGAAACCTCGCCGAGATACTGGAGACGATCGCCGGGACCATCAGGGAGAGAGAGCGCCTGCGCCGGGAGCTGCGCACGCTCACGGCCGAAGGACGCCTCTCCGGCTGGGTGCTGGGACTGCTGCCGTTCGCGATCGGATCGTTCCTGGCCTTGCGCAGCCCCGAATATCTCGAGCCCCTCTATCGCACGGGCAAGGGCCTCGCGATGGTGTCGGTGTCGGCCGCCCTGCTGGTGGTGGGGACCCTGTGGATGCGCAAGATCGTGAAGGTCGAGGTGTGAGCGCATGAGCTCCCTCGGCTTGGGCATGCTGGAGCTGGTGGCGCTGATCGCGACATTCCTTGCGGTCACGAGCGCCGCCTATGCGCTGTTGAGCCGGCGCGCCGAGCGCTCGAGCATCCGGGATGCCTTCGAGCAAGCCGTCCCCGAGAGCGCGCTGGCCGACCATCGCGCCCTGATGCTCCGGGTGCCCTTTCTTCCACGAGTGCTGGCGCCCGCGGCGCGTCGCATGGCCGCGGTCGTGTACCGATTCGGGCCGCGAGGCCTGGCCCAGCAGGTAAGGAGCCGGCTCGTGCTTGCGGGGCTCTCCGACAGGCTCGACCCCGACACCTTCCTGGCCCTGAGCGCGGCTCTGCCGGCGGGGGTAGCCGCGGCCCTGTACGCCTACTCACAGCTCACCCCCGTTCCGGGGATTGCATGGCTGTTACTGGTTGCAGGCAGCGCCTGGCTGCCGAAGATATGGCTCACGAACAAGGTCGAGACCCGCCAGCAAGAGATCCGCATCGCCCTCTCCGACACTCTCGATCTGATGACGATTGCGGTCGAAGCGGGACTGGGCTTCGACTCCGCTCTGGCGCGCGTGGTCAGCGCCATCCCCGGCCCCCTCTCCGACGAGCTCTACCGGCTGCTGCAGGAGATCAGGATCGGGATCCGCCGCCAGGACGCGCTGAACGGCCTCTCCGAGAGGACCCGCGTATCGGAGCTCGACCAGTTCATCACCGCCATCAACCAGGCCGACGTGTTCGGCATCTCGGTCGGCCAGGTGCTGCGCATTCAGGCCGGCCAGCTCCGACAGAAGCGGAGCCAGCTGGCCGAGGAACGGGCGAACAAGACGCCCGTGAAGCTGCTGTTCCCGCTGATCTTGTGCATCTTCCCGGCCTTGTTCACGGTGCTGGTGGGCCCGGCCGCCATCGCGATCATGGACAACCTGCTCGGCAACCTCTAGGGGGGCCGGCGGCGGGGCCGGCCGACTGCGGCAACTTTGGCCCAGAAACGGCCTCTACGGTCGGTTTTGGGCCAAACCTCTGGCCGGCGCGTTGGAGCAACGCCAAATCCGGGCTCTCGGTGGGAGCCCGCTCTAGGGTTTGATGCCATGGAAGAGGCCCTCATCAAGCTGTCCCCATCGAGCTCCACCGACTTCAAGAGCTGCCCTCAACTCTTCAAGTTCCGCGCCGTGGATCGCCTGGAGGAGCCCGTCTCCTCGGTGCAGGCGCGCGGCTCCCTGGTTCACGTGGCGCTCCAGCGTCTCTTCTCCCTGCCCCCCGCAGAGCGCACGCCGCAGGGGGCCTCCTGGGTTCTCGACGAGGTATGGAGCGAGCTGTCCTCGGATGAGGAGTACAGGCCGTCCGAGCTGACCGAGGCTCAAGAGCAAGCCTGGCTCGGCGAGAGCAGGTGGCTTCTCAACAATCTCTTTCAGCTCGAGGACCCGCGCGCGGTCTCCGCCAGCCGCCTCGAATGGTGGGTCGAGTACGAGCTTCCCGAAACGCACCTGCGAGGCGTCATCGACCGGGTCGAAGAGAGGGCGAACGGCGACTGGATCCTCACCGACTACAAGACCGGGCGGGTTCCCGGGGAGGCGCGCGAGCTCACCGCCTTCTTCGGGCTGCGCTTCTACGCCCTCGTGTGCTGGAGAGCGTTCGGGGTCATGCCGCGCGAGATCAGGCTCGTCTACTTGTCGGACCCGGCGGTGCTGACCCTTACACCCCACGAGCGCATGTTGCTGGCCTTCGAGAAACAGATCACCGCACTCAGCGCGGCCATCCGCCGGGCGCTCACCACAGGGGACTGGAGAGCCCGCCCGTCGCCTTTCTGCATGACGTGCGCCTTCCAGAAGATGTGCCCGGCATGGGCCGCGGTGCCATCGTCGCAGGCGGAAGGGCCGCCCGAGGGTTCCCCCTAGACCTAGAGCGACTTCGGACGCCGAGTGGTCGTCAGATGACCATATAGAGCATCTGGCCACCACTCGGCGACTGGAGCTTGGTTGCTAGTGGTCCGTCGCGAAAGAAGCGCCAACATCGAGAGCGTCCCTGGGCGCCGGCAAGGCGCGAGGAGTCGAGCGTACCTGGAGGTACGTGAGCGACAGATTGAATCCCAATTCCGACCTCGGCGGAGCCGTGGAACGCAGCCATCGGTGATGCAGGGACGGTCGAATGTGACGATGATTTCCGCGACGGGGCACTAGGCGCTCTTTGGCAGCATGCGGGTCATCTTGGTCCCGCACACCGGGCACTTTCCCTGGGCCGCCTTCGAGCCGTTGTCCAGTGTCACCTTCTCGCCTTCGAAGTCACGCTTGGCCCGGCACTTGACGCAGTAGCCGTTGTAGGTGTCAGCCATGGTGGTGATTCACTCCTTCCAATGATCTCCCCTGCCCAGTGATCTCCATTTTTTGGGGGGGATTCCGGTTCACGCCGCCTATCGTGCCACCTTGGGGCGCCTAGGCGTGGATTTCGGGGGCCGGGCTTTGGTTGGGGAGCGTTCAGTCTCTCACGTAAGACCGTGGTACACTGATTTACGTGGACAATACGCGTAATGTAACCCTGGCGCTCCCGGCCGATCTGCTGCGCAGGGCGAGGATCCTTGCCGTGCAGCGCGACACGTCGGTATCGCGCCTGCTTGCCGACGTGCTCAAGGAGCTGGTCGAAGTCGAGAGTGGCTATGCCCTCGCCCGGCAGCGGAGCATGGCCCGGCTCGAGCAGGGTCTTGCCCTGGGTACCAACGGGCGCGTGGAGTGGCGCCGCAACGATCTTCATGAGCGCTGAGAGCAGGCTCCGTTTCGTGGACACGAACGTTCTCGTGTACGCGCACGACGGCACGGCGGGAGACAAAGGCACTCGCGCGCGCGAGCTGGTCCAAGAGCTGTGGCGCTCCGGCGAGGGGTGCCTGAGCGTGCAGGTACTGGAGGAGCTTTTCGTGACTCTCACCCGCAAGGTCCCCCGACCCCTCGACGCGGACGGGGCCGCCCTCATCGTTTCGGATTTCTCGGCTTGGAGAACCCACGCTCCGGTCGCGTCGGATGTCATGGCGGCGATAGACATCCATCGCCTCGCAGGCATCTCCTTTTGGGACGCCATGATCGTTCGCAGTGCCGCCAAACTTGCGTGCCCGGTGCTGTACTCGGAGGATCTCAACGAGGGTCAGGTCTACGACGGCGTCAGCGTGGTCGATCCGTTCTCCTAATTTCACACCCGTCTTGTCAAAGCTCCATCGGGCCTATGACGTCGACCAGGCGTGAAGCCCCCCGCTGCAGCCGGCCATCCCGAGTAAGGAGGCGACAGCCCAGTAGGCGCGCCAAGGCCACGTACTCAGCATCGTAGGTCTTAGCCCATCCGAGCTCAGTGGCCACCGCCAATGCCTCCCGATAGAGGCGGCGAGGCGCGCGCCGCTTGATCGGGGCCGCGATGAGCCGTTCGAAGGCCACAGAGGCCACCTCCGATCTCACATCGCCTCGCCAGACTGCTCGCCTCAAGGCCGATACGGCCTCAGACCACATCAGCGGCGGCGCCACGAGCTCGTAAGTGAAGATTCTTTGCGACTCAGGCCCCCCGAGCCCCGCATCGAGCGCGACGTTCGCGTCAACGACCAGCACGCCGCTAACGGGAATTCCTGCCCTCGCGGACGAGCGCGACCCAGTTCGGCATCGGATCGCCGTTCCACATCTTTTCCCATCCGGGAAGGGCGGGCAGCACATCTCCTTGGAGCAACGAGTCCAAGTCCTTCTCCTCGATGAAGTGCTGGGTCCCAATCCTTTGCGAAGCAAGCTTGCCCTCACGGATCCAGCGCCGAACCGTCTCGGGGTTCTTGGCCACTCTCCTGGCTGCCTCGGGCACAGTCAACATAGTATTATGCTACTACAGCATATTCTAGATCGAGAACGATCCCCCCGCCGCGAGCGGATAAAGGTTGCTATGTGAAACCACCAGCCACCACGCGGCGAGACCCGGCTAGCATGTCGAGGGAATGAGCGAACGGGCAGAGAGGAAAGGGTTCCGAGCGGCCCTGGCCCACAGGGATTTTCGTCTCTTGCTCGCCAGCCTCACAACCTCGGGCATCGGGGACTGGTTCTACAACGTCGCGCTCGTCGTCTATATCCTCGAGGTCACGAACTCCCCGGGCTGGGTGGCCGCAGCCAGCATCGGCCGCCTAGCGCCCTACATCCTGCTGGGAAGCCTGGGCGGCGTAGTCGCCGATCGCTACGACCGGCGCAAGGTGATGGTGGCGGCCGATGTGGCCCGGGCCGCGCTCATGATCGCACTCGCCGTGGTCGTGGCCACGGATGCACCGGTGGCGTTCGCCATCGCCATCGCCTTCTTGGCCACCGCCGCCGGAACTCCGTTCTTTCCCGCGGTCGCCGCAGTCACGCCCTCAGTTGTCGATGAAAAAAGCCTCGCCCCCGCCAACGCGCTGATCACTACCGTCGACTCACTGGCCATCGCCGTGGGGCCGGCCCTGGGTGGCCTATTACTCACCGTCGCGGCCTCATCAGTGGTCGCCTTCGTCGTCAATGCCATAACGTTCGCGGTCTCGGCTCTGCTGCTGCGCCGGGTCTCGAGGCCGCCGCGCGTCAAGGAAGAGAAGGCGCTGGAGGTCGTCCCCCTGCATCGTCAGCTCGCCGAGGGTGTGGCAGCAATCACTTCGTCGACATCGGTCATGCTGCTGATCGCTCTGATCCTTGCTTCCACCTTCATTTACGGTCTGGAAGGCGTTCTCTACCCCTTGGTGTCCAAGGACCTCTTGGGCACCGGAGCGGAGGGCGTCGGGTTCCTCTTCGCCGCGATCGGCGTGGGAGGCGTGCTCGCCGCGGGTCTCGCCAATCGCGCCGTCGATCACCCTCGGCCCGCACTCATCCTCACGGCCGGGAGCCTCGTGTCGGCGGCCCCCTTCGCCTTCCTCCCCTTCACGAGTAGCCCGTGGGCAGCCTATGTGCTCTTAGCCATCGAGGGCGGCAGCTTCATCTTCATCGATGTGCTGGCCACCACGCTGATGCAGAGAGCCGTCCGCAAGTCGGTACTGGCGCGAGTGTTCGGAATCCTCGACTCCATTGCCGTGCTGACGACCGTGCTCGGAGCTGCGCTCGCTCCCCTTCTCATCGAGAGCTGGGGGCTTAAGGTGTCTCTTCTGGTCGCAGGCGGGATCCTCGTGGGACTCACCCTGTTGTGCGTCCCCAAGCTGTTCGCCATCGACAGGGCGACCGACCGCCGCCGCCGCGAGCTCGCGCCCCGAGTGGAGCTGCTGTCTCACCTCGGCATCTTCGAGGGCATGCCCAGACAATCGTTGGAGGCGCTGGCGGCCACGGTCTCCGAAGAGGCCGTCTCTGCGGGGAACGTCTTGATCCATGAGGGGGATGACGCCGACGACTTCTTCGTCATACGCTCAGGAGCAATGGAGGTTCTGTCGTCCGGTGAAGCCGGAGCACAGCAAGAGAAAGTACGCGATCTGGGCGCGGGCGACTACGCCGGCGAGATCGGCCTCATCGAAAGGATCCCTCGCACTGCGACCGTGCGTGCGACCTCGGACTCTCTCGTCTACCGAATCGGCGGCGGTGAATTCGTCGATGCCGTGAGGCGGGTCCCAAGCGTGTCGGGCGCGTTGTCGGGGGGCATCGCCGGTCGGCTGGCCCGCACACATCCGTCCTACAAGCCAAGGATAAGCGAGGTCGAAGCATGACTCAGGACCGTTCTTTCGAGATGCTCGAGGATCTTGCCCGCACCGCGACCGACCTCGGCCCCGCGC
>Ga0209587_1000978_pt1 | contig 13758 bp, 8 predicted proteins | sample NGEPerD_2_FD_184512 | JGI IMG/M metagenome (GOLD analysis project Ga0209587, IMG submission 184512) | Arctic peat soil microbial communities from the Barrow Environmental Observatory site, Barrow, Alaska, USA - NGEE PermafrostL1-D... | ecosystem: Environmental > Terrestrial > Soil > Wetlands >... | reverse complement strand
GACGGAGGCTCCGGCGGCGCGGCTTCTGCCCCCGCTCCGACTCCGGCCCCGGCGGCCCCGGCCCCGGCGCCGGCTCCCGCGCCGCCGTCCGGAGGCGGCGGTGGCGGTGGCGGTGGTGGGATCATCGAGGGCTAGCGGAGCGCTGTCTATCCCTCGAATGGCGCGCATGGCAGCTCCAAAGTAGGCTCGGAAGCTGGTTTGCTCCCCAAGGGCACGACTGTCGCCGGGTACCGAATCGATGGAACCCTCGGAGAGGGCGGCATGGGCGTCGTCTACCGCGCGACCCAGCTGTCGCTCAACCGCAGCGTCGCGCTGAAGATCCTGTCAACCGATCTCGGCGACGACACCGCCTTCCGCGAGCGCTTCCGGCGTGAGGGGCTGCTGCAGGCGGCGATCGACCACGCTCACATCGTCACGGTCTACGACACTGGCGAGAGCGAGCACGGCCTCTTTCTGGTGATGCGGATGGTCCGGGGCCCCACCCTGAAGGACATGATTCTCTCCCGCGAGCTGGACCCCGGCCGCAGCTTCCGCCTGCTGTCCCAGGTGGCGGACGCCCTCGATACCGCTCACGACGTGGGACTCACGCACCGCGACATCAAGCCGCAGAACATTCTCATCGCCTCTCGAGACCACGCCTACCTCGCCGATTTCGGCCTGACCAAGGCGCCGGACGAGGCCGGACGGCTGACTGCGACTGGACAGTTCGTGGGGACGATCGACTACGTTTCGCCCGAGCAGATCCAGGGTGAGGCGGCCTCCGGGCGGAGCGACGTCTATGCGCTCACCGGGGTGCTCTACGAGTGCTTGGTCGGCACGGTGCCCTACCCCAAACCGGCGGAGGCGGCGGTGGTCTACGCGCACATCGCGGAGCCCCCTCCTCGACCGACGGAGGAGCGCCCGGAGCTGCCGGAGGCGATCGACGAAGTGATCGCCAAGGGAATGTCAAAGGCGCCCGAGGACCGCTACGCCTCGGCGGGCGAGCTGCTGCGCGACGCCCATCGCGCCTTCGGGGAGGCCGTGGGCGCGGTGCCGGCGCCGCTCGCCGCGCCGGAGGAGGCCGGCGTTCGTGGCAACGGGGCCCAGACCAAGCCGGCCGGCACGACCCCGGCCTCCTCGTCGGAGGAGCTGGCCAGGGGCGTAACCGCGGCCTCGCCGGTGCAGGCCGCGCCCACCGTCCCCGCACGGACGTCGCCCGCGGCCGGCGCCACAGCCCCGGCGGGGGAGGCGCCGACCCGCCGCCGCTCCGTTCCGATCCTCGCCCTAGCCGCGGTCCTCGCCGTGGTGGCAGCGGTGGCGGGCTTCGTGCTCGGCGGCTCGGGCTCGGAGTCCGAGGGCGGCGAGCTGACCAGTTCCGCGTCGGCCGGCAGCCTCGGGCTGTCGTTCCCGGGCGACTGGAAACGTGTCACGGAGGAGCCGAAGGTTCCGGGGATGGGCTTCTCGCAGCCGATCGTTCTCTCCCCGAGTGGCGTTCCGGGTGCCCGGCTGATTGCGGGAGTTCTCGACGGAGCCGGCCCCACGCTGCTGCCCGCCAAATTTCTCTCGCGCCTTCCGCGAAAGCCATCCCGCGACGACACCGTGAAGCTCGGCCGGCTGCAGGCGTACCGCTACGCCGGGTTGGTGCCGAAGGGCGCCACGGGACGGGTGACGGTCTACGTCGCGCCCACCACCGAGGGCGTGGCGGCGGTGGCTTGTGTGGCCCCGTCGCGCGCCGTCGCCAAGTTCGGCCCCGACTGCGAGCGGGTGGCCACCACGCTGGAGCTCTCGGCGGGAAAGCCTCTCGCGCTCGGGCCGAGGGAGGACTACGCGCGAGCGGTACGCGCCGCTCTCGGGCGGCTCGATGTGGCGGCCGGGCCCGCCGCGGGGCGCCTGCGCAGAGCTCGGACGCCAACGGCGCAGGCCGCCGCCGCCGCCGATCTCGGCGACGCGTACCGCGACGCCGCGCGCGCCGTTTCGGGAGCGCCGGCCGGCCCGTACGAGCGCGACGCCGACGCGCAACTCGTCAGATCCCTGCGTCTTCTCGCAGGCGCCTATGCTCGGGCGGCCGACGCGGCCCGCGGCGGCGAGGAAGGAGCCTATGGCGCCGCAGGGCGCGCCGTGCGGCGGGGCGCGGCGGGCCTGAAGCGAGCCCAGGCCGGGTTGCGCGAGCTTGGCTACTCCGTCGAATAGGGCCGGAGGAAGACGCTTGAACCAGACCGAGACTCCCCAGACGCCCCCGCGGGCGAGGCTGCTCGCCTTCTACGGCTTCCTGGTCTTGATGGTCGTGGCCGTCAGCGCCGCCGTGATCAGCGCGGGCCACGACCGCGAGGCCCAGGAGCCGATCAGCGGCGGCTACGACGTGACCGGCGAGAGCCCCTGCCTCGGCCAGAAGCTCGACGTCAAGCAGTCGGGCCGCTTCGTGAACCTGGACAACGCCGACGGTTCGCTAAGCGGCCGGCTCGAAGTCGAGAAGGGCAGGCTCACGGGCCAGGTGGGCTGCGTGAATGGCCGGACGGCGCGGCTCGACGCCACAGTGGGGGAGGCCAAGCTGACCGGCACCCTCGCGGGCGATCGGGTCACGGCGGAGCTCAAGCGCGATCCGCCAGAGCCGGGCTCCCAGAAGCCGCTCGCCCCCGCATCGATCGCGGGCGAGTACAAGCTCTCACCGCGCTCGCCCTGTCTCGGCGGCAAGCTGGCTCTCGAGGGGAGCTCCACGGTGGAGCTGCTCGTGAAGGGCAAGGCGATCGGCGAGGGCACCTACGCGGACGGCAGGCTGCAGGGTGAGCTCACGTGTCCGGCGGGCGGGAGGAGGTCCGTGGTGGGCGAGGCGGTCGACCGCACGGTGAACCTCACGCTGCTCCCCGCGGGAGCGGAGCCGCCGGCCGCCGGGCCGCCTCCTCCCGGGAGCGAAGTGCTCTCGGCCGAGGAGCAGCGCGAGGCTGGCAGCCGCTTCGCGGCCTTCTTCATCGCCGTGGCCGGGGTGATGCTGATCGCACGACTGTTCGGCATGGGTGCGGTCGCCCTGGGCCAGCCGCGCGTGATGGGGGAGGTCGTGGCGGGCATCGCCCTCGGCCCGACCATCCTCGGAGGCTTTCTTCCCGACATCCAGGCCGCCCTGTACCCCAAGGACATCATCCCGTTCATCGGGGTCGTGGCCCAGCTCGGGCTGATCTTCTACATGTTCCTGGTCGGCCTGGAGATCGATGTGTCCCAGCTCCGGGGACGGTTCGGCCAGGTGGCGGCGATCTCGAACGCGAGCGTCGCCCTGCCGATGGTCCTCGGCATAGCCGTCGCGCTCCCGATCTTCGAGCTCGTCGGGCCCGACACGAAGTTCATCGCCTTCGCGCTGTTCATGGGCGTGTCGATGTCGATCACGGCGTTCCCGGTTCTGGCCCGGATCCTCGTGGAGCGCCGGATGCTCCAGCGGCCGGTCGGCGCCCTGGCGCTCGCGTGCGCCGCCGTCGACGACGTCACGGCCTGGTTTCTGATCGCCCTGGCGACCGCGGTCGCGGTGGCCGGGTCCGGTCTGGACGTGCTGGAGACCATCCTCCTGGCCCTGGTCTTCTGTCTGGTCATGGGTTTCGGTGTGAGGCCGCTGCTGGCGCGGGCCTCGACCGCCTACGACGAGGCCGGCCGGGTGCCCGGCGGATGGATCGCGCTCATCTTCGCCGGAGTCCTGCTGGCGGCCTACACCACCGAGGTGATCGGGATCGCCCTGATCTTCGGGGCGTTCGTGATGGGCCTGATCATGCCCCGCCACGCGGAGCTGAGCGAGGACGTCACCCGGCGCATCGAAGACTTCGTGATCACGCTGCTGCTGCCGCTGTTCTTCGCCTATACGGGTCTCAGGACAAACGTCGGACTGCTGGACAGGCCCGAGCTGTGGCTCCTCACCGGCCTGCTGATCCTGGTCGCGGTGGTGGGCAAGCTGCTCGGCGCGATGCTCGCGGCTCGCTTCACCGGCTTTAACTGGCGCTCGTCGGCCGTCATCGGCACGCTGATGAACACGCGCGGCCTGACCGAGCTGATCGTGCTGAACCTGGCGCTCGAGAAGGGCGTGATCTCCGAGGCGCTGTTCGCGATGCTCGTGATCATGGCTCTTGTCACCACGTTCATGGCGGGCCCGGCGCTGAAGCTGCTCGATCCGAGAAACGAGCTCGGAGCCCCGGTGGAGGAGGAGCTGGCCGAGGCCCGCGAGAGCTCGAGGGCGGACTTCCCGGCGATCGCCGTGCCCGAGCAGGCCATCCTGGTGGCGCCCCAGGGCGAGCGGGCGATCGCCCAGCTGCGCTCGCTGTCCGAGCCGTTAGCGCGATCCGAGCCACCGCGCGAGCTGATACTCGCGCGCCTGGTGCCGCCCCCCGGTGGGGCGGCCGTGCGGGGGGGACTGCAGACGCAGAACAAGCTGCTCGAGGAGGCCTCCGAAGAGGTGGGCGTCGTGCGGGGCGAGCTCATGGACCAGGGCGTGGCCGCTCGCGCCGTGGCCTTCGTGTCGACGGACATCGGCTCGGACCTCTCGCGGCTGGCCAAGACCGACGAGGTGGCGCTGCTGCTGATCGACGGCCGCCGTCCGCTGCTGGGAGAGGGCGTGCCCCGCGGGGCGGTGGGGGAGGTGCTGGCCAAGGCGCCCTGCGACGTCGGCGTTCTGGTGGCCAAGGAAGACGAGGACGTCGTGCCCGACGCGGGTTCGGCGGTGGTGGTCCCCTTCGGCGGCGCCGAGCACGACTGGGCGGCGCTGGAGCTGGGAGCCTGGATCGCCTCAGCCAACGGGGCTCCGCTGAAGCTGCTCGGGGCAGCGGGCGAGACCGACGAGCGCACGAAGGTCACGCGCCTGCTCGGCGACGCCGGGCTGCTGGTCCAGCAGTACGCGGGCATCTCGGCCACGCCGATGGTGGCGGAGTCGGGGGGCGACGGGATCGTGGAGGCCGCCGCGGGGGCGGGACTCCTCGTGATCGGGCTCTCGGAGCGGTGGCGCAGCGAGGGCCTTGGTCCCACGCGCTCTGAGATCGCGAAGGCCGCGCCGGCTCCCGTGCTGTTCGTCCGCAGGGGAGAGCGTCCGGGCGCTCTTGCTCCGCGCGAGGACGTCACGCGATTCGGCTGGTCGGTGGCCGGGGCGGGCCCCGGGGAGCCGGGAGGGTTCACTCCGGGGACAGTCGCCCGGTAGCTGGAAACCGCCCGGCCTGCGACCCGTCCAGCGGTAAGCTCGCGGCAGATGCTCGGCGGGCGACACCGGCTGCGCGTGCTGCTCTTCGCGGTGGTGGCTGTGCTCGGAGCGGGGCTTGGCGTGCTCGGCTACGCCACGAACTCGCTGCGCTCGCTCGAGCTGAACACCGTCGACACCCGGTTCTCGATCCGCGGCGACGAGAAGCCGCGCGACGATCTGGTCGTCGTCGGCGTCGATGAGAGGACCTTTCAGGTGCTTGGGGACGAGCGCTGGCCGTTCACCCACGACGAGCACGCCAAGGTCGTGGACAGGCTCCGCCGCGACGGTGCCAAGGTGATCGCCCTCGACATCCAGTTCTCCGAGCCGAGCAACACCAACAAGGAGTCGTTCGCCCTCCTCGACTCGATCAAGCGCGCCGGCAACGTAGTTGCCTCGACGACGGCAGTAGACGGCCTCGGAAACGGCAACGCGTTCACATACGTCGTACCCAAGAAGGTGCTCGACAGCCGCGAGCGGGGCGCGATCACCCGATTCCTGCGGCGGACCGAGCGGGTGCAGGTGGCCTACGGGAATTTCCCAACCGACCCCGGGGGCACCCTCCGGCGCATGACATACGACAGCGACGGGCTCAAGACCTTCTCCGTGGCCGTCGCCGAGCGAGTCAAGGGCAAGCCGATCGACCCGGAGGACCTTGGTAACGACTCAGCTTGGATCGACTACTACGGCCCGCCGAATACGATCAAGCACGTTTCCTACTCGGACGTCCGGCTGGGGGAGACGAAGCCTGGCGAGTTCCGCGACAAGATCGTGGTCATTGGGGCCACCACGCCAGTGCTCCAGGACGTGCACGCCACCTCGACGTCGGGTGACGGCGAGATGGCCGGCCCCGAGATCCAGGCCCACGCCATCGCCACCGCGCTGCGTGGCTTTCCGCTCGGGGACTCCTCGACCGCGCTCGACATCGCCTTGATCGTCATGCTCGGGTTGGTCGCTCCGGCGGCCAGCATGCGCATCTCGGGGCTCCGAGCCCTGGCCCTGGCGGTCGGCGTGGGAGTGCTGTTCGCCGTGGCGACTCAGCTCGCCTTCAACGGCGGGCTGGTGATGTCGCTGGTCTACCCGCTGGGTGCCCTCGCGCTGTCGGCGGTCGGCGCCCTCGCGGTCCATTACGTGACCGAGGCGTTCGAGCGCGAGCGCACGCGCGACATGTTCGCGCGCTTCGTGCCGGAGTCGGTGGTGGGGGAGGCGCTCAAGCAGGCGGACGGCGTGAGGCTGGGGGGCGTGGGGCTCGACGCGACCGTCATGTTCAGCGACCTGCGCGGCTTCACGAGCTTTGCCGAGTCGCTCGAGCCCGACCAGGTGATCACGATCCTCAACCACTACCTGACCGCGATGGTCGACGACGCCATCTCTCCGCGCGGCGGCACGCTCGTGGACTACATGGGCGACGGGATCATGGCCGTCTTCGGGGCCCCGGTCGAGATGGACGACCACGCCGACCGCGCCCTGGCCGCGGCGCGCGACAAGCTCGGCGAGCTGCAGCGATTCAACGACTGGCTGCGCGAGGAGTACGGCTTCGAGAAGTCATTCCGAATGGGCATCGGGCTGAACACGGGCCGCGTGATGTCCGGGAACGTGGGATCCGAGCGGCGGCTGGCCTACACCGCCATCGGCGACACCACGAACACGGCGGCCCGGCTCGAGGCGATGACCAAGGGCACTCCCTACATGATCTTCATGTCCGACTCCACCCGCGCGGCGCTGTCCGAGGAGCCCGAGGATCTCATCTACGTGGACGAGTTCGAGGTCCGCGGCCGCGAGCAGAAGGTGAAGCTGTGGTCGGTCGGTCAGGCGGCCGACGAGGGGGAGGCCGGACAGACGTTCGAGTCGGTCAGCAAGGGGTAAGGGAGAGCCCCCTCAGCTGCCCGCCAGGAACGCCACCCCGAGCAGGGTCACGAAGTGAAAGCTCTGGTCCGCCGCAGCCGCCACGGAGGGGTTGGCAGCAGCGTCACCGCCCTTCACCTTCTGTATGTAGAGGCTCAGCAGCCGGCCGTCGTCCTGGATCCAGTGGGGTACCGTGATCAGCGCCACGACGGGCACGAGCAGGAGGTCGATGTCACCCGCGAGCCATACGAATGCCGGCACGAAGGCCAGCGTGTAGGTGGTGATGTGCCTGGCGAGCGCCCGGCGCGCCACGCGGCTCCGACCGAGCCCACCGCGCTTGCTCGTCGCCTGCCAGTCCGTCTGGAGGAGGTAGTCCCCCACGAGATGACAGACGATGAAGATGGCGAATACCTCCACCCAAGGCATTCGCGCGAGCCTACATCTACCGCTACTCTCGATGCGTGGAAGCGAGTGAACTGGTGACGGACCTCCCCCTCGGGCTGACCCTTAACGATCGCTATCACGTCACGGCCCCGATCTCGAGCGGCGCGATGGGGGCGGTCTACCGCGCTGCCGACAGCGAGACAGGGGTCGACGTTGCGGTCAAGCAGCTAGTGGATACCAGCCACGCGGCGCGCTTTGAGATCGAGGCCCGGCTCCTCTCACAACTGCGCCATCCACGTGTGGTGCGGGTGGTGGACTACTTCCAGGCCGAGACCGGCCAGTACCTGGTGATGAGCCTGGTCGAGGGCGAGGACCTCGGGGAGCTCCTCAACGCGCCGACGCCGCCGGGGCTCCCGATCGAGCAGTCGATCGAGTTCGTCCGCCAGGCGTGCGAGGCGCTTCAGTACGTACATGAGCAGCAGATCGTGCATCGCGACGTGAAGCCTCAGAACCTGATCGAGGGGGAGTCCGGGGTCGTGCTCGTGGACTTTGGCATCGCCACGGAGATCGACGAGGAGGATCACGGCACGGTGGGCATCGGCACGCCCAAGTTCATGGCGCCGGAGGTATTCGCGGGGGGCGTCGTCTCGCCCCGCAGCGACGTCTTCGGCCTGGCTGCCACGTTGTGGACGCTGCTCGTGGGCAAGCCCCCCGTCTACGGGGAGCGGCGCAAGCTCGCCGACCTCGTCCCCGGGGTCTCGCCGGAGCTGCAGGACACGGTCGAGGCGGGTCTGCAGATGATTCCCGAGCGCCGCGTTGCGTCGGTGTCGGCGTTCGCCAAGGCGCTTGGCCAGCCGCTCCGGCAATCCAAGGGAGAGTCGCTCGCCCTCAGCGTCGAGCGCCCGGACGGTCCGCGTGCGCTGATGGAGGGCATCGTGCGCACGGCGGCCGGTGTCTTCGAGGCCGCCGCCTCGTCGATCTCGCTGAAGGACCGGACGACGGGCGAGCTGGTCTACCAGTGCGCGTGGGGCGCCGGCGCGCACGAGATCGTGGGAGTGAGGCTTCCCCCCGGCACGGGCTTCGCCAGCGCGGTGATCGAGAGCGGTGTGGCCGAGTCGTGCGACTGCAGGACCGACCCGCGCTTTGCCAGCCAGATCGCGGCGGGCACCGGCTACGTGCCGTACACGATGCTCGTGGTGCCCCTCAAGCAGGGGGACGAGGCGATCGGCGCGCTGTCGATCCTCGACCGCCGCGACGGGGGCTACTACGGTCCGGAGGACGTCGACCGCGCGGTGCTCTTCGCCGAGTTGGCGGTCACGGCCCTCGACGTGGACCCCGGTGCGTTCACGAGCCTCGGTGAGACGCGGATAGTGCCCTCACGCCGCGCGAGCTGAGGGGCGCCAAGACCCGACGCGCCTTCACGGCCGGATTCGCGTGACCGTGTCGTCGCGGTTGTTGGCCACCCACACGGCGCCGGCTCCCACGGCGATTCCCACCGGGGTCTTCCCGGTCGGGATCGGAGCGCCCACGACCTTTCCCGAGCGCGGGTCGATGCGGGTGACCGTGTTGCTGTCGGTGTTCGCAACCCAGGCGGCGCCCAGGCCCAAGGCCACCTCCTTGGGCCCCTTGCCCACCTGGATCGGGTTGCCCACCGGCGCGCCCGTGCCCGGGTCGAGGCGGGTCACGGAGTCGTCGCCCTTGTTCACCACCCACACGAAGCCGAGCCCCTGGGCCACTCCACGCGGCTGATCGCCGACCGAGATCGGTTCTCCTTGGATCTCTGCGGTGGCGGGATCGATGCGGGTGACCGAGTCGCTGAACGAGTTGGTGATCCACACGCCCCGATCGTCGACCGCCACGCCGGTCGGCTTGGCGCCTACGGGTATGGGCGACCCCACGATCTGCGGAGAGGCCCGGTCTATGCGGCTCACGCTGCGGTCGCCGCTGTTGGCCACCCACACCAGCTGCCGCCCGAGCGCGATCCCCTCGGGCTTGGCTCCCACGTCGACCGTGGTGGGGGACTCGCCTCCCGAGCCCAGCGCCACGCGCGTCACGCTGCCGTCGTCGGTGTTGGCCACCCAGGCCACGCCGTCTTCTGCGGCGACGCCGTCGGGATTGCCGCCCACCGCGATGGGCGCTCCTCGACGCCTGCCTGTGTCGGCGTCGAGGCGCGTGAGCGCATCGCCGGCGGCGTTGGTCACGAGTACCGTGTTACCCACGACGGCGACGCCGTCGGGTCCGTCGCCCGCTGGAAAGTTGGCTACGGCGGGGGCTCTCGGAGCCTTCGCGCCCCCCGGCTCGCCGGCGCCGCCCGAGAAGACACCGGCCAGAGCGAGAGCTCCGCCGGCCACCGCCAGCACGAGAAGCGCCGCCAGCGCAATCGCCCCTGAGCGCCGGCGGCGCGCCCCTGGTGCTGCCGGGGAGGCTGCCGTGACGGGCGCGGCCTGCGTCGGGCCGGCAGGGTCGCCGCTCGGGATCGTCGCTGCGCCGGCCGCCGGGTCCCCGCCTGCCGGGATCGTCTCGGGCGCCCCGTCGGAGGGCGCTGCCATGCCGGTGCCCAGACTGCGTTCCGGCTGGGCCACCACGGTGCCCGCGAGGGCCCCGCGAGCGGCTCTCGCCATGTCCCCGCCGGAGGGGTAGCGGTCGGCCGGGTCCTTGGCCAGCGCCCGCTCGAGCACCGGATCGAGCGCGGCAGGTAGGTGCGGAGCGGCATGCGACACCGCCGGCGGGGGATCGTTCAGGTGGGCGTACATCTTCGCCACCTCGCTGTCGCGGTCGAAGGGCACAGCGCCGGTCACCGCCTGGTAGAACAGGCACCCGAGCGCGTACACGTCGGCCCGCGCATCCGCGCGCTCCCCCCGTATCTGCTCCGGCGCCGCGTAGTCCGCCGTGCCGACGAAGTGCCCGGTGTGCGTAAGCCCGCCCGCCGACCCGGTGCGCTTGGTCAGTCCGAAGTCGGTGAGGTACACGTGCTCCTCGGCACCGCCGGTCGTGAGCACGTTCGCCGGCTTCACGTCCCGGTGCACCAAGCCGTGGCGGTGCGCAGCGTCGAGGGCGGCGCCGACCCGCTCGACGATCGTGACGGCGCGCTCGACCTTCAGCGAGCCCTCGCGGGAGATCAGCGAGCGCACGTCGCTGCCCTCGACCCAGCGCATGCTGATGAACAGCTGCCCCTCCGACTCCCCGGCCTCGTATACCGGGATCACGTTCGGGTGGTCGATCGAGGCCGCCAGCAGGGACTCGCGCTTGAAGCGTTCGCGGAACTCGATGTCGTCGGCCAGCTCGGGAACGATCACCTTCAGCGCCACCGGCCGGTCGAGAGCGACCTGGGTCGCGCGGAGCACGACGCCCATCCCGCCCTGCCCGGCCACCGCGTCGATGCGGTACCCGGCGAAAACCGAGCCCGGAGAGAGATCAGCCATCTGGGTGGGTTATACCGGCCGGGGGTCCAACCGCGGGTCGACCGTGTGCGCCTACCTGCGTGCCCTGGCCTCCGGCACGCGTCAAGCATTCGGAATTCCGGCGCGGGTCAGGCGATCTCGCTCAGCGCTCCGGTGTTCACGTCATAGACGAAGCCGCGCACGCTCCGGGCGGGCTTGAGGAACGGGCTCGCCTTGATCTGCGCGATGGAGTCGGCCACGCTCTCGCCCACGTCCTCGAAGGCTCCGATGGTCCAGTCCCGCGGCGCGCGCGCCTCCCGTTCGAGCCGTTTGGCTAACTCGTCACCGTCCAGTCCCTCGAGCCCGCAGTCGGTGTGGCCGATCAGCATCACCTCGGTGGTCCCGAGCTTGTGCTGGGAGATAGCCAGGGAGCGGATGACCTCGTCGGTCACGACTGCGCCGGCGTTGCGGATCACGTGTGCATCGCCCTCACGGATTCCCAGGACTCGGTGCACATCGAGGCGTGCGTCCATGCACGCCACCACGGCCACGCCGGTGCCCGGTCGGGCCTCGAGCCCGCCGCGATCGAACCCCTGGGCGTAGGCGGTGTTTGCCTCGATGAGGCGATCGGTGGCGCTCGGTGGCATCGGCTAGCGGCGCGCCTTGGCGAGATGGCGCTTGCCGGCGCGCACGATGATCGTCTTCTTGAGCCGGAAGTCCCGCACCGCGACCCTCCCGCGCAGCACGCGCGTGAGCGTGCCGTCACACCGATCCTCGACGATCCACTTCGTGCCGCGCACCGTCGCCGAGGAATGGCGTCCGCGAGTGCGGAAGCGCCCCCTGGCGTTGCCTCTCAGGCGGCGGACCACGCGCCGGCGTGCCACAACCGCGCGCCTCCCGCGCGCCGGGGTGCGGCAACGCTTGAAGCTCGAGCCCTTGAGCCGCAGCTCCGTCAGCCCTTTCGCGCGGCGTTTGCGCGACTGGATCACCGAAAACAGGCCCCCGAAGAACCGGCCGTCCTGTATGGCGCTGCGGGTGTTGCGCGAGCTCGTGACACGGGCCGTGCCGCGGCGCGCGTCGACCAGCGCTCCGATCGGCAGCTCCCGAGGCTGGCGCACCGCGGAGAAGCGCCGGCCCTTCCGGCTCGCGACGGCCGAGCCCGAGCGCCTCGGCAGCACGCGCACCGCGCCGGAGACGCGCTCGAGCACCGTGCGGGTACCCAGCTTTGGAGCCAGCACGCGGTAGGGGAATGCGGCCGTCGCCTGGTTCGTGCACAAGTCGACCGCGGCGGGTGCAAAGGTCCGGCGTCCCCGGCTCGCCGTATCGATCGGTTGGAGGCCGGAGGGATCGCGGGTGAGCCCGCTGAGCGAGTCGCTGGCGTCGACGTCCACCTTCACCGCGCGCTTGATCACGAACGTACGGAAGGGATTCGGGTTGGCGATCGCCAGGCTCGGCTTGGTCTTGTCCACGAGGACGTTCGCGAACCGGTGGCCGAGCTGGCCGCCCGGACCGTCGTTGGTGAAGTCTCCCCAGTACTCGAAGCTGAGACGGCCCTCTGGGAACGCCACGGTGCGCTGCGCCTGACCGGCTCCCTCGTCGATCGGGATGACCTGCGTCGGCCCATTCGCCTGCTTGTACTGCACGGACTGGACTGCGTGTCCCGGCACCGCCGCGAGCGCCACCGGGATGGCCCCGGTCTGGGAGCACGCCGGTACCGAGGCCTGGGCCGACCCGTCGAACTCAAACGCGCCGATGTCGCATAAGCCGCTTCCCGGCGGCTGCCGTTCCCTGCCGCGCTGGTCCTCGGGCTTGCAGGTGGTGCTGTCGCCCGCGTCGATCGCGGGACTCCCCAGGGGAAGCCTGTGAGTCGGAGTGGTGCCGCCGTTGCCCTCGAGCGGCCCGAGGGGGGAGGCGCTGTTCGGCAGGTCGCCGGTCTGGTTCAGGTTGCAGGTGTTGGTGTTCTCGAGGTTGCTGCCGTTGGAGGTGATCGCTCCCGAGCAGTTCGACGAGTTGTTCGCCACGATCGTGTTGCTGAGCTGCACGCCGCTGCCCGAAGCCGAGATGCCGCCCCCGGGCACGCCCTCGGCCGTGTTCTGAGCGATTGTCACGTTGTTCATCGAGCCGGCCCCGGCGCCGGCGTAGTAGCCGCCGCCGCCGGTGGCCGTTGCCGACCCGGTTACCTTGAGCTGGTTCCCGCTGATCGTGCTGTTGACGATCGTCGCGTTGCCACTGCTCACATGGATTCCGGCCCCACCGCTCGCGCTTCCCGCGACCGTCGCAGTGTTCCGGGCGAAGGTGCTGCCGGCGATGTCCAGGGCGGCAGCGTTGCCGTGGTAGAGCCCGCCCCCGCCGCTGGCGCCGGTGCCACTCGCATCCGCCACGTTGTCGAGCACCGCGACCTCCTCCAGCTTGAGGCCGCCCGCGCCGTCGTGCAGGATGCCGGCGCCGTTGCCGGTCACGCGCCCATTGCTGATAGTCAGGTCTTGGAGCGTGACCGGGCCGCCGGCGCTCACGTGGAACACGCGGACAGCCCCTTGGCCGGTGATCACGGTCGTGTTGGCTTCCGCGCCGTCGATGGTCACGTTGCTCTGGTTGACCACGAGCTCGCTCGCGAGCCGGTAGGTGCCGGCGGGGACGTTGATGACATCGGAATTCGCGGCGGTTTCCAGGGCATTGCGCAGCGATCCGGGACCCAAGTCGTTGGTGTTCGTGACCGGGTCCGCGGCGTGAGCGCTGGCCGGCGCCAGCAGCAACAACAGCGCCAAGATGGGGATCAGCCGGGACACGGTCCTCAGGCGATCCTACCCTGCTCGTCTAGCGGCGGACTCTGGCGAGGTAGCGTTTGCCGGCTTTGACGATGATCGTCTTTTTGCGGCGGAAGTCGCGTACGGCGACCTTGCCGCGGGCGACGGTGGTCAGCGTGCCGTCGCAGCGGTCGGCGATCGTCCATTTGGTGCCGCGGACGGTCGCGGA
>Ga0209587_1000976_pt1 | contig 13773 bp, 20 predicted proteins | sample NGEPerD_2_FD_184512 | JGI IMG/M metagenome (GOLD analysis project Ga0209587, IMG submission 184512) | Arctic peat soil microbial communities from the Barrow Environmental Observatory site, Barrow, Alaska, USA - NGEE PermafrostL1-D... | ecosystem: Environmental > Terrestrial > Soil > Wetlands >... | reverse complement strand
CACCGCTCAGCGCGCTCTCCGGGCTGCTGCATCTGTGGGGCTATGAGCTTCCCGAAAACCAGCCACCACACAACATCCGCGTCCTGCGAGGCAGATTTGCCGATACGCCCGGTTTCTCCGCCAAAGCGCTGGAGGCAGATCGGCGCGAAGAACGCGAGCGCGACGAACGCCGCGACAGAGAGCGAGCAGCCCGGAGAGCGCGCTGAGCGGTGGGATTCGAACCCACGAGACGCCTTACGACGCCTAACGGCTTCAAGGCTCGGCAAGAGGCGGCGCAAAATGGCTTGCTACAGCGGTTTACGGTTTTGGTGCCATCTTCTTGCCTCCGTGGTGTCTGGTCGATCTATCTTAAGAAAGCGGTAGAGCGAGGTCTTTGGGCCGATGTTGAGGGGGCAAAGATCCATTCAACGGACAAAACGCCGAAAGTTTAGAGGACGAGGCTTTTCGGTGGCATTTGCCCATGGGGTACTGCTAAAGTCTTCGCGAGCCTTGCGAGCCCCGATCCAAAAGGTCGCTGGGGGTAAAGCCCTCTAAAAAGGGCTCGCGGCGGGGTTGACGCGGCCTAACAGCGACGGTGCTACGCGGGGACGTGTTCGCCCGCTGGGACGTAGTGCTCCAGCGGGACGACGTTGTCGAGGCTGAGCGGGAGACTCTCCTTGGCGAGCTTGACGACATCTGCGTAGCTGTTGCCGACAGCGGATTAGCCGTCAACCTCGGGCGATTCGGCCCACCATCCGTCGGCCTCGTGGTGGTAGAGGACGCGGATCGGGTGACTGGCCGTTCTTGACATCTGCGCGAGCGCGGTGGGCTCAGGCCGCAGCGGGGGTAAGGCGCTCAAGGGCGTGTCGCCCGATGTCCGCCCGGACGGGGGGGATGTCGGGTGCGGGCGCGGCTTTCTTGCGGCGATAGGAGACCTCGACGGTGATCCGCTGGAGAAGCTCGTTACGGAGGCGGCCGAGCGGGCCGAGCTGGACTGGCTCCATCAGCATGTCGAAGTCGCCCGTCCCGACGATGACAGCCGGACGGCCTTCGTGTAGATAGCGCCAGAGGACGCGGTCCGTCTGCGGAGTGTCCTGCCAAGGGATGAACGCCGCGCCATGCGGGTAGCCGGGATCGGCGTCGCTGGTGGCGGCGTCTTTGAATGCGGAAAGAGCAGCTTCCTCAGCGGGCGTGCGCATGGTCGTCATCAGATTAGCTCCGTCCAGTTGTCGGCAAACCAGTCGATGATCTTGCCCATCGCGTCGTTCGTGCCGGAGACCGCGAACGGAAGCGGTTCCGCTGGCTGCTTCTCACCGTCAAGGTAGCGGTGGCAATGATGCTCGTCAACGTGACGATCCGCGTGCGAGTTGTCGGCCACGATCCGTGTTTCCCAGCCCTGCGGACCTTGAGCTTGCAGCACGATTGAAGTCGACCCGATCGCCCATCTACGCCCCGGGCTGCAAGCTGTCGTTCCTCGCGCAAAGCAGCAGTGTTTCTACGGCCGGCCTAGGACACGTAGGCCTTGCGCACCATCGCGGCCGTCCATCGGTTCGTACCGTGGGCCGGGGGGACACCCTTCCTGTTCAGGACCTCGGCGATCTCGGCGAGGGACTTGCCTTTCGCGAGCAGCGTCCGGATCTGCTTCCGCCATCCATAGTCCCGCTTGTTGCAATAGATGTGGGCAAGTCGAACGTTCTCGGGGCGGAGGTGCCCGCCGGCCGACTTGAGGACCGGGTAGTGGTCGGGCGAGGGGGCCCACTTGGTGCGTGGCGTCGTGACCTGATCGAACGCGCCGCGCCCCTTGTGGTGGTAGCACTGCGGCATCTCGCACTTCAGGGCGAGGAGCTGGCCGCGCTCGGCCATCTGCACGAGGACACCCCTCACACCAAGCTCGCGGAGCTGGTCCGCGACTGAGCTATCCGCGCTGCCGGCGCCAGCTGCTGCCTTCGCCATCGAGTCACCTTTCTCGTGTAGTCGCCCTATTGGGCTTCGTGCATACATTACGTAGAGCGTCGCTTCGGCGACTGACGAAGTCGCCACCCAAACCTTCGGCCGTCCAGTATCCCCCAGGCGATCCATCGGAATGTCGCTCTCGTCGACGTAGCTACTGCTTTCGCGTGAATGGAGAAGCGGATCAGCGCGATCAGGAGCCTCCGGCCGGATCGGGGCTACCAAACCCGCAGCCCCGCCCGCGCGTCCTGTAGCCGGTGGTCGACCTGCTTCTCGCTCAGCCCGAGGCGCTCGCCGATCTCGCGGTGGGAGTAGCCGAGGGCCAGGAGGCTGAGTGCCCGGCGCTGCCCGGAGGGCAGGGTCCTCATTCCCGCCCGCGTCTGGCGGACTCGCTCCCTGCGCTCGGCCTCGGCGGCGGTGTCGGCGTCGCTCACGGCCTGATCGAAAGGCGGTCCGTCGGAGTAATAGCCAATGCCGGCGATGCCCATGCGGGCAGCCATGCGCCGCCGGGCGCTCGCCGCCCAGCACAGGCGCTTGAGGGTCAGCGCGAGCCAGCGCTCGGGCGGCGATCCGGCCTCGGGGTCGTACTCGGCGATGAAGATCGCGAACGCTTCCTGCACGGCGTCCTCGGGCTCGGCCCAGGGCCCGCAGTTGCTGTAGGCGATTCCCCGCAAGCGGTGGTAGTGCTCGGTGTAGAGAGTGGCGGCGAGCTCGCGCACCTTGGCGGCGCGGTGCTGCTCGGCGGTGGTGGCGTACATCGGGTCCTCCGTTCCTCGCTGGCTCTGACGGGAGCCGCGAAAAAGCGCCGGGCGCTGTGCCCGGAACCCAGAGCCGCAGGTGGAGGGCCGCAAGGAGTCCCGCAGGGACTTGCAGGGCACAGCGCCCGGCGCAACGCTGCGTAGTCAGAGCCAGGGAGGGGCGGTGCTCAGTACATGACCTACGGCATTAGGCCGTGGTGGACAAGGGCTTTAGACACCTGGCCATTGCGGCGGGGCGGAGTCTGGCCTGAGAATGGAGCCATGAACGAAGAGGACGTGCGTCCCGCGCGAGTCGGCGATGCCGAGGCGATCTGCGCGATCTACAACGAAGCTCTTGCCGAACGTAGCTCTACGTTCGAGACCGATCCCCGCTCAGCGATGGACTTCCTCGGGCGCATTGTGGACCCTCGGTTGCCACTACTCGTCGGAGAGCGCGGAGGAACGGTGGTCGGCTGGTCGGGCCTGGCCCCCTACAGCGAACGGGCCTGCTACGCCGGAATCGCCGAGTGCAGCGTCTACGTCGCCCCCGAGGCCAGAGGGTGCGGTGTTGGCTCTGCCCTCACCGAAGCCTTGGCCGAGGTGGCTGGCTCCCGGGGAATCCACAAGATGATCGGCAAGCTCTTCACCGACAACACGGCGAGCGTCCGCCTTGTTCAGCGCTGCGGATTTTCAACGGTAGGTCTACACCGCCGTCACGGCCAACTCGACGGCGTGTGGCGTGACGTGCTGATGGTCGAGCGGCTGCTGGAAACCGACAACTGACGGGATCGTTTGCGACCGGATTGCACGCTCGCCCAGATCACGACGCCGAATCCGTTTCGCGCGTCCTGAGGAGGTGGACAGAGACCGCAAGCAGCAGTAGGAGCGAGGGGCCCAGTAAGAATCGAGCTAGCGGCGTGATGAAAGCCAAGCCGGCGGCGAGGAGCAGAATCCCTGCCCACCGTGGCATCACCACCTGGGCCGGAGCGCGCAAAGCGATGGCCGCCGTCGCAAGCAAGAGGATTCCGATGCCCACGCCGGCGCCGTTGAATCCAAGAATGTAGGAGATCTCGAATAGCACCCGGCCGAGCTCGCGAGTGAGCGAGCCGTCCTCGGCACGCAACGCGCCAACCATGTTGATGGTCTCCGCGCCGAGTCCGGCAGCCACAAGCAGAAGCGCGCCTCCGAACGCGGCGGTGGCGAGCAGATCATCGCCCTCGTGCTCGCGGAGAATCGCCCGAATCCCGCTCGCGAAGAAGACGAACAGCACGATCGAGAGGAGACTGAGGCTGGCGCCGGCGATGATCCAACCCGAGTTGTCCGTGTAGAAGGCGAGGATCTCCCTCGCAGAGGCGCCGCCATCGGGCTGCTCGAATGCCCACAGCGCGTTGCCCGCGCCGAACAGGACCACCGCCCCGAGCCCGGCGAGACCCGTTGCCTGCCGGGTTGTGGGTGTCCGATTCGGCATCCGCGATTTCCTTCAGTCGGGACTGTATCCACAGCGATTCCGGACTTGCGCCCGAGTAGGGTTCCGGTATGCCGGGCGAGTGGTCCAATCGGGGGCGGGTTGCCGAGTATCTGTCGCGCGAGATACCCCACCGGCAGATCGCGGAGGAGATGCTGCTGAAAGCCCTCCCGGAGAAAGTCGGGCGGTTCGTTGACCTCGGCACAGGCGATGGGCGGCTGATAGCCCTCCTCCGAGAGCGCTACCCGGAGGCAAGAGCGACGGGGCTCGACTCGTCGGTGCCGATGCTGGACCGGGCGCGAAAGCGCTTCGACGGTGACCCGCTGATCGAGTTGCGCGAGCACGACCTTAGCGACACCCTTCCAGGGGGAGCCGCGGCCGATGCCGTCGTATCGGGGCTGGCGATCCACCACTTGGACGATGCCCGCAAGCGAGCGCTGTTCGGAGAAGTACACGCGCTACTCGCTTCCGGGGGAGTCTTTGCGAATCTCGATCTCGTTCGTTCTGCATCTGAGCGACTCCACGAGCGCTTTCGCCGCGAGATCGGTCGGGTCGCAGACGATCCGACCGACCCGCTCGCGGGACTTGCCGAGCAAATCGATTGGCTCCGAGACGCTGGCTTTGCCGAGGTGGACTGCCACTTCAAGTGGCTGGAGCTGACCTTGGTCGTCGCGGTGAAGGGCGGCGCCGAGCCTACGGAGTGACCACCAAGGCGATCGTGAAGCCGTCGTAACCCTTGCTGCCTACCGTCTGGATCGTCGTCGCGCTGACCCGAGGTTCGGCGGCAATCGCCTCGTGAAGGCGGCGCTGCGCTTGAACCTTCGGATCGTCGCTGTGCTCATCGGCGAGGCTGCCCTCGCGGACGACATTGTCGGCCACGATCAGGCCACCGGCCCGCGTGCGCTCTAGCGCCCAGGCGAAATAGGCGGGGCTGTTCTCCTTGTCGGCATCGATGAACGTCAGGTCAAACGGGCCGGCGTCCTCGGCCGCGAGTTCGGGCAGGGTGTCCAGGGCCGAGCCCAAGCGAAGGTCGACGACGTCACCGACTGCCGCCCGGTCGATGTTCGCACGGGCAACCTCGGCATAGCGCGGATCGGCCTCAAGGGTGATCAAGCGGCCAGTGCCGGGGAGCGCTCGCGCCAGCCAGATCGTGCTGTACGCGCCGAGCGTGCCGAACTCGAGGACGCGACGAGCGCCGATCGACCTCGCCAACAAGTAGAGAAGCTTGCCTTGGGGCGGCGAGACCTGGATCGCCGGGAGGCCCGCGGCTTCGCTCGAACTCAACGCCTCATCCAAGGCAGAGTCGTGGGGTGCCAGGAGCTCCGCTACGTAATCATCGACTGCGGACCATCGCTCTTGTTCCACGCAGCCTGTCTATCAGGAGGCAGGGGGTGATGATGTGACAGACGGCAATTTCGGCTCCGTCTCCCGCGCGGCGTCGTAGCAGCCGGAGTGGAACTTGAGGGTAGCGCCGAGGCGATCGGCCCACCGGAGCCGGGCGAGTCCTCGATGACGAGCGTCACCCGCAGCCGGCCGCCTTCGTCGTAGACGACGATTTCGACCTTTTACTGGAGCAGCTGCTCGCACTCGTCGCACTTCACCCCGGTCATCGCTGCCAACGCTAGCCCCTGGCCCGTTCGATTCTCAAGCTCTCTCGCTGGAGAAAGCTTCCGCATTCGGACCCGATGTCATTCGTCGCCGTGTCCGCCACTCGGTCACACCCCGGCGCCGGTCGCCTTCCCCTCGTCCTCCGCAACCGGCCGCCTGCCGTATCCGCCCGGCCGATCCCTTCATCGTCTCCTCTCCCGTTCTATCTCTCTCGAACCCCGTTCCCATGCCCCCCGTCACCTTCCACCGCCGCACCGCTTGCCATGCACCACCAGGAATTCAGCAGCCGACCCCGGTCGACCCCAATGGTGGGCGGGCGGGGTCGGCTGCTGAATTCCGTCCCATACGGCTCTGGCAAGCGGTGCGGCCGTGGAATCCGATTCCACGGGTTTTTCCACCCCTACTTGACACCCGTCCACGCTTTCGAGAAGAATCGACAACCAATGTCGTACCGAGACGCCCCGGGGGCGGAGTTCGACCTAGACGAATACGGCTCGCCGCCTGAGTTCGGCGGGTCTGGCATGCCTCTCACGGGTCCAGGACTCATCCAGGGAGTGCTGCTGCTCGGAATGTGCATCCTGGCGGCCGTTCTTCTCAACGGGGTGAGCGTGCTGGGGTTTCTCGCGATCGCGAATGCCGTTGCTCATCTTGTGTTCGGAATGGCCTGGACCATCAGAAGCGTCGACAGCATCCCGAAGCACAAAATCAAGCTGGTAGGCGTTTTTCTCTGGACGGCGACGATCTTCGTTGGAGCCATCCTTTTGGTCTTGTCGTTCTTCGTGTAGGCCACTTCCGGCGGGTGTAGGGGAGGACGCTTACTCCGAGGGGATGCCGGTTCCGCCAGGGCTCAGCCTGACCGGGCCCGCTGGGCGCGATGACCGAGTTCCGTCGCCGCCTCACGAAAGCGATCGAACAACTCAGGGGCGACCGGCGGCTCGCCGTCCTCCCGGCAGCACGGCGGCTTCGTCCGCTTGGTTGAGGGCTCGGGCAGCTGCAGTAGCCGGTAGAGGCTGCGGTAGATGTCCAACTCGGGATCGTCGGCGAGGTGCTCGCCGACCAGGAGAATGACGACACTAGCCTCGTCGGGGAAAGCGATCAGAGCTCGGTGACGGCCGTAGAGGTGAATGGCGCAGATGTGCTCGATGTCCTCGCCGGTGAGGCGATAGTCGCCGGCGGCGCACCCTTCTGCCGCGAGGCGCTTCACGGCAGCGTCGAAGGACTTGCGAACCTTGCCGCGCAATGCCTCGACGCTGCGCCGGCCGGTCGGCGTGATGGTGACGCGAAGACTCACGCGCCGTTTGGCGGCGTGATATCGGTCAACTCGCCTCGGCGCATCTCATCAAGCGAGCGGCGCAGCTTGGCATCGGCAAGCGTCTGCTCGTCGTCGAGTCGGGCGAGAACGGCCTCGAGCAGGTTGCGGTCGCGGCCGAGAGCGCGAAGCTCGCGAACCAGGGGGCGGACCTCAAGCACGCTCTCCAGCGTCACCCGCCGAGGCGAGGAGCCGTCGACCTCGTCCAGCAGCCCGCGCTCGATCCAGACGCGGATCGTGGGCAGGGAGAGGCCCAGGAGCTTGCCCGCAGTCGAGAGGCGAACCGAGGGCGCCTCGTCAAGGCGGCGGCGACGGAGGCGGACGACCTTGAGCCGCGCGTCTTTGTTGCGCGTCAGCGCGCTCTCCAACTCATCGAGCTCGTCGATGTCGCGGGCGATGCGCTCGGCTGTGTCCAGCTCGCGAGTCGGGTTCACGACGAAAGGGTACCCGCAGGGGCTTCAATTTTCAAGTAAAAAATGAAAGCCGCGAATCGAACCCGAGTTGAGCTTGGCATCCAAGATCACAGCGGGACACTCGAAAAGTGTGAACTAAAAGTGACTACGACGCCCTAATGTCCGGCTGAGGCCAGGGCAGCACGGTTTCATCCCCGGAGGGTGCTACCTCCCATGATCCACCGGGGGCTGTCTTCGGCCAACGGTTAGAGGCGTGGGGCGGGCAGGCCAAAGGTCTGCCCGCCCCAGCCTTCTCAGTCCATCAGCCATTCTTGGCGATGTTGAGCGTCGGAGCAACGCGCTCGGTCTTGAGCAGGGCCACGTGAATCACCTCCTCCCGGATCTATCCGCCGCGAGCGAGGCTGCGGCGGGCTTGCACATGGCCCCAGCATTGCTCAAAGTCTTTTAAGCGTTTGACGAGCTGATCCTTGAAGATTTCAGCCGCCGAGTGAGACAGGCGATCGAGACGGGGCACCTGTTCGAGCGCCACGACTTCACCCTCTATTGGGCGCCGCAGGACCTGGACGAGATCGCCTACATGGAGCAGGTGGAAATCGCCGCTTGGTGCATCGAAGAATCGAAGCGACTCGTGCGACACCGTCGAACGCCGTGCCAACGGCGAAAGCCCCGAAAGCGGCAGCTTCCCCGTGACCCCTTGGGAAGCAGCCGGACTGGGTCATCAAGACGGTCGAAGCTCACCGAAAGCAGTGAGCCGTCCGGCTCGTACCACCGCCGTAACAGGCCAGATCTAGCGCGATAAACGGGCCTGACGGGCCAAAGCTCGAAACCTCGTCTGGATAGCGCCTGGCGACAGATACGCAAGCTCTATGAACAGCGCTTTGGCAAGCCCTGAGAAACCTATCCGCGCTTGCGGTCCACGGCCTTCTTGACGTCGCGCACATCTCGGCCAATGGCGTCCAGCCGGTCTAGGACGGCTTCCTCGAAGGATTGACCGCCGCTCGCTCGTCCAGCTGCCCCGAGCAGCTCGCCGGGGTCGGCTTCGAGCGCCGCAGCAATGCGCTCTATGACCTCATCGGCTGGCGGGCCTTGGCTGCCCAGCTCAACCCGGGAAAGATTGGATGCCGACATCGGTATCCGCTTGGCAAGCTGGTCCAGCGTTAGCCCTCGTTCTCGGCGGCGCTTGCGGACAAGTGCGCCGAGCGCCAGTGCGCGACTGGCCTCTTTCTTTCCTCTGGGGCTGGCCATAGCCCCCTGCTACTGCCCAGACTCTAGGGCTCCTTGCCGATTCCCGCAAGACGGGATATAGCCCGCGAGTTCGGTATTGTGCCAGCTGCCTGATCGCTGACCTCCCATCACCCGATCAGGCAGCGACCTTCAGACACGGAAAGGCGGGAGTGATGACCAACAGGCGGCGCAACGGAACCGAGGGGCTCAGGATGGCGATCTTGGTCTTGGCATTAGCCGTTTTAACGCTATGTCCCTCAAGCGCTACGGCTGCTGGCGAGTTCGAGCCCAACGACACGCGCGAAACGGCCTTCGGACCGTTGGCCGGGGGAACCGACTACGCGGCGACGTTTGAGACGGATAACGACGTGGACTGGTTCGTCTTCTACATCAAGACGTATAGCCAGATGGACTTCTCGGGTTCGACTAGCTGCAACGCCTGGCATGAGGTTGTTTTTGCTCTTAAGGACAAAGATGGGCAGCCCTATGGCTCATTCGAAGCTGGCGTGCTCTTTGGCGAAGACCACGTAGTCGAGCACATGCTGATGACCATAAATCCCGGCCGCTACTACTTCAAGATTGAGAATTGGGCAGGCGAATGCACCGGGCATCAGATTCGCATCAGAATCGACCCGGCCACCGCGATTACCACCAGCCGGGAGTGCGGCGAGGCGATTGTCGCTAGAGACATGGCGGCCCCGTTGCTGGCCGACGCGAATAGCGACCTGGCCAAAAGCAGCGAATTACTGGCAGCCGAGGCAGCGAATGTGCACAAAGCCAAGAAAGAGCTGCGCCGAACCAGTCAGAAAGCTCAGCGCCTCAAGCAGAAGGTGAAACGACTTGGCAAGCGCGGCAGCCGGAGCAGGAAACTGCACCGGACCAAACGCCGGAACAGGAAACTGCACCGGACCACACGGTACCTACGCGAAGTAAGACGCACGGTAAAAAACAATATTGAATGGCTCGAAAAGGCAAAAGCCAAACGTCGCCCGGTCTGGCAAGAAAAGCGCAGCCTTGAGGCCATAGCCGCCCAGCACCAGCAGGCCATTGCCACGGCAGACGGGCAAATAGCCACTTACTGCTGACCATCGCTGCACGCGAACTCACGCCACTGACGTAAGGAGGCAAACAGATTGTTGGTGACATGCCCTGAGTGCGGCACCCAGGTTTCGGATCGGGCCGCTCATTGCCCTAAGTGCGGCATGAGCCGAGCAGGCTCAAAGCTTCAGGTGGAGATGACGAGTAAGCGTCTCAAGGTTCATCAGGCACTGTCCGGAATACTGTTCCTAGTCGGCCTGATTTTATTCTTCAAAGGCTGCGGCGAGGCGTCAAAGCAAGAATCGGAAGGACCGCTGATCCTGCCGCTGATTGTGATGACCATCGGGTTCGTGTGGATCATGGTTACGAGAGTCCGCATCTGGTGGCACCATCGCTAAACCGTCTGCTCGGATAGGTCGCGCACTACTCACGGGAACGGAGCGCCGCCCGCAGGTCTTCATGTGCTCGGGGCCAGTTGACGTCTAGGACGAGAGTGGTCGCGATAGCTCCCAGGGCATCGGCGCGAAAAAGGGCGCGGGCAAGGAAACGGGCCTTGAGGAAGTGCGGGAAGCTTAAGGGCAAGGCAAGGCGGAGGTGCATCAGGAAAGCCAAGGCGCGCTTCTAATGTGGCAGGAGAAGGCGTTTGTAGAGGCGCTGTTGGCTTGAAGTAGCAGGCGTTTCGTCGTCCGACGAGGCTGCGGGCACCGTACGCAACTTGGCGTCTGGCGGCCTGTCCAAGCTAGTGTCGCATGTCAAGCAGGAATCCCGCGATTTGCTAGGAAAAAGGTCCAACGGGGTAGACGCTCATAGCAAGCATCAGATAGCTTGCCGCGTTGCTTCAATGCCCTCACCAAGTCTGGCCTCAATACAGATGAGCAACTGCCTTGACATTAACGATAAATCAATATTTACTACGTATTGATGAAGCGTAGCCCTCCCGAAACCTCTAATGTACCCGAGTCCCAGGAGCCGGAACCCAATTCTGCCCAGGGACAGGAGCCGGGTCAGTGGCGGCGCATCTTTCGCCAGCTCGGTGGTATTGCACGCAGAACCAAAGGGGAGGAAGCAGTGGGAAAGGAAAACGGCAATGGAAATGGCTCATCTGAAACGGAAGCGCCGCTCCCTCGGGCGCTTGTTAACTTGAGGGCCATCGCTGAGGCTGAGGCTGCCCAAACGCCTCCTCCGTTCCCCGAACCCCTAGAAGCCGGTCCGCAGGAGTATTCGAATCCGCGATTTTGGCGGCCTGCCAATGGTGGTATTCCGCTCGCGGAGGATCCTGGTTATCAAAGAGCGTTGAAACTGCTCGACAAGCTGCCGCCAGCCAGCGAGTCTGCCAAGAAGTACGACTAGCCCAGCGTCGCTCCTAGTGAACGCTGATACGGCGCTGTTACGCCGAGTGGCTGGACTACCTCCGGAGAGGTACTGCCCACCGGACCAAAAGGTTGACCAGGAGCGGGTCGCCTCTCTGGCTGACCTAATTGGTGAACCGACCCGCTACATGCAGCGCGTCGCGGAGCAGTTGTCGTTCATAGAGACCGGCGGGCAGCGCTGGACGCGGACGCTGCAAATACAGCTGCCGGATAGCCCAAACCCAGAGCCAACATGGTGGATTGTGCCGCTTGGCCAGCTCAAACGCCGCAGGCTTGCCGATTTCGTGGTCAGCGACGCCACCAAAACGCGGTTGAATCTACTGACCCGAGAGCAACATGGCAACGCGCTAACTGATGTAGTGACGACGAACTACAGTTCGACGCTATTCGACGAACCGGAAGAGGCACTTGCTACCCCGGAGCTTCAAAAGCTAGCAGAGGTCTTACGCTCCCGCATGTACAGGTACTTCTCTGCCCTCGGCGCGTTCCCCGACAAGCTGTCATCCAAACACATTAAGCCGGTTACGCGCATCGAAGAAGCCTATGAACACCTATTGACTGCGCTAGGCATATCGGGGCTAGAGCACGAACGCCTTAGCAGATTCTTTTCCAACGAATTCTCGGATGCCTCTCGTACCACTCAATACCTTTGCTGGGTTACAGGCGCGCCCAAAGAGGTCATCAATCTGCAGGTCATCTACAGCGTTAGCGACCCCAAGCATCAAAAGCGGACTAGTTGGTATCGCCAATACGGTCTTGCCCCTATCGACTATGCCTTCAAAATTCCTACGGAACATCGTGGCCCGACTAGCTACTACTTCACGCTAGAGCCCCCAGAACGCACGATCTGCACCTACCTGGATTGGGAAATTGACAACAGCTTCAATGAGGGACGCGAGGTTGACGCCGGATTCCATGCGGCGTACATTCACAATGAGTACGAGCCAGAAGTCTCGACAGAGTTGGAGCCTTCCGAAACGACGCCGAGCGGCAGAATTCGCGCCTATCTACGCTGCCGGCCTCAGTATCACAAGCAAATTCTTGGTGCAACCCTCTTGAATATCGCCATAGTGTGGCTGCTGGCAAGGGGACGCCTGTCGTTTGAGGGTTCACTCCAAGGATTGATCGTTGCGGCTCCGTCAGTGCTGCTTGCTTTTTTGGTTCAGCAGCAGCGCCACTACTACGCGCATGTACTGCGTCGCCAGCGAGCCATTCTGTGGGCATACCTCGCAGTCAGCGTAGCGTTTGTAGTCCTAGTGCCAGTTGGTGAACTTGACGAGCATACGGGTCGCGGCCTGCTGCATTCGCTGGCAGTTATATCCGCCTGGACGCTCGGCATCGTTAGCGCTGGAGTCTTTGTGTGGCATGCGCCGCTTGGCGGCAGCTATGAGGGGATAGTCAAGCGCTTGACCAAACGTAAGCTGAAGAGGAAGCCAGACAAGGAGAAATGGGAATGTTTCGCAGCCGCCGTCAGGCTCTACTGCCATTTTTGCTTCGGCTTGGCAGTAGTCGCAATGATGGCTTCCTTCGTCCTTCTGGATCGGTACGCCGACTTCTCATCCCCTTCACGCGAGAAGGATGCGAAGGCTCAGGTAACCATCTCCGTTAGTCAGAACCGTGTCGTAGAAACTTCGAAGCGCTGAGCCCTCATCCCTGGTGCCAGCCTGTTTCAAGATGCCTCACGAAACTGACGATCAGACTGCTACCGGGGCAGAAGGGCTTCCCCAAACCCCTCCCGATCCCACTCCCCAACCTGCGCCAAAGTAAAGCGCAGGTCACGAACCTGTTCTTTGCTTAGCTCTCCCGTCCAGCCTGCCAGGCGGATCAAGGAATCAGCGTTGTACTCGGGGGTGCCGTGCAGTATCGCTTTGCCATGTAGCTCCATGTAGCGGCTGAGCTTGGTCAGCAGCCGCGCCAGATACCAAAGTGCGCCGATGGAAGCGTCTGCATGCTCGGCCACCTTCTCCGGATCATCACGACTGGCTCCCCGAGCAATCACTTCCGCCCGCAGGCCATACACATCACTCCAGATGCGCGAAAGTAGAATCTCATGCTCGGCCGTATCCGGCTGGGCAATCTGCTCCTCAGTAATAACCGGCGTGTGGCCTGACGCCTCGAACGGCTCCCCATCTTTGGTCCGTCTCACATATTGCAAGCTGTCCCGATGAAGCTGCCAGGCAAGTTCTTCGAGTATCTGCGGCTCAATGCGCTTGCGAAAGTGGTGTAACTCATAGTCAAGGAGACCAGCCGCAAACGTTCGCCGCTCGGTCAAAGTCTTACCGCCACGCGCGACTAGAAATAGTCCCTGGACCGCTTCCCGTTGCTGCTTCGGAACGACTGTTTTGAAGGTCGCCTTGAGCAACCGTTCCAGCGCATCAACGCGTGCCAGCCGATCGTCGGCCTGGACGCTGCGAGCCACAACGCCCGCCAAGTCGAGCAGTTCATCCGGTACTCGATCAGGACGCAGCGGAACTCCTTTCCGAACCACCACCTTCAGCGCCTCAACCGTATCCGTCAGCTCACCGCCCGTCTGAACCGTAGGGGCTTTCTTTTGGGTCTCCACGGCTTTCCGTGGTTCGTTTCTCTGATTCATGAGAAGGGGAGATCGATCTCTATCCCCCCGCAGCAGAGATAGATCAGGGCGATCAGTGGGCCGGCGGAGTGAAACCCGAAGGAGCGG
>Ga0209587_1000975_pt1 | contig 13779 bp, 9 predicted proteins | sample NGEPerD_2_FD_184512 | JGI IMG/M metagenome (GOLD analysis project Ga0209587, IMG submission 184512) | Arctic peat soil microbial communities from the Barrow Environmental Observatory site, Barrow, Alaska, USA - NGEE PermafrostL1-D... | ecosystem: Environmental > Terrestrial > Soil > Wetlands >... | reverse complement strand
GCCGGGGGCGGTGCGGTGGGGGGTCGGCAACCTGCGCGAACGGCGCTCAGACGCGACTGAACTGGGTGCGGTAGAGCTCGGCGTAGATGCCCTCGGCATCGACCAGCTGGTCATGGGTGCCGCGTTGGACGATGCGCCCGCCGGCGACGACCAGGATCACATCGGCGCCGACGATGGTGGACAGCCGGTGGGCGATGACCAGGGAGGTGCGGCCCGCCAGGGCCATGCCGAGGGCTTGCTGCACCAGCACCTCGTTCTCGGAGTCCAGGTGCGCCGTGGCCTCGTCCAGGATGATCACCGCCGGGTTCTTCAGCAGCACCCGTGCAATGGACAGCCGCTGCTTCTCCCCCCCGGACATGCGGTAGCCGCGTTCCCCGACGATCGTGTCGTAGCCATCCGGCAGCTCCGCGATGACGGAGTGGATCTGCGCCGCACGGCATGCGGCGGTGATCTCGGCGTCCGTGGCCGACGGCTTGGCGTAGCGCAGGTTCTCCAGCACCGTGTCGTGGAAGAGGTGGGGATCCTGGCTGACCACCCCGATCGCCGACGACAGCGACGCCAGGGTCAGGTCGCGCACATCGTGGCCGTCGAGGCGGATGGCGCCGGCGGAGACGTCGTAGAGCCGAGGGACCAACGCGGTGATGGTCGTCTTGCCGGCGCCCGAGGGCCCCACCAGCGCGACGGTCTGCCCCGGCGCCGCCACGAAGCTGACGCCGCGCAGCACCGGCGGGCCGGGGGTGTCGTCGAGCAGCTCAGCCCAGCCCTTCTCAAGCGAGGCCAGCGAGGACTCCGCGGCCGTCGGGTAGGCGAAGCTGACGTCGTCGAAGACCAGCTCGCCGCGCGGCTCGACCAGCGCCACGGCGCCGGGGCGGTCCTCGATGGGGTGTCGCAGGTCGAGGATCTCGAACACCCGGTCGAAGCTGACGAAGGCTGTCAGCACCTCCACGGGCGCGTTCGCCAGCGCCGCCAGGGGCTGGTAGGCGCTGCCCAGCAACGCGGCGAAGGCGACCACGGACCCCGTTGACAGATCGCCGGCCAGCGCCAGCCGTCCGCCCACCAGGTAGACCGTGGCCATCCCGACCGCGCCGACCAGCGACAGGGTCACGAAGAACATGCGGCCCACGACGGCGGAGCGAACGCCGACATCGGCGACCCGCTTGGCCGACGTGGCGAAGGCGTCGCGCTCCTCGTCGGGGCGGCCGAACAGCTTGACCAGCTGCGCCCCGGCGACGTTGAAGCGCTCGGTCATCACCGTGTTCATGTCGGCGTTCAGCTGCATCGCCTGCCGCGTGAGGACCTGCAGCTTCTTGCCCACCTGCTTGGCCAGCACGACGAACAGCGGCAGGACCGACAGCGACAGCAACGTCAGGCGCCAGTCGAGCGCGAACATGAAGGCGAGCGCCGTGCCCGCCTGCACCACGTTGGCGGTGAGCGTCCCGAAGGTCCCCGTGAGCGCTCGCTGCGCCCCGATGACGTCGTTGTTCAGCCGGCTGATCAGCGCACCCGTCTGCGTGCGGGTGAAGAAGGCCATCGGCATGCGCTGCACGTGGTCGTACAGGCGCGAGCGCAGGTCGTAGATCAGCTCCTCGCCGATCCACGACGACAGCCACCGCTGCCACAGCGACGACGCCGCGGCCGCCGCGGCCACGCCGAACAGCAGCAGCCCGTAGCGCGTCACGATGGCACCCGAGTCGGGCCCGACGTCGGAGAGCGCGTCGACGATCGGCTTGATCAGCCGTGCCGGCAGCACGACGAACACCGACGCGATCGTGATCGCGAGCAGGAGCTGCAGCAGCTTGCGGCGGTAGGGACGTCCGACGTCACGCCAGACCCGCTTGACCAGCCCCTTGGGCAGGCGCTTGCCGCTCAGGTTGAGTCCGCGCCGCGCCTCGCGGGTGCCGGGCCGCAGGCCGCCGCCGCCACCGAGGCGACCGCCCCCGCCCATGCCGCCCATGCCGCCCATCCCCGTGCTCATGGAGCCCAGCATGGCAGCGCCGAGCCGCCATGGCTCCCCGGAGCGCGCCCGCTCAGGCCGACGACTCGACCCGCTCGACGGCCTCGAACAGGTGCTCCCACTCCGCCATCAGCACCGCGGCACGGTCCTTGGCGGTGCCGTGCTGCTCGACCACGACCTTGACCTTGTCGGCATCGTCGTAGACCCCGGGGTCGGCGAGGGTGCGGGTGAGCTCGGCGACCTCGGCCTCCGCCTCGGCCAGGTCCTTCTCGACTCGGGCCAGACGCGTGCGCAGCTCCTTGGTCTGGCGGTACCTGCGGTTGCGCCGCTCCGCCTCCAGGCGCTTGTCCTTCGATCCGGCGTCGACCGGCGGCACCGGGGAGAGGACGGCACGCGCGGGTGCGGATGCGGCCTCCGCAGCACCGCGGCGGTCGACGTCGATGCCCGCCTTGTCTGCGTAGTACTCGAAATCGCCGAGGTAGGTCGTGGCCGTGCCCCCGGAGACCTCGATGATGGTGTCGGCAACGGAACGGATGAGATGGCGGTCGTGGGTGATCAGCACGATCGTGCCCGGATACTCCACCATGGCGTCCTCCAGGACGTCACGGCTGGCGATGTCCAGGTGGTTGGTCGGCTCGTCGATGCACAGCAGGTTGGCCGGGTTGGCGAGCATCTTGGCCAGCGCGAGCCGGCTCTTCTCCCCTCCCGAGAGGACGGCGATGCGCTTCTCCGCCGCCTCACCGGAGAACAGGAACGACCCCAGCATGGTGCGGGGATTGACCTTGGAGGTGTCCACCGCGGCGGCGAGCTCCTGCAGCACCGTGTTGTCGGGGTCGAGCGCGTCGAGGGCGTGCTGGGCGTAGTAGGACACGGTCACGTTGTGACCGAGCTCGCGCCGGCCGGCGTCGAAGGGCAGCACGCCGGCGAGGATCTTCAGCAGCGTCGACTTGCCGGCGCCGTTGGGTCCCACGAGGGCGATCTTCTGGCCCCGCTCCAGGACCAGGTCCAAGCCGTCGTAGACGGTCTTCTCCCCGTAGCGCTTGGTGATGCTTTCCAGCCGGACCACCTCACGACCGGATCTGGGGGGTTCGGGGAAGCGGAACTTGATCGACTTGGTCCGCTCCCCGGGCACCTCGATGCGCTCCAGCCTGTCCAGCGCCTTGATGCGGCTCTGCACCTGTCGGGCCTTGGAGGCCTTGTAGCGGAAGCGCTCGATGAACTTCTCGGTCTGGGCGACCTTGCGGGCCTGGTTGGCGGCGGAGGCCTCCAGCTGCTCCTGGCGCAGAGCGCGCTGCTCGACGAAGGCGGCGTAGTCGCCCACGTACTCGGTGGCGCTGCCGAAGGCCAGCTCCAGCACGTGGTTGGCGATGGCGTTGATGAAGTCGCGATCGTGGCTGACCAGCACGATGGCGCCCGGGTAGGCCGCCAGGAACTCCTCCAGCCAGGTGACGCTGTCGAGGTCGAGGTGGTTGGTGGGCTCGTCCAGGAGCAGCACATCAGGTGCCGACAGCAGCAGGCGGGCCAGGGCGACTCGCATCATCCACCCACCCGACAGCAGCCCCACGTCGCGCTCCACCTCGGCGTCGGAGAAGCCCAGGCCGCCCAGGATGCGCCGGGCGCGGGACTCCAGCTCGTAGCCGCCCTCCAACTGGAAGCGCTCCTGGGCGTGGCCGTACTCCTCGAGGTGCGCCTGCTGGGCGTCGCCCGAGCCCGCGGCGATCAGCGCCTCGAGCTCGCGCAGCCGTCGCTCCAGGGCGGTGATGTGCCCGGCGGCCGCCATCACCTCCGCCAGGACGCTGCGCCCCTTGGTCTCCGCGACGTCCTGGCGCAGGTAGCCGATGCGCAGGTCTCTGGGGCGGGTGATCTGCCCACTGTCGGGTTGCTGGTCGCCCACCAGCATCTCCAGCAGCGTGGTCTTGCCCGCGCCGTTGGGGCCCACCAGCGCCAGGCGCCGGCCCGGTGACACCTGAAAGGAGACGTCGGCGAAGAGCACGCGGGCGCCATGGGACTTCGAGATGCAGGAGACGGTCAGCACGGCCAGGCCAGGTTCGGGGCGCGGCAACAGCGCCGGATGGAGGGGATGGCCCCAGCGTAGCCGTCGGTCGGGAACCGGCGGGTAGTCTCCGCCACCTATGAATGTCACCGCAATCCACGGCTACCTCCTGGGCTTCCTCGTCATTGGCAGCTGGGCGATCATCATGTTCTGGGCGTTCGCCCTGTCGTTCAGCCGCTCTGAGGACACCCCCACGTTCTGGCGCGCCGTCTCCTTCGCCCAGATCCTGCTGGTCCTGCAGCTGCTGCTGGGCCTCGGTTTGCTGGCCGTCGGCCGCCTGCCGGGACCGCCGGAGGACCCCAGCACGGCGATGTCGGTGCTGTTCCATCTGGGCTACGGCGTGGTCTTCCCCCTGATCGTGCTGTTCGTGGGCCACAAGATGGCCCGCGAGGGCCGGTTGGGCGGCCCCCATCGCGTGTTCGCCGTGGTGGGGCTGGTCGTCTTCGGGCTCACCGCCCGCGCCTGGATGGTCGGCATCTCGGGCTTCTGAGCGCGTGAGCCGGCCGGGCGGCCTGGCCCTCGGTGCACCGGCGGAGGTGGCACATCGGGTGTAGCGTCCTTGGTTGGCTCCACCGCAATCCCAGCCCCCGCATCAAGGACCCGCCCGTCGCGGCCGATCACCACCACGGCGATCACCGCGCCCAGCGACCAGAACCTGGAGGCCTCAGCTGGCGACTTGGAGCGGCCCAACCTGGCTCTACCGCACACTCGCGGTGGTGCTGGTGGTCGTGGCGATCCCCGCCGTCATGAGCGTGACGGCGCTGCTGCAGGAAGCGCCCCTCAGAGAGGGCGAGCCGGCGCCCCGCACGGTCATCGCCCCGGACCTGATCCGCGTGGACGACCCGGCCGCGACCGAGCTGGCCCGACGCCTGGCCGCCGACGCCGTCGAGCCTGTGCTGGTGTCCGACGACGAGGCCAAGGCGGCTGTGGTGCAGGCCGTGTCGGACCGCTTCGCCGCCGCCGAGGCGGCGCGCCAACCGGCCACCGACGGCGTCGCCGTGCCCAGCATGCAGGAGCAGGTCCAGGCCATCCTGTCGCGCATCCCGGTGCTGGAGGAGAACGGCGCCCGGCGCCTCGCCTCGCTGCCCGACAACCAGCTGTCCGAAGTCGCCGCCCAGGCCATCGACATCGCGCAGCTGTACGCCCGCGACGAGGTCCCGGAGGGCCAGGTCGAGGCCGACGTGAACCGGCTGCTGCGCAACGAGTTCGCCGTCCGCACCTTCCCGCCGGGGGTCGCCGACGAGGTCATCGCGCCCATCATCCGCGACGCCGCGCGGCCCACCGTGCGGCTGGACGACGCCAAGACCGAGGCCTTGCGCAGCCAGGCGGCGGACGACGTGGCGCCCGTCCAGCGCACCTTCGCGCGCGGCAGTGTGATCGTCTCCGCCGGCGAGGTGGTGGATCCGCAGCAGTACGCCGCGCTGCAGCTGCGGGGCTTGGAGGGCCGCGAACCCTGGCTGGAGGCGCTGCGTGCGCTGGCGCTGGTGCTTGCGCTGACCGCCGTCGTCGCGCTGTACCTGCAGGCGTACCGACGCTCGGTGTGGCAGGCGGCCCGCAAGCTGCTGCTGCTGGCGGTCATCGCCCTGATGTACGTGGCCGCGCTGGAAACGGCGTCGCTGTTGGTGCCGGCCGGTCGCACCGCGATGTACTACGCCGTGCCGGTGGGCGCGGTGGCGATGCTCGCCACCATCCTGTTCGACCCGCCGGTCGGCGTGCTGCTGGCGCTGCCGGCGACGGTGCTGGTGGCCTTCACGGTGCCGGGGGAGGCGGGTGTGGTGGCCTTCGCCGCGGTCGCGTCGCTGCTGAGCGTGCCGCTGGTGTCGCGGCTGTCCGCCCGCGGTGACCTTCGCCGGGCGGCGTGGCAGTCCACCCTGGGCTACGCCGGGATCGCCGCCGTGATGGCCGCCGTCTTCAGCGGCACCGACAGCGTGCTGCCCGCGGCCGCAGCGGGGCTGGCCAACGGGGTGATCTCCGCGGTCGTGCTCAACGGCAGCCTGCCGTTCCTCGAATCCGTCTTCGGCATCCTCACGGCGACGAGCCTGCTGGACCTCGCCGACCGCAACCACCCCCTGCTGCGCGAGCTCGAGCGCAAGGCGCTGGGCTCCTACAACCACTCGATCATGGTCTCGACCATGTGCGAGCGAGCGGCGCGCAGCATCCACGCCGACAGCTTGCTGGCCTCGACGGCCGCGCTGTACCACGACATCGGCAAGGTGCGCCGGCCCTACTTCTTCGTGGAGAACCAGTTCGGCATCGAGAACCCCCACGACGAGCTGCCCCCGGAGCAGTCGGCGCTCATCATCCAGGACCACGTCAGCGACGGCGTGGAGATGGCCCGCCAGGTGCGCCTGCCCCCGGAGATCGTGGGCGGCATCGCCAGCCACCACGGGACCACCCTGGTGAGCTTCTTCTACAGCCGCGCCGTCGCGGAAGCCGACGCCGACCCCGCCCACCCGCAGGTGGACGAGGCGCACTTCCGCTACAAGGGCCGCAAGCCGTCGTCGAAGGAGATGGGCATCCTCATGCTCGCCGACTGCTGCGAGGGTGCCAGCCGGGCCGCGGCGCAGCACAACCGCAACCTGTCGCGCGACGACCTGGACGGCATCGTGCGGGGGCTGGTGGCGGACCGCGTCGAGGACGGTCAGTTGGATGAATGCGCCCTGACCTTCCGTGAGCTCGCCGATGTCCAGGAGTCCTTCATCGAGACCCTCGTGGGCGTGTACCACCCCCGCATCGCCTATCCCGGCAAGCCGCGGAAGAACGTTCCGGCCAACTCCGACGTGGTCGCCGCCGGCGCCCGGCGCCAGCCGGGCAAACCCGCCGAGGCGCAGTACTGAGCCGCGGCCGCGCCACGCGCGCGCGCGGCTCGGGTGTTCGGTTCGGGTGTTCGGCTCGGGTGTTCGGTTGGCCGACCATCGGGAACGGTGGCCGTGTCAGCCATCGCGCACGGTCGCAGGAGAGAGCACCGATGCCCACCGACGAGGAAGACCTGCCCGGCACCATCGAGCGCTCACCCAAGAAGGCGCAGCGCACCTACGCCAAGGCGCTGGACTCCGCCCATGAGCAGTACGGCTCCGAGGAACGCGCCCACCGCGTCGCCTATTCGGCCCTGAAGCACTCCTTCGAGAAGGTGAGCGACCGCTGGGAGCCCAAGGACGAGAAGGATCCGTCGGACGAGCGTGCCGACAACCCCCGCGCCCGCGAGGGCGAAGGCGAGACGGCCGGCGGTGTGGACGTGAAGGGCCACACCAAGGAGGAGCTCTACGAGCGCGCCAAGGACCTCGGCGTCTCCGGCCGCTCCAAGATGTCCAAGCGGGAGCTCGGCCAGGCGATCGCCCGCAAGCAGGACTGAGGCGGCCACCGTGCCCACCGGCGGTGACCTGCTGGTGCGCGCGCTGGTGGATGCCGGCGTGGAGGTGGCGTTCGGCCTCCCCGGTGTGCACAACCTGCCGCTGTGGAAGGCGCTGTCGACGGCGCCCATCAGGGTGGTCGGGACCCGCCATGAGCAGGCCGCGGCGCACGCCGCCGACGGCTACGCGCGCGCGACGGGCAGGCTCGGGGTGACGCTGGTGACGACCGGCCCGGGTGCGGCCAACACCCTGGGCGCGGTCGGGGAGGCCTGGGCATCCGGCACGCCGCTGCTGATCATCGCCACGGACATCGCCACCGCGCTGCGCCGGCCCGGCACCTACCGGGGCGTCCTGCACGAGACCACCGACCAGGCCGGCATGTTCGCCCCGGTCACCAAGGCCACCGTCCGTGTGGCCAAGGCCGAGGAGCTCTACGCCGCGGTGCAGATGTCGGTCTTCACGGCCATGGACGCGCCCACCCGCCCGGTCTACCTCGAGGTGCCGACCGACCTGCTGGCCGGTGACGTCGGCGGCGGCTACCTCCGCGCCGACATCGACGACGACCGCCTGCGCCTGCCCGAGCCGGAGGCGACCGGCGCGGCCATCGCGCTGCTGCGCCGCGCACGCCGGCCGCTGATCTGGGCGGGCGGCGGGGCGCTGCGGGCGGGCGCCGGCCCGGCCGTCGCCGAGCTGGCGGCCCGCCTCGCCGCGCCCGTGCTCACGACCTTCGGCGCGCGCGGTCTGCTGGGCGCGTCGCATCCCTGCGCCGTGGGGCTGCCGCCACACGTCCCGCAGGTCGGCGCGCTCTGGGACGACGCCGACGTGGTCGTCGCCATCGGCACCGACTTCGACGGCACGATGACCCAGAACTGGTTGCAGCCCGCCCCGCCCGACCTCGTCACTGTGAACCTCGACGCCGCCGACGCCGCCAAGGCCTACTCCCCCACCGTCTCCCTGGTCGCCGACGCGCGGCTGGGCACCGAGACCCTCGTCGATCTGCTCGATCCCGCTGGTGACCGCCTGGACGACGTCCGCCGGCGCCTCGAGGGCCTTCGCCAGGAGGTGCGCGGCGACATCGCGGCGCGAGAGCCGGCGGCGCTGGACTTCCTGGACGCCATGGACGAGGTCCTACCGGACGGCGCGACCGTCGTGGCCGACATGTGCATCCCGGGCTACTGGTACGCGGGCTTCGGCGCGGTGGCCGGCCCTCGCCGCCTCGCGCACCCGATGGGCTGGGGGACGCTGGGCTTCGCGTTCCCCGCCGCGTTGGGAGCGAGCCTTGGCAGCCCGGGCCCCGTGGTCAGCATCTCCGGTGACGGCGGGTTCCTGTTCGCCACTGGCGAGCTGGCCACCGCGGCTCAGGAATCCCTGCCCCTGACCGCGGTGGTGGTCGACGACGGCGGCTACGGGATGCTGCGCTTCGACCAGGTCTCCGTCGGCGACACCCCGTTCGGCGTGGATCTGCGGTCCCCGGACTTCGTGGCGCTGGCCGCGGCCTTCGGTGTGCCGGGCGAGTCCGTCGAGGGCTTCGGCAAGGCGTTCCGGACCGCGCTCGGCGCGCACGTCGCCCGGCCGGAGCCCTCCGTGCTGGTGGTGCACGGGCGCCTGGAGCCGCCACTCACGACCTCGCCCCGGTGGTACCGGAGCACGGGCACGTGACCGCCGGCGCGGGCGCTCCGTGAGCGTGCGGGCGGTCGTCTTCGACTGGGGTGGGACGCTGTCGCTGCCCCTGCCCGACGAGCTGTTCGACCTGTGGCGGGTCGCCGCGGCGCACCTCGATCCCGCGCACGTCGACGCCCTGACCGAGCGGCTGGTGGCGGTGGAGGCGGAGGTCTGGGCGCTCACCACCACGACCCAGCGCAGCGCCAGGTTGGAGGACATCCTGGTTCGCGCCGGCCGGGACCTGGGTCTTGGGGTGCGTCGGGCGGTCATCGATGAGGCGGCGCTGCAGCACCTGGACGCGTGGACGCCGCACATCGGCCACGATCCGGACGCTGTGGGCGTCCTTGAGGCGTTGCGGAACCTCGGCATCGCGCGTGGGCTCTTGTCCAACACGCACTGGCCGCCGGCCTTCCACGAGCGCTTCCTCGCCCGGGACGGGCTCACGGAGCTGCTGGACGTGCGTTGCTACACCAGCGGCATGGCGCGGGTGAAGCCGCATCCCTCGGTGTTCCACGAGGTGCTGGACCAACTCGGCGCAGACCCCGCCGAGGCGGTCTTCGTCGGGGACAATCCGCACGACGACATCCGCGGCGCCAGCGGGGTCGGGATGCGCACGGTTCTGCGGCGCCACCCGGGCCGGAAGCAGGTCGGGCCCGCCGCGGACGCGGAGATCGACGGCCTTCCGGAGTTGCTGGATCTGCTGCGGGCCTGGGCCTGAGGCATCTGCCTCAAGCCCCACGCCCACTGGACGGTCAGCGGCGGGAACGCCCCCCACTCTTGCCCGCGGAGGTTGACGTTCCGGCTGATGGGGAGGCCTCGGCGGTCTGCTCGACCCCGCCGGTCTTGCTGCTGAGGTCGCGGACCGGCTCGGAGTGATCGTGGTCGTGGGCCTCGCCCTGGTGCTCGGCGTCGAAGTCCTCGTGCGGGAAGTGCGAGTGGTTGAGGTTCGCGTGGTCGTGGCTGTGGCCGTGCTGGGAGGTCAGGTGCTGGAAGGTCTGCGCCTGCTCGCTCCAGTTGTGGGTGACGTGGTAGTGCGGATGCTCGTGCGCGAGCGCCTGGTGCTCGTGCGGCTGGAACTCGTGACCGTCCATGCGGTCCTCCTCGTCGCCGGATGGATGCAGAAGTCCCCGACGCGAACCCCCGCTAACCGCGGAGCGCGTCGTCGGCGTTGCTCAGGCTTCGGCATAGCTCCAGTCCGAGCGCTTGCGGTGGTAGTCGGGGTCGAGCGTGACCGCGCCGGTGGCGTGGTCGATGGAGGCGATCTTCGGCACGTCGACCGCGACCGCAGGATCGCTCGCAACGCCGAGGTGGGCCACGAAGGCCTCGGCGAAGGTGTCCAGCGTCGAGCGGATCAGCAGTGCCGCACCCACCGGCAGGTAGCAGCGGTTCAGGTCCGTGACGGTGAGGGTGCGCTTGCGGATCTCGTCGAGGTCGGCGGAGGTGCCGTGCCCGGCGACGATGCGGTCCAGCCGCTCCCACATGTCGGCGGTGCCGAGCTTGCATGCCAGGCACTGGCCGCAGGACTCGATGGCGAGGAAGCGCGCCAGGGTGGCACACACCTGGACGATGTCGCGGGAGGTGTCGTAGACGATGAAGCCGCCCGAGCCCAGCCCCGTGCCGGCCTCGCCCAAGGAGTCGAAGTCCATGGGCAGGTCCAGCACGTCGGGGGTGATGACGCTGTTGGAGGTGCCGCCGTAGATGGCGAGGATGTCGGTCGCGCCGCCGATGTCGGTCACCAGGGTCCGCAGCGGCGTGCCCAGGGGCAGCTCGTAGACGCCCGGGTTGGGCACATCCCCCAGCACGGTGAACACCATCGTCCCCGGTGCCTCCTGCGTGCCCCGCGAACGGAACTGCTCGACGCCGTCGGCCAGGATCCAGGTGACGTGCGACAGCGTCTCGACGTTGTTGACCACGGTGGGGTTGGGCGAGGCCATGGTGGCGAACAACCCGGTCATGTACGGCGGCATGATCCTCGGCAGCGGCAGCTTGCCCTCGACGACCTCGAGCATGGCGCTCTCCTCGCCGAACAGGTACTCGTCGGGACCGGGCGCGATGCGGATGCGGTCCGCGCCGGTGTAGCCGGCGGCGGCCATGGCGTCGCGGGCCTCTATCAGCCGCGACAGCTCGTGCTCGAAGCGCCGCTTGATGCCCACATAGCCGGAGGCGGCGGCCGTGGCGTGCAGGGCGATGCAGATGCCCTCGATCAGCTGGAAGGGGTTGCGCGCCATCAGGGTGCGGTCCTTGTAGGTGCCGGGCTCACCCTCGGCGGCGTTGCAGACCAGGTAGCACGGCGACTGGGTGTCGGCCGCGGCGGTGATCACCGACGTCCATTTGGTGCCCGTCGGGAAGCCCGCGCCGCCGCGGCCGCGCAGGCCCGACGCGCGCACCTCTTCGATGACCTCGCCGGGCTGCATGGCGAGAGCCCGCTCCAGCCCACGGCCGCCACCGGCCGCTTCATATGCCGCAAGGTCCGGGAGGGGCAGATCGGGCAGCAGCAGGTCGGCACTCATGGACGCAGTCCTCCCAAGGATCGGCGCGCGGGAAACCCCATCGCCCGCGCCGTCCGCCCATCATCGCCCCCATCTGGATGCGTGCGTGGCAACTGCCCTGGGACGTCACGGAACCAGCACACCTGCCCGGCGACACGGATGCGTGCGTGGCAACTGCCCTGGGACGTCACGGAACCAGCACACCTGCCCGGCGCCGCGGATGCGTGCGTGGCAACTGCCCTGGGACGTCACGGAACCAGCACGCCTCATGGCTGGGGCCAGGAGCGGTGAGAGGGTCGGGCGCGGCAGGTGACCCCAGGCGCCTCGGTGGCCGTCGGGATGGCGGTCTACAGGCTGTCGACGTCGGAACCGCGCGCCCAGGTGACCAGGCCGGTGTCGGTCCAGTCGAGCAGGTCGGCGTGGTGCGGTACGACCCGCACGGCCAGGCCGTACTCGCCCGAGACCGAGCAGACGAAGCCGCCGCGGTACACCATCTCGCCGTCGCGGCCGGCATCGCCGTCCAGCTGCAGGGACTGCACGACGGGCTCGCCCAGCGATCCGTCCGCCCGCACCGGGCCGTGCAGCAGCTCCACGGAGACGTCGGCGGGTGACAGGGCGCCCAGGTCGACCACCACCCGGACGTCGCGGTGCTCGTCGATCTCGGCGATGCTGTGGTCGCCCTCGACCGCCTTGACCGCGACCCGTCCCCACGACGCCCGCATGTGGGCGCGCCAGCCGGCCAGGGCACGTGCGCCCTTGTGGCCGTCGGCGGTGAGGCGCTCGCCGCGGGCGGCGACGGGCCGGTACAGCGACTCGACGTACTCCACGACCATGCGCGTCGCGAGCACGCGCGGACCCAGGGTGTCCAGTGAGCGCCGCACCGTGCCCAGCCAGCGCCGTGGCAGGCGGCCCTCGGTGCGTTCGTAGAAGGTGGGTACGACCGTGCGCTCCAGCAGCTCGAACAGCGACTGCGCGTCGGCGGCGTCCTGCTGGGCGGTATCGGGGTGGTCCGCGGCGGCGCCGATCGCGAAGCCGTTGGCGCCGTCGTACATCTCGTCCCACCAGCCATCCAACGTCGAACAGTGCAGCGCACCGTTGAGCACGGACTTCTCCCCGGAGGTGCCGCAGGCCTCGTGGGGACGGCGCGGGTTGTTCAGCCACACGTCCACGCCCTGGTACAGCACGCTGGCGAGGTCCATGTCGTAGTCCTCCAGAACCACGAAGCGGCTGCGGATCTCCTCATCGGAGTGGCTGAAGTGGACCAGCTGACGGATGATCGCCTTGCCGATCTCGTCGCGCGGGTGCGCCTTGCCGGCGAACACGAACTGCACCGGGCGGTCGGTGGAGGTCAGCAGCTCGCGCAGGCGGTCGGGCTGGCGCAGCAGCAGGTTGCCGCGCTTGTACTCCGCGAAGCGGCGAGCGAACCCTATGGTCAGGGCCTCAGGGTCGAACACCTCGGCTGCCCAGCCCAGCGACGCCGGCGACTCCCCGCGGCGCTCGCCGGACTCGCGCAGCCACACGCGGATGCGGTTGACCAGCCGCTCCCGAGCCCGCCCCCGGGCGCGCCACAGCACGCCGTCGTCGATCTCGGTGACCCGGCTCCACGCGGCAGGGTTGATCCACCAGTCCGGCGCCAGGTGGCGCTCGTAGAGCGTCGCCATCTCCCCGCCGATCCAGGTCGCGGCGTGCACGCCGTTGGTGACCGAGGTGATCGGCACCTCGCTGACCTCCAGGTCGGGCCACAGCACGGAGAACATGCGGCGCGAGACCTGACCATGCAGCTGCGAGACGCCGTTGGCGGCCGCCGACAGGTGCAGCCCCATGACCGCCATGTTGAACTCGCCTCCGCCGGGGACGGGGTCGGCCTGCCCGACCGCCATCAGCCGGTCGAGGTCGATGCCGAACTCCTGGGCCAGGCCCGAGAAGTAGCGCGCCATGAGCTCGCGGGGGAAGACGTCGATGCCGGCGGGCACCGGGGTGTGGGTCGTGAAGAGCACCGCCGAACGGGCGCTCTCCACGGCCTCGTGGAAGGCCAAGCCGTCGTCGGTGACCAGCCGGCGGATGCGCTCCAGCTGCAGGAACCCGGCGTGGCCCTCATTGGAGTGGAACACCTGCGCGGGGGCCTGCGGGATGGCGCCGAACTCGCGCGCGAGGTCCAGCGCGCGCATGCCGCCGATGCCCAGCACGATCTCCTGGCGCAGGCGGTGCTCGACGTCCCCGCCGTAGAGCTTGTCCGTGACGGTGCGGTCCTCAGGCGCGTTGGCCGGCAGG
>Ga0209587_1000974_pt1 | contig 13787 bp, 12 predicted proteins | sample NGEPerD_2_FD_184512 | JGI IMG/M metagenome (GOLD analysis project Ga0209587, IMG submission 184512) | Arctic peat soil microbial communities from the Barrow Environmental Observatory site, Barrow, Alaska, USA - NGEE PermafrostL1-D... | ecosystem: Environmental > Terrestrial > Soil > Wetlands >... | reverse complement strand
AGGGGGTGATCTGTCTTACCTCTGCTCTCGCCTTCCACAATCTTACTACGCAGCTGCCTTTTGAGATCTGGATCGCGATTGACCCCAAGAATCGACTGCCCAAAGCCGGGGCGATACCGCTGCGCGTGGTTCGTTTCTCAGGACCGGCGCTCACCAGTGGGGTGGAGCAGCACGACGTAGATGGGGTTTCGGTTCCCATCTACGCACCCGCCAAGACGGTGGCTGATTGCTTCAAGTACAGGAACAAGATTGGACTCGATGTAGCCATTGAAGCCCTGCAGGATTGCCGGCGCCAAGGCAGATGCACTATGGATGACCTCATCCGTTACGGTGAGATTTGCAGAGTCGGCCGGGTGATGAGGCCTTACCTGGAGTCTTTGTCGATTGACAGGCAGCGGAGTTCCGCGCATATCCACGCGAAGCGGTAGCGGCCCGCCAAGTGCACTCCGAGACTTTCTCGGTCCTGGGCTCATCTCCTCAGGGCACGAGCAGACACCATCCGGATCCCTACCCCACCTCCGCCGGTATCTCTCGCCGGACGTATTCCTTGAAGGATGGCATGTCCGTGAAATAGCGGAAGCCGGCGTTGTTTGCCGCTCGCGCGACGTCGTCAGGCTCGGCCAGGAGAAGGCAGACGGGGCTTGAGAGACCGGTTTGCAGACCTTTCGGCCACGCTACATCCAGTACGGCCACGGTTTCATTGGTGTTGCGGTCGGCCAACTCGTACATGAGCTCGGGTTCGGGAAGATCCTGCTCCTCAATCCATGACACTAGGCGAAGAATCTCTTCTTCTTCCTGATCATCCACTATGCCACCCGGTATGTGTTCCACAGAGGGTCGTTCCGTCTCTACCTTAGGCAGGTCCTCCATCACGCCCCCTTCAACCTCGCTTCCGTTCAATCGGGTCAGGAGATCGTTCGCAGCCTTGGCCAGGAGTTCTCTGCGGGCCTCAAGGAAGTCTCGGTACCTGTCTACTCGCCACAGCTCGGGCTCCAGTGGTATCCATTGGGATTCAAGCAGATTGAGATCTCGCTCAGCAATTTCCGCCAGATACTCATGGGGGGGCTTGTCGGAAATGGCCAGGTTCGATTCTTGGGTGAGGAAGGCGAAGTTGGCAATGGCATTCACCTCAGATCTCTCGTATCCGTGCTCGTACAGTAGAGCCTTCGGGAACACGTGGTGGATCTGCAGGGAATTGAGCCGGCCGAGGAGATGTTGGGACAGCTCTATACCGGTGATCCAGTCGCGTGCGCCGCAGGTGCGTGCAAGCAAGTACATCAGCGGATAGAAGCGGGCACCCAGGCTCCAGCCAGACAAGTCGGTGGCGTGGATAGTGAGGTCTCCCCGGTTCTGGCGAAGCCGATCTATTAGACGATCGATCGTCTCTTCGATGGGCTCGATGGTAGCCAGGTCCTGGTTCATCTGGCTCTCCGTAGATCCCGTGTATCGACCCCAGAGGAAAGAGTGCACATACCAGAAAAGGAGTCTGTTCTGTTCGGTCGGGTCGCTTATCCGGCCGCTCTTCCACCATCAGACCGGCGAAGGCTTTGGTCATCGCTAGTAGATACACGCGTCTAGAAGCGACAGTACCTCGCGCATGATCTCCTCCGGTGCCCTTCCGATGCGCTTTGCCTCCCGCGCATGGAAGTCAACGGATTTCACCTGCTCCACCATCACGTAGCCGGTCACTCCCTGCTCCTCCGGGATCGGCACATGAAAGGGGAAGTCGCGCTTGGTATTTGTGATGGGACAGGCGATGCACATGCCCACGTGCTTGTTGAAGAGATCGTTGCTGACCACCAGCGCAGGGCGGCGACCTCTTTGCTCGTGACCGGACTGAGGATCGAAGGTGAGAACGATGAAATCCCCCTTGCGGGGGATGTACCCCGCCACCTACCAGACCTCGCGGCCCACGGGATCTCCCCACTCTAGCTCCTGCGGTTCATAGTCTTCAGGGATATCCTGGACGAGCTCAATCAGGTTGTGTCGACCCCGCACCCGTTGCACAGGGGAGATGACAATGCTGTCTTCGTGCACCATCACCTCTACGGCATCCCCAACTTGTATGTCAACACCTGAAAGCAATTCCTTGCTCAAGCGAAGTCCTTGGCTGTTGCCCCACTTCTGGACTTTAGTGATCATTGTCTCCCCTCCTCCGGATAGCCGAAGTATAGCCGCGTGCAGGCTCCCGGTCAAGAATGAGTGGTATCATTCTTGCTGAGGCGGATCCGTCTTTCACGATCATGAGGCTCACGAGGCTCACGAGGCTCACGAAGCTCACGAAGCGATCCGCTCTGAGGTCCCCACATCCGGCAAAGGAGAACGATGGCAGGCACAGGCGGCGAGACATCCGCGCAGACTCTCGCGGATAGCACTTCGGTCTTGTCCACGCATGGCCTGACCAAGGATTTCAACCACCTTCGGGCGGTGGACAACTTGGATCTCACGGTCTATGCGGGCGATGTCTTTGGCTTTCTCGGCCCGAATGGGGCGGGGAAGACCACAACCATTCGTCTCATGTTCGGACTGATATACCCGACCAGCGGTTATGTACAGGTCCTCGGCCACAGGATCCCTGGAGCGCGGCAGGAAGCCCTCCGGCACATGACGGGCTTTGTGGATGACCCCGTCTTCTACAAGAACCTGAGTGCGCGCCGAAATCTTCGCCTCTTGTCGGGCATGCAGGGCCCGGTGAGTGAAGAGAGGATCTCTGAAGTACTTGAGATGGTCGGGCTGGAAAATCGGGGTGACTCCAAGGCGGGCAGCTACTCGCACGGCATGATTCAACGCCTGGGGATCGCTCTGGCGCTTGTCCATTGTCCCGATCTCATTGTGCTTGACGAGCCCACCAGCGGCCTTGATCCTCAAGGGACCAAGGACGTGCGCAGGTTGATTGCTGAACTGGGTGAGCAGGGGACCACCGTCTTCCTCTCCTCTCATCTCCTGCATGAGGTGGAGCTGGTATGCAATCGGGCCGCTATCATGACGAAGGGGCGGATGATCGTGGAGGGTCCGGTGTCTGACCTCCATCCCAGCACCAGCAGTGTGAAGGTGCTGACCGATAACCAAGCCAAGGCGCGGGAAGTGTTGGCGCGCTTGGTGGCCCCCAACACCGTCGTGCTGGACGAAGGCTACCTGGTCTTCACCTCCACAGAGGAACTCGTCCCTCAGGCGGTACGACGTCTGGTAGAGGACGGGCTTGATGTGCTGGCGGTAGTTCCCTCCGTCGCGCAGGGGCTGGAGGACATGTTCCTCAACCTCACGGCCGACGCCGGCGAGGGAGGCCTCGGTGCGACGGTTTCTGCCGACGCGAAGGGGCGCAGATGAGTAACATTCGGCGTGAGTTCTATAAGATGCTCTTTCAGAAGCGGACCTACATCGGCTGGGCCGGGCTGTTCATTGTGCCCTTCCTGGTCACGGTGGCCGTGCGATTCTCGGATGCCGGGCAGCAGCACGGACCTGACGGCCCCGAAGCCGTGCTGATCCAACTGATGAGAGGCAACGGCCTCTTCTCTGCGGTCGCCACGCTTGGGGTCCTCACGGGCTTCTTTCTTCCTCTGCTGGCTTCCATGTCCGGAAGCTACACCATCGCCGGCGAGGCCGAGTCCGGCACCCTGCGAACGGTTCTCATTGAACCTGTGTCCCGTGGACCTCTGCTGCTTGCCAAGTGGCTGGTGGCCAACATCTACATGGCCATCGGCATGGCGCTCCTGAGTGTCGCGTCTCTTATTATTGGGAGCGCCATATTTGGCGCCGAGCCCATGCAGCTTCTGTCAGGCGGCACCACCATAAGCGTGGGCCAGGGCCTCCTGCGCATTGCGGCTTCCTACGCGTTCGTTCTCGTGGGCATGGCGGCCGTGGTGTCACTGGCCACCTTGTTCTCCACCCTGGCCAACTCAAGCCTGACGGCGGTATTCGGCGCCTTGGTACTGGTCATAGTCATGCAGGTTTTGGGCTCATTCAGCGTGTTTGACTTTCTGGAGCCGTACCTCATCACCAGTCATTTTGACGCCTGGCAGAATTTGCTCCGGCATCCAATCGTCTGGGAGCCCATGTGGAAAGGGTTAATCAACTTCGTCGTGTGGATAGTGGGAACCACCGGCTTGGGCTATGTGGTCTTCCAGCGCAAGGACGTCCTGACCTGAGTGTGCGCCCTCCGGCGAGAGGGCGGTCATCAGGACACAATGTCGCAGGAGGCCTCGTCGAACGCCTGCCGCAGCGTCGCGGGCAGCTGCTCCGGGTCGTCGACAATCCACTCGTCGCCGAGCAGGCCCTCGGTGTGCAGCCGGTCGCGCGTGAAGTCCGTGCCGACCGCTATGCATCGCATGCCCGCCGCGAGCGCGGCGCGAACGCCGGAGGGCGAGTCCTCGATAACGATGCACTCGGCGGGGGATACTCCGAGTTCCTGTGCTACGAGCAGGTAGATCTCGGGTTCCGGCTTGTTGTGCTCGACGTCATCGTTGGTCACAACGAAGTCGAAGGAGTCGGCAAGCCCGATCGCTTGGAGCACGTGGCGCGCGGCGGCGCGCGACGACGCCGTCGCCAGACCCAAGCGGCATCCGAGTGAACGAGCGGTCTCCACCAGCTTGATGTTGTGGAGCCAGCGGTTGTCGCGCAGCAGGTTGGTGTCTGCCGTCATCTCGCTGTAGATCCGCAACCGGATCTGGACGAACGCCTGCCAGGGCTCCTTGACGCCGAACTCCTTGAGGCGGCGCGCCGCGAGCGCCTCGACACCCAATGTGCGCATGAGATGGATGGCCACCTCGCGCCGGTGCTGCCCAACGACTGCGGCAAACGCATCCATCGCCGGCTGCTCGTGATCGACCGTTGGCTGGAGTTCGTCCGCTGCGCGGGCATACGAGAGCGCTTTGAGCCGTTCGGTAGCCACGAGCGTGCCGTCAAGGTCGAATATGACCGCGCGGATCATCCTCCGCCGTCCCTTAGATCGGGTTTCAGCATCGGAACAGCATCGTAGGCACTCCCCAGCCTCATGCGTGGCGGTTGGCGGTTCACTTATTCAGGTTCGTCTCCATGGAGACCTCTACGTTTCCCTGGAGGGCTCGGGAAACAGGGCAGCCTTTCTTGGCTTTCTTTGCCGCCTCCACGAACCGCATCTCTTCGATTCCGGGAACTTGAGCGTCCACCCGGAGCGCGGAGGAGGTCACGGTTGGCGCCCCGTCGACCTCGTCCAGGGTTACGATGGCTTCCACCTCCAGCACCTCGGGAGCGTGACCCATCTGGTCGAGCTCATGGGAGAGGGCCATGGAAAAGCAACTTGCGTGCGCGGCGGCAATGAGCTCTTCAGGGCTGGTCTTGCCCTCCGCGCGCTTGGTTCGCGAGGCCCATGTCACCTCAAGATCGGTGAAGGCGCCGCTGCTCCCGCCCGTTACCTTACCGGCTCCACCACTAAGGTTCCCTTTCCATACAACCTGTCCGCTTCGTTCTGCCATAGCCATCTTCGTGCCTCCTATGATCGGGAGTTGTTTTTGACCGGGTGGCGTACGAGCGTGCCCTCCTCGTATTCCTGGAAGGCCCGACGCAACTCCTCCTGGGTATTCATGACGATGGGACCGTTCCAGGCGATTGGTTCGCCTAGCGGTCTCCCCGAGACCAGCAGGAAACGACTTAGTTCGCTCTTCGCCCGGGCAACGACGGAGTCACCGTCCGTGAAGAGCGCGGTGGAGAGGGCGGAAAGGACCCGGCCTTCCCCTGCCACTTCATCCCCGCCGAAGAGCGTATCCCCCGACACCCCGTAGGCGAACACCGTATGACCCGGTGTGGTCGGATGACTCCAGGTTTCATCGCCTTCGAGCGTGACGTCCAGGTACTCCGGATCAATGACCACTTCCCGTACCGGACCCTCTATGTCCCCAACCCGTCCGGCGACCACGCGTATGGTGGCCGGTCCGTCCTTGGTGACGGGGATGTCACACTCGTCCACGCCCTGATAGCGGGCGTCTATCATCTTGTCGCGCGCTGGCAGATTGGCCCAGAGCTGGAAGCCGCCCATGCGCCCGGTCTCGTTGCCGGCGGGCATCTCCTGGTGAATCACCCCGCTGCCGGCGGTCATCCACTGCACGTCGCCCGGACCGATCACGCCTCTGTTACCCATGGAGTCTCCGTGTGCGCATGAACCTTCCACCATGTAGGTGATGGTCTCAATTCCGCGATGCGGGTGCCAAGGGAAGCCTGCCTGGTAGTCTTCCGGACTTTCTCCGCGGAAATCATCGAGCATCAGGAAGGGGTCAAAGCGGGGCTCCTGCCCGCGGCCGAATGCCCGCCGCAGCCGCACTCCAGCGCCCTCCAGGGTGGGACTGCTCTGGAATACTGCTTCTATGTGTCGAGTGCCGGACATCTTATGCCTCCAGTTGGTATGGTGGTTGCAGAATCCTCAAGGGACTCGTGCAAGATGGCGAAGATTCAGAGAACTCAGGAGGGTAGTACCCGGATTGTCGCTGAGGCTAATCCTGCCAGGACGCGAACAGGCCGTCAAGGAGCACCCGGCTCCCGTCCCCCTCCCGGGGGCCGGTGAACCGGGCCTGTGGAGACCCCGTACAGCTCGGAGCGGCGGGTTGTGTAGGCGGCTTGAGCGCTCGCGATCATGGGTCTTCTTGTGCACCACGCATAGAGGGCCGATGATCCGGGAATAGCGGGGAGATAGCTGTTGGGTATTCGTATGGGGGTGAGATATGAGCCGTAGGGCTGTGTGGGGCGCCGTCGGCCGGGCAGTTATCGTGACTGCCCCCATAGCCGCAGTGCTCTATCTGGGCTATGCTGCTGCCGGTCTTCCCTTCGCTCCGTTCGATGTGTTTGATTGGATGGCCCGGGTGCTGCCGGGAAGCTTGGTGCGGTTCGGTATCGACACCATGGTTAACCTCCTCCTTCTTCTCGGCCTCAATGTCAAGGACACGGCAAAGACTGCGGAGCAGCTCCAGGCGATCGTAGGCTTCTTGGTGACTTTGGGAGTAGTGGGGACCGTCTTTCTTGTTGCCCTGAGGGAGCGGAGATCGCGGGCGGTGCCGGCATACGGAGGCGCGTTGGGTCTGCTGGTGGCCGTGCCCATAATTGTCGTGGTCTTGTCTGTGTACGGTACGGCTAAGGTTTCGCGGGTCGTGGGGACCGTCTGGCTGCTCGGAGTCTTCATAGTCTGGGGGCTGGGACTGGGCTGGGTCCAGTTGCGCACTTCGGTCAGGATGAGGCCGCCGGAACCTTTGGAGCCTTCAGAGTTACCGGAATTGCCGGAACCGCCGGAGGCGTACACGCGCAGGCGTTTCCGGCTGAAGGTGGGGGGAGCGGCTGCGACGATCACGGTGGGTGGAACAGCTCTTGGTGCGTACTTGCGCGGGACGGACGGGGGAGAGGGCGTAGCTACTCCTTCCCCGGTTTCGCTTCCCACTGAGGGGAGGACGGTGCAGCCCGTGCCCGGGACCCGTCCGGAGTACACGCCCCTTGACGAGCACTATCAGATAGACATAAATACCACACCGCCCAGGATTGCCGAGGGCGAGTGGCGCCTGAAGGTGCACGGTGAAGTAGACAACCCGCTTGAGCTTACGCTGCCGGAGCTGAAGGACCGCTACCCGGAGGTGGGAGAGTTCGTCACCCTATCCTGCATATCCAATCCCGTCGCCGGACCGCTCATATCCACCACGCTATGGACGGGCGTTCCTCTGGCCGATGTGCTGGCGGATGCCGGTGTACGCGAAGGTGCGAAGTACGTGCAGATGCATTCCGAGGACGGCTTTTACGAAACGCTCTCCCTGGAGCTCGTGCGTGCGGAGCCGGGCATCATGCTGGTGCACTCGTTCAACGGGCGCCCGTTGCCGGAGAAACACGGCTACCCCCTCCGGATTCATATCCCCAACCGTTACGGGATGAAACAGCCGAAGTGGATCGTTGCTCTCGAGGTCACGGAGGAGTACCGGGAGGGATACTGGGTGGAGCGGGGATGGTCGGAGGAGGCTACGGTGCGGACCACCTCGGTGATCGATGCGGTGGCCGTGGACGATCCCATCAAGCGCGGGGGGCAGACGTACATACCGGTGGGCGGGATTGCCTACGCTGGCGCGCGGGGCATCTCTGCCGTGGAGGTCAAGGTGGATGAAGGTCCCTGGCAGCCGGCGGAGATCAGGGAAGCACTTTCGGACCGGACCTGGGTAGTATGGCGGTATGAGTGGCCGTTTGCGGAGGGCGAGCACTCCTTCACCGTTCGTTGCGTAGGCGGGGAGGGGACACCGCAGCTGACGGAGGAGGCGGGCACGTTTCCCGATGGAGCGGCCGGTTTGCACAGTCGGAAGGAGAGCCTGTAGCAGGGGATGCAAACTTGACGCTTTGGACCGCCGGTAGTACGGTTGTAGAGAAGTGCTTCAGGTGTCGTAGATCTGCGATGCTCTTGGCCTCCCGCCGGTGCTGCATACGGGTAGCTGCGTCGACAACGCCCGCATCCTCAGTCTCCTCTCGGCCCTGGCTGACGCGCTCGGAGTGGACATCAGTGATCTCCCGGTCCGTCGTTTTGCATTGGTCAGCGGTGAAGGGTAAACTCACTTTCCATGCGTACTGGGGAGAGCAGACAACCGGGAACACAACCTTGGCGCATAATGGCGGGGCTCAAGCGCCGTTTTCGTGTGGTCTCCCCCCAAACGCTTCTCGTGTTCAGCTTTGCAGTGGTGATTATTGTGGGGTCTCTTCTGCTTATGCTGCCGTGGAGTCGAACCGGAGGTGAGGCGGATTACCTGACCGCCCTGTTCATCTCCACGTCTGCGGTATGCGTGACGGGATTGATCGTCGTGGACTTCCCCACCTACTACTCGACTTTCGGCCAGGTAGTTGTTCTAGTGCTCATCCAGCTTGGGGGACTGGGTGTGATGACGGGAGCCGCTCTCCTCTTTCGAGCCATGGGCAAGCGTCTGTCCCTTGGCTCGCAGGCCGCCCTCCAGGACTCGCTTCTCCAGATGGGTCGTGCTGCTGATTTTCGTGGAATCTTCCGTTGGATCCTGATCCTCACCTTCAGCATAGAAGCCCTGGGTGCCACAATCCTTTTCGCAGGTTTCTCCCTGGAGAACGGACCGCGTGATGCTGTGTTCCCGGCCTTGTTCCAAGCCGTGTCTGCCTTCTGTAACGCAGGCTTCTCCACCTTCTCGGACAGCCTGATGGGATACCGGGGGCAGCCCCTGATCGTGTGGACGGTGATGGTCCTTATTGTGTTGGGTGGGTTGGGGGCCGCTGTCTTGGTTGAGATCACGGAGCGGACTGTCCGTTCGCGACGGCCCACAGTCCCTATTTCTGGGCGACGATTCAGTCTCCACACCCACACCGTACTCGTTGCGACAGCCATCCTCATTGTTGCAGGGGCGGGGGCGCTGCTGGTCCTCGGCTTGACTCCGGGCGAGACCGGGGTGGGGGAATGGATAGAAGCGGCCCTGTTCCAGTCCATCACTGCGCGTACTGCCGGCTTCAACACGATTTCCGTTGGCGCACTACCGTTCACCTCACTCCTGTTCCTCATCTTCCTGATGTTTGTCGGTGGCTCGCCGGGGTCTTGTGCGGGGGGCATCAAGACTACAACGGCGGTAGTTTGGGTGAGTGAAGTGTGGTCCTCTGTGCGCCGCCGAGACGAGGTGGTGCTGTTCGATCGAGCGATAAAGTCGTCTATTGTGCGGCGGGCCGCGCTCTTGATCAACCTGGCGGTGGGTTGGAACTTCCTGGGCGTACTCCTGCTCATGCGCTTCCAGAGCATGGAGCGCTCCGGGGTCATGGATCTGTTTTTTGAGCAGATATCGGCCTTTGGCACGGTTGGTCTGTCCACCGGGGTGACACCGGACCTCTCCGGGCCATCACAATTGTGGATCATTGCCACCATGTTTGTTGGGCGTCTGGGGCCCTTGGTACTCACCGCCTGGGTGTTGGGAACGGAGCGGAGAGCGGTACGGCACGCCGACGGCAGGGTACTCATCGGGTAGTTGATGTAGGTGATACTGTTGGCGCAGACCAATTACGTGAAGGAGAGTACGGAATGGCAGCACGAAAACACATAGCCGTGATCGGGCTCGGCCAGTTTGGAGGCGCGCTTGCCCACGTTCTCGCTGAAGATGCCGAGGTCCTCGCAATTGACATCGATCAGAATCGTGTAGATGACATGGTGGAGGAAGTGCAACGTGCGATTTGCTTGGATGCGGGCGATCTCGATGCGCTCCGTTCCGTTGTCAACAGTGATTTCGATGAGGCCATTGTGAGTACGGGTGGCACCATGGAGACGAGCATCCTTGCTACCCTGCACCTGAAGGAGATCGGACTACCTGTCATTCGCGCGAAGGCTCTGAGCGAAGTACACGGAACCATCCTTAGTATGGTAGGGGCTGACGAGGTCATTTTCCCAGAACGAGAGACAGCCCAGCGGATCGCCCTCAAGATCTCAAAGCCCAACCTCTTGGACTTTGTTCCCTTGGAGGGCGAATATATGGTGAGGGACATGGTGCTGCCGAAAGCCTGCGTTGGACATACGTTGGTTGAGCTGGATCTGCGGAATTGTCTCGATCTGTTCGTCATTGCGGTGAGACGGGAGACTGAACCGCGCTTCCTCTTTCTCCCTGGTCCAGACTTCACGGTGGAGGAGGGAGACATCATGGTGACGATCGGACGGAATGCGGACATGGTAGTGGCCGAGGAGGCAAGTAGCCTTCCCATTTGTCCGATCCGGTAGTCCGGAGGCCACGTCTGCCACACGGGCCGCGGCGACCGAGCAGGCCGCGGAGCCGGGTACCCTCCTAGAGAGGGCGTCAGGACCTCCACCACCCCGGACGCTGGCGGTCCTGTGGTGGCCAGCCTCCTCGCTATTCTCGGGCTTGCACCCTTTGCGCCGCGGTGATCACCCCATGGCATCGACACGCTGTGCAGAGAAGCACCCTTCTCTCGCTCTTACTCCGTCCGCTCTCACTCCGCCCGCTCTCACTTCGTCCGGTCCCCTCCACTCGCTTCCTCTCCACACTCTTCATCTGCTCCCCTGCGGTGCGCAGTGCGGAGGGTCTGTAGCCCCCTACTCCTGGCGCCAGTTGATGGCTGCGTATCACCACTGTGGTGAAGCCCGGTATCTGCAGCTCCGCTAAATGCGAGAAGAGGCTATACGGACGGGGCTCGCCGCTGTTGGGGCAGTGGGAGGCGGGCTCGGGACAGTCTTCCGGGCATCTGGTTTGGGCGATGCTGGTGTAGAGGTCGGCTGACGGCGGGGGCAGGCGCAGGGCTCCGGGAACCAGTTCCTCCACTTCCCGGGGGACGGAGATGCGCCGGGCGTATTCCGATCCCATCTGGGTCAGATACCAAGCGGCGGCCAGGTGCAGCGGCACGGCGGGGACTATCCAGTCAGGGTCATCGCTGTGCTCCAGACCCTCAGTCAATACCTGCGCGGCCGTGCCCGTCCGAAACGTGACGCGGTTGCCGGTATCTGCGGCCACAGCCTTCTCCACTCGACGGAGGCGGGAGGTATCCTGGTCAATTAACAGGAAGCCGGCAGATCCTCGGCGCCGGGCCAACTCCTGCAGTGCCCGGCGCCCAAAGTGCCCTGCGCCGAATATCCAGATCCTCTCCACCGGCCTGCCCTCGCGTGTCGCGTCTCTCCTGTGTTGCCAATTGCCGCTCCTGCCCGCGGGCAGGAGCGGCCTGCGGAAGGTCATATGCTTATGGCTACACCGGAAGGTTATCCCGTTTGCGGAAGCGGTCGAAGGTCAGATAAACGACGGGTACTATGATCAGCGTCAGGATAGTTGAGGTGAACAGCCCTCCAATCACCACCAGGGCCAGTGGGCGGGAGAGGAAGGACCCCTCGCTCAGGCCCAGGGCCATGGGAGTCAGGGCCAGGATAGTGGCCACAGCCGTCATGAGGATGGGGCGCAGTCGCCTGCGTCCGCCTTCCATGATCGCACTTTGGGCGTCCATCCCTTGGTCTCGGTACTGCTCTACCAGATCCAGCAGCACGATGGCGTTGGTCACCACAATCCCAATCAGCATGAGCAGTCCGATCAGGCTGGGCATGCCCAGGCTGGTGCCTGTCAGGAGCAGCAGGAGCACTGCTCCCACGGCGGCGAAGGGGATGCTCACCAGCAGGATCAGCGGGTTCAGCAGGCTGCGGAAGGTTCCCACCATGATGAGATAGACAACGAGTATCGCCACCAGCATGGCCAAGCCCAGGCTGCGGAACATGTCATTCATCTGCTCGCTGGCGCCGGCCATCTCCCAGCGGGCGCCGTCAGGGAGTTCCAGGTCCGCCAGGGCGGTTTCCACGTCGGTACTCGTCTGGCCCACATTGTTGGAGACGGCGGCGGCCGAGATGGTCACCGTACGCTCACCGTCTATATGCGTGATCTGGGCGGGGCCGGCCGCTTCTTCTACAGTGGCCACACTGGATAGGGGGACCGGCCCCGCCCCGCCCATCAGAGTCAGGCCGCTGAGTTGCTCGGAGGTGGCGGCGCCGTCGGTCAGGAGGGGCAGGGTTATCTTGGCGGGCAGTGGTCCCTCCTCAGTGGGCACTTCACCGGCGGGCATTCCGCTTAGAATCAGGGAGAGGAATTGTCCCACCTGGGCGGGATCAAGACCGGCCGCCGCCGCTTTCGCCCTGTTCACGTGGACGGCTATTTGGGGCCGACTCTCAGATAGATTAGAGGAGAGGTTGGCCAGACCCCCCACGTCCTGGAGCTTAGCCAGGACCTTGCTGTTGGCCTGCTTCAGGGTGGCGGGATCCTCTGCATATACCACGACGTTGATGCTGGAACTTTCCCCACCCATGGGGTCGCCGGAGGTAATGGAGACCTCGCCCACGTCCTCCATGGACTTAACCTGGGAGCGGAGTTCCTCTACTACCGCGGTCTTGCTGCGTCCTCCGGTCAGATTCACGGTGAACTGGGCCCGAGCGGAAGAAGCGTTGGCTCCCCCTCCGGGGCCGAAAAGACCGCCGGTGCTCCCTATCGTTACCTGGTAGGTATCCACACTTTCGGTGGTCGCCAGCAGATCTTCCATCTGAGCCGCTTTTTCGGACGTCTTCTCCGTGCTGGTACCCGGGGCGAGCTGTTGGGTGATGGTGAGGGTGGTCTCCTCCGAGTGGTCCAGGAGGTTGGTGTTGAGCAGGGGGGTCAGAGCCACTGACCCTGCGAAGACCAGGAAGGCGATAATCACTGTGGCCGGCTTATGGGCAATGGCCATGCGAAGCACGGGGAGATACGCGCGCTGCAGGCCGGTAATCTCGTTCTTGTCGCGGTGGCCTGCGTATCCCTTACTCAGCAACCAGGTGACCGCCACGGGGACTATGGTTAAGGCCACCAGCAGACTGGCCAGAAGCGCAAAGGTTACGGTAAGGGCGAAGGGGCGGAAGAACTCAGATGAGATTCCCTGCACGAAGCCCAGGGGCAGGAAGACCGCCACGGTGGTCAGTGTGCTGGCGGTGATAGCTGCAGATACTTCTTTGGTTGCTGTACTGGCGGCCGTCATGGGGTCGTCACCCTCCTGGAGGTGACGATAGGCGTTCTCCAGAACCACAATGGAGTCATCTATCACCCGTCCGATGGCTATGGTCAGCCCGGCCAGTGTCAGCATGTTCAGGGTATCCGCCCGGGTCCAAAGGACTATCAGGGCGATTATCACGCTCAGCGGGATGGATATCCCGGCCACGATGGTTGAGCGCCAGCTGCGCAGGAAGAGGAGGATAACCAGCACGGCGAATATCGCTCCCAGAATTCCCTCTTCCCACATTGAGGAGATGCTCTCGTTGATATAGGGAGCTTGATCGACAACCACGGTTATGG
>Ga0209587_1000973_pt1 | contig 13787 bp, 8 predicted proteins | sample NGEPerD_2_FD_184512 | JGI IMG/M metagenome (GOLD analysis project Ga0209587, IMG submission 184512) | Arctic peat soil microbial communities from the Barrow Environmental Observatory site, Barrow, Alaska, USA - NGEE PermafrostL1-D... | ecosystem: Environmental > Terrestrial > Soil > Wetlands >... | reverse complement strand
GTCGGTCGATTCCGCGTCTAATCCTGTCGTCGGCTCGTCGAGCATGAGGATGGGCGCATCCCGGATGAGTGCGCGCGCGATTGCTATTCGCTGCCGCTGCCCTCCGGAAAGGTTCGCGGCTCTCTCACTGAGCTCGGTATCGTAGCCGCCGGGCATTCTTTCGATGAACTCATGAGCGTTTGCTTCCTTTGCGGCCGAGACGATCTCCTCGCTCGACGCCTCTGGCCTGCCGTAGGCGATGTTGTAGGCAACGGTTCCGGTGAACAATATGGTGTCTTGCAAGACCATGCCGATCTGCGAACGAAGAGAGTCGAGTGTGAAATGTCTGATGTCCTGCCCGTCGATGAGGACCGCACCAGCCTGCGGATCATAAAGCCGAGGAACGAGCTGCGCAACGGTGCTCTTTCCGGCGCCACTGGGGCCGACGAGAGCAACGACTTCGCCCGGGCCGACGCGAAATGAGACATCGTCCAGCGTCAGGCGTATCGCATGGTCATCCGACCCGGCTGCGTCAGGAGGTTCTAACTGATAAGCGAAGCTGACGTGGCGCAGCTCGACCCAACCCTGAAACGGCGGCGCCGGTACCGAGTCGGGGAGGTCGTCGACCGACGGGCTCCGGGCTAGAAGCTCGGCGACTCGCTCGATGCTTGCCAGTACCTTGCCGATGAGGCTCCACTCCTTGATGATTCGCCGAGTCGGCTTGAACATCTGGTCGACGAGTGCAAGAAACAGGACCAGCTCTCCAATCGTGATCGCGTTGTTTCTCTGTCGCAACAGGACAACGGCCCATACAATTGCCGCCACTGCAAGAGCTTCCAAGCTCTTTACAGTCCAGCTGAACCCAGCTTCCAGCTTGGCCGTTTGTAGGGCGGCCTCCATCGTATGCCGGCTCTGCTGAGCGAAGCGCTCCTGTTCACGTTCGCCACGCCCGTACGTCTGTATGACTCGGATGGATGTCAGCATCTCTTGGGCTGCCGACGCCAGCTCACCCTCCCGTGCTCGCTCTCTCTTGGAGCTGGCCTTGATGCGTTTGGAGAAAACCTGCGACACGACGGAAACCACCGGGACGATCAACAGAGCTGTCAATGCCAGCTCCCAGGATTTCTGGAGAATCGAGATCAGGATGATTGGGACCAGTAGCAGGCTTCCAGCGAGATCGCTCAGAGATTCGGTCAAGAAGACCTCGATCTGCGTAACATCGCTGGTTATCCTCGTGAGGACATCGCCGGTCCTCCTTTGATTGTGAAAAGCAAGAGACAGGCGCTGAAGGTGGGAGTGCAGAGTCACCCTCAACGACAGACCAAGCAGGCGGCCACCTCGGGCAAGATAGATCTCCGCGAGTGAATCGGCGAGACTGTTGATCATGGCGAGCACGATGACGCCGATGGTCAGCACAGCAATTGTTGGGAAGAGAGGCGGGATTTGATCCGGGGCTGTTCGGAAGAGGTCGATGAAAGGTTCGAACAACAAGGGAGGCTTGTTGGCGTTCCTACCGCCCTTGAGAAAGTCGATCAGATAAGCAAGGGGCTTCAGCGCATAGACCGCCGTGAATGCCTCCAGCACGAGCATCGTGAGCCCAAACGCAAACCACTTGCGGTTGCCCCGAGCAAAGCGGCTTAGGAGCTTGACGGCTCTTCTGCCCTCACGCGGCGGCGGCTCAGAACGGCGGCGGCTCAGAACGGCCCTCTTCCACTCATCGCTCGAATCTCGGGCAGGCTCACGACGCTTTACCCCGGACCGTACGAAAGATAGTAGCAAGCTCGGCGGCCTGAGCCCAGGCGGCGAATCCTTCGGTGACGGTCTCCCGTGCCGCCGCACCCAGGCGCGCTCTGAGATCCCCATCCTGCAGCAGCCTCTGCAGTTCCGCAGCAATGCCGTTCACATCGCGAGGCGTCGACATTAGACCGTTCGCTCCATCTGTCACGAGCTCCGATATCCCTCCGGCGTTAGTCACGAGGACCGGCAATGAGCACGCCATCGCCTCCATCAAGGTATTGGGTATCCCGTCTCGGTCGCCGTCGTGGGTCACGAAGGGGGTCAGGGCGAAGATGTCTGCATGCTGATAGACGCTCACAAGATCTTGCTGCGTGCAAGAACCCATCAGGCGGACGCGGCTGGTAAGCCCTATGGCCTCGATGAGTGACGATAGCTCGCCTCTCTCCGGGCCCTCGCCGTAGATGAGGCAGGTGAACCTATGACCATGCCCGACGGCGATGCCACAAGCTCGAATCAGATCCGACAGGCCCTTCTTTTCCACGAGGCGGGCTACGGCCACCACCGTTGGCGGTTCTCCGGTAGCTTCGGCAACCGAGGATTCGAGAGGATGAAACTCCCGAGAATCCACCCCATGATGTATCAGACGGATCCGTGATCGAAAGCGCTTCGGCAGGGTCGCGTCGAGGTATTCGCCATTTGCCCGACAGCACGTGATCACGTGGGTTGCCTTTGCTGCTCGGCGAACCAAGGATCCCTGGTCAGTTTGGTACAGATCCCGGGCATGGGAGGTGAAGCTGTAGGAGACGCCTGTGAGAAGGTGAACTAGCAGGGCCACGAAGGCCGGGTCGTGCGCAAAGTGAGCGTGGATGTGATGAATACGCTCACCTCCGCGAGGTCGCTTGCACAACTGGTTGGCGGCGCATGCGGCCAAGGAGAAGCAGCGCCAACCCGAATAGTTCGAGTAACCCGACTCGTGCTCCTTGCCCCCAGCAAGAAGGCACCCGAGCGCGCGCAGGTAGCGGAGCGGATGCCTCAGGAGCAATTCCAGGTGCAGGAGCAGTGTTTGTCGTCTCGTGGCCGGTTCCAACTCACTCAAGTATGTGACTGGGGCGTGGAGTCGGGCGACATTCGGCTGGATAATCGGTTCGCGGGGATCAGCAAGCCCAAGAATGCGGATGCCGATGCCTTGCGCCTCCAGCATCAGCACCTCAGACAAGATGAATGTCTGGGACAGCCGAGGGAAACTCCGGAGCAAGTAGGCAACATTGACGTCAGAGGGCCGCGAGTTGCTGTGGGCGATTGAGCTCATCTCCGCCCTGCTATCGCGGCGATACCATCATCCAGGACGGCACTCAACTGGCGCTTTAGCTCCGCCCCTTCGGGTCGCGGCCTGATCCCTCGCGTCGTCGCAAGCTGTTTGGCAATCTTCAAGCAGGTGTAGGCGAAGAAGAAATCGAAGCGCTCATCACAAGACCAGCCCGAGTATTCGGCATAGGACGAGCGGAAAAGCTCCTCGAGCCCCTCGAACTCATCCGCTCCGCGCGCGCGGCAGGACAGCAGATTGAGGTGGGCGCAGAAGTGGGCGATGTCGCAGTTTTGATCACCCCAGCGAATCTCGTCGAAATCGATCACGCCGAGCGTCCCGTTCACGAAAACATGCTGATAGTGAAAATCCTTGTGGATGGGAGCGTTGGTATCGAGTCTGAGACCCATGGATCGCTCTCGCAGCGCACGAAAGAGTTTTTGGGACGCGGGCGCGAAATCGGGATAACGGTGGGCGATCAGAGCCGCCCAGGCTTCAAGATTCACCGCCTCAACTGCGAGGTCAAAGTGCCTATCGAGCGCCGTGGACGAGCCGTGAAGAGCAGCGAGCCATCGGGCGCAGAGCTGGATGAGTGATTTATTCGCTCCACCCCCTTCGGATAGAGCAGAATCCAGCGGCTGGCCCGGCAGAGCCCTGAACAGGAGCATCGCTAGCTCCGGGACACACCCCAACGGTTGGGGAACCGTGAGAGTGTCGCTGTCCGAGAAGACCTCCTCCCACAGCCAGCGCATTATCTCCGCCACGCGCTCGGCCCGGCCGGGATCCGGAAAAAGCTTGCCCAGCACGACTTCGCCCGACCCTGCGCCTCCAGAGAGGTCATAGCGGATAAGGCCCCGATTTCCTTGCTTATATGCAACCAGGTTGGCGTGTGCCACCTCCCGGTGGCCGGCTGCCCCGTTTCCGACATTCAAGATCGACTCGAGGTTTCGGGTCATGACCCCTGGATTGAGGGCGATCTGGAGGATCGGGAGACCGGTTGTGAACAGCGCACTGGGGTGCTCTCCGATGCGCGACGAAGTCATCATCTGAGCGACCCTGCTCTCCCTGAGGCGTGGCGCCCCAGAAGCTGGTCCTCCTAAAGTCCCCACCACGCTCCTCATCCGGTCATCATGTGCCCAAGGCATCAGGGGGGCCTAACGGGCTCCCACCTCCCTCGAGCAGCGCTCGCACCTGCCCTTTATCTTAGGCGGAGCGGAGGGGACTCTCCAGTACCTTCCTGTCCTTCACATCATCTGCCAAGGGCGTGTCGGCCGGCGGCGCCTTCAGCGACCACTGGTTCGGGTGGCGAGACGCAGCATGTAGGCGTACATCGTTGCCGTTGTGGGCCGGCGCTGAGGATCTTTCGCAAGCGCCGTCAACACGGCCCAGGAGAACCCTTGCGGGAGATCGTTCCGTGTACTACGAGGGTCGGGGGGCTCCTCTTCGACATGGGCGGTGCCAACCTCGAAAAAGCTGCGCTCCGCAAACGGCGGAGCTCCCGTCAGACACTCGAAGATCACGCACCCCAAGGCGTAAATGTCGCTCGAGGGGGTCGCCGGCTCACCTCTCACGACCTCGGGCGCCATGTAATCGAGGGTCCCCAGGGCCTGGCCCGGTCTGGTCAGGGCAGTGTAGGCGCGCCCTTTGGCGAGGCCGAAATCAGTGAGCAGGGCATTGCCGGACGCATCGATCAGGATGTTGGAGGGCTTGACATCACGATGTACGAGGCCGGCATCGTGGAGGGCATCGAGACCCGAACCGAGGCCGGCGGCAAGATGCACGATGTCGGCGAGGGCCTGGGGGCCGTCGGCCCGTGTGACATCTGCGAGCGACCTCGACTCGACATATCTCATCACGAGGTAGCAGAGGTCCTCCTCTCGGCCCGATGTAAGAACCGGAATGAGGTGCTTGTGACGCACCTCGGCCGCGGCACGCGCCTCGTGTTCGAATCTCCTTCGGAAGACCTGATCCCGCACGAGCTCTTGCTTCAGAGCCTTCAGGGCAACTTGGGCGCCATCGGCATCACGGACGGCGCGGTAGACGATGCCCGTGGCCCCCTCCCCGAGCACCTCTTCGAGCCGGTATCCGCCTATCCTCTGTCTCTGTTTCACAACGCTCTTCAGGCATTATCTTCTGTGGAGTCGTTCCCCCGACCCATGCCGGGCCATCACGTGTCCGGCGCGGGTCCATTGGCCCTTGGCCCGCTCTGGTCGAATACCCGACCTTGGCCGGTGCCAACTCTTTACCCTCGCACTGTCCTCCTCAGGAACTAAACTCTGTAGGGATGGATCGGATGGACAGGACCCTGGGGGACGCCGTGAAATGCTCGTTCTGCGGCGCGGCTTCTTCGGCCGAGGCAAGCTTTTGCTGGGCGTGCGGGAAATCCCTTAGGCCGGATGAGGAGTCGTTGGTGCCGGCTCCCCCGTCGTCTCAGGACGACGGAGACGAAATGCGTCCCATCTCGGCCCTCTTCGCGGACATCGTGGGCTCGACTCGTCTCGGCGAGCACCTCGCTCCCGACGAGGTCAAATCGCTGGTCGGAGAGTGCGTAGGCAGGATGAGTCGCGCCGTCGAAGAGTTCGGGGGAGTCGTCCAGGCGTACATGGGGGATGGCATCTGCGCCTACTTCGGTGTACCCGTTGCCCACGGCGACGATGCCGAAAGAGCTGCCCGAGCGGCACTTCGAATCCTGCAAGCGATCGAGGAACAGCGGCGCGACATCGAGGCGGCCTGGGGCGTCCCCGAGCTCAACGTCCGAGTTGGAATCAACAGCGGGCCGGCCGCCGTCGGACTCGTTGGGGGGGCCGAGCCTCAACAGGTGGCGCTCGGAGATGCGACGAACATCGCCGCACGACTCCAGGCGAGCGCCGACCCGGGCACCATCGCCTTGGGGCCGGTCACAGCACGCCAACTTGCAGAGCGCTTCGTGCTGGAGCCGCTGGGGGAACTTCAATTCGCGGGCCGCGAGGGGCGCGTTTCGGCGTGGAGACTGGTCGGTCTGCGTACGATCTCGGCAACGAGATCGACTTCTCCCTTCGTGGGGCGAGAGCCTGAAGTGGCCACGCTGACTGCCCTCAGCGATGAGCTGAAAGCCGGTCGAGGACGAATCTTGCTGATTACCGCGGCTGCCGGCATGGGAAAGACTCGTCTATTGGGCGAGTTCGAGGGGGCGGTCGGCAGGGAGATCACTTGGTTGCAGGGTCAGTGTCTTCCCTATGAGGGAGAGCTTCCCTATGGGCCCTTCGTGGAGTTACTCAGAGAATGGCTGGGCGTGGGAACGAGCGAACCGGAGATCTCCGTCCGCACCAAGCTTCGAGCGCGAATGAGGGAGCTCTCTAGCAACGCAGCTCCCCGTTGGATTGCGTTCCTGGGCCGCCTTCTGTGCGTAAAGGTAGAGGCGGAGCTTGAAGAACAGATAGCCAATCTCTCCCCCGAAGAGCTGGCAATCGAAATCCGCCGGTCTTACGTGCAATGGATTGAGGCTCTGACCGATCTCGCACCGGTAGTACTCGCGCTCGAAAACGTTCATCACGCCGATGCCATCACCTGCTCGCTCGCCGAGGAACTGGTTTCTCTTACCGACTCTGCCCCCTTATGTGTGGCCGCGACCATGGAGGCCAAGCCTTCATCGGAAGGCTGGCGTCTTCGTCTCCGGCTTCTTACTGAGTTCTCTCATCGCACCACCGAGCTCGCCGTCGCTCCGCTCAGCGACAATACGGCGATCCAAATGGTTGACTTCCTCACCCCTGCGGGCACGTTGGAGCCCGAGCTCAGGACTGAGATCGTCGGGCGCTCGGAGGGAAATCCCTTCTATTTAAGGGAGATATTGCGGGCGGTGCTGGAAGGAGGCACAGGCGCTCGAGAAAGCACCTGGACGGTCTCGGCGGACCTCCCCCCTGCTCTGGAAAGCCTATTGATGGCACGCATCGATCGGCTTCCTCCCCAAGCTCGCCGAGCTGCGCAGATCGCTGCCATCATCGGCCGGGACTTCCGTTATGGATTGCTGCAAAGGGCAGCAGGAGGCGAGGACCTCCGCCAAGACTTAGCGGTGCTCTTGAGGGCAGAGATCGTGCGGGAGTTGCGCCGCTATCCCGCGCTCGACTACACGTTCACGAGCTCCCTTCTCCACGAGGCCGTTCTCTCGACGATGACTCCGTCCAGGCTGAGAGCACTCAACGGAAGAGTAGGAGCACTGTTGGAAGAGGATTCAGGGACCCTTTCCGAAGATAACCCCGGTGTCCTTGCCTTCTACTATTACCGCAGCGATCACCAAGAGAAGGCGTTGCGGTATCTGGAGCGGGCGGCAACGAAAGCCGATTCGTTCAACGCATCGACGCACTCATCCGAGCTATGGAGACGAGCGCTGAAGGCGGCGAAGAGGGCCGGGGACGAAGACTCGATCCGCCGCATCGAGGCAACCCTACTCCGCTCGAAATGACGGGAGAGAAATGAGCCGCGAGCCTGATGAGATCGAGGTCGACTGGATGCGCGCGCTGGCCGTCCACTACGAACAGCTCCGGCGTGCGTATCCAACAGACGATTTGTGCATCGTATTCGACATCGACGGCACCATCCTCGATATGCGTCACTTAGTCGTGAACGCGCTCTTGTCCTACGATCGAGAACACCAGACAGACTTGTTCCAGGGGCTGCGCCCTGAAGATATAAGCGTCCACGAAAGCCGCATCGATCGCTTCCTCTCGGGCATGGCAATCACCGATGCGGTGAAGCAGGGTGTTCTCGACTGGTACGCAGAACGTTTCTGGAGCTCTGAAGCCATCCTGACGGGCAGCCGCCCCTACTCCGGCGTCTTGTCGGTCATCCGATGGTTCCAACTGCAACCCTCGACAAGCGTTGCGCTCAACACAGGCCGCCCGGAGGAGCTCCGGGAGTTGACACTTCGATCTCTCAACGAAGTTGCGCGGCACCATCGCGTGTCCTTCGAGAGCGATCTGCTGTGGATGAACCCACGAGGTTGGGACCATATTCTCGAATCGAAGGTGGAGGGCCTGGATGAGCTCCGAAGCCGAGGCCACCGGATCGTTTCCGTCATCGACAACGAGCCGGCGAACATCCGGGCAATGTCAGAAGCGGACGCCGGCGGAGAGGTCCTGTTCCTTCACGCCGATACTCTCTTCGAGACCCAGCGGGAGTCCACGCCGCGCACGGTGAGCGGCAAGAGCTACGGCTTGACGGGCCTCGTGTCCGAGGAGGAACTGCGAACACGGGTCGAATTCGTATGGCATGGCGTGAACGACGAGGCCAACCTGCGCCAGTTCCTCGCATCAGGGATTCACTGGAGCGAGTGCGACATTCGGGAGGATCCCGTCGGCCGGATCGTCCTTCGCCACGACTCCTTCGAGCAAACGCCCTGGACTCGCGCCGAGCATCCCTTTTTGCTCGAGACTTGTCTCTCGAGGCTGCGCGCCGCAAATCGAGCGGTCGTGCTCGACATCAAGGAGGGTGGCGACGTTCCCAAACGTGTGCTGGAGCAGGTCGGAGCTCTCAAGTTCGATGATGCGGATCTTTGCTTCCTGGGCTCGATTGAGACGCTTGGTGAACATGGGATGCGCCTCATCTCACAAACGAGGCCGGATGCCACCCTCTCGTTCATGGCCGATTTCGTAGGTCCCCTCCTACTCGCCGTCCCAACTCTGGCGGCTCAGGTTCTCGACACCCTCAGGCAGTGGGGGGTTTCGCGCGTCGCAATCGACTGGAGAACGACCCCACAAATTCACGACATCCTGGAGCGGTTCGAGGAGCACGGGTGGGAGGTCAACATCCATGGAGTCCCGGACCTGGAAGGCTTCCTCGAAGCAGCTCTTCTACTGCCGAGAGCCCTTACGGCCGATTTCAATTTTCCCGACTGGCATTACTACGGCCGCGGTTCGGGCGAGGAACGCGTCTACCATCGTTACAACCTCATCGCGGGAGCCTGACCAGCCTCTTCCGGTTCTGCGCGTCCCTGAGTCAAGTCTTCTTGGCTCCTCTCTATCCTGAGTGGGGTGACGCAATCGAACTCCAGGGTGCAGGCAGTCGCCTCCTTACATTGGTCTCGACATCAGACCACCCCAGGAGGCGCGCAGGATGGACAAGCTCTCGTTGTTTCAGACCGCACCCGCCACAGCACGAACATGAAGGAACAAGGAGGTCGGCGGCGTCTGCGCTCGTGAAGTGAGGCGTTTCCGAACTCAAAGCTGAGATCGTCGGCCGGGTGGAAACGCTCCTGACCACACTCAGGGCTTCCTTGGTACAAAAGGAGCGCTAGTGTTCGTTTCGTACACCCCAACCTCGGCCGGTTTGTGCGACGGGCTCTTCCGGCGTGGCTGAGGCTCAGGGTCGAACGCGCGGTCCTGCCACACTCATCGTCCGCCTGAAATGCTGTAGACGGCCGAGTACTCCTCCTCAATGAAGAGATTGCCGGACTTCGAGAAGCGCACCTTCCGCTCTCTTTCCTCCACACGACGCCGTAGGCCGCGCTGACGCGCGCCGCGCCGCACGCCCTTCTGGATACGAGCCAGCTTGGTGAGGTTGCCGGTCACGACTCGCTCCAGATAGGGAACGCGCCCGGCACGCCACTCATCGAGGCTCGACGAGGAAAGCCTCCCCAATTCGACGAGCAAAGCTGGGTAGGTTAGCCGCCCGTCGCGCTTGAGCACGCTGGTGATCGACGCTTCGAGCCGCAACGTCAGCCTATCCGTCGGCTTGGTTCCCACCACTCCTCCAACCGGCGGTTCTGCGACCCGGATGGTCTGCTCACAGGGGAAAGGGAAGGCAATCCCACGAATGCAGCCCCCGCCGGCTCACGCATGCCGCGCCCGCTCACCAGGTGACCGCTTCGGGGCCGATGAGCTTTTCCACTTCGGGAGCGGAGCCGGCCGGCTGATCCGGCGGCCCCAGTCGCGACCTCTCGGCCACCCAGCGCCTTACACCTGCGGCAAGCTCGGGGGCCGGCAGGCGATCGGCGATACCCGAGTCTGCGATTCGCCACCAAACGCACAAGCAACGAGCGACGAAGAGCAGCCCGTGCGAGGGGATGGCGGCGTCCCACAGCGAGCGAGCAACGGGATCGAGATCGATGCGTGGCGGCGGCGCGCCCTCGAACAGGCGCGCGGCGATGCCCGGAGGCAAATCGCGCTTGTTCGGGAGCGCACGCTCTCGGCCACCGAAGCCGGCCAGCGTCTCTGCGAGCATGGCTACCCCGGCCTCCGAATGCCAATGCAACGTGAAGCGATAACCAAGGCGGTCGGTTCCCCAGATGATGCCCGCAGTCGAGTGCGGCCGGGGCGGACGTCCCGGTGAGGTAGCGACTCTGAGGGTGGACGGGAGGGGCAGCGCTTCGGGAGGCAAACCCAGGGCGCGAGCCGCGGCGTCGGGCCCATACAACCGGGTCATGGCGCTCATCGGTGAATGGGCGGCCATGGCTTTGGCGCGCCACTTGCGCTGCTCGAAGGTCGCCCGCCACAGCGCCCGTGCAAGTTTGTCACCCGACTTTTCGACGACGCGGCCTGCCCCGGGCCCCTTGTTGCTCCGCACCGATCGCGTCGGCGCGATCCGGCTCGCGGCGGCTTTTCGCTTCGGCGCGAGCGGGTGTTGAGGCCGACGGTCATTCTGGGAGCGCAGATTCAGTTGAGGCACGTGCGCTGCAGCGGGTTGCGACGCGCTGGGATCGGAGTCCGGCTGAGGCCGGGGCTGCGAAGATCGAGCCGGGGCACCAGAGGCGGCTTGTAGACAGGAACGGCATCCAAGACGATGCTTTGCGGCGACGAGGGGCTCGGGCTTGCCGCAGTGAGGGCAAGGCTGAGGCAAGAACGCGGACGCGCAGGGAACCCAGATCAGAGGGAAAGGAAACTCGCGCGGCCCCCGGTGGATCACGACGGGAAGCTCCACGACCGGGACCTGCACAAGATGGAGCCGGAACGGGCGTATCTCGTGGCGGGGCTGGAACTTGTCCTCGATCTCCTTGAGTCTGCGGGAGCGCTCGACCCGAGTCGCCTCGACCTGGGCATCGAGCAGTGGGCGTCGCTCGGCCTCGGCGGATTCGCGCCGGTTGGCGATCGACTGGAGGGCGGCATCGTAGTAGGCGGATGCGCGCGCGACCTCCTGCTCGAGCGCGTAACGCGAGTGCCGTCCGAGCTCCACTTGGCGAGCCGCCACGGCTTCGTCGACGTATCCGTGCGCGCCTGCAACCGCCCCCGACAGATCTGCGGCGAGCACTCGGCGAGAGGCTCCGTTGCTCACCGCTGCGGGTGCCCCCCTTATGCACTCCAGCGCGCGGCCCCGAAGAGCGACTCCGCTGCGCGCGTCGACCCACACTTCCTCACGCTCCTGGAAGCGTTCGAGCGACGTCCAGTAGGTCACGACAGCCCCAAGACGCAGAACCGGCAGGTGCGCCGAGGAGGGCGGTTCTCGTCCGAGATCGATGCGCCCGTGGTGGACGGCGATGTCCTCCCGGGCCCGGGCGAGCAGCGATGACGACGCCGGGGGCGGATGTGGGGGCCACTCGAGCTCGCAGCGCAGAACATCGCCGCGCTGAAGCACTCGCTCGACGGCGTGATCGAGCGCGGGGTGACCTGGAATCAGCAGGAGCGCGCCATCCTCACGCGCCACCTCTGGGTCCGCGGTGACCACGACCTCCTCCGGCAGCCCGGTAGAGCCGCGAGCTGATTCGGAGAGCAGGGCGAGCGCCTTGTCGCCGTCGACATCGCACAGCCCACCTTCGGCCTCGATGTAGTCCAGCCAAAACCTCAACGCGGGATCGGCGATGCCAACAGATGTCACAGCGAGTCGCCCACCAGCGCATCGACGGTTCCACGGTTGTCGAGGTAATCGCGCCGGGCCCGCTGAAGATTATCGCCCAGCGAGTTCAGACGCTCGAGGAAGTCCTCGTCGTCGCCACTCTCGGCGTGTGCCCGAAAGACCGACGACTCGAAATCGAAGTCATCCTCGATGCGGCCGAGGATCATGTCGAGCTCGCCGATAACCAACTCGAACAGGTTGATCTTCGCTTCCAACACGGATGCGATGTGCTCCTCGATCGTCCCGCGGCTCAGCAGATTTACGAGCAGCACCTCGTGGCGCTGGCCAATCCTGTGAATGCGACCCAGTCGCTGCTCGATCTGCATTGGATTCCACGGCAGGTCGAAGTTGATCATGACGTGGCAGAACTGGAGGTTGCGCCCCTCGCCCGCCGCCTCGGTCGTAAGCAGGACCGAGGCCTTGTCGCGAAAGAGCTCGATCGCTGCCTCCTTATCCCGGCGAGGCAGGCTGCCGTGATAGACGGCTGCCTCGATCCCAGCCCCCTCGGCCATCTCGGCAAGGGAGGCGAGAGTCTGACGGAATGCGGTGAAGACCACGACCTTCTCGCCCCGTGCGAGGTGTCGTTCGAGCAGCTCCAGCAGCACGCGCGACTTATCGGTGCTGGAGAGTCGGCGGGCGCGCTCGGCCAGGTCACTCCACCCCATCTTCTCGAGCGTGGGGACCAGCATGGCCGGGCTCGATCCCGCTAGCCGCAGAAGATGTCGCAGTGCAAAGCGAGTCGAGCTCGAGGCTGTTTTGGCAGCGAGGCGAACTCGTTCAGTAACGAGTCTGTACAGCTCGGCCTCATCGTCGCTCGGGGTAATTCGGATCGTCGTGGCCAGCCGCCTCGGAAGCATTAGCGCGACCTCGCTGCGCCGGTGCCGCACCATGACCTCGCGCATGCGCCCTCGCAACGCGTCCAACTCTCGGATCCCGCTGATGACGCCGTTGCTCGCTCCGTGGCGCGTCCGAAACTGCTGAGGGGTGCCCAGCAGGCCCGGGGTGACGAGGTTTACCAGCTGGAAGAGGTCGCCGAGACGGTTCTCGACCGGCGTCGCCGTGAGCAGCATCAGGTAGCGGCAGCGTAGGGAGCGGACCAATCGGGCCGATGCGGTCGCCGGGTTCTTGAGGCGATGAGCCTCATCGACGATTACCACGTCCCACTCGGTGTCGACGACGGCGTTCTTGAGCGGAGCGCGGCGAGCTGCGGCCAGAGAGGCGACCAGGATGGGATCGTCCTCCAACCCCTGGTTGCGAAACCAGTCCCGAGCCGAGGCGCAGACTCTCGAAGGAAGAGCGAATTTGCGGCTGAATTCCTCATCCCATTGGCTCAACAGGCCGGTGGGCGCAAGTACGAGCGCCCTGCCTGCGAGTCCCCGAAGCCTGAGCTCGCTCAGCACCAGTCCCGCCTCAATCGTCTTGCCGAGACCGACCTCGTCGGCCAAGATCGCACGCCCGCGCATCCCCTCCAACACGGTCTCGGCCGCGCGCAGCTGATAGTCAAACGGCTCGAAGCGCAGGCGTGGCAGCGACATCAGTGTGTCGAAGCCGGGGCGAGCCCAGATATCGAGGGCACGATCCACGAGGTTGGAGGCAGAGCTCCCGAAGGGACCGATCGGGGACGAGCCGTTGTCGAGCCTGTCGTCTTGGAGGCGGCGGAGCAGGGGCTCGTAGGCCTCCAGGGCATCTCGGTCGGCTGGCTTCAAGGCGTTAATAACGGCCATGTCATTCGTAATACACGTTCCCTGCGACACGTGCAAGAGCGCGAAAACTCGCGGGGCCGGGGTTCTGGTGGTTCTGGTGGTTCTGGGGGTTCTGGCCCTGAGGCCGGGGCCCGGCCCGAGCCGCCGAACTTTGTGCCTGTAACCACCTCACAGGTGGTTGGGGACGCAAGGTTGGGGGCCGAGGGCTGGGCCGAGCCGAACTTTGTGCCTGTAACCACCCGTGAGGTGGTTACAGGCACAAAGTT
>Ga0209587_1000971_pt1 | contig 13864 bp, 9 predicted proteins | sample NGEPerD_2_FD_184512 | JGI IMG/M metagenome (GOLD analysis project Ga0209587, IMG submission 184512) | Arctic peat soil microbial communities from the Barrow Environmental Observatory site, Barrow, Alaska, USA - NGEE PermafrostL1-D... | ecosystem: Environmental > Terrestrial > Soil > Wetlands >... | reverse complement strand
GCTCGGTGGCCACGACGGACTCGCCGTCGGCCCGCATCTGGTCACGCACCGCGAGGTACTCCGACAGCGCCGCGTCCTGGTCCTCCGGCGGTACGTCGTAGCCGAGCACGACGGCCGTCAGGGCCGCCCTGGCCCGAGCTCCCCGTGCCTCCGGCTCCGTGCCTTCGTCGGCCTCCGGCAGGTCCAGGGCGGGACCGACGTCTGCGACGGCATCGTCGACGCCTTCGCCGAGCGGCTCCAGCTTGATCAGGGCGGTGCCGGTCTCGACCTGGCTGCCGGTGATGACGAGCAGTTCCTTGACCCGGGCGGCGAAGGGCGCGTGCACCACCGTCTCCATCTTCATGGACTCCAGCACCATCACATCGGCACCCGCCTCGATCTCGGTGCCCACGCCCACCGGCGTGGCGACGACGAGCGCGGGCGCGGGCGCGCGCAGCACGCCGCCCTCGTCTCGGCTGATCCGGTGGGCGACGCCGTCGACCTCGACGAGCGTGGTCGGCACGTAAGTGGCAGTGATGAGGTGGTACCTCCGGCCGCCGACGACCAGGCGTCGGCGGACGTCGTCGATCTGTTCCATATGGACGTCGACGGTCTGCTCGGTTGCGCCGGAGACGACGCTCACCCTGAAGCGACCGGGTCCGGTGTTGACCGTCGACACCTGGTAGGGCACGCCGCGCAGCTTGAGCTCGACCGGCACGCCGACCTGGTGTGAGGCGGAAGGTCGGCCCCCGTGGGCGGTCTCGAAGAGCCGGGCCGTCTCGATCCGCAACCGGTCGAGGTACGCCTCGATGGCGGCCGCGACCACTGCGATGCCGGCGTGCGCCTGGGCGACGAGCCGGCCTTCGGTGCGCACCCGGTCGATCCAGCCCGTGTCGGCCCAGCCGCCGGTGCCGTCCACGACCTCGGGCTGCGCCAGCAGGTCGAGCACGAAGCTCTTGTTGCTGACGCCGCCCTCGATCACCACAGTCGTCGAGGACATCGCCCGGCGTAGTCGGGCCAGAGCCTCCTCGCGGGTGCGGCCGTAGGCGATGATCTTGGCGATCATCGAGTCGAAGTCAGGAGGGATGGTGTCGCCCTCCGCGACCCCGGTGTCGACTCGGATGCCCGGGCCGGAGGGCAGGTCCAGGTGAACGATGCGCCCTGGGGACGGCGCAAACTCGCGATCGGGGTCCTCGGCGTTGAGCCGGGCCTCGACCGCATGCCCGACCTCGGCGGGCATCTCCCCCTCCAGGCGGCCCCCTTGCGCGACGTGGATCTGAGCCTTGACCAGGTCGATGTCGGTCGTGACCTCGGTGATCGAGTGCTCCACCTGGAGCCGGGTGTTGACCTCGAGGAACGCGAACGTCTTCTCGCCGGGGTGGTACAGGAACTCGACGGTGCCGGCTCCGGCGTACCCGACGGCCAGGGCGAGCCGCTCGGCCGACACCTTGAGCTCCTCGGCCTGCCCAGAGCTCAGCAACGGCGAGGAGGACTCCTCGATGACCTTCTGGTTGCGGCGCTGGATGGAGCAGTCGCGTACGCCGACCGCCCAGGCGGTTCCGTGGCCGTCAGCGATCAGCTGCACCTCGACATGGCGGGCGCCCGTCACCAGGCGCTCGAGGAAGACGGTGCCGTTGCCGAAGGCCCGCAACGCCTCGTCGCTGGTGCGCTGGTAGGCGTCCTCGAGGTCGGCCGGCGAGACCACCGTGCGGATCCCCCGACCACCACCACCAGCCGTCGCCTTGAGCATGAGCGGATAGCCGATGTCCCCGCCGGCAGCCAGCGCCTCCTCGAGGGTGTCGAGCGCCCCGCGGCTCCAGGGCGCCACGGGCACGCCCACCTCTTCCGCGATCAGCTTCGAGCCGATCTTGTCGCCGAGCCGGCGCATCGAATCGGCGCTCGGCCCGATGAAGGTCACGTCGAGCTTGTCGCACAGGTCGACGAATGCCGGGTCCTCGGCGACGAAGCCCCAGCCGGGCCACGCGGCGTCGGCGCCGCTGTCCACCAGGGCCTTCTCGAGCACGGCCAGGTCGAGGTAGGGCCGGTCCGAGGCCGGTCCTAGGTCGTAGGAGAGGTCCGCCTCACGCACGAACATGGCGTTGGCCTCACCCGTGGTGTGCAGCGCCACCGTCTGGATCGGGCCGTCGCCGGCTGCGTTGATCTCGCGGACGGCATGGATCAGCCGCATGGCAGCCTCACCACGGTTGACGATGGCAACGCGGCTGAACGACATGAGGACCTCCGACGACAAAATGCGAGGGGATGCTCGCGCTGTGCTGCCAAACCTGTCATGCGTCGGAGGTTACGAGCGAGTCACATGCGACGTGACGCCGCGCACAGCCGTCCCGTCCACTGCCCACACCCTGATGTGACCGCCAATCACCCCACGAGATCTGATTGGCCCGCTACCGGGACTTCCTCAACAGAGACGCCAAGTCCGACACGACGAGCCTCCACTCGTCGATGCGAAGTTGCACCTCGAGACGATGTGGATGCACGTCCACGCCGGTGATCCGCACCCCGTCCGGGAGGGCTATTTTCGGGCGGACGGGCACAATCTGTCGACTGAACCGCCACAGTCGAGCGCCCCGGCCAACGCCACTTGGCCGAAGGACCAAACCGCCATGCTCTACCACGGGCCGAGCCTCCACATACCCCCAGCGAGGACGGCGAGCGTGCCGTACCAGCATCCGCCCAGACGCCGTGATCTCGAACTCCAGAGCCGGGACGATCTCCGCGAGCAACGCGCTCAGTCTTTCGCCGGTCATCTCCAACGACACATCTACCGGCGCCGCAACAAGCACAGGCTTGGCCCGAAATCGGGTGTGGACGTTGCTGAGCCGTGCGCTGACTGTTGTGAACTTGTACGTCCGCCACTCGACGTCCTCGGCGCTGAGCGCAACGTCATCGGCCTGACCAGCCGCAGCCGCAAGGTGGCCCACTGATGCCTCGAGAGAGGTGAGCGTGAACGCAACCCGACTCGCGCCCGTACCCACCACAACGGGGCGACCCACCAGCCCTGCACGCAAACCATCCAAGAGCGCCTGTAGCGCATTGCTCGAGCCCCAGCCAGAGAGCCGCTGATCGGCAGCCAAGTCAGCGAACGGTTCTCCGACCTGCTGCCACACCCCCATGGGATCCCACCACGGGTTCCGTCCGACATCAGGCTTGTCAGTCATGAAGGCACCTCCTCATTCGACCGCCGGCCCGGAGCCCCCGAGCCTCTCGCCCGTGAGGTCCGCTCGAAACGCGGTGATCTAACTATGTGCCTACATGAATGAACCTGCCGTACGCCGCATCCTAGGCCGTTGTGCCCCGTCGTCGAAGACGCCCTGGTACTTGTCGATTTGCTCCTGCGGGGCGTGGTTGGCGCCCGGGCGATCACTCTGGTCAACCGGTCGACATCGTCGAGGATCCGTACGGTCCCCAGCACCTCACCCTCCGCGGTCGTCCGCACCAGCACACTGCGTCGGCCACACTGCGTCGGCGATGAAGGTCAACACGGCTGTGTCCGTAAAGCCGTAATGCGCTCGGTTCACCGACGACTCCAGCGAACTCGGCCGATGTCGGCGGGTGCTTGTCAGGAGTAGCGTTCGAGGCGAACACGTGCCTGACCCTGTAGAGGGGTGATGGAGCCATGGCGAACCAACGGGCAACTCCCGACGAGGTCCAGATCAGCCCGAGCCCACGGGAGCCGGTGAGCGACCCGACTCTCGGGATCGAGGTACCCCGTGGGGCGGCTGTCTCGACCAAGCACCGCCTCGTCACCGTCGGGGATTCCCTGACACATGGGTTCATGAGCGCAGCCGTGCATCGCACGGACTTGTCGTGGCCCGCGATCACGGCGTACGAGCTGGGCCTGACTGCCGAGCAGTTCACTTTCCCGACGTACGAGTGGCCAACCGGACCGGGTGGGTTGCCGCTGGACCTGGAGCGGCTGGCGAGATCGTTCGAGAAGCGGTTCGGTGCACATCTGGACTTCTGGGAGATCGTGACGGCGGGACTGTGGCTGCGGTCTTACATGGACCGGGTCGAGGACTATTGGGAACGCGGCCAGGGGTCGCGAACTCCGCCCGGCGGGGCCCCGTTCCACAACATGGCGGTCTACGGTTGGGACCTCCTCGACCCCCAACTCCTCACATCGACCATGGTTGCCTCCCGGCTGGCCCGCCCGACGAGGGACGATCCGCTCTCCCAGCTGGTGGAGCGCCACCAGGACCGCGCCTCCTGGCCGATCCTGCAGCGGGCCCGCAAGGGCAACCGCGGTCGAACCGTTCTGGACGCCGTGGCCGACATGAGCGGACCCGCTCAGGGCGTGGAGACGCTGGTGGTCGTCCTGGGCTCCAACAACGCACTCGGCGCGGTCGTCACGCTGGAGCCCGCATGGACACCCGAGGGGTATGGCGACCTCCCTCCCGACCAGCGTCTGGCGGCCCGTGTCGGCAGCAACCTGTGGCGCCCCAGCGCGTTCGCGGCCGACTGGTCCCTGCTCGAGGCGAAGCTGCGCGGGGTCGCCGCCCATCACGTCGTCATCGCGACTGTCCCGTCGGTCACCATCGCGCCGATCGCGCGTGGCACCTTCAACAAGATCCGGCCCCAGTCCCGGTACTTCCCCTACTACACAAGGCCATGGATCACCGACGAGGAGTTCGACCCCAAACGCGATCCGTACATCACCGGCGACGAGGCCCGAGCGATCGACTCCGCCATCGACTCCTACAACGAGACGATGATCAAATCAGTTGCTGCCGCCCGCAGCGACGGCCTCGACTGGTACCTGTTCGACATGGGGTCGATCCTCGATCGGCTCGCGACGCGACGCTATCTCGATAGTCCGTGGGCAAGGCCGGCCTGGTGGACTCCCTACGAGTTGCCCCGCGCGCTGCGAGCACTGGACCCGGTACCGAACACCCGGTTCTTCCGGTCGGGGCCTGACGGACGCACCGACGGCGGCCTGTTCTCTCTGGACGGCGTGCACGCGACGACGATCGCCTACGGCATCCTCGCCCAAGAGGTCATCAAGGTCATGGAGCTTGCCGGCGTCGAGTTCATCGACCGCAACGGGCAGCCCCGCCCCAGCCCTGTGCTCGTCGACTTCGAGCGGCTGCTCCGGGCCGACACCCTGATCGGCGCCCCGCCCGCCTCGGTCAGCAACACCCTGAGCCTGCTCGGCTGGCTCGACGACAAGCTCGACCTGGTCAACAAGTTCCTGCCCTTCGTTCACTCGCCTATCTGACGCGCCATCTGGTCACCCGTCCCACTACCACCTGGTCGACGTCGCCATCGACCAACGCGAGCAGCAAACCCCACGGCTGGACGGAGTCGATGACGCCCTTGATCTCGCGCGGTGTGGGGTGAGCCAGTCCACCACCAACGCGACGGCGACCACGAACGCGCTCGAGGTGATCAGCCGCTCATAGCCCGGGCGTGTCCCCTGCGTGATTCCGCCGCCAACCGGGCCGAGGGCAGCGACCTCTCTGTCGTTGAGACGGAGTCGTTGGGACGGACGGCAATCCGCGTGGTCACCTTCGAAGGACACTCCCAGGCGTCAACCAATTGGTATGCGTGACCAGGCGCCAGTGAGCTCAAGCATTGGCTCGCCCTCGCGGTAGACGCAGCGACCCGCGGATTGCGGACGTGAGGTACTCCAGCCCCACTCGCTTCACACGGCGCAGTCCGCGGCTCCCAGAGTCGTGCGGAATGGCAGCCAATGAGAGTTTCGATCTCGTCAGCACTGCACGATTTCCGTGACGTGCCGAGGTTGGCGGCCCGGTGTTGCCCAGGGCGACGGGCGTTGCCGGTGACCGGGACGCGCTGCAACAATGCGAGAACGGGGCCGAGACTCGAGAGCCGGTATCGCCATGTCGCAGCAGGCCGAGGTCAAGCGGGCCACTTCCAAGATGCTGGTGTCGAAGACGTGGTTCCAGGGGGTAGCTCTCGTCTTTGTCTTCGGGTTCCTGGTCATGGGCATCCTGGCGTACCGCACGTACACCGACTCCATGCCGCTACCCGAACGGGTGGTCGACTCATCCGGGGCGGTCATCTACACAAGCGATGACATCGTCGACGGCCAGCGACTGTTCCTCGAGCGTGGCCTGATGCAGTACGGCTCCATCCTCGGTCACGGCGGCTACCTCGGACCCGACTACACCGCGGACTATCTGCGACGGTCAGCGACGCTTGCCGAGGACAGCTACACAGCGAGCGGTACGCAGGACCCACGCGGCGCCACCATCGAGGACTTCCGCACCAACCGGTACGACGAGCCGAGCGGCGAACTGGTCTTCACCGACACCCAGGCCGAGGCGTTCGCCGTTCTCGAGCAGCACTATGCGGACCTGTTCGGCGAGGACTCCACGAAGTACGGCCTGATCCCGAACGTGATCACCGACCCGGAGCAGATCCATGACCTCACCGCCTTCTTCGGGTGGACCGCCTGGGCGGCCGCGGCCGAACGACCGGGCAAGGACTACACCTACACCAACAACTGGCCGCCGGAGCCACTCGTCGACAACGGGCCGACCGCAGCGGCTGTGGTATGGAGCGTCCTGTCTCTGGTCGTCCTGCTCGGTGGGACGGGAGCACTTTTCGCCGTCTACGGGCGGTGGAGCCAGCGAATCGGTTGGCACGGCGCGGACAGCCCCTCGATCAGCTTCCGACAACCCGGCGACGTCGTGCTCACGCCCTCCCAACGCGCGACCGCATGGTTCTTCCTCGTCATCTCCCTGCTCTTCCTCATGCAGACACTCACGGGTGCGGCCGCAGAGCACTATCGGGCGGATCTGCTGAGCTTCTTCGGTTTCGACCTCGCCCAGTGGATGCCGTTCAACCTCGCCCGGACCTGGCACGTCCAACTGTCCTTGTTCTGGACCGCCGCCGCCTTCCTCGCGGCCGGGATCTTCCTCACGCCGTTCATTTCGCGTCGAGAGCCTCGACGTCAACACGTGCTTGCCTACCTACTCCTGGGGGCCCTCGCAATCGTGGTCTTCGGCAGCATGATCAGCGAGGCACTGTCCATCCATGGAGTCTCCTGGGCCAAGGGCTCGCCGATCTTCGGCCAGCAATGGGAGTACCTCGACCTGCCGCGAATCTGGCAGATCCTGCTCATCGTGGGTCTCGTCTTCTGGATCGCGATCATTTTCCGTGGCATGCGTGCGCGTCTTCGCGGCGAGTCAAAGGGGAACATGCCCTGGATGTTCTTCTACGCCGCGTTGGCCATTCCGGCGTTCTACGCCGTCGGCCTGCTTGCCGGTACCGAGGTTCACCTCACTGTCGCCGAGTTCTGGCGGTTCTGGGTGGTGCACCTGTGGGTGGAGGACTTCCTGGAACTGTTCACCACCGTCATGGTGGCCTACATCTTCGTGATGATCGGAGTCGTTCGTGAGCGCATCGCGCTGGGCATCATCCTCCTGGACGTCATCTTGTACTCCGCGGGTGGAGTCATCGGCACGATGCACCACCTGTACTTCTCCGGAACACCGGTCGAGCACATGGCGCTCGGTGCGTTCTTCTCCGCTGCCGAAGTCATCCCGCTCACCTTCCTGACCGTCGAGGCCTGGACGTTCCTCCAGCTCGGTGCCCGCCGGCACGGACGCGCCGGGGCGCCGTTCCCGCACCGCTGGGCCGTGATGTTCCTGGTCGCGGTGGGCTTCTGGAACTTCGTGGGCGCCGGCATCTTTGGGTTCCTGGTCAACCTGCCGATCGTGTCCTACTACGAGATCGGCACAGCACTGACGGCCAACCACGCACACGGCGCGATGATGGGCGTCTACGGCATGCTCGCGGTGGGGCTCGCGTTGTTCGCGCTGCGCTACCTGATCCCACCGGAGCGATGGCCCGACAGGCTGGCGAAGCTGAGCTTCTGGTCGCTGAACCTCGGGCTTGCGTGGATGATGTTTGCGACCTTGTTGCCACTCGGTGTGCTGCAGCTCTACGAGTCGGTGTCGAAGGGCTACTTCGAGGCACGCTCGTTGGGCTTCATCACCACGCCGGACAACGCCCTGCTGGAATGGATGCGGCTCCCCGGTGACGTGGTCTTCATCGTCGGTGGTGTGCTGCCGTTCATCTGGATCTGCTGGCTCGGTGTCCGCTACCGGACTCGGGCCTCGACCCTCGAACTGCCCGAAGACGTCCTGTACAGCGAGAGTGAACAGCCCAGCGAACCCGTGGGACCATGAGCAACGTATCCGCGTCGGTCTGGATGATCAGCCTCTACTCCTTGTTCCTGGTCTGCATCGCACACGCATGCGACCTGTCCGCGCGACATGTAGCCCGACGGGCCCAGGCCTGGCGAACAGGGTCCTTCCGCTACCACGCTGACCACGACGCCTGGGTCTGCCCCGAGGACCAGTGGTTGTGGCCGGTCTCGTTCGACGTGCACCAACGCACGATGCGCTACCGCGCCAACCCAGTGGTCTGCAACCGTTGCCCCGTCAAGGACACGTGTACGACTTCCTCACGGGGCAGGGAGATCGAGCGAGAGGTCGACCCCTGGCCACATTCCGAAGCAGGTCGGTTCCATCGCGGGATCGCCTGCTCCATGACACTGCTGGCCTTCGTCTTGCCGCTCGCCATGCTGCCCAGCCGTAGCGAACCTGTCGATGCCGTCACCCTGCTCGGCGTGATGACGCTGGTCGTCCTGGCCAGCCTCCCCCTGTTCAGCCACTTCCGGAACACGCCTGCGGGCTTTCCTACCCAGGTGCCGTTGGAGGACACGGCTGAGCGGGGTGCCGCCCTCGAACGCACGACGGTGCCGACGGACCGGTTTGCGACCCGCTGGAACGACTTCGAACACAAGTGGAAGGCCGCGCCGTGACCTGGGTGGTCATCGGTCTCGTCGTGGTGGTCGCGATCGTGGCGTACGGCATGCTCTGCGTGCCTGTGCTGCGAGAGTACGAGCGAGGCGTCGTCTTCCGACTGGGCAGGCTCCGGCCGTTGTCCGAGCCAGGTCTACGGCTCCTGCTGCCGGCGGCCGACCGGATCATCCGCGTGGACCTTCGCGTCGTCACCCTGACCATCCCTCCACAGGAAGTGATCACCCGCGACAACGTGCCGGCCCGCGTCAACGCCGTCGTACTCTTCCAGGTCATCGACCCCGTGAGATCGGTCATGGCGGTGGAGAACTACGCGGTCGCCACCTCCCAGATCGCCCAGACCACGTTGCGCTCGGTGCTCGGTCGGGCCGACCTGGACACCCTGCTCGCCCACCGCGACGACCTCAACCAAGACCTGCGCAAGATCATCGACGACCAAACCGAACCCTGGGGTGTTCAGGTCAACGTGGTGCAGATCAAGGACATCGAGATTCCGGAGGCAATGCAGCGGGCGATGGCACGCGAAGCAGAAGCCGAACGCGAACGCCGAGCCAAGATCATCAACGCCCGCGGCGAACTACAGGCCTCCGAGGAGCTACGTCAGGCAGCCGACACGTTGAGCCGAAGCCCTGCCTCGCTCCAGCTGCGCTACCTGCAGACCTTGCTGGAGCTCGGAGCAGACCATAACTCGACAGTCGTGTTCCCGCTCCCCCTCGACATCGTGGGTCCGTTCCTCAATCAGATCGTCAAGCCCAGCGCACCCATCTGACCTGATCCCCCACGAGGGGGACGGCATCGAGTAGGAAGGATGTCGTGGACTACTTGCCCATCGCGAACGCAGCCTCGGAACTGGGTTTCCCAGCTTGGTTGCGGGTCACCCATTTCATCAACTTCGTCTTCATCGGCGTGCTGGTCCGTAGCGGCATCGAGATCCTGTCGTCCCATCCCCGGCTGTACTGGAACAACCATTGCGTCCCGGGAACCCACTGGGTTCGTTTCACCAAGCGTGTTGTGCCGGCTGAGGAGGGCCAGTACATGGCTCGCGACGACGAGCTCGTGCTTCCCAAGTGGTTCTCGCTGCCTGGTGGCAAGAAGATCGGGATCGCACGCCGCTGGCACGGCCTGACCAACTTCCTGTGGATGGTCAATGGGCTGATCTACATCCTGCTGTTGTTCGGCACCGGTCAATGGCGCCGTCTCGTCCCGACCAGCTGGGAGGTGTTTCCAGAGGCATGGGAGTCGGCGAAGACCTACCTGACGTTGAGCCTGCCACCGGTGGAGAGCTTCCAGCCCTACGACGCGCTCCAGCAGCTGATGTATGCCTTCATCGTGTTCGTCGTTGCGCCGATGATGATCCTGACCGGGATCGCCATGTCACCAGCGCTGGTCGGCCGGTTCCCCTGGTACGCGAGGCTGTGCGGCAACCGCCAGTCGGCTCGAAGCCTGCACTTTCTCGGAATGGCGGTCTACCTGGTCTTCGTGGTCTTCCACGTGTCACTTGTCTTCATCGCCTACCCGAAGCACAACGTCACCCACATGGTGTTCGGCGAGTATCTGCCGGAGAGGTTCGCCGTCGGCCTGGCGATCATGCTCACGATGATCGCTGCCGTCGTAGCATTCTGGCTCTGGCTGTCCTACTGGAGCCACAAGAACCTGCGCCGCACCCAGGTCATCCTCAACGCCCTCGAGGAGCCGATCCGCGCACTGTTCGTCAACCGCCTCCAGTCCAGGCAGCGGGGCCATTACACGGAGGCGGACATCTCGCCCTACCACTGGTCCAACGGCAGGCACCCGACCCCCGAAGAGTCGCCGGAGTGGGAAACGCTGCGTCTCAACGACTGGAAGGACTACGCGCTCGAGGTCGGAGGCCTCACGACCACAACTGTCAGTCTCACCCTCGAGGACCTGCGCGCCATGCCGCGACAGGAGCAGATCACCATGCACACCTGCATGCAGGGCTGGACCGGCATCGCCAAGTGGGGCGGCGTCAAGCTGGCCGATGTCCTGGCCCTGGTCGAGCCAAAGGAGAACGCCCACTACCTGATGTTCACCTCTTATGGCACGGCACAGACGATGTACGACGGCCGCCCACTCGAGCCCTACTACACCTGCCTACCCAAGGACCTGGTCTACGAGGACGAGACGATCCTGGCGTTCGACATGAACGACAACCCACTGCCACCGACGTTCGGGGCACCACTACGCCTGCGGGTCGAATCCATCCACGGCTACAAGATGGTCAAATACCTACGCAAGATCGAGTGGATCGAGGACTACCGGACCGTGGGTGACGGCATGGGTGGCACCCGCGAGGACTCGGGGCTGCAGTCCATCAACGCGAAGATCTGAGGGCTCTCAAGCGCAGTCACTTCAGACGGGACCGCGGGCCGGCTCTCCCAACACGTCGGGCGCGCTCGGATCGAGCAGAAAGCTCGGTGACTCGGTGCGTGCTCGATCTACGACCTGCCACCCCGCTGCTCCCAGGCTCACCACCGAGACGGGGAAGATGCCGAGATCCTCACGCTCCACGTGCTCGCCGAGATCGTCCAGCAGCCGGATGACCCGGTCGGCGAAGTCCGGGTCGCGGCTGTTAAGTGCGGTGATCGTCTGATCGAACTGCCGGTGCTCGGCCTCGAGCTCCGTCAGTTCCTCGAGGAACTCGCCCTTGTCCCGCAGTGCGCTGAAGATGCCGGCCTCTTCGCGGCCGACGTGACGCTCGAGATGCCCCACCAGACGTGCGATCCGAGCCATCGCGAGCGTCTGGTCCCCCGTACTCAGGGCTTGTCGGACATGATGTGCCTCGTCCATCAGGGCTGAGTGCTCATCCATCAGTTCGCGGATCGGTTCGACGCCACGGCATCCGCAGTACTCGCACACGTCAGCCCACCCGGTCCCAACCCCGACGTGGAATGTGGCTGCCGAGCGGCTGGTCGTCGCGGCTGCGGTAGACGAGGTAGGGACGGGTCTGGTAGCCCAGGGGCGCGTTGAACACGCACACAAGCCGGGTCAACGACCACAGCGCGAACAATGACATGACCACCAATCCGTGGAGCTGGAACCCAAGCGGGGCATCACCCATCAGGTCCGGGTGCAGGTCGAAGCCGAAGATGCCCCGGAACCAGAGGGAGACACCCCTCACGGTAGTCGTAGTTGCCGATGACGGTGACGGAAGGACCTGCTCGCCGTCTGCGAGCCCGCGTTCGAGGAGCAGGCGCCGCGGAGAGGTCGCGGGTCGCGTCAGACGAGGTGCTCAGCCGAACGGTCGCCTTCAGGGAGGGGGCGGACGCACCGAGACCACCTGGCCGTCTCGGGTGAACCAGTCGGCCGTTGCCTCGCCGGCTGCGCCTGCGAGCAGGAATGGCTTGGCGACACTCTGGATGAGGAAGGCGTGCGAGCTGTTGGTGCGGTGAGCCGCCTCGATCAGGTCCCGGACCGTCTCGAACCCCGGCACACCACCAGCCCGGGCCACGAGTTCAGCGCCGGGCGCCGGGCACCCGTGTCCACCTGGGCAGCCAGGATGGTCGCGTCGAGGACCGAGGTGTTCTCATGGAACTCGGCAACCCCGCCACTGGGCGCCAGGGCCAGTCAGAAGTCGACGGGGTCACGGACGATCGGGCAGGTCATGCAGTGACCCCCGCCACGACCACGTCCGAGCTCTGCATCGACGATGGTGATGACCTCGACCCCGGCCTTGCGCAGCAACGAGTTGGTGTGGGTGTTTCGGTCATAGGCCACCACCACTCCCGGCTCGAGAGCCACCAGGTTGTTGCCGCTGTCCCACTGTTGGCGTTCGTTGGCGTAGATGTCGCCACCGGTCTCGATGACGTGAAGCTCGCGGAGGTTCAGTGACTCCGCGACGACGTCGACGAACGAGTCCTTCTCCTGGATCACCTCGACACCCGGGTCCTTGTCGCTGGGCCGGATGGAGAACGACTCGATCCCGTCGACGATGTCACGGAAGGCGGTCGCGATGTCGCGGTCAGCGAAGGTGAACACCGTGTCCAGATGCATCGCTGCTCGAAGCTTCGGCATCCCTGCGACGATGACTCGCTCGGCCGCACCTTGCGCGAACAAGGAGGCCGCGACCTGGCTGATCGCCTGGCGAGACGTCCGCTCGCTCATGCCGACCAGAACGACGCCGTTCCCGATCGGCATCACGTCACCGCCCTCGAACGTGGCGAGCCCCCAGTCCTCCTCGGGGTCGCCCCACCACGTCGTGGACCCGACAAACGTCGGGTGGAACGTGTAGATCGCCTTGTAGAGCAGGGTCTCGTCCTGCCGGGCCGGCCAGAACAGCGGGTTGAACGTCACGCCGCCGTACATCCAGCAGGTCGTGTCGCGCGTGTAGAGCGTGTTGGGCAGCGGCGGCATCAGGTAGTCGCGGACTCCGGCCGAGATCCTGGTCAGGCTGAGATAGTCGGTCCGGTACTCCGAGGGTAGGTCGGCCGCCGACATTCCGCCGATCATGTACCGGGCCAGCTCACGGGACTCCAATGACTCGAGGTAGGCCCGGGTCGCGGCCACGAGCCCGAGGCCGACCTCGTTGGCAACGATCTTGCGATCGAGCAGCCACTCCTTGGCCTCCGGGATATCCAGCGTCTCGGAGAGCAGGTTGTGGAGCTCGAGCACCTCGACCCCGCGCTCCCGCATCTTCGTCATGAAGTCGAAGTGGTCGCGCTGGGCGTTCTGCACCCACATCACGTCATCGAACAACAGGTCGTCGCAGTTGGTCGGCGTAAGTCGGCTGTGTGCCAGACCGGGCGCGCACACCACGACCTTGTGCAGCTTGCCAACCTCGGAGTGGACCCCGTAGCTGGGAGTGGCCTCATTCATGGGTGTACCTCCTGGAGGGTGATCCAACCGGCGAGAACAGCCGAGGCCCTGTTCGCGTCGGGCCTCACAAGCTCACGGATGCCGGGATCGCGCGGCAGCCCCCTTTCGCCCGGCGTCCAGAGAGCCATCATGGCCGTACGCCGAGATTCGCACTAGACGGTATGGAGTGACCGCACGATTTTGTGTCGTGGGGCCTCGATTCCCTCGGATGGCCATGATCAACCCGACGGGTGGGTCGG
>Ga0209587_1000970_pt1 | contig 13873 bp, 12 predicted proteins | sample NGEPerD_2_FD_184512 | JGI IMG/M metagenome (GOLD analysis project Ga0209587, IMG submission 184512) | Arctic peat soil microbial communities from the Barrow Environmental Observatory site, Barrow, Alaska, USA - NGEE PermafrostL1-D... | ecosystem: Environmental > Terrestrial > Soil > Wetlands >... | reverse complement strand
AGAAATGTCTTTTGAGCTTCATCAAGGATCATGCCAGCTAATTCAATTGTTTCAATCGCCCGTTCTTGCTTTGAATGTGAGCTCTTCATCAGCGGTAGAAATGCCAATTGCATTCGTTCCAACTCATTTAAGTCGGCACCGCTGCGGATCTTTAGTCCCAGTGCCTCAAAGAGCTGATCACCGTCATACCGATCCATGAAAATCCCCTTAGCCCGATATTCAAGCGATCCACAGTTTAACACCTCAGGAGCGTCAGTAATTCCTGCTCCGTATACGACATAAGTATGGATCAGCTTATGGCGCTTCCTGTACAGGGCAACGTCGTACTCCATAAACCGCTCTAATTCCTCGGGTCCCTTGGTACTCTGAAATTCCAAGTGCAAATAGCTATCATCAGCTAAATAAAAGACAAAGTCCATCGTTTTCTCTTGAACCGTTATGGTAGGTAGATTGGCTGGTTCGGCACGAACAATGGGTGCCGTATTAATATCATAGAAGTCTAAGACTCGGTTCGCAAATATCTCTGTCAAGGATTTAAAGATAATATCCTTGTGGTGATATGGTATTTCAGTAGTTACCAAGTTTGTTATCCCTCTCTTCTTCTACATATAATAACGTTATCTTTTAACTCCCAGATTACTAAGACTCACTGTTGGTTGCGATTAATTAAATGACTACCCTACTCTCATATTATACCAAATAATCGTTTAACTTTCACCACAAAGCCAAAAATTTTCTCACCAGCAGCCCAACTTTTCATCCTTCACAGTGTGTAAAGAATATCCAAGATAAATTGATTCGTTGATCGCCCTTCTCTGAATGTAACTCAAGGACATTGTGGTACATTAAAGAACTCTGGAAATCCTGATATCTCTAATTTGGCAAGCGGTACCAGCTTCCCGTAGGGATTCGTCAAGCAACGTGTGATTTCATTACCAAGATTTTGTCGAATCATTAAGAACGTACGTTCTTAATGATTCTGTTGCGTTATAATACCTTTAAAGGACGAAAAAAGACTGCTTATTTGAAGTTCTGTCAAATAGTATGAGTACACCAACGAAAATTTATGAAGTGGGTGAGGATGTGGAAGAAGAAAGTCAAGTAATTTATGGCGGTAAGCAAATGAGAACTGCACGTTTGAAAGCGGGTATTGGCAGCCAAAAGGAATTAGCCGATAGGACCGGGATTGCGCCAAATATCATCAGTGATCTGGAAAGGGGTGTACGCTAATGAGTCCAAGCTGGTCCGATCGAATTAGCGAGGCAATTAAAAATTATTCAACGAATCTAAGATGAGTCGGAAATAAGAAAGGGGTATGTCCCATGATTTCAAAAACGTTCTGCGAGTTTATTAATGACGTGACAAGTGCATTTAATCCCTGAGAAGAACTTTTCAATTTCCATGTTTTCATTAGGGGAATGGTTTGCCTCATCAAAATTCGCATAGGGTACTACCACGGAAGGAAGTCCCAGTATTTTTGTCCAAACGTAATCCGGCAAGCTCCCTCCAAGGCTTGGTTGGAGTATAGGTTCCACTGCATAGGCTTCCCGTACTGCTTCTGTTACCACTTTAACTACAGGTAGATCAGCTGATGTGCGGGAAGGCTTCATCGATCCCAGATGGGATACTTCAATATCAGGAGCAACTCTTTTCACATGTTCACAGAACTTTTGATAGATATCCTCTGGATCTTGGTCGACAACAAGGCGAATATCCATTTTCAACATTGCCTTTGCTGGAATAATGGTTTTTGACCCTTCTCCGCCGTAGCCACTGTGAAGTCCCGCAATGTTAAAGGTAGGTTCTAAACATAGTTTTCGGTAATAAGTTTCCCCATCCATATCTAAGTCAGGATAACCGAGTTGTTTAGCAACTTGTTCCCGGTCAAAGGGAAGCTTCTTAATTAATTCTAATTCAAAGTCGGTAGGCTTCCTGATATTATCATAGAATCCTTTAATGAGAATATGTCCATTTTCGTCCCGCATAGTTTGCAATAAATCAAATATCTTCCAGACCGGATTAGGAACAATATTGCCTTTATTTCCAGAGTGATTATCGGAATTAGTTATCTTGCAATTAAGTTCAACATAAAGCATGCCACGTACGCCTAGTAATACGAAAGGGGCTCCGCTTTCATGCATTGGGCCATCAGAGGTGTAGACAAGGTCTGCTTTAAGCAGTTCTTTATTTTCACTAACAAAGTCAGGAAGGTTAACACTTCCTTTTTCCTCTTCCCCTTCAAACACCATCTTAATATTGATCGGCAGACTGCCAAAAGCATCCAAATAAGTTTTAATTGCCAAGACCTGGGCCATGAGTTGACCTTTATTGTCCCCAACTCCACGGCAGAAAATCTTACCGTCCCGAATAGTGGGTTCAAAAGGAGGAGAAAGCCATTCTTCCAAAGGATCCTGCGGTTGAACATCATAATGTCCATATAATAGCAGGGTAAACGCTTCTGGGTCCTTGATAATCTCTCCATAGATGACAGGATTTCCTGCAGTGGGGATCAATCGCGTCTTAATCCCGATGTCCTCCATCATTTCTTTGAGCATTTCGGCAGTTTCTGCAATTCCAACGTTCTGAGCACTAATACTTTTTTGCCGAAGCAGAGTAAATAACATATCAAGATATTCCTCTCGACGAGCTGTAATGAGCTCACTAACCTTTGCTAAACTCAATTTTCATCCTTCCTTCCATAACGGTAGTAAATCGCGGCCATTAGTTTAACTCCGTATAAATAATCCTGGACACCAATATTTTCATTGGGTGCATGGGTATTTGCATAGGAAAATGGGGCTCCGAGACCAATAATGATTGCCGGGGCATCTAAGATTTCCTCAAACATAGACATTGGACCGGAGCCATCAAGGAGAGGCCAAATCACAGGCTCCTTTTCATATACATCATGGGCCGCCTTCGCAGCAACTTGAACAATATCTGCTTGGCCAGATACTTTACTTGGATTTCTCGGGTTGCCTATATGGATATCAAGGTTTTCGGGACCTTTTTCCTTAAGAAACTCTTTTATCGCTTTTGCGCTTTTTGAGGGGTCCTGATTCTTAACCAAACGGAAATCAAGCTTAACAGAAGCTTCACTGGGAATAATAGTTTTATTACCTTCCCCTTGATAACCTGATTTCAGGCCATTAATCGTTGCGGTCGGCTGGAAAAGGAGCTTGCTTAAAACGTTTATCTTCTCCCCTTTAGGTAGGATTTCCTTAATACCATAAGTTTCACAGTATTCCTCAATATCAAAGGGAATCCCTTCCAAAAGTTTCAGATCCTCTTCATCGGGTTCAAGGACATCGTCATAGTAACCTGGGATTAAAATCTCTTCTTGGCTATTCTTCAATTGATTGAGTAGCCATGTAAGCTGCCACGCCGAGTTAGGGATCAAAGGTGCCTGTCCGGAATGAACATCTCGTTTAGCCCCTTTTATTTTGAGCTCAACCGCCATATTCCCCTTATTTCCAAGATACATCTGAGGTCTTCCCGATTCATGAATACCCCGGTCACAAAGAATCGTATAGTCTGCTTTTAAGGCATCCTTATGTTGGCTTAAATACCCTTCTATACTAGGACTTCCGATTTCTTCTTCCCCTTCAAAGAAAAACTTTAAATTAATAGGGAGTTCAACTCCTATTTCCTTTAGACATTTGACAGCCATCAGCGTAGCCCAAAGATTCCCTTTGTCATCAGTGGCCCCTCGGGCATAAAGCTTACCCTCACGAATTACTGGTTCAAAGGGATCACTCTCCCAAAGTTCAAGAGGTTCAGGTGGTTGAACATCATAATGACCGTAAATGAGCAACGTTTTCTGTGCTTTCGAGTTGGTGATCTCTCCAAAGAGTGCCGGATAGCCCCCTTCTATCTGCCACATCTCCGTTTTTATTCCCAGAGATTGCATCGTCATACTAAGAGCTTGTGCGCACTCCTGCATGCCAATATTTTGCGCGGAAATGCTTTTAAGCCGTAGAAACTCAATCAGACCACTAACCAGCCCATCCCTTTCTCTTTCAACATAGTCATTTATGTTTTGCATAAGCTCCAATGTATCGCCTCCTCGTATTCACTTTATTTAGTCGTCAATCCTTAAACCATCTAATATAAATGACACTCTACCCAACGACCCTCCATAGTTTTGCCAACAGGTTCAACCTCTCTGCAGATGGCTTTTACATTGGGACAGCGGGGATGAAAACGGCATCCGCTGGGCAAATCCACCGGGTTAGGAGGTTCTCCTATAATGGGAATATGGAGTCCATTCGGATTAGGTTCAGGGGAAGGAACCGCAGCTAGAAGGGCTTGAGCATAAGGATGCGCCGGATGCTTGATAACATCCTCTGTTAAACCCATTTCTACAATGCGCCCAAGATACATAATTGCAGTTTTATCACAAACGTAACGAATTAGAGATAAGTCATGAGAAATGTAGATGCTTGCGAGATTAAGTTCTTGGACAAGGTCCTTTAGGAGGTTTAAAATACTTGCCCTAATTGACACATCGAGCATCGAAACAGGTTCATCCGCCACCATAAAAAGGGGTTTAATAACAAGGGCTCTAGCAATAGCCACTCTCTGTCTTTGTCCGCCGCTCATTTGATGGGGATAACGGTCAATATAGGTCTTCGCTGGTCGGAGGCCTACCTTTTCCAAGGTCTCCATACAGCGGTCGTGTCTTTCAATAGGGTTCTTCATGCCATGGATAATTAAGGGTTCTTCCAAAGTCTGCCTAACTGAGAATCTCGGATTAAGGGATTCGTAAGGGTCTTGGAAGATCATCTGGGCACTTCTACGGAATTCCTTCAGATCTCGGCCACTGTAAGAACGTAGGTCACGGCCCAAGAAATCAATCTTACCAGAGGTCGGTTCAATAAGCTTGACCATAGTTTTTGCCGCTGTCGTTTTACCACAGCCCGACTCTCCAGCCAGGCCGATGGTTTCCCCTTCTTTCAAGACAAGGTTAATTCCATCAACGGCTCTAACAAAACGTTTTTCGGTTTCCTTCTGTGTAATTGACTTTATGAAACCGGTATTAACGGCAAAATGGACTTTAAGATTTTCAATATCAAAGACAAGTGGTGATTTTCCCACCATCTCTACACCTCTCTTTGCAAAGCATTCCAAGTCGATGACTGAGATGCCTTTTCCATCATTTCGTCAGCATTGTCGACATTATGACAAGCTACACGATGACCCGGATTTAATTCCCGCATGGGGGGGCTTTCATTTGTGCAAATTTCCAGTACGAAGGGACACCGGTCAGCAAAACGACACCCTTGTAGAGGGTGGAGCAAATCCGGAGGATGTCCTGGAATAGAGATAAGTTCATATTTTTCTCCTTTGATACTTGGGAAAGCATTTCTCAGGCCCATGGTATAGGGATGGCAAGGCCTCGTGAATATAATTTCTACCGGTCCTGCCTCGACAACCTTTCCCGCGTACATTACTAAAACCTTTTGACAGGTTTCAGCCACGACGGACATATCGTGGGTAACAATAATCATTGAACTATTCAATTCCCTTTGCAATTGTTGGATACGATTAAGAATTTGAGCTTGAACGATGACATCTAACGCAGTTGTAGGCTCATCTGCCACCAGAACACTCGGATTCAGTGCTAAAGCCATCGCAATGATTGCTCTTTGACGCATTCCACCGCTAAATTGATGAGGAAAGTCTTTCAGTCGATTCTTCTCAATTCCAATCATGGAAAAAAGTTCTTCTGCCCGCTTCCAGGCTTCGGCTTTGGATTTATTGGTATGGTGTCTGATCGCCTCAACAATTTGTGTCCCGACTTTATACACTGGATCAAGGGCATTCATAGAGCTCTGGGAAATAATCGCAATTTCCTTCCAGCGAACCTTTCGCATCTCAGACATGGGCAGATTAAATAAATTTATTCCCTTGTGTAAGACTTCTCCTTCTGTGTAAACTTGCTTTGGCAACAGACGCATGATGGATTTAATAATGGTTGTTTTACCGCAACCTGATTCCCCGACTAACCCCATGGTTTCACCGGCATCCAAGGTGAAATCCACTCCGTCAACCGCCCACACATTACCATTCGTGATCTTATAGCAGGTTCTCAAATTATTAACTTCTAGTAAGTGGTCCTTATTCTCATTTATGATATTATTTTTATCACTCATAATCTTCTCAACCTCGGATTTAAAACTTCCTCAAGACTACGACTGACAAAGAAACCTGACATTACCAGCAATGTAATAGCTAAGCCGGGTGGAACAACCCACCACCAAGCATCATTTATAGCTTGTGCAACATAGGCATCAAATAGAATTTTACCCCAACTCATGAGGAAGGGATCACCATAACCAAGAAAGCTGATACTTGCTTCAGTAAGGATGGCCCAGCCCATGGCCAATGAACTATAGACCAGCGACAAAGGTAAGATGTTCGGCGCTAAATGGTGGAAAATAATACGTCTATGACTGGCACCGGTTAACTTAGCCGCCTGAATAAACGTTCGTTCTTTAAGCGTGAGTACTTCCGCGCGAATGACCCGCGCTGTCGTTCGCCAAGATATCAGAATTATAGCAAAGATAATATTCCAAATACTCGGACCAAGAATTGCCACTAGAATCATTGTGAAGGGCAGAAACGGCACCCCATATACAATATCTGTAAAACGCATCAAGAGATCATCAACCCATCCCCCAAAATAAGCTGACACCAAACCTATAACAGTTCCTATCAGGGTAACCATTACTGCAGAAGTAAGGCCCACATATAACGCAACCCGAGTTCCTGCTATAACTTGGCTTAGAACATCTCGACCCATACGAGTTGTTCCCAAAAGATGTTGTAAGCTTGGTGGATCCATTCTTGCAAAAGAACCATCGGCTCGGAAATTTTCAATCGTGGGATCATAAGGGCTAATAAAAGGGGCTAGAATAGCAAGAATAATGAAGAATAAAAGAATCCCGATTCCGATAGCTCCTAACTTATCCTTTATCAGGAGACGAAATATTTCTCTTACTGTCATTCGCTTTAGAACACCTCGTTTCTCAAAACGTCATCATTTATAAGTCACACGTGGATCTAGAACTCCGTAAACAAGGTCAGTCAGAAAGTTTAAGACAATGACTAAAACTCCCATCATAAAGAAAGTTGCCTGTGCAACGGGATAGTCATTGAGCTGAATAGCCGTTACTATTTCCCTGCCAATACCAGGCCAGTTGAAGACAGTTTCCACAAGAACCTGCCCCCCAATCGCAAAGCCGATAAGCAGAGCTACCTGGGTAACAACGGGTAGCATCGAGTTTCTCATAGCATGTCTAAACAGGATCGTTCTTTCAGAAAGACCCTTAGCACGAGCCATCTCAATAAAATCATCCTCCATAACCTCAATCGTCGAGCTGCGCATTATTAAAAGAGGATTAGCTATATAATACGAGGCGCCCACTAGTCCTGGAAGGATTAAGTGATGAAGGAACTCAAGATTAAGATATCGTTCCCTGAAAGTAACTAGGTTCTGCCCTGGTTCATGCATACCCCCAATAGGAAACCAACCCAGCTTGTAAGAAAACACCGATAAAGCCATCATACCTATCCAGAACACAGGACTCGATCGAAAGAAGAGAACAACAGAGACAGCAACTGCTTCAAATGTGGTTCCCCTATACCACGCCACAATCGCGCCACCAAAAATTCCAATTAAAAGAGCCAAGCCAACAGAAAAACCCATAAGAAATAATGTGTTCCACAACTTATCCATAATGACATTACTTACTGGCTCACGCGTGTTAAATGAGATTCCAAACTCGCCATGAGCTAAGTTCACCATATAGATCTTATATTGTTCAGATAAAGGCTTATCAAGACCAAATTGATGTAATACTGCATTCTGGGCTTCTACAGGTAGAGCCGCATCTAGCAGACTAGTCGTCGGATCACCAGGCAAAACTCTAAACATGAAAAACAGTATCGTCATAAGCACTACCATGGTAAGGATCATTTGAATAAGACGTCGAATAATAAATGCCCTCACTTATGTCACCATCCTCTATTTATAGGGCTAGATAAATGTAAACACATATTTCTAGTTATTTTCCGATATAGTCTTTAGAGCGGGGATACCCGCTCTAAAGACTTGTAATGGACCCTCAAGCTAGAGCTTAAGGCTTATCATTATTTTCCAACTTCTCGGATAATTCCTCTATCTTTGCCGACATCGCTTTTGCCCTCTGGATAGTAGATCTTGCCCTGTTCATCCCACTTATAGCCCGCGTCCTTGAGAAATTGGAACGCCTTCTGCTGGTCATAACCAAAGGTCGCTATATTAGGATCATGCCAGTACTTGTTGATCGGACTAATCATTGAATTTGCTACTTCGCCGTGCCCTTCTAATAGCTGGTCAACAATCTTTTGTTTTGGAATCACATAGGACATGGCTTGACGAACAGCCTTATCGTCAAAAGGCATACGGCGCATGTTGAAGTTGATATGATAGAGTCCTATGTCAGGAATATCAATAACTTCTAGCTTCGGATTTTGTTTCATCTTATCAGCCTGAATGACCTCAACCCACCAACCTGTAAAGTCCGCTTGTCCTTGTTCTACGGCTGCCACCATACCTTGACTACTCGCGTAAGGAATACTTAAGATCCCTTCAATAGCGGGCTTTTTAAAATAATCGTCATTGCGAACAAGTTTCATTTCTTCATCTTTACGCCAGTACTCCATTTTAAATGGCCCACTGCCTATGATTTCCTTGTTCTCATATTCTAGGACAGCCTTAGCACCTTGCTTATCAAGAATCGGTTTCCAGATATGCTCAGGGAAAATATACATTTGAGCTAAGGTGTTACTAACAAATGGAGCAAATGACATGTTCAAGTTAAATTGAACAGTTAAATCATCGATAACGTCAATAGACGCGATTGGCGTAACCATACCCAGGAAGTAAGGCGATTTGACCTCTTTTACCATATCGAAGGAAAATTTAACATCATTAGCTGTAACGGGCACACCGTCATGGAATTTCATTCCTGGACGCAGCTTAACTTGAAAGACCTTACCGTCTTTATTGACGTCCGTTACGCTCTCAGCAGCCCAGAGTTCTGGTTTGCCATCAGCGTCAATGCGGACGAGACGGTCATAAATAAGACGGGTAACCTGGAAGTCATGAGTTTGCGTAGTATTTAAAGGGTTTAGTCCATTAATATCGCTCGGATAAGCCCAACGCAGGATTTTCCTATCCCCGGTCGGTTCAATATTCATGAACGTCCAAAAGCTGTTTAGTCCTTCACCCATCATGTAAGTGACATTTTTAAAATCTTGTTTATTATAAGCCATCAATTGATTACGATGGACAACCGGAGCATAGGGAAGATCTTCAATATACATTTCTTGAGCCTTCCATACTATCGCCTGACGTTTCTCCGGATCTGTTTCTATACGCTGAGCCTCAGCAAGCTTATCATACTCTGGATTATTGTAACCCGTGATATTATACGCACCAATTCCCGACTGAGAAGAATGCATGGTACCATAGACGAAGTGGTCTGGATCAATTCGCTCTGCACGGCCTGCCCAGCTTAAGGTAAAGGCATCAAAATCCTTTTGCTTAATTCCAACATCAGATAAACGATTCCACGCGAGAGGAGTAACCTTGACATCGAAACCCAACTTCTTCCATTCTTCTGCAATCATCTTACCAAATTCATAGCGAATAGAATCATAATCAGCCGTAGTGACATACATTTCGATTTCTCTTACTTTACGATCTTGAGGAAGACTCGCTGTAACCTCATAGAGGTTTTCTTTGGTTCCAGTTTGTTGCTTTTCCGTCTTCGCTGAACAGGCGGTAAGGGACAACATAAGGGCTGCGAAAAGGATACCAATAACGAATATTCTCCGCTTCATTTTTCTCCTCCTAATTTATAAATTTTCTTTAGTAAGCTTTAGAATAGATTTTAATATTTAATTACAAATACTCTTCCTCCTTTGCCGAAATTTTTACTAAACTATATAATATAGTCATTTATGTATATAATATAGATTTTGTGTAAATATTTCAAGTATTGCCAACATATTTTTTTTTATTAAACTATACTAATTTAGCGAGAATTTTCAGAATTATACTCCATTATGTAGGTACGAACCCGACACACGACACAAGGTTAATTTGACCCACCAAAATCCCCCCACAATCTGTAAAATCTAAACGTTTTCGAGCAATGTATTAATTCGTCTATTCTTGAGATGATCAGAACCAGTTTGAGCAAATACATTTATTTACTGAAAAAGACAACCGCTAAATTTAACGGTTGTCTTACTGATGTCCTAATCTGGTCTAATACAATCCACCCATCCACATCACCAACGGTAAGCGTAACACGGGTAAGATATCCTTCCCTCCCCTTAGTTGATCTCAGGCACGAGGTTCCCCCATACAGAGATAACTTCTGCGGAGACTTTGATTCTAATGGAGAGCCTTTCAAACAGTTAATTTTTGCTTGTCTTTAATTGGAATTATTACTAAAAAGGTATATAATTAATCACAAATGGGAATGAGGTTAAGTTGATGGAGAAATATTATATTCGCAAAACAATTGAACCCGAGGAGATTTATTTTCGTGGGACCAATGTTAATCCAGCAAATTTATCGAAAATTAGAACAGACTAATTAAGTTACATACCTTTGAAGTGATGGCAGTCAATATTTACAAATTACAAATAACCTCCAAAAATGACGAGGTCAACCGTATGGTAATACAGGGTATGGCGAATGAAATGTCTCATGTCCAGGATTTTCAAATCAAGCTTTATGAATATGGCGCCAAACCTAATCCTTTAAGATGGGTTTTCTGGTTTGGAGGAATGATGATTGGCTTTATCTCCCGTCTGCTTGGGCAGAAGACAATGTTAAAAGCCGGGATATGGACAGAATCTAAAGCGGTTGCCGACTACCAAAAAATAATTGAGTCTGCACAATGGGATACGGAAACCCTAGAAATAATTACGCGCAATTTAAACGACGAAAAACATCACATCGAAACACTACGGAATCTTTTATAGTTGACCTACTTCATTTTCTCTAGTCCAGAGCCTTTTAACTTCTTGATGTCAACTCGTTTTCACCTCATACAATAGCACCTCATACAATAGTAGAGATACATCTACAAAGCTGTACCTTCAGAATCTAGCTTAAAATGCTAATGAGGTGAAACAATGTATAATAACGATGGTCAACGTCAGCATCAACCGTGTCCTCCTGGAACCATTCCCTATACGATTAAAGAGGGAGATACCTTTTACCGTTTGGCTATACGCTTTAACACAACGGCTGCAACCTTGATAATGTCAAACCCTGGCGCAAACCCTAGCAACCTTCAAATAGGACAAAGCATCTGTGTACCTAGACAACAAATCTATCCGGCCTGCCCAGAAGGGACTTATCCTCCTATTCCTCCAAGAGCTACATTAGCGACCTTACCTCCAACGAAGCAACTACCAGTTTCTATTGAAGGAACAATAGAATATCGCCTAGCGCAACTCTACAGAAGTGACCAAAGTTACAATATTTATGTCCTTGATAATTATACGTACTCAGCAGAAGAACCCGGTAGCGATGTTTTATTCTCAACGCTTGATGATTCCTTCTTCGTAAGAATCCAGCGCCTCCCCTTAGAGGCTGATCTGAGTAATCTTAGACAAACAATGAATCTAAGCCTTAGTTCTACCGGTGAACCCCGTGAATTGACAGGGGCGGAATTTTCAGATACTTTCTTTCATACAAGTAAGTTGATTCTGAGTGCCTCAAACGAAGAAATCACGGTGTATAGCATCTTAAAGGAAATAGAGGGTGTCTTATTCCATTTCACAATGTTCTTCCCCCATTCTGAAGCAGCGGAAGGAATTATACCAGGTTTCTATGCTATGATGATAACCATAGGTGTCCTATAATCGAGTGGACTTTTACGGTAATAGTATTCGTTACCCCATAGAATATTGGTCAAACAGAGCCCGATCAAATCACTGATCGGGCTCTGTTATTAACTCTCTATGGCTTACTGACGATACAGGTGACGATATTTGTTTAATGGGCCCTACATCCCGGGTAATCTTGGGATCTTGTTCATTTTGGAAAGCTTATAATAAACTCCCCAGCCTTTTTTTAGCCAATGTCCCAGAAATGGCATAAGCAACATAGTCTCTTTGGTTTTGTCCCGATGAACATAAGCGGCGCCATTACCACTGTCCATAACGCAAAGGATGCTTAGGTGTTCCTGATAGCCCAAAAAGTCTTTTTGGCCCTTTTGGATTTGATCAAGGTTATGGGCCGTGTTTCGGGCCATGATTTCGGCAACATGTCCTTGCTTTGCTTTCCAAGCTGGGCCAACCAAGGCTGCGGTGTCCCCAATGGCAAAAACGTTTTCATAGCCTTCAACCTGACAATAATCATTGATTTTGACAAAACCTGCCTCATTCAACGGTAGGTCTGAATTCTGCAAAGCTGTGTGCCCAGCACCTGCAGAAATGAACATCGTAAAATCACTGCTAATCTTAGTATCGTCTTCTAAGAGGATACCGTCTGGGGTAAATTCAGAGATTTTTTTACCAAAACGGGTCTCGATACCCAATCGTTTGATCATCTTACCCATATCTTCGACAGCCTTCTTACCCATTCGAGCGCCTGGACTTTCCATGGGCGCAAAGAACGTAAGGTCGAATTTTTCACGCAGTCCTGCCCTTCGCAAGGCGTGGTCAATATTAAACATAACTTCAAAGGCCGGACCGCCTCGTACTGCAGACGGGTCCTTAGGATTGCCGCCAAACCCAACTGCGATCTTTCCCGCTCCTTTTTTGATGAGCTCATCGACACGTGATTTTATCTTTTTAGAATCTTCTGGAGCTCCACAGATCGATAATGTGTTTTCCCAACCTTTAGGCTTGAGTTTGCCTGAACCCATCGACAGGACAAGGTAATCAAAGTCTTTATAGACACCTTTATCCTTAAGATAGACAGCACTTTCTTGGATTTTCACGGCACTGACTTCATCAAGCAGAAGGTCAAAACCATGTTTCAAAGCAAGTTTGTCCAAAGGCAGGCAGACATCCTCGAATTTCTTCTCACCAGTCGGGACCCATATTGAGATAGGATAAATATACAAATAATCACGATTAGAGACAACCGTTACTTTAAACCCTTTTTTCCGCAAGTAAATTGCTGCCTCGATTCCAGCAATTCCCCCACCTAGAACCAATACTTTTTTCACCAAGTATACCCCCTTACCCAAAAATCCCAATCAATTAAATACCCTATGGGGGTATAGTAACACAAATTGTGCCAAAATACCAGTAAAGAATATTAATTAAGCAATCAATCGGAAGGAAGAGGATGTAGAGGCATCCGTAAACATTGCTAAAGGCATTATTGGATAGCCCAATTTTGAAACAAGAAAGCTAAAAGCCTCCTTAGCTAACCTAAGGAGGCTTCGATGATGAAAACAAATAGAATGCCGATCTTTAACCTTCCGGATGTTCCTTCTTGAATTTCATTCTTGACTTATTTCCATGATAAGTTGGTGTCAGGCACCGAGGTCCTCCCGAGGTCCTCACTCCTTGGATAAGCTAGTCACCCGAATCCGGCTAATTGGTGACAGGAGGTAGAGTAGGCACCCAGCGAGTTGCTATCCTAAAATAGTACTTTTCCAGATGCCCCTCTCAGAACGGAGCGTGCAAGTTTCCTGTGCACTCCGCTCGCCAGTGATTAGAATCGTAACCACCTGTCTTCCTTCTCCTGATCTCCCGCTTACTTGGTTACCCTTTTGGCGGTACAACGATCCAGCGGCACATATTAAAGTCCGCCTGTGCAGTCGTCATTACAACGCCACGTTGGATA
>Ga0209587_1000969_pt1 | contig 13873 bp, 17 predicted proteins | sample NGEPerD_2_FD_184512 | JGI IMG/M metagenome (GOLD analysis project Ga0209587, IMG submission 184512) | Arctic peat soil microbial communities from the Barrow Environmental Observatory site, Barrow, Alaska, USA - NGEE PermafrostL1-D... | ecosystem: Environmental > Terrestrial > Soil > Wetlands >... | reverse complement strand
CTTGGAGACGCACTTGCCGAAGGCGTTGCGCTTGTTGCGGTTAGTGCCGTACGTACGGAAAGCCTCGCGCGAGGCGGTGGTGTTGCCGCGCTCGAATCGACACTCCTGCGCCGCGTTCTTTCTGTCGACCTGGTCGGGCTTTGCGGCGGCCGTCGCCGGCAGGGCCACTGTGACCGGGGCTGCGGTAACTGCAATAAAGCGCTTCATCCAGTGAGTCCTTCCGCTAGCGGTCGTACTGAGGGGTAAAACGTTCCTCGGGGCTCGAGGTTCGTCAGTTTCCGGCGAACTTCGACCGCTTCCGGGCGTTTGGGTACAAACTATGTGGTCGTGGGCGCTACCACCATCCGAGCGCGACCTTCCGTTTCACGGCGGGCGCCGAAGAGCATCTTGCGCCTCCGTGGCGACGAGGAGTTGGTCGCGCGCGCCCGCCAGGGAGACGAGCGGGCCTTCGAGCTGCTCTACGAGCGGCATGTGCCCGGCGTGCTGTCCTTCTGTCGCCACATGCTTGCCGACCCCGCGGAGGCCGAGGACGCGGTGCAGCACGCGTTCGCGGCCGCGCACCGCGAGCTCGTGGAGAGCGAGCGGCCGCTGCGCGTCAAGGCCTGGCTCTACACGGTGGCGCGCAACCGCTGCGTGTCGCTGCTGCGAGATCGCCACGAGCGGCCCCACGAGGAGATCGAACTCTCGACCGCGGGCCTGCAGGACGTGGTTCAGCAACGAGCCGAGCTGCGCGAGGTGCTTGCCGACCTCCACGACCTACCCCCCGACCAGCGTGCCGCGCTGGTGCTCGCGGAGCTGGAGGACCTCTCCCACGCGGAGATCGCCGCTGTCATCGGCTGCCCGGTCACGAGCGTGAAGGGGCTCGTGTTCCGCGCCCGGGCCGGCTTGATGGAGCGCCACGAGGCGCGCGAGGCGGCGTGCTCGGACATCCGCGCCGAGCTGGCGGTGGCACGCCGTGGCGGTCTGCGCCGCGGCCGTCTGAAGCATCACCTCAAGGCGTGCCCGAATTGTGCCGCCTATCTCGATGGCCTCAAGCGCCAACGGCGGATGCTGGCGCTGGTGCTCCCCGTGGCGCCCACGGCGGGATTGAAGCCCGGGCTGCTCGCCTCGCTCGGGTTAGGCGGTGGCGCGGCGGCCGGCGGCCTGGCGGCGGTGGGCATGGCCGGCACAGCGGCCACCGTGGCGGTGGCGGCCGTGATCGGGGGAGCCGGACTGACCGGTCATGGGCCGCTGAGCACCGATCCTCGGCCCGGCGACGGATCGTCCCCGGCGGCCGGCCCGCAGGCGTCCCCGCGGACGAGCACGGGGGATCGCGAGAATCGCGGCTTGCGTCCGACTTCCGGCGTTCGGTCGCCGGACGGGCGCCGGCGAGCCGCGACTTCGCGGGCCGGGATGGGGGGGCGCGGCGCGGCGGCGAAGCTCGGCCGGGCGCGCCGCTCTGCGTCAAGGTCCAGTGGCCGAGGGTCCAAGCCCCCGAAGGCCGCGAAGCCGCTGAAGGTCCGGGGAGCGCCTGCGCGGGAGAAGCCGGTGACGCCCTCCAAGGAGACGGGCCCATCCCCTGATCGTGCCGGCAACACCGGGAGAGCGTCCGAGCCTCCGGGCCGGCCAACTGCTCCTGGGTCGACGGCACTGCCCCAGACGAAGCTGAAGCCGACCGGAGTCGTGCCGCTCGCCGAGCGCGGCCGATCGCTAAAAAAGTAGTGACGGAAAGCAACTCGTGCCCGTCACTGGCCGAGCTGACTCTCGAGGCGGATCCGTCGGCCTGGCGGGCCGCCGGCTTCGAGGTGGGCGACGACGGCTCGGCCTGGGTCGGCGCCGTCCGGCTGCGGCTGGCGGGTCCCGAGGCGACGGGCCGGCGGATCGTGGGCTGGGCCCTGCGCGACCTTCAATCCACCGAGCTCGACGGTCTGCCCACCCAGCGCCACGAACACCCGTCGGTGGACCGTCCCGGGACGCACCCCAACGGCGCCGAGCGGATCGACCACGTGGTTGCCTTCAGCCCGGACCTCGAGCGTACGATCACCGCGCTGCGGGCCGCCGGCCTGGACTTCCGCCGCCTGCGGGAGGGACCCACACCGGCGGGGGCGCAACGCCAGGCGTTGGCGAGGAGCGCAGACGGATCGGCGATCCGTCGAGCACCGCAGCAGGCCTTCTTCCGAGTGGGCGAAGCGATCCTCGAGGTGGTGGAGCACCCGCCCGGAACCCCGTTGGCCGAGGATCCCGACGCCCCTGCCGGCTTCTACGGCCTGGCGCTCGCGACGGCCGACATCGACGCCACCGCGCGGGTGCTCGGCCCGCTGCTGGGCGAGGTGCGCGACGCCGTGCAGCCGGGCCGGCGCATCGCGACCGTGCGGCGGGAGGCGGCCCTGGGGCTGCCGGTGGCGTTCATGTCGCTCTGACGCCCGGCGACGGGTAGGGCCGCACCTCGTCCAGTACCACGCGGCCGCCGATCTCGATCGCGCCGTCGCCGGCGGGGCGCACTCCGATCTCCGATCCGCGTCCCTGGCGAATGGTGAAGGCTCGCCCGAGCATCGCCCCCAGGCGCACCGCCGCCGCGCCGGTGGCCTCGTCCTCCGCGATCCCGAGGCGCAGCGGGAACACGCGACTCCTCACGGTCTCCTCGTCCACCCACGCGTAGGCGCCGATCAGGTCGTGGCCGCCGGGCGGGCCGTCCAGCGCCTCCACCTCGGCGGCGGAGCCCAACTCTGCCCACTCGAACTCCGGCGCCCACTCCGGTCTGCCCACCACGTGCGCGCGATCGCCCTCGACCCGCGCCGGCACGTGACCCGCCGGCGGGTTGAGCTCGGGCACCGCCTCGCGCTCGGTGGCGAGCAGCCACGCGGTCCCCACCAGCGGATGGCCGGCGAACGGCAGCTCCACGGCGGGCGTGAAGATCTGCACCGCGCCGGAGGAGGGATCGTCCACGAACACGGTCTCGCTGAAGCCGATCGCCGCAGCGCCGGACTGCCGCTCGGCGGCCGGTACCGCCGCGCCGTCGAGCACCACGCCCAGGTGGTTGCCCCCTGTTCCGCCCGGCCCGCAGAACACGCGCAGCACGTGAAGTTCAGGCATCGCGCGCAGTCTGCCCGCCCCGATGGGGAACCAGGCGAAAATTCCCGCAAATTGCGGGGAACTGCGGGGATCCTGCTAACTTGCCTGCCTTCACGGCCGAGTCCCTGCCGCCTTGCGGCGGGGAACGGGGGAACCACTGGCTCCGCCTTCACGCGGGGCCCGGGGCGAATCGCCGGCGGGATGGATTTGGCAGGGATGCCAAATGCATCGAATCCCGTTCGAGCGGCGTAGCGCGACAGCGCGAGCCCGTCAGCTCACCTCGTAGGCCCGACAGCCATGTTCCGACCCAAGGCCACATCACGGCTCCGCCGCGCGTTGTCCGCGCTCGCCCTGGCGAGCGCGGTCGCCGTGCCCGCGTTCGCGCTCGAGCACCCCGCCCAGGCCTTGGTGCGCACCGAGGCGCCCGGCCCCGAGCTGGGAAGGCTCGAGCCGTTGGCTGCCGTGGCCGAGCCCGCGCTGCGGGAGCGCGTGGAGGGCATGCAGCCACTGGTGCAGGCCGGCGAGCCGACGATCGAGCGGGTGGAGCACGTGGCCGAGGACGTGGTCCTGCGCACCCGCCCGCAGTTCCCGGTGGTGGGCGACTTCAACTGGGGCCAGTCCGGTGCTCAGTTCGGGGCCGGCCGCTCCGGCCGCATGCACGAGGGCCAGGACGTGTTCGCGCGCACCGGCACGCCGCTGGTGGCCGTCCGCGACGGCAAGGTCGTGGAGACGGGCAACGACGGCGGCCGCGGCAACTACGTGGCCATCTACTCGGCGGAGGCCCGCCAGACATACGTGTACCTGCACATGAACCGTCCCTCGCGCGTATCCGCCGACGAGCGCGTCCAGGCCGGACAGGGAGTGGGCCAGGTGGGCTGTACCGGCTCCTGCTTCGGAACGCACCTGCACTTCGAGGTTCGTGCCGGCAAGGGCACGCAGGCAGCGCCGATCGACCCGAAGCCCCTGCTGGTCCGCTGGGCCCAGAACTCGGCTTCGCGTCCCGTGCTGGCGCCCGGCACGAACTGAGCGCCTCCCGGCCCGCGCGTCGGGACTCGCTGCCGTGAGACGATGCGCCAGTGAGGGCAAGAGGGGCCACAGCCGTGCTGTGCGTTGCCGCGCTGGTCCTTCTGCCGGGCAGGGGGGCGGCAGCCGCCGAGCCCATCCCCAATGACCCGCTCATGGCCCCGCCGCCGGCCTTCGAGGGCGTGGCCGCCACCCCGCGGCGGCTGAGCTCACCGGAGCCGCCGCGCCACCCGTTCATGGCCCCCAACGGGCGCAGCAACCTGCACAACGACGCGTACCAGAGCGACGCCTACCGCCAGGCCGGGCCGCTGGGCCGCGACATGACAGTTACGTCCACGTTCAAGTCCGCCGACTGCGCGTCGGTCACGTTCGACACCCGCGGGCGGATCGTCACGATCTGCGTAGGAGTCGACGGGCCGCGGCTCGAGGTGCTCGACCCCCGCACGCTGGACAGCCTCGCAACCTTCCCGCTGCCCCCGCGCAACCCGGGCGGTGGCTCGGTCTTCACCGACTTCTCGGGTGGCGGCTACTTCTACCTCGACAACCGCGACCGCGCGGTGATCGCCACCAACTCCCGCCGCCTGTTCGTCGTGGCCGTGCGCGACACGCCGAGTGGGGGCGTGAGCCTTACCACCGAGCGCGACTACGACCTCACCGGCGCGGTGGCCCAGGGGGACAAGATCGTGTCCGCGATCCCCGACTTCTCGGGGCGCATCTGGTTCGTGTCGGTCAACGGCGTCGTGGGCGCGGTGGACCCGACCACCGGCACCGTGCGCTCGCGCGCCACGGGTGAGGGGATCGCCAACTCGTTCGGGGTGGACGAGACCGGCGCGGTCTACGTGGTCACCGATAGAGCCCTGTACCGCTTCGACGCCGGCCCGGACGGCTCGCCGGCGGTCACCTGGCGCGAGCAGTACCGCAACTCGGGCATCGTCAAGCCCGGGCAGGTGGACGACGGGTCGGGCACCACGCCTACGGTGATGGCCGGTGGCCGCGTGGCGATCGCCGACAACGCCGACCCGATGAACGTGGTCGTCTACCGCAAGGCCGCCAAGGTCTCGGGCCGGCGACTGATCTGCGAGCAGCCCGTGTTCTCCAGGGGCGCGAGCGCCACCGACCAGTCGCTGATCGCCGTCCGCAACTCGCTCATCGTGGAGAACAACTACGGCTACAGCGGCCCGACGGCCACGATGAACGGCACCACCACTCCTGGCCTCGAGCGCGTGGACGTGCGCAAGGGCGACAAAGGCTGCCGCACGGTCTGGCGCAGCAGCGAGATCGCCCCGACCGTTGTGCCCAAGGTCTCCCTGGAGACCGGTCTCGTCTACACCTACACCAAGCCCGCCCGCAACGACGGCGTGGACGCCTGGTACTTCACGGCCCTGAACTTCTGCACCGGCAGGCGCTACTACCGCCGCCTCACCGGCACGGGCCTGGGCTTCAACAACAACTACGCGCCGGTCACCCTCGGCCCCGACGGCGTGGCCTACGTGGGCGTGCTCGGAGGCCTGGTGCGGATCGCTGACGGCGTGGCGCCCACGGGGCCGGCACGGGGCTCGCCGGTGGGCTGCAGGCCCCGACCACGGCTGGCGCTGAGGCTGAAGGCGCGCCGCGCGCGCGATGCCCGCGGCCGTAGGTGCTTGCGCGCTCCGGTCGCCGCCGCGGTGGTGGGCCGCGACCGCGGACGGGCGCGCCGCGGCGCCTTCCGCGTGGGACGCCGTGGCCTTAGCGACCGAGTGCGCCCGCTCCGGCGGGTGGTGGTCAAGCGCGGCGCCCGCGCCGGCGTGCGCCGCGTGCGCGTGCGAGTGCGCCTGTCGGACGGCCGCGGGCGGCGGCTGGTCAGGCGCTTTCGCGTATGCGGACCGCGGCGCTAGCGAGCGCGGGTCAGCTGCGTTCGATCAGCTCCACGCGGTACCCGTCCGGGTCCGACATCGAACCGAGGCTGGCTACGCCGAGACGTCCTACCCGGCGACTGAATCAGAGGCGGGCACGACCTCCGCGAACATCACCGTATCCATGAACTGGCGGAAGCGGACAACCTTGTCGCCCTCGATATCCCAGACGTGAACGGCCGTCTGATCCAACGGCTTCCCGGTGGCCTTGCCAGTGCCGGTGTAGCGTGCGACTACAGCGACGCTTTCACCGGATGCAATGAATTCCTCAGGTGTGACGGCGAAACCTTCGATGTCTTCGGTGATCGGGCCAAAGACGTTCTGGGCGACCGCCTCGCCGCCGCGGTGTAGGCCCCCGTACGGCATCCCTTCGGCTTCATGCCACTCGATCTGGTCGGCGAACGCGCTAAGCACGCCGGGCACATCGCCTTCCGCAAATGCGGCATAGATGCCCTTGGCCACTTCAACGCTCTGCTCGCTCATGACTCCCCTTGACTCGACCGCACTTCCGGATCTGACCCTACTTGAAGTCCGAGGAGCCGCGCTTAATCTCCTGAGTTCGCTCGTTCATCGGCCGAGTTGAGCTCAACTAATTCAATTCGATACCCGTCCGGGTCCCGCACGAAGCAGATCCGCGAGCCGCCCTCGCGCACCCGGTAGGGCGGCTTCTCGGGCTCGATGCCGGCGCCGGCAAGGCGGCCCAGCGTGTCGTCGAGGCCGTCGACCATCACAGCGATGTGGTTGTAGCCGGTGCCCAGCTCGTACGAGTCCACGCCGTGGTTGTAGGTGAGCTCGAGCCGCGCACCGTCGTCGGGGAAGCCCATGAACACGTTGATCGCCTCGTCGCGGATGTCCATCCGGCCCACCTCCTCGAGGCCGAGGTGCTCGTAGAAGGCCACTGACTTGTCGATGTCGGTGATGCGGTAGCAGGTGTGAATGAGCTCGGGCATATGTGAAGCGCAAGATAGCCTGCCCGCCATGAACCCCGCCGCCCTGCGCAACCGCTTGGTGATGGCCACGAGCATGTGGCGCGAGGTCACCGACGAGCCGCTGCCCCGCATGCCGCCCGGCGACCCGGTGGCCCAGATGGAGGGCTTCGAGCTGCAGCTGGTGGAGAGGCTGTTCACCGCGGCCGCCCCCGAGACGGCCCGGGACGTGGCGAAGAAGACCTGGGACCTGGTGCACGACCGGTCCGACGAAGACCCCGTCAAGCAGGCGGTGGTGGCCGGCCACGAGTGGCTCGCCAAGCTGTCCGCCCAGGGCGCCGCCGGCCCCGCCAACGGCGGCGAGCCGTCCTGATCGCGGACTAGCCGTGCTGCTCGCCGCGGTCGCCACGCTGGTCGCGGCTGCGATCCAGTCCGCCACCGGCCTGGGCTTCGCGATGATCGCCGCCCCGGCGCTGTTGGCCGTGCTCGAGCCCCGCGAGGCCATCACGATCCTCCTGCTGCTCTCGTTGCTCGTGAGCGTACTGCTCCTGTTCGGCGAGCGGCGCCCGCTGGCGATCCGGCGCCGCGACCTGTCCGCGGTCCTGGCCGCGGCGTTGCCGGGGCTGGCGCTGGGCGTGCTGGTACTCGAGGCGGTGACCAAAGAGCAGCTGCAGGTGCTCACCGGAGCGGTCGTGATCATCGTGGCGGCGATCCAGCTCGGGATGCCGGAGCCGGACGCCGCCTCGGGGTCCGGCGAAGGCGTGGCGGTGCACCCCGCCACCACCGCCGGAGTGGGAGTGGTCGTGGGCGCGCTCACCACCTCCACGAGCGTGAACGGCCCGCCGCTCGCCCTCTGGCTGTTCGCCCGCGGCGCCAGTCCCGCCGAGGTGCGCGACACGCTGGCGGCGGGCTTCCTGGCTCTCAACGTGCTCGGCCTGCTCGCCGTGGCGGTCACGGGCGAGGGCCTGAGTGCGGACGCCGGCTACCTGGCGCTGCTGGTGCCGGCGACGGCCCTGGGGTGGCTGGCGGGGCGTCCCGCGTTCGAGCGGCTGCGCGGCGGCGGATTCCGGATGGCCTCGCTACTGCTCGTGCTGGCCGCGGGCGTGGCCAGCCTGCTGGCCGGACTGATCTAGCCCCGGACCCTCAGTGAGCCGCGGCCGCGGGCTCGTGCTCGGCGATGAACCCGAGCACGAGGTCGTTGAACTCCTGCGCGCGCTCGAGTGAGAGCCCGTGCGGGGCGTTCGGGATCACGGTGAGCTTCGCGCCGTCGATGAGCCCGGCCAACTCCTGTGACTTCCAGACCGGCACCAGGATGTCGCGCTCGCCTGCGATCACCTGAACGGGCAGCGACAGCTCGGACAGCCGGTCCGCAGCGTCGTGACGGGAGCTGGCGGCCAGCTGGCGCGCGAAGCCCTCGGGATCCTGCGCATGCGGGTTCTGGAGCATCATGTCGCGCACGAACTTCACGCCCTCGGCGTTCTCGTAGAACTCCTCGGAGAGGTTCATCAGCAGCAGCTCGTCCACGTGCCGCTCCATCGGCATCTCGCGCACGCGCGCGCTCCAGACGTCCGACAGCCCGCGCGCCCACGCGCCGCCGCGCGCGAAGGTGACCGCGAGGGTGAGCGTGCGCACCCGGTCGGGCGCGGCGAGGGCGATCTCCTGGGCGATCGCGCCGCCCATCGAGATGCCGAGCAGGTGGAAGCTCTCGAGCTCGAGCGTGTCGGCCAGCGCGAGGGCGTCGCCGGCCATGTCGGCCACCTCGTACTCGCCCGTCACGTAGGAGGACTGCCCCACGTCGCGGTTGTCGAAGATCACCGTCTGGTGGCGCTCCGAGAAGGCGGGTAGCTGGAGCGCCCATCCCGGCGTGTCCACCGCCAGGCCGTGCACGCAGAGGAGCGGCTCGCCCTCCCCGCGCACCTCGTAGTAGAGCTGGCGGTCGTCGAGATCGAGAGTCGGCATCGCGCGATTCTAAGTGACTCTCCAGGCGCCTGACTGGCTGGCCAGCCAGCGCGGCCCATGGGTTAGGCTCTCGCACCCATGGCGGCGGAGCACAGCCCCGGCGTGGCCGTGGTGACCGGCGCGGGCCGCGGCTTCGGCAAGGAGATAGCCAGGCGCCTGGCGCGCCGCGGCTACGCCGTGCTCGTGACCGACATCGACGGCGATGCCGCGGCCGCCACGGCCGAGGAGCTTGGCGGCGACGCCTTCTCGATGGCCGCCGACGTGCGCGACCCCGACGCCCACCGCGGCCTGGCCGCCGCGGCGGTGGAGCGCGGCCGGCTGGACGTGTGGGTCAACAACGCGGGCACGATGCGCACGGTGAAGACCTGGGAGCACTCCGACGACGACGTGCGGCTGATGATCGACGTGAACTTCTACGGCGTGATCTGGGGCTCGCGCGCGGCGGTCGACGCGATGCGCGCGGCGCCCGGCGGGGACAAGCACCTGATCAACATCGGCTCGCTGTCGTCATTCTGCCCCGTGCCCGGCCTCGCCGTCTACGGCGCGAGCAAGCACGGCGTGCTGGGCTTCAGCGAGTCCTTGCAGGGCGACCTCGCGATGGCCGGGATCCCGATCACCGTGCACTGCGTCTGCCCCGACTCCTCCGACACCCGGCTTGTGCGCGACGAGGAGCACCAGGACGAATCGGCGATCATCTGGTCCGCGCCCAAGTTGCTGAGCCCCGAGGAGGTGGCCGACCGCACGGTCGCGCTGCTGGACGGCAAGCGCCTGGTGGAGGCGATCCCGCGCTGGCGCGGCCGCCAGGCCAAGCTCGCGGGCCTCACGCCGCAAGCGTCGCTGAGACAGGCGAAGATGATGCACCGAATGGGAGAGCGAAAGCGGCGGAAGGAGCAGAAGGCCCAATGACTGAGACAGCGGTGAAGGAGGAAGTAGCCCGCAGCAACGGCGCGGGTGAGCAGATCGAGGTGGAGAACCCGGCCACCGGTGGCATCGCGGGCACGGTGCGCCTGATGGGCGCCGACGAGGTGCGGGCCGCCGTGGAGCGCGCCCGCCTGGCCCAGCCGGGCTGGGAGGCGATGGGCTTCGAGGGCCGCGCCCGCGTGCTGCGCCGAGCCCAGCGCTGGGTGCTCGACAACTCCGACCGCGTGATCCGCACGATCGTCTCGGAGACCGGCAAGACCTGGAACGACGCCCAGGTGGCCGAGATCGGCTACGCCGCGGCGGCGTTCGGCTTCTGGGCCAAGAACGCGCCCAAGTACCTCGGCGACGAGAAGGTGCGCTCGGCCTCTCCCTTCCTGGTGGGCAAGAAGTGCGTGGTGCGCTACCGCCCGCTCGGCGTGGTGGGCGTGATCGGGCCGTGGAACTACCCGCTCACGAACTCGTTCGGCGACTGCATCCCCGCGCTGGCGGCCGGCAACTCGGTGGTGCTAAAGCCCTCCGGGATCACGCCGCTCACGTCGCTGCTGATGGCCGAGATGCTTGACGAGTGCGGCCTGTCCAAGGACGTGTTCGGCGTGATCACCGGGCGCGGCGAGGCCGGGGCCGAGCTGGTGGACCACGTGGACTTCATCATGTTCACGGGCTCCACGGCCACCGGCAAGAAGGTGGCCGAGCGCGCCGCGCGCACGCTCACCCCGGTCGGCCTGGAACTGGGCGGCAAGGACCCGATGATCGTGCTGGCCGACGCGGATCTGCAGAAGGCCGCCAACGCCGCCACCTACTACGCGATGCAGAACGGCGGGCAGACCTGCATCTCGGTCGAGCGCGTGTACGTGGAGGAGCCGGTCTACGACGAGTTCGTGCAGCTGGTGACCGAGAAGGTGGGCAAGCTGCGCCAGGGGGTGCCCACCGGCCACGGCGCCGTGGACGTGGGGGCCGTCACGTTCCCGCCCCAGGCCGACATCGTGGAGGCGCACATCAAGGACGCGGTGGACAAGGGCGCGCGCGTGGCCGTGGGCGGCAAGCGCCGCGAGGGCGAGGGCCGCTTCTACGAGCCCACCGTGCTGCTCGACGTGGACCACACGATGCAGTGCATGACCGAGGAGACCTTCGGCCCGACGATGCCCGTGATGAAGGTGGCTGACGCCGAGGAGGCGCTCCGACTGGCCAACGAGAGCCAGTACGGGCTGCAGGCCTCGGTGTGGACCAAGGACGTCAAGCGCGGCGAGGAGATCGCGAGCCGCATCGAGGCCGGCGCCTCCAACGTGAACGAGCACCTGGTGAACTACCTGGCGCTGGAGATGCCCATGGGGGGGTGGAAGTCCTCCGGGCTGGGCACGCGCCACGGGCCCGACGGCATCCGCAAGTACACGCGCAGGCAGGCGTCGGTGATCACCCGCTTCGGCCCGCGCCGGGAGATCTTCATGTTTCCCTACTCGGGCTGGGCCGCGAAGGTCACGGCCGGCCTGCTCAAGCTGCTGCACGGGCGCGGGAAGCGTTGAGCCCGCGGCACGTTCGCTAAGTACCGCGGCATAGCTGGCCGACACCAGGGGGAATGCGCGCCCCCGCTCTCGCCATGCTCGTGCTGGTGGCCTCGCTGGTCCTGACCGGGGTGGCAACCGCCAAGCTGCGCCCGGTGGCCGGCAACCCGGCCGACCGGCTGGCCTCGCTGCCGATCGACGACTACCGCTACGACCGCGCGCACCACTGCCACCGCAAGCCCGCGAAGGGCGCGCTGGCACTGGAGGCCTGGCTGTCGCGCAACAGCCTTGGGTCCTCCTGGGGGATCATGCGCTGCGAGCGGCTGTCCAAGCAGAGCATGAGCCTGCACTCCGAGGGCCGCGCGATCGACTGGCTCCTCAACGTGCACAACCCGCGCGACCGCCGCGCCGCGCGCCGCCTGATCGCTGTGCTGCTGGCGCCCGACCGGGCCGGCAACCCGCACGCCCTCGCCCGCCGCATGGGGATTCAGGAGATCATCTGGGACTGCCACTCGTGGTGGTCGGGGTCAGATGACATGGACCGCTACTCGCTCTGCTTCAACAGGCGCGGCCGGCCGGTGAGGATCAGCGACACGCTGGCCCACCGCGACCACGTGCACATCGGGCTCAGCCGCCCCGGCGCCGCCATGCGCACGAGCTTCTGGCACCGCGGGCGTTAGTAATACCCTCCTCGGCCGCCATGGCCGACGCCGAGCTCTCGCCCAAGAACCGGATCCACATCCACGTGGACCGCGCGCTGTGCATCGGGTCCGGCGACTGCGTGGACAGCGCCCCGGGCGTGTTCGAGCTGGACTCAGAGGACAAGGCCGTGGTGATCGATCCCGACGGCGACGACGTGGACCGGGTGCTCGAGGCCGCGGGCAACTGCCCGGTCACGGCGATTTTCGTGACGGGCGAGGACGGGGATCTGTACCCCTAGCGCCGGCGGCGGAGCAGCAACACGATCACGGCCACGAGCGCCAGCGCCGGGATCAGCGTGCGCGGGTCCACGAGGCCGTCTGAGGAGCGGGTCACCCCGCCGGTCGGCATCGCGAACTCCTCGGCCGCGAGCACGTCGTGGGGCTCGTGGATCGGATCCGAGGGGATGTCGCCGCGCGACCGCATGGGCATTGCGAACTCCTCGGCCGCCAGCACGTCGTGGGGCTGCTCGATGCCGCTCGGGTCCTCGGGAAACCGGCTCTGTGGACGGTGGCTCATGGCGGTGATCCTTGCAGAACGCTTCCACCCCGGCGCCCCGACCACGCGCGCGCGCTAGCTTTCGGCCCCGTGGAGGAGGGCACCCGCACCGAGCTCGAGGCGGCGGCATTCCGCCGGCTGCTGGAGCACCTGCGCGAACGTGCCGATGTGCAGAACATCGACCTGATGGAACTGGCCGACTTCTGCCGCAACTGCCTGTCCCGGTGGTACGCGGAAGCGGCGGCCGAGCGCGGGATCGAGCTGTCCAAGGAAGAGTCGCGGGAGATCGTCTACGGCATGCCATACGAGGAGTTCGTGAAGCGCCACCAGACCGAGCGGCGGGTGACCCCGTGAGCCGCGCGCTGCGCGCCGGTTCGGCGATCCTCGCCCTCTGCGCCGTCCTCGCGGCCGCGGGGTGCGGCCGCTCCGAGCCGGTCGACGACCAGGGCGACAACGCGGGCGCCCCGACCGACGTGGTGCTCACCCCCGACGCGGTGGACCCGGAGGCGGTGCGCCGGGCGGGCAAGGTCCAGGGCAGCTCCAGCGCCCGCGCCGTGAAGCTGCGCGGCGCAGGGGAGAAGAAGACCTACAGCGGGAGCGGCGACTACGGGAGCCCGGGCGCCGCCACCGACGCCCAGGTGAAGGCGGAGCTGCGCGAGGCCAGGGCCGAGCTGTCGAAGTTCAAGCGCTTCCTGGGCACCACCGCCTACCTCCAGACGGGCCCGCGCGCGCGGGTGCTCCCGGACGGCACGGCGATCGCCCCCGACGACGCCCCCGAGCCGGTGAAGCGCGTGATCCAGGCCGGCAACGCGATCGCGAAGCTGCCCTACAAATGGGGCGGTGGCCACGGCGCCTGGCGCGACTCCGGGTATGACTGCTCGGGCTCCGTGTCGTTCGCGCTGGCGGGAGCCGGCCTCCTCCAAAGTCCCCTCACATCAGGTGGCTTCATGAACTGGGGCCGCAGCGGCACCGGGGAGTGGATCACGATCTACGCCAACGAGGGTCACATGTTCATGGTGGTGGCAGGCCTGCGCTTCGACACAAGCGGGCGGGGCCGCGCGGGCACCCGCTGGCAGGACGCATCGCGCAGTACCAGCGGTCTTGCCGTGCGCCACCAGCCCGGTCTGTAGCCGGTCAAACGGATTCGCTGGTACCGTCGCGCACGATGTCCGAGCAGGAAACGCGCCAGCTGGAGACCGTCAGTGACGCCCGCCGGACCCCGCGTGACCGTCCGCCGCGCGGTGGGCCGCCCGGGCGTGAGCCGCCGCGCCGCGGCGACGGCTCCGTCTACATGCGCCGCCGCCTCGTGGCTGCGGTCGTAGCTGTCGTCTTCCTCATCGTGGTGATCGCCGTGATCGCCGGCGGCGGCGGCGACCCCGAGCCCGCGAGCGACGAGCCCACCACC
>Ga0209587_1000968_pt1 | contig 13875 bp, 9 predicted proteins | sample NGEPerD_2_FD_184512 | JGI IMG/M metagenome (GOLD analysis project Ga0209587, IMG submission 184512) | Arctic peat soil microbial communities from the Barrow Environmental Observatory site, Barrow, Alaska, USA - NGEE PermafrostL1-D... | ecosystem: Environmental > Terrestrial > Soil > Wetlands >... | reverse complement strand
CCCGGAGATCTCCCGGCTGCTCACGCTAAAAGGCGCCGATCTGCTGGTCGGCATCTCAGGGTCGCCGTCGTTCGAACGACCGATCTTCGAACCGATGGTGCAAGCGCGCGCGATGGAGAACGCCATTCCATTCGCGTACTGCAACCTGGCGGGCAGGGAAGGGGAGACGACGTACTGGGGCGGGAGCCGCATCATTGGCGCCGGGGACATCGAAACCCGGGTGCCGGGCACGCCGATCATCTGCCAGGCGCCGTACGACAAGGAAGCGTTGGTCACTGGCACCGTCGACTACGACATCACCCACCGGTTCCGCCCGTACTTCCCGATCCTCCGGGATATTCGCGCCGAAATGTATGAACAGCTCCGTGAAGTCACCGAAGACCACATCGACTGATATACGCTTCGAATGACGGAGCCCAGCCGCATGGACACGGGGCGCAACCCGTGGGGTAGCTGATATCAGACGACTCCTCGCGTTCCACCATCCTCTAAGAAAACCCAGCACACTTTTTGGCGCGAGGCGCCCGGGACGCTCTCCCCCTCCCGAGCGGTTCATCGCTATGCGCGTATGGGTACCTGGCGTCTCGCGAACTGGGTACTTGTACGGATTGCGTCGTTCCCCACGACACGTCACTGTGGTGAGGAACCTGGGGAGGGTTCCATGCTTCCGGCCGGCCGGCGCGGGCGATGCGGCACATGCCAGGCGTTTGACCGGATCTCCCAGGTGATCCAACGCTGCTAGCACTTACCGGCTAATTGATGCTGACGCGGCGATTGCATCTCGTTAACATTTCCCGTATCGTGGTGAGAGGTTACCGACCTAATGAAAGAACACGAGGGATCGCAACGAATGGCTCATTTGGCATCGGAGTCGCACTCCCCATTGATCTGGCTCAACGGGGCTGTTGCCGACCGTATCCTCGTCGGCGGCAAGGGCGCCAGCCTAAGCGTGCTCACCGCCCTCGGCGCGCCTGTGCCGCTGGCCTGCGCGCTCATGACTTCTGCCTGGCGTGAGTTCGCGCGGACACTTGGCTTGCCATGCAATGCCAACAGCGTCTCGGAGAACGATCTGCCGAACATCCGCACCACGATCATGACCGCGCCACTTCCGCTCGAGATCTCCAGCGCGATCAGCGATGGATACGAGATCTTTCACTGCGCCATGGGCAACGACCTCTCGCTGGCGGTGCGATCCTCCGCGGTTGCCGAGGATTCAGCGCAGTTCTCGTTCGCGGGCTTGCATGACACGGTACTCGATGTGCGCACGCCCGCCGCGCTGGAGCAGGCGATTCGCCATTGCTGGGCATCGCTTTGGTCGGACCGCGCCCACACCTACCGCATCGCCAACAACCTGGCTGATGACATCACCGAGATCGCGGTGGTCATCCAGCAGCTCGTCCGCAGCGATGTCAGCTTCGTCGTCTTCACCACGGACCCGATCACCGACCGCACCGACCACCTGGTGATCACCGCGACCTGGGGGCTTGGCGAATCGATTGTCTCGGGGCTCACCATCCCCGATCACATCGTCGTCGGTCAGGATGGATCGATCCTGGACTACAGGATTGGCGACAAGCATCTCATGATGATCCCCGGAAACGGCCCGGACGAGGGCACTCGCACGGTGCCGGTGCCGCGCGTGCTCCGGTCGCAACCGGCCCTCTCTGGCGACCAGGTCGCAACCGTCACCACGTTGGCGCGATCACTGGCCTCACGCCTCGGGTACGAGGCGGATCTGGAGGGCGGACTCGCCGGTGGGTCGCTCTACCTGTTCCAGGCGCGGCCAATCACCACGATCACCGCGCAACCGTCTCCGGCCGCGATGCCGCTGGATCAGGAACACGCCGTTGTGCCGCCAGTGGCGGTCATGACCCACATTCCGTAACCATTACCGCCAGCGGGAGGAGATACCCATGGTCACATTGCAAGAACACAAGACATCCGATTTTCCGGTCGATTGGAACGATTCCCTCGACGCGGGCGACACCTTCATGTTTGACGCGATGCACTTTCCGTATCCGGAAAGCCCGCTGCTCCAAACTACGATGGGTCCCGCCCTGGCGGTCGGCTTCACCACGGCGCTGAATGAGTGCGACCTGCCCATTGACCGGTGGGAAACCTGTCATCGCAATCACTACCACTTCGATCGCATGGTGATGAAGCAGCCGGCAACCGAGGAGGAAGCCCGGCTCATGGGCGAAGCGGCGGAAGCGGCCCTGCAACGGGAAGTCGGCCGCATGACGGAGCGGTGGCACGGCGAACACCTGCCGAGCGTCACATCGCACCTGAACCGGCTGCGCGCGCTCGATGTGGCAGGGGCGTCAACCCGCGAGCTGGTGACCATGCTTGACGAGGTGGACAAGATTCATGAAAACCTCTGGATCATCCATTTCCGCGTCGTCCTCCCCATGCACCTGGCGCTACAGCTCTTTGACGAGTTCTACGCCGATGTCTTCGGTGGAGCCGAGTCGGACGGCCATGCGCTCATGGTCGGCACATTGACGAAGGGCATCAAGGCCGCAATCGGGCTCTCCGACCTTGCGGCACGTGCCCGCGAGCTGGGGCTCGAAGCCCTCTTCCGGGACACGCCCGCCGATGCACTGATACCTGCGCTGGAGCATTCAGGCCAGGGTCGAAGATTCCTTGCCCGCCTGAACGACTACCTTGAGGAGTACGGGTTGCGGCAGGAGCTGATGGAGTACACCGCACCGACCTGGCAGGAAAATCCATCGGTCGCGCTCGCCAGTATTCGCAACTATCTCCTGACCCGACGCGACGCCCACGCGGAACACGAGGCGAAGGTGACCTCCGCACAAGCCGCGACGACCGCCGCTCGTGACCACCTGGCCGCATATCCCGATGCCGTCCGCGGGCAGTTCGAGGCCATGCTGCAGTTCGGTCGAGATGCCTACTTCTTGCTGGAAGAACACCATTTCTACATCGACCAGCAAGGCATCGCGCTGCTGCGCCTCTTCTACCTAAAGGTCGGGCAACGGCTTGTCGATGCGGGCGTGATCGAGAACCCTGACGACGTCTTCATGCTCCACATCGCCGATATTCGCGCGCTCGTCGCCGACACCGGCACCGGACCACGCGCGAATGACATTCGCGCCACCATCGCCACGCGTCGCGACGAGATCAGCCAGGCACGGGCCATGACGCCACCGCCCTTTATCGGCGATCCTCCCGCCGGGCCACCACCGGACGGGAGTCCCCTGGAACGCGGTCTGGTCAGGTTCTTCGGCGGACCGCCGCAACAGTCGGACGTGCCCGGAGAACTCAAGGGCACCGCTGGTTCGAAGGGCGTCGCTACCGGTATTGCGCGTATCGCCAAAACGCTGGACGAAGCGTCGCGTGTCGAACCCGGGGAAATCCTGGTGGCGGTCACCACCATGCCAGCATGGACGCCGCTCTTTGGCGTCGCCGCGGCGGTTGTCACCGAAACCGGAGGCGCCCTGAGCCATTGCGCCATCGTGGCGCGTGAATACGGCATTCCCGCCGTGGTCGGGGTGCATGGCGCGATAGCGGCGATCATGCCGGGACAGCGCATTACCGTGGACGGAGGCCATGGCATCGTAACGCTCGATCCCTAACACCGACTTCGAAATGAACGACGATCATTCGGCAGTGGCGGACCTGCGCAGGTCCGCCACTGCCGGTGTTCCATCACTGTTCACCCGAACTTCGCAGACCTGGAGGCACCCAGCACACATCCCATCGCCAATGCTGACGCCCGGCTCGGACCAGCAGATCCGCCGTGCTCGGGCACGAGGCATGCAGACCCGCTACCCGTGGGCGGGTTCAAATCAGGCACAATGCGCGGGCACAGGATTCACCCCGATATTCACCGTTATTTCACAGGAGCATTGTGTCATGGTCACTATTCAGGAACCCAGGGCGTCTGCCTTTCCCGTCGACTGGAACGAGGGGTTGGACGCCGGCGCCACCTTCACCTTCGATCCCATGCATTTCCCGCATCCGCTCACGCCACTGAGCCAATCGACACTGGGACCGGCGTTCGAGGCGGGATACACCACCGCCGCGCGGGAGCAACAGCTGCCCATCGATCTCATGGAGGTGCGTCACCGCAACCACTTCCGGTTCGAGCGCTTCGTCTTTGCCCAGCCCGCCAGTGATACCGAAGCACGGGAGTTTGCGGACCGTGCCGAAGCCTCCATCAAGCTGGAGATGGGCCGCTTGATGACGCGGTGGCACGATGAGCATCTGCCGGCCATCAAACAGGTTGTGCAACGGTTGCATGCGTACGACCCTGTCACTGCTTCGCCGGAAGAGGCGGCCCGGATGCTGGACGAGGTCGATACCCTGCACTGTGACCTCTGGACCATCCATTTCCGCATTGCCCTCGCCATGCTGATCACGATGCAGCTCTTCGATGAGTTCTACGCCGATCTCTTCGGCGGCACGGAGGCCGACGCGCAAGCCCTGACTGTGGGCCGGCCAACGGAAAGCATCAAGGCCGGCATCGGTCTCTCCAGACTGGCGATCCGGGCACGCGAGCTGGGCCTTGAGCCGCTCTTCATGTCCGCCACGGCAGATGAGCTCGCCGCCGCGCTCGAAGCGACGGCCGAAGGCCGGCAGTGGTTGGCGCAGCTGAGCGACTACCTCGAGGCGTACGGGCTGCGGCAGGACATGTTCGAGCTGGCGACCCCGACCTGGCGAGAAGAGCCGTCATTCGCCATGAGCAGCGTGCGTAACTACCTTTTGCGCAACCACGATGCGCAGGCCGAGCACGATGCCATGGCGCGTTCTGCCGAGCAGGCGCTGGCTGCCGCGCGCGAGCAGCTCGCGGCCTACCCCGAGGCGGTACGTGGCCAGTTTGAGGCGCTGGTGCAGTTCGGCCGGGACGCCGCCTTCCTGCAGGAGGAGCACAACTTCCATATCGACCAGCGAGGCGTTTCCTCGCTTCGGCTGTTCTACCTCAAGGTCGGCCAGCGCCTGGTCAATATGGGCATGCTCGACGCCGCAAGCGACGTCTTCATGCTCGATGCCGGCGAGCTGCGGGATATCGCGGCCGAAATCACGCCCCAGCGCGACCCGGACCAGGTTCGCGCCCTGGTCGCGGCACGTCGTGAGGAACTGAATCATGCTCAGCGCATTGCTCCGCCACCGTTCATCGGCGATCCTCCCGCAGGTGGCCCATCCGGCGCCAGCCCGATGGCGCGGGCGATGATGCGATTCTTCGGCGGGCCACCACAAATCTCCGAAACACCTGGGCAGATCAAGGGCAATGCCGGATCGAAAGGCGTCGCCACCGGCATCGCGCGCATTGCCCGCACCCTGGACGAGGCCCGGCACCTCCAGCCAGGCGAGATCCTCGTGGCGGTCACGACCATGCCGGCGTGGACCCCGCTCTTCGGGGTCGCCGCCGCGGTCGTGACCGAAACGGGCGGCGCCCTGAGCCATTGCGCTATCGTCGCGCGTGAATACGGCATCCCGGCGGTGGTCGGCGCGCATGGCGCGACTTCGGTGATCATGCCGGGCCAGCGCGTTACCGTGGACGGAAGCCGTGGTATCGTAACGCTCGATACGTAACTGGCGCTGGTCACACCGGCCAGCGCGATAACCGCTGATGTGTGGTGGGAGGGTGAGGGCAATTTCAACGACGCCGAATGCCTGCCCCTCCCACCGCCTGCTCCTGGCGGCGATCGCCATCGGCACCATGCTCGCCCCGCTGAACTCGACCATGATCGCGGTCGCCCTGCCGGATATCCAGCAGGCGTTCGACGTGTCGGTCACGGCAACGACCTGGCTGGTGCTGCTCTACCTGGTGACCATGGCGATCGGCCAGCCAATCGCCGGGCGCATGGGCGACGTGTATGGCCGGCGCACGCTCTACCAGTTCGGTCTCGGCTTGTTCGCCGTCGCGTCACTCGGCTGCGCCTTCGCGCCGAGCCTGCCTTGGCTCATCGTGTTTCGCACCTTGCAGGCGCTGGCGGGCGCGCTGACGCTTCCCAACGGCGTGGCGATGATCCGTGACGCCCTGCCAGCCGAGCGCCGAGGCATGGCGTACGGCATCATCGGGCTCGCCGCCGCCACCGCCGCGGCATCAGGGCCGCCCATCGGTGGCGCGCTCGTGCATGCATTCGGATGGTCCGCCATCTTCTGGGCGAACGTTCCCATCATCGGTGTCGCGCTGTTGTTGAGCATGAACATCCTGCCCCGCCGCCTTCCGGTGAGCGGAGGCAAATCTCCATTCGACCCTTTGGGCACGGTCCTGTTCGCAATGTCGCTCGGCGCGATCATCTCGATCCCCACCATTCTCAACGCCGATCGGTGGGCGCTCGCCATTTTGGCCGGCGTGATCAGCGTGGTTGCGGGTTGGCTGTTCGTGCGGCGGGAGCTGACTACGCCATCGCCCGTGATCGACGTGCGGCTCTTCCGGCAACCGGCCTTCGCGGCGCCATGCGCGTCGGTCTTCCTGAGCAACACGGTGATGTACACCACCCTGCTCGCGATGCCGTTGTTCCTGGAACGCGTCCGGGACATCAGCATTCAGGAGGCCGGGCTTGTACTCGGGGCGATGTCCGTCTTCGCCGCCTTTTGCGGTCCACTCGGCGGTCGGTGGAGTGACCGCCGAGGGCGCAGGCAGCCAGCGGTGGCCGGCTCGGCGATCTTGCTCGCCAGTACGGTGTTGCTGATCTTCGGACTGCAGGACGGCGGAATCGGCCTGATCGTGGCGGCGCTGGCCATCATGGGACTCGGACTCGGAATTTCGGGCGCATCGGTGCAAACCGCCGCCGTCGAAGCGGTTCCCGAATCGCGCACAGGATCGGCGTCCGGCGTCTACTCGACCGCGCGGTATCTTGGCAGCATGGTGGGGTCGACCATGCTGGCGATAGCCTTCGCCGACCCCGCCGCGACGGAGGATGCCGACCGGTTCGTTCTGCTGACTGCCGTGCTGGCGCTGGCGGCGGTGGGCGCGATTTTCGCTACGTCACGCATCGCCGGGCGCCAGGAATCGTCCTTTATGTGAGGCGGGGCGAAGACGTTTGCCGACCGGTCGGGGAGAACCTCGCGACCAGCTCATGCCGGTCGCCGGGATACGTAAGCCGCACCAACGTCACGACGTGGTCCGCGTTCCAGGTGCGGCGCTCGACCGCCAGGCACGGTGCCCCCTCGTGGATTCCCAGATGATGCGCCGTCGCCGCACCGGCGCCAACCGCGCTGATTGTGTGCTCGGCGACATTCCACGGCACCTTCCGCAGCAGCCATGCGCCAGGCGATTCCCGCGTGAAGTCCGCCTGCTCCGCTTCGGAGACGGCATCGAGGTTGATCAGGCGTTCTTCCAGGCAAAAGGGGACCGATCCGGCGCGATGGAGGCAGGTTACATCGATCAGCTCGGCCGAATCGGACAACTCCAGCCGCCCGCGGCCGATCACGTCTCCCCGGCGCCTGTGCCACTCGATCAGCTCATATCCATACGCCTGACCGAGCGCCGCCACCTCGGTTTTGATGTCATGGATTTCCAACACCGCCGATTGCGCGTGTGGCTGCAGGACAAAGCTTCCGGCGCGTCGCCTGCGCTCGATGTACCCCGCCTTGGCGAGCTGAGTCATTGCCTTGTTGATCGTCATCCGAGCGCATTGGTACTGCTGAGCCAGCTCGTTTTCGGACGGGATACGATACCCCGGCGGCCATGCGCCGGAGAGGATCCGGTGCTCGACGTCGGAGAGGATGCGCTGGTGCAGGGTCACGCGCATGGTCAGCCCTCCTCATCCGAAAGCAACGTTCGCATGACCCGGCGGAAGTCCCGGAAAACTTCCTTCCGCCTCACGTGTCGCCCGTCACTGACCACCTTGCGACCCGCCGCCCAGACATCATCAACGCGAATGCCCTGCGCGAAGATCCAGCGATCCAGCACCCGGTCACCGTTCTCCTCGACCTGCACATCATCCACCAGCGAGACGAAATCGGCGGGCGACCCCGCCACCAGCCCCCCAGCCGGTACGCCCAACGCGATCCGTCCGCCCTTCACCGCGGCATCGAACAGGGCACGACCGCTCGATCCGCCACTCGTCGCCATCACATTCCGGGCGTTATGCGCCAGCCGTTGGGAGTACTCCAGCTGGCGCAGCTCGCCGGGGACGCTGACGAAAATGTTGGAATCCGACCCGATCCCGTAGCGGCCGCCATGCGTCACAAACGACGGCGCGGCGAAGGCGCCGTCACCCAGGTTGGCTTCCGTGATCGGGCACAGACCGGCAATCGCGCCGCTCCTCGCCAGTCGCTCCACCTCGTCATCGACCATGTGGGTCGCGTGTACCAGGCACCAGCGATCATCGAGGTCAGTGTGATCCAGCAACCACTCGACCGGTCTTGATCCCGACCAGGCGAGACAGTCTTCCACCTCGCGCTGCTGCTCGGCGATGTGGATGTGAATCGGCCCCTCCGGCGCCATCGCGCAGACGGCATCAAGCTCGTGCGGCGTCACCGCTCGGAGGCTGTGGGGCGCAACACCGACAACTGGGAACTCCAGGTCGGCAACCGCCGTTCGCGACGCATCGAGCAGCCGGGCGAAGCGGTCCGGGTCATTGGTGAAGCGGCGTTGTTCGGCACTGGGTGGACTCCCGCCGAAGCCCGCGTGCGCGTAGAACACCGGCAGCAGCGTCAAGCCGATCCCGGCACGCGCCGAAGCCGCCGCGATGCGTGTTGCCATTTCGGCGATGTCAGCGAAGGGCTGGCCATCCCGGTCATGATGGAGATAATGAAACTCGCCCACACGCGTGAAGCCCGCCTCCAGCATCTCCACATACAGCTGGCTGGCGATCGCTTCAAGCTGGTCCGGTGTCATCGACAACGCAAACCGGTACATGGCTTCGCGCCACGTCCAGAAGGAATCGGCCGACGGACCCCGCACCTCGGCCAGGCCGGCCATGCCGCGCTGGAAGGCATGACTGTGGAGATTGGGCATGCCGGGAATAACCACCGCGTGACGCTCGTCATCTGGCAGGGCAGGTACACCCGAATGGATGGACTCGATGCGCCCCGCCTCGATACCGATTCTGACCTGATCTGCCCAGCCGTCGGGGAGCAGCGCGATTCCGGCATGAATGTATGACACGATGATGCGTTTCCTTCCCGTTCCGCCGGTTCCCCGGCGAGCCCTTGCGACCGAGCGCCGCGAATGCTATATGTATATACAATAATCGTCGATATCTGAGAGGGCAAGTTCCCGATGAACCAGCCTACAAACCTGCAACCTGACCGGATTTGGCGCAATGCCCGGCTGGCGACCCTTGCGCCCCATCTCGATAGCCTGGGCGTCATCGAAGGCGGCGCCGTGGTGGCGCGAAACGGCAGGATCGTCTTTGCCGGTGCGGAGCGCGACTTGCCCGGAGACATTACCGCCAGCGCCGAGATCACCGATTGCGACCACCGCTGGATCACGCCCGGCCTGATCGACTGCCACACCCACCTCGTCTGGGCGGGCAACCGCGCGAAGGAGTTCGAGCTGCGTCTCTCGGGAGCCACCTATGAGGAAGTCACCCGCGCTGGAGGCGGCATTGTCTCGTCGGTGCGGCAGCTGCGGGACGCATCCGAGGCGGACCTCCTCCGCCAGGCACTTCCCCGGCTCGACGCGCTCATCGCCGAAGGCGTCACCACCGTTGAGGTCAAATCCGGTTATGGGCTCGACCTGGAGAACGAGCGGAAGTCGCTCCGGGTGGCCCGGCGGCTGGGCAAGGAACGCGCGGTCAGCATCAGCACCACCTTCCTCGGCGCGCACGCGCTGCCGCCGGAGGCAAATGGCGACAAGGCCGCCTACATCGATGCGGTCGCCAACGAGATGCTCCCCGCGATCGCCGAAGAGGGACTCGCCGACGCCGTGGACGGGTTCTGCGAAGGCGTCGCCTTTTCGCCGGACCAGATCGCGACGGTGTTCCGGGCGGCGGACGAGCATGGTCTTCCGGTCAAGCTCCACGCCGACCAGCTTTCCGATCTTGGCGGCGCGGCGCTGGCGGCGGAGTTCGGCGCGCTCTCGGCCGATCACCTGGAATACGCCAGCGAGTCAGGCGTCAAGGCCATGGCGCAGTCCGGCACCGTCGCGGTGATGCTGCCCGCCGCCTTTTACTTCATCCGGGAAACGCACAAGCCACCGATCGATCTGTTCCGGCAACACGGCGTGCCACTTGCGGTCGCCACCGATTGCAACCCCGGCACCGCGCCGCTCACCTCGTTGCTGCTCGCCATGAACATGGCGGCGACGTTGTTCCACATGACCGTCGATGAGTGCCTCACCGGCGTCACCTGCGTCGCCGCGCAGGCGCTCGGAGCCGGCGACCAGACCGGCACGCTCGAGACCGGCAAGTGGGCCGACCTGGCGATCTGGGATATGGAGAGTCCCGCCGAGCTTGTCTACCGGATAGGGTTCAATCCGCTGCACCAGCGTGTCTGGAGAGGGCAATGACGGACATCACGTTGACGCCGGGATCGGTCAGCCTCGCGGACTGGAAGGCGATCTACCGGGGCGCGGTCCCGGCGCTCGATCCCGCCTGTATCCCGCATGTCGAGGAGAGCGCCGCCACTGTCGCCCGGATCATTGCCAACGGTGAGCCGGTTTACGGCGTGAACACTGGCTTTGGCAAGCTCGCCAACGTCCGCATCGACACCGACGATCTCGCGACACTCCAGCGCAACATCGTCCTCTCCCATGCGGCGGGGGTGGGGGAGCCTGCTCCCGCTCCCGTGATCCGGTTGATGATGGCGCTGAAGCTGGCCAGTCTCGGCCAAGGCGCCTCCGGCATCCGGCTCGAAACCCTGCAATTCCTCGAAGCGATGCTGCGCAACAACATCGTTCCCGTCATTCCCGCGAAGGGATCGGTGGGCGCGTCCGGCGATCTCGCGCCACTGGCGCACATGGCGACGGTGATGATCGGTGTGGGCGAAGCGTTCACCGGCGAAGGCCGCCTGCCCGCCACTGAAGCGCTCGCCTCGGCCAATCTCGAACCGATCGTACTCGGCCCGAAAGAAGGACTGGCGCTGCTCAACGGCACGCAGTTCTCCACCGCCTATGCCCTGGCCGCCCTGTTCGAGGCAGAGAATCTTTACCAGGCCGCGCTGGTCACCGGCGCACTGTCGACCGAGGCGGCACGCGGCTCCGACACACCGTTCGATGCTCGCATCCACGAGCTCCGCCGGCACCGGGGTCAGATCGAAACGGCACGGGCTCTGCGCGAGCTGATGGCCGGCAGCCAAATCCGCGAATCGCACCGCATCGGCGATCCGCGCATCCAGGATCCTTACAGCCTGCGCTGCCAGCCGCAGGTGATGGGCGCCGCGCTCGACCTGCTGCGCCAGGTGGCAACCACGCTCGAAACCGAAGCCAACGGGGTAACAGACAACCCGCTCATTTTTACGGAGTCCGGCGAGGCGTTGTCGGGCGGCAACTTCCACGCCGAGCCCGTCGCCTTCGCCGCCGACATGATGGCGCTGGCGATCTGCGAGATTGGGTCGATCGCCGAGCGACGCATCGCGCTGCTCACCGATCCGGCGATATCCGGTCTCCCGGCATTTCTCACCCCGAAGCCGGGACTCAACTCCGGCTTCATGATCCCGCAGGTCACCGCCGCCGCGCTGGTCGCGGAGAACAAGCAGCGAGCCCACCCGGCCAGCGTCGACTCGATCCCGACCTCGGCGAACCAGGAGGATCATGTCTCGTTGGCGGCGCACGGGGCACGCCGCTTGCCGCCGATGATCGACAACGCCCGCGCCGTGATCGCGATCGAGCTGCTTGCCGCCGCGCAGGGGTGCGACTTCCACGATCCGCTCAGATCGAGCGAATCATTGGAAGCCGTCCGCCGTGTGGTCCGATCCGAGGTGCCGCACCTCGACCACGACCGCCACTTCCACCCCGACATCGAAAAGGCCATTACGTTGGTACGTAATGGCGTAGTGACGTCGGCGGTATCGGTGCAATTGCCTACGATCCCGTAAGGGCGCCAATACGACATGATCGGGATATCGCCAAGAGCATGGCCCCATACGCGCCACCACGCATTGTGCACGCTTCGCGTACACCGGGCGGACAACCCTTCGGGGTCCGTCCCTACCACAAAGGGAACTGTCACCATGACCACCACAACAACCACAACCGCGCCATCAATCCACGCGCCCACCGGAACAACGCTCTCCACCAAAAGCTGGCTCACCGAAGCCCCGCTGCGGATGCTGATGAACAACCTCGATCCCGATGTCGCCGAGCGCCCGGAAGATCTCGTCGTCTACGGTGGGATCGGCAAGGCCGCCCGCAACTGGGAATGCTTCCACCAGATCGTATCCTCCTTAAAGGAGCTGGAGTCCGACGAAACGTTGTTGATCCAGTCCGGCAAGCCGGTCGGCGTCTTCCGCACCCACGCCGACGCGCCCCGCGTGCTGATCGCCAATTCGAACCTGGTGCCGCACTGGGCGACCTGGGAGCACTTCAACGAGCTCGACCGCGCGGGGCTGATGATGTACGGCCAGATGACGGCGGGGTCGTGGATTTACATCGCCAGCCAAGGCATCATCCAGGGCACCTACGAGACCTTCGCCGAGATGGGGAGGCAGCACTTCGGAGGCGACTGGAATGGCAAGTGGATCCTCACCGCCGGGCTCGGCGGCATGGGCGGCGCCCAGCCGCTGGCGGCAACGATGGCGGGCGCATCGATGCTGGCAATCGAATGTCAGCAGAGCCGGATCGACATGCGCCTCCGCACCGGCTACGTCGATGTCCAGGCAAACGATCTCGACCATGCCCTCACCATCCTCGACGACGCGAAGAACGGCGGCAAGGCGATCTCCGTCGCGCTGCTCGCCAATGCCGCCGATATCTATCCCGAGTTGGTGCGTCGCGGTGTCCGGCCCGACGCGGTCACCGACCAGACCTCGGCGCACGACCCCGCCCACGGCTATTTGCCCCAGGGCTGGACCGTCGAGCAATGGCAGGAGGAACAAAAGCGCGACCCTGACGCAGTAGCCAGGGCGGCACGCGAGTCGATCGCGGTCCACGTCCAGGCAATGCTCGATTTCCACAAGAGCGGCGTCCCCACCGTCGACTACGGCAACAATATCCGGCAGATGGCGAAGGAGGAGGGTGTCGACAACGCCTTCGACTTCCCCGGCTTCGTGCCGGCCTATATCCGCCCCCTGTTCTGCCGCGGGATCGGCCCGTTCCGCTGGGTGGCGCTCTCCGGCGATCCAGAGGACATCTACAAAACCGACGCCAAGGTGAAAGAGCTGATTCCCGACGACGCCAATCTGCACAACTGGCTCGACATGGCGCGGGAACGCATCCAGTTCCAGGGACTGCCGGCCCGCATCTGCTGGGTTGGGTTGGGCGATCGGCACCGGCTCGGGCTCGCCTTCAACGAGATGGTGAAAAGCGGCGAGTTGAAAGCGCCGGTCGTGATCGGTCGCGATCACCTCGATTCGGGTTCGGTGGCAAGCCCGAACCGCGAGACGGAGGGCATGCGGGACGGCTCCGACGCGGTCTCTGACTGGCCGCTGCTCAACGCCCTGCTCAACACGGCGTCCGGCGCGACCTGGGTGTCGCTTCATCACGGCGGCGGCGTGGGGATGGGCTTTTCGCAGCACGCTGGCATGGTGATCGTCTGCGACGGCACCGATGAGGCGGCGAAGCGAATCGAGCGAGTGCTGTGGAACGATCCCGCCAGCGGCGTCATGCGCCACGCCGACGCGGGTTACGACGAGGCGCTTGCCTGTGCCCGCGAGCACCAGCTCAACCTGCCGGGGATTCTGGGGTAGTGCGCATCAATACGGACACCTGTAGCACCGGGTCCCGTACGCCTGCTGCGTATTTTTCGGGGGTGACAACGCGGCACGGGCACAGAAGAATAGGAAGGTGACCCGTTCGCTGAC
>Ga0209587_1000967_pt1 | contig 13876 bp, 11 predicted proteins | sample NGEPerD_2_FD_184512 | JGI IMG/M metagenome (GOLD analysis project Ga0209587, IMG submission 184512) | Arctic peat soil microbial communities from the Barrow Environmental Observatory site, Barrow, Alaska, USA - NGEE PermafrostL1-D... | ecosystem: Environmental > Terrestrial > Soil > Wetlands >... | reverse complement strand
CTATAAAAAAAGCTAGCAAAAAAGAAAATATAAAACTAATAGCATTAATAAGCAAAGAAAATAAGCCTCGTTTCGTTCCCAAAATGAAGTAGAGCAATATATAAATCACAACCAACCAATCAATCCAGCTTCCCATATTATTTGTTTATTTAGAGCTTCGTATCTAGTTTCATTTTAGCATAAAAAAAATAAAAAGCCCAAACACTTTTTATTTATCTCCTAAAATATTTGAATCATAATTAAGGTCTGCTGATTTTCATCTATTTTTTATAAAACGAGATAAAATTATTAAAACCAAATAAATAATTTAGCTTATTTTCGCAAGTTTTTTACACACCCCCAGCCCCCTCTCAAGAGGGGAATCCTCCCAACCTCCCCTTATCTAAGGGGAGGTTTAATTAAAGAAAACCAGCAGGACCTACTTATATCGGAATCGATCAACGACGGCATAGGCAATATTGTCAGAATGATCACCAATTCTTTCCAGATTCATCAAAATATCCGCAAAATATTTCGCTTTTTCGAGCGAGCATTTTCCCTTGCTCATTCTTTCCAAGTGGTTACCATGAGCCTTTTTGACAATCTCGTCCACTTTATTTTCATGCTTAATAATTTCATAAGCAAGATGCAAATTATCTTCTTTCAAAGCCTTAATAACTAGATTCTGCATTATTTTCAATTTCCCAAATATTGCCGTTAGTTCATGATTTGCCTTTTCGGAAAATTCAATTTCTTCTTCTTTCAACTCCACAAACAATTCAGAAACTGTCAAAATATGGTCCGACAAATGTTCAAGGTCGGTGACAGAATGCATCAAACTATAAAGCTTCAGCAGGTCTTTTTTGCTCAGGTTTTGTTGTGAAATCTGTGACATATATTCAGAAATTTTTCCGGTCATCTCGTCCATATCATTTTCATATTTTTCCACCTCTTCAAATAACTCTTTTTTATTTTCAAAGAAAATCACACGCGAAATTTCAAGCATTTCGGCCACTTCGCTGGCCATTTCAACAACGCCACGATTCGCTTGTCTCAGAGCAACCGAGGGAGTATAAAGAAGCTTTCTACTTAAATATGAGAATTTGGATTCTGCTACCACGGTCTTGGGAGCATATTTATTGATAAATTTTACAACAAAAGGAACAAAAGGCATGACAATTAAGGCTGTAATAATATTATAGAGAGTGTGAGCATTTGCGATTTGTCTTCCTTTATCAGAAGAAGTAATTTCCACTAAATGGTCAAAATAGCGAAAAAATATGACAAAAATAGAAATTCCTACTATGTTTATTAGAACATGAGTAATGGCAAGATCACTCAAAAATCCTTTTCTTTTAGCGCCAACATAGATAACTTTCAAACTAGAGCCAAGATTAACTCCTAAAATCATATAGATTGCAGTTTGCAAATCGATAATTTGTGTCACTCCGAGGGCGACTACTAGCACCGAAGTAGCACTACTACTTTGAAGTAATAATGTCAAAATTGCAATAATCAAAATATAAATATATTGATTTGAAGAAAAAGAATTAATCAAATCAACAGTCCATTTATCCGAAGACAAGGAATAGGCGCTGGAGAAAATATAGTTCATTCCCAGAAATAAAAAACTGAAGCCTATAATCGCTTCACCGATATTCTTTTTGATTTTTCTAACTGAAAAAATATGAATAACAACGCCAAAAGTCAAAACCGGCAAGGCATATACACCAACTTGAAAAGACGCCAACTGAGTTGTGATAGTAGTCCCAATATTCGCTCCCAGCATTACCGGGATTGCAGAACCAAAACTCAAAAGACCAGCACTAATGAAACCAACTAACATTGTAATAGTCGTACCACTACTTTGAATCACAGCTGTGATCCCCGTTCCAATCGCCAAACCTTTCACGGGGTTTTTATTTGCTCTAGAAAGTATCTTTTCCAACCTAAATCCTAAGATTTTTTGCAGAGATACACCAGAAAGATGAATTCCGTACAGTAGTATGGCCAACCCACCAACCATCTCACAAATTGTCTCAATTTCAATCATATTCTTTATGTTATTTCTACTATTCTTATTCTAATACTTTTATATATTATGTAAAGCTTTGGTGTGTATAGGTTTGTAGGTACAAGGGTAGGGCTCATTCATTCTAAAAATTTTGTCATTTCGAATCCCGCTACAGACTGTTTAATTTCTCCCTTGGTCCATTGTGATGAAATTTTCTGGAATGACAGGTTGCGTACATTGTATATAATCCTTCTAATCTTGATTTCATTTAGAAAAGGAGAAAAAAATTTGAATTCCATCTCAAAGGATAATCAAAACATTGCAATTTGTGGATAGAAATGTTAAGTTTAATAATAAATAGTGCCTGCTAATTCTCTCCAATTAATCCTCCCCTTGGATAAGGGGAGGTAAGGAGGGGTCCGAAAAACTGGCTTAAATTAACAAAATTATATTTTTAGATTGATATAAATTTATCTCATTTTACAAAAGATAAATGAAAATCAGCAGACCCTAAATAAAGTAGTTTAATAAAATAACAAAAATCTATGACTCAAAATCTCATTAAAAAAATTGAAAGTGAAAGAAATTCAAAAGTGATTACCTATGTGACGGGAGATCGGCAACCGTTTGTGACGAAAGTTGCCGATGATATCATTCCCATCTTTGCCAAGCATCTCGAGAAAATTGGCAAGCAAAATAAGATAAGTTTATTTCTTTATACCCGAGGAGGAGATATGATTACTCCTATCAGACTTATCAAGCTAATCAGAAGTTATGCCGATGAAGTTGAAATGCTTATCCCCTATCGCGCTCATAGTGCTGGAACTCTGATTTCAATTGGTGCCGACAAAATTGTGATGGGACGACTTGGAGAACTAAGCCCCGTTGACCCTTCTACAGGGCATCCTTTCAATCCTGAAAATCCATTAAACCCAAGTCAAAAAATGGAAATCAGTGTGGAGGATTTGAATTCCTATTTCCTGCTTGCCAAAGAAAAGGCTGGCGTCAAAGACGACCAAATGGTTAATATTTTTGAAGACCTGACTGCCAAAATTCATCCACTTTCACTGGGCAATGCCTATCGCGCCACGAGGATGGCAAAACAGATTGTCGGAAAACTCCTCTTGATGCATTTTGACAAAGACCTCGACAAAGAAACAATTGAAAAAATCACCAATGAAATTACTGGTGACATCTGCATCCATGGCTATCCAATCACCCGAGACGAAGCTGAATCTCTGGGATTGAAAATGATTGAGCCACAGCAAGATTTGGAAAAATTGATGTGGGAATTATACGAAAATTATGCAGAGAAAATGGAATTGAAAAGGAAATTTGATCCTGTCACAATTCTGGGTGGTCAAGAAATGGCCAGCTTCAAATTCGCCGGGGCTTTCATCGAAAGTGCGAATCTAACCGACAGCTTTATCTTCAACGGAAAGATTCGCAGAATCATCAAAGACAACAAGGCAAATATTGATGTCAACGTTGAATCATCAATCTGGGAGAGTGTCTAGATTAGTATTTAGTAGCTAGTATTAAGTATTAAGCCTCAAGTTGGCTCCAGTCTTAGTATGTTTACTCAAGTCTTCCGACCTTTGTTGGCTCCATTCTCCCGAGTGGAGCCTATTGTGATTCCGAATCTTCCGAGTTAGTTTCATAGAGCCTACTTTAATCAAATAAATTCCCCGTCAGCTTGCTGCGGGGTCACAGTCTCGCAGTGTGGTATAATACAGTTATGAAAACAGATAGACATGTTTATAAAAATCACAATTATCGTATGTCCAGTTAAATATCGTAGAAAGACAATGAAGAACTATGTCAAAAATCAAGGAAAAAATTACAATCAAACTTATTCTTCGCAACCGACGCTATTCGACGATTTAGCATAAATATGCAACTAATACCACGTCAGCTTGCTGCGGGGTAACTCATTCTGGGATCCACAGCCTTATCAGGACTATGGAACCCTCACGGATTTTGTAAGTCAAGACATGAACCCAAAATTTTTATAAATAATTTACAATAAAAAAATCAAAATCAGAACTGCCAAAATCATTCGATAGCCCACAAAAATATTATAACTTTTATTTTCAACATACTTGATCATATATTTTATTGCAAAATATCCACTTATGGCAGCAGTCGCTACTCCTGCTAAAATATTAATATCTAAACCGTTTTGGATTAAATTTGGAAATTCCATAATCCCCGCTCCCAAAATTATTGGGGTCGAGAGAAGAAACGAAAAACGAGCTGAAGATGTTCTGGAGAGTCCCAGCAAAAGCGCGACTGTGATTGTGATGCCACTTCGAGACACTCCTGGAAAAATTGCCAAGGCTTGAAATAAACCAATTATAATTCCAGACTTAAGCGTTATTTCAAGAATATCTCCATTTTTCTTGCCAACTTTTTCAGCATAAAAAAGAAGTAATGCCCCGCAAAACAAAGTTATTGCCACCAGAATGGGATTACGAAAAATAGTTTCTGCATAATCACCAAAGATGAGTCCTGCAAGAACCCCAGGAATTGTGGCAATCATAATGATCAGAAACAAATCATTTTTCAATTCTTTTTTATTTATAAACCAATTTTGTCGTGAGACATCTTCTGTCATTATTTTTTGCACAAAAGGTTCCACAGCCTTAACAGGACTATGGAACCATCGAATATACTTAATACTTTTAAGCAAATAGGAATTGCGGAAAATATCAAGCCAATCTTTTCGAAAATAAATCAAAACTGCAATCAGCGTTCCAAGGTGCAAGGCCACATCAAAAGCTAGTCCTTGATCTTTCCAATTACTAAAGTTTGAAACCAGAATCAAATGACCAGAACTTGAGATAGGCAAGAATTCCGCCAACCCTTGGATAATCCCGAGAATAATTGATTGAACAATTTCCATTATGATTTAAATTTAAATAGATATAGAAGTGACCACACACCAGCAAAGGAAAAAGAAACTATCCAAAAATCAAAACCACCATAATATCCCCAAGCAATTGCAATCAACGCCACACTCCAGGCTGCCATGGCCTTTCCCGCAGACAATGACATTTCAAAGAACATATTATATTTCAAGAATCCTTTATGATTTTTTCCAGCGCTATAAATGAAAGTAAACAAAGGATAAATGATTGTTGTCTTTGATCCCTTGGACATAATGTCCACTAGCAGAACTCCCAACCAACTAACTGAGAACGGCCGCAAAATCCAGGATATTACATAGATAGCTGTTCCATAAGTGACCAATTTTTTTCTATCTCGTTGTTCCAAAATGTCAGATAATTTACCAACATAGAGAGATATGACCGCAATTGAAACTGCCACCACGCTAATCAAGATTCCCATCAAATCAAACCTTTCAATAATCAGAAATATAAAGATTGGCCAACCGATTAGTGTAATAACCTCTTCTCCAAAACCAAAATAGGCAATCGCATCTTTTCTCCTATAATGCCCATATGGCTTGAGGAGTCTCTTGAACGAATCTCGATAGGAAAAATGATGAGGCTCAAATTGTTCACGTGTTGCAAAAAGTGGTATGGCCGAGATCAGACTGATTGCAGAAACGACCAGAAACAAAGTTTGAAAACCGAAATTGACCAAAATCACACCTCCAATAATTGGTCCAAAAATAGTCACAATTGTCAAAATGAAAGAAAGCACACTCAGCTCTCGTCCTCTATACCCAGAATCCCCGTAATGGGCAAAATCTGTATGATAGGAAGGCCAAAAGAGAGTTTTGTACATAACCATAAAAAGAATTGCCAGCAATGCTAGGGAGGGGAAATTTGTGAGTTGCGAGAGAGTTAAAAAATATAAAATTCCAAACGGAATACTATAAAAAATACAATGCTCAAATCCATATCTTGCCGCAGCCTTTGCTCCTAGTGGCGCTGTAAAAAAATATATTGTATAGGCCAAGGCATAAAATGCAAAGACAACTGCCAACGAATTATACAAAGTATAGAGATAGATTGGCTCAAAAATTGCAATCATCGAAAAGGCAAAATTCTTAATTGCCACCGAAGTATAAAGCTCAGTAATTTCATGCTTCAAGGTATGTTTTAAATAGTGGTTTAGAAAAAAGTTAGACATAATTATTGTAAATTAGATTTAGCGACATATTAAAGGACAGTCCTTTTGCGATTTTCTGAAAATATATGAAAAGGATATTGCCAAAAAGCGTTTTTGAAATAGACTCTTCAAAGGACTGTCCTTTTTCTAGATTATGCGACTAGATATTCCCGTAAGCGACATTATATAATGTCGCTTACTCGTAGGAGAATATTGAAATTACGATGCTTTAAATTATTATAAATTAAATTTTTTAAAAAACTCATTCATCTCTTCTTTTCCGACGATACCCATCCTGATAATCCGTGGTGCTGGAGTCGTCAAATCAATGATTGTGGAAGCTTGCTTATTTTCGATTTTACCAGCATTGACAAATAGATCAGGCTGAACTTTTCTTCCGCTAAATTTTTCTATTATATCTTCTGCCTCGAACAAATTATTTTCTCCAGAAATATTTGCACTCGTAGCGATTATCGGGAAATCAACTTTTTCTAGTAATTTTGCAACAAATTCATCATCAGGAATGCGGACCGCAATTGTTTCACCATTTCCGGTTAATGAATCTGGAAGAATGTCTTTTTTTCTCAGAACCACCGTAATCGGTCCTGGCCAAATATTGTTGAGAATTTTTTCAACCACTGAATCAATACAAGCGATTCTCCTCGCCGCTTTGATATCTTTCACAAAGACCAGCAGGGGTTTTTCTCTCTCGCGATTTTTGATGTTCATTATTTTATCAATTACCACCTCGTCAAAAGCATTCCCGCCGATGCCATAGATTGTGTCTGTTGGATAGATAAGAACACCGCCACTCTGCAAAACCTCAGCTGCAACATCGGCTACTTTTTCAACTATTTTGATATTGTCTAAATCAAGTTTTATCTGTTTCATATAGATTCAGTTTACAACAAATTTCTTTTTTTGCCAATAAAAAAAGAAGGCAAATAGTTTTTAACAAACTCTTTTTCCTTCAATTAGATCTTTTTTCAACAAAAAATCCATTATTATTAGCGCCATAAATTTGTTGGCTTTCCCTGTGTGATTATCATCGATAGCCAAAACAAATGTAGCAAGGCAATACACAATTGAAGCAAATAACAAAATTAATATGGTAAAGATTGCTGCGAATTCAGGCTTTATGCCTCCAGAAACATAACCATAAATGGTTATCGACTCAAAGAGAAAAAGCACAAACAATGCCAGTAATTTCGCTTCACTTTGCATCAAAAATATTTCAATCTTTTCGTTCGCCGTTGATCTAAAGCCATCACCTGAATAATATTCTATTTTTATTTTAGACACTATTTAACCTCCGAATGTGATATTACCAATAGACTACCAGATGTAAATAGAATGTCAATGTTTGGTTAAAACTAAAAATGTAGTTTTTACTTTATCACCGTTCCTATAAATTTTTTGCCATCCAAATAATTATCCAAATTTTTCAATTTTTTTCCATTCAGAATCGCCACTTCCAACCCTAATTTTTCGGCTTCACGAGAAGCAATTGGGTCAAATGGCAAATTCATTCTTGGCTTCCACTCATCGCCAACAATTTTTCGAAAGCCTGACCAAGAGATTTCTTTGATTGGAACAGCACTTTTATATTTTTTCGGATCCTTGTCATAGGCAAAATCAATATTAGACAAATTGGCAACCTTCTTGGCTCCATAAGTTTTGGCTAAATACACTGCATCGTAATCTGACGAACAGCCTGGCTCAAATCCTGAGCCAATCATAATTGGCTTTTTGGTAGAAATCTTTTCGTGAGGATTTATGATAATTTCGTTATGAGCTAAATCTCCAAACATAATTCTGATGAATTGAGCATTATACCTTGTTGCATGAATTCCAACCCAATCCAATTCTTCGTTGCTTAGTTTTCGGATTTTTTTCCCAGCCTCGTTATATTTGCGGTTCAATCCCCCTCCCCCACAAACGATGATGAACTTGTTCCCTTCGGCAACTTTTTTTTCAATCAAGTTTTTAAAACTCTTCACAAATTTGAAGTCAACATCATCAGGGACAATCAAGGACCCACCCAGAGACAAGACATAAGTATTTTTATTCGACATTGTTTTTTATTAGTTGTTTAAGTCAAACTAAAGTTTCACAAACCCTCAGCTGAAGCTGGGTAGAAATACTATTATAACTTGAAAATTAATAATTCTTAATTGGAGTTCACCTTTCAAGGTAGCTGCTCACCATCTTTTAAAATTTGTCATCCCGAGCGAAGTCTTGGAGAGATAACGACAAGACGAAGTCGAGGGATCCCTCTTAGTTGCATTAAGATGATTATCAAAGCTATACCTGCCTTAGAGCGATTCCTCCGCTCCGCTTGCTCGTTCCTCGCTGCACTCCGGTCGGAATGACAAATTTATTTTACTAGAAATAGATACTTTTGTTCTTTAAAACAAGTGAGCAGTTACCTTTCAAGGTGTAGGCTAGTCGCAAGAAACACGATCTTCCAGGTTAAATCCTGTTCTCCAACAAGTTTGTTTAAAAAAATGAAATCCCTGAAAACTCAGTTTTTATTTCCTCAGCCCAATATAATTTATTTTTTTCTCAGAAGTTTTTTCCATCAAATTATGGAATACTTTTTCAATATCAGTTATACCAATGTTTCGTCCACCAATGCCATAGACATAATTATATAATTCTGGTTTGTTTTTCGCTTCATACATTGCTGATTTCACTTCTGTGAAAACTGGAGAAAAATTTCCAAAAGACATTGAACGATCCAAAACAGCAACTGCCTTGGCATTTGAAAGCGATTTGAGAATTTCGGCATTCGGAAATGGTCTCATCACTCGAATTTTCAATAATCCAACTTTTTTGCCCGCTTTACGTAACTGGTCAACCACGATTTTGATTGTTCCACAGGTTGAACTCAATGCTACAATTATATATTCAGCATCACTGGTTTTGTAATTTTCCAAACAGTCATATTTTCGCTTGGTCAATTTGAAAAATTCTTGATCAACTTTCTTGATAATTTGGCGACTATTTTCCATCGCTTCCTCTTGTTGATATTTGTGTTCAAAAAAATAATCAAACAAATCAAGTGGTCCAACAGTAACTGGATTTTTCATATCAAGCAATGGAAATTCTGCTTCATATTTTCCCACAAATTTTTTGACAGCACTATCTTCGAGAATTTCAACATTTTGCACATTATGCGAAGTGATGAATCCGTCCTGCATTACCATAGCCGGAGTGAGAACTTTTTTGTTTTCAGCAACTTTCAAAGCAATCAGGGTGTTGTCATATGCTTCTTGTGCATCTTCACTATAAATTTGAATCCACCCCGCATCACGCAAGAACATCGAGTCGGAATGATCGCAATGAATATTAATCGGAGCTGAAAGTGCTCGATTGGAAATTGCCATCACGATTGGCAATCTTGAACCAGAGGCGATATATACGATTTCCGCCATCAATGCCAATCCTTGTGACGATGTTGCAGTCATTGCCCTGCCACCAGCAGCTGACGCTCCCACCACGGCGCTGAGAGCACTGTGTTCCGATTCCACATCAATCAGTTCTGTATCCACTTTCCCATCCGCCACAAACTGGGCAAAAGTTTCGATAATCGGGGTTTGTGGTGTAATCGGATAGGCTGCCACCAAATCTGGATTAATTTGCCTCATCGCCACAGCCACAGCCTGTCCGCCTGAGAGAGCTTTATATTTATGCTTTTTTTTCATCGCCATTACCATATAATTTTAGATTAAATAAATTATGTCTATTAAAATAATAGCATAATATTTATGATTTGTCTTTATTTGATTTTCGGCACTGCTCAGCTCCTAATCAAGACGTGATGAATCGCGTCTCTACAAATTAAGACGTGATGAATCGCGTCTCTACGACAATTCGCGAAAAATCGCGATTCTACATTACGAATAGATATAACTTTATCTTAATAGGTAGAGACGACGATTTATCGCGTCTCAGGTTGCGGGAACGGGTTTGCAACCCGTTCCTTTTGTTTTGAAGTTTCAACTATTCGTTTTTACGGATGTGATTTTGTAAGAACGCCTTGTGAGATTCTAGATAAGATTTGCAATTTGGGATCCACAGCCTTATCAGGACTATGGAACCCTCACAGAAAATACGCTTTATGAGATTAATAAAAATTTTGGAACTGGTTACAAACCAGTTCCCGCAGGGAATTTATGTTTCAGAAATATATATTTCTTTAGGTTGGCTCCAGTCTTCGTGTGTTGGTTCCATTCTCCCGACTGGAGCCTTTTGTGCTTTCAATGAATATTCCCGATTCGCATATGGCTCCATACAGGCCTGTCCGCCTATGCAGGAAGCATGGAGCCAACTTGAGATTTTATGTTTCAGATAGAATTACTTTCCCGATGATATATTCAACTTTTAATTTTAAACAAACTAACGATAGAAATGATTAATATTTTTTATGGAATTAAAAATAGAACTTGAGGACGAAATTGAGAGATTTGAAGAATATTGTTAATCTTAAAATAAATTTTGCTCTTTATTAAAATATTCCTCTGCCTGCAAAATTATTTTTTTTAACCATTCCTTGTAATTCGAAGCTTCTTTTTTCGTTACCAAAATACCACCACTATACAAATCAAAATTTCTCTTCTTTCTCATCTCATTGCCAACCACATAAATATCTTCATCTTCCAAGTATTCTGAAAGCTTTTTGACTAGATCAACATGATGCCCCGTTCGAGCCTTTACTCTCAAATTATTTTTAGCACAAACCGCGATTGCAATTTTGAGCAAACTGTCATATGAAAATTTGAAAATAATCTCTGGAACATCTGAATCTTGGGCAATTCTAAAATCCCTAAGTGCTGACTTAAAATAGTTTTCAATTTGTCTGTCGGAAAATTCTTGTTCTTTGAACATACTTATATAATTTTTATTGTCTTGCCTTCAAAAATATTAGATATAAATTCGTCTTTGTCATTTTTTCTTTTTTCAAATTCCTTTTCAGTTAAATCAACAACATTGATTTCCCTCTTGATTTTTTCCTGTATTGGCAATAATGCTTTTGTCGCTTCCATAACTTGATGATTGCCTATTATCAAAACATCAATATCGCTTTCTGCTTCAAATTCTCCTTTGGCATACGAACCAAAAATATATGCTTCTTTGATTCCTTCTATTTTCTTCAAACTATCTGCAACCAAATCTCCCAATCCATGTTTCAATTCAAAAGCTTTCTTGATTTCTTTTAATAGTGGATATTTTTTGTTTAGAGAATAATATCTTTGCTTACCAAAAAATTCGGAGATTAAAACCCCTTCATTTTCCAGTTCCTGCAATTTTCGACTTATATTTCCAGGATCAGCACCTAGACTTCGTGCCAGTTCATTAATATATTTTTTCTCGCTTGGATTTATAAAGAAATACCTCAGGACACTAACTGCAATTTTTGAATTAAAATTAAACATATTGTTATAACTATTGTTAATTCTTACAATGGCTATTGTATCATAATACAATAGGCTGGTCAAAAAACAAATTTTAACTATTTCGACTCAAATGCAATTTGACTAAACGTCACTTCATTACGGCAATAATAGCATAATATTTATGATTTGTCCTTATTTGATTTTATATTTGATTTTTTATAACTGCATTAACAATCAAGACGCGATGAATCGCGTCTCTACAAATTAAGACGTGATGAATCGCGTCTCTACGACAATTCGCGAAAAATCGCGATTCTACATTACGAATAGATATAACTTTATCTCAATCGGTAGAGACGACGATTTATCGCGTCTCAAGTTGCGGGAACGGGTTTGCAACCCGTTTCTTTTGTTTTGAAGTTTCAACTATTCGTTTTTACGGATGTGATTTTGTAAGAACGCCTTGTGAGATTAATAAACATTTTGGAACTGGTTACAAACCAGTTCCCGCGGGGATTAAATTCAAAAGAGTCAAATAAACGAATCAGTTCTTGAGGCAGCATATGGAAAAACCGTACGCCTAATCATTCGGGAAGCGAAAGACCTGGGTAATATTTTGTCGACTGCAGAGAGAAATCGCTCATACTCACTATTTTTCAATATTTAAAAGATTTCTCGCTTTGCTCAAAATAACAGAAAAAACATTTCTTGGTTCGAGGTAATTATCATACCATTTTAACTCTAAAAAGGTACCTGACCCCTTTAATTTTTCCTTATGGAGCTAACGGGGATGGAACTTTATAGATAAGTGACGATACAATACCCGGCGGCACCAGAACCTCCACTCCATGCAGGAATAGCACCGCCGCCACCGCCGCCCGGTACTTCACCGGAAGAACCATTGTGGAAACAACACGAAACCGCACCGCCGGCGCCACCATCAACACCGCCGGCATTACCACCATTACCGCCAGCAACACCACCAACGCCATTAGCTGTATCACCTGTACCACCGATACCACCGATACCGGAAAGACCACCACCACCACCACCACCACCAACGGCAGTCAATACACCACCAAAAGAACTATCGCCTCCATCGCCTCCATCGCTTCCAACACCTCCAACACCACCAACACCACCTAATCCAACTGTAACTACAACAGTTAAAGAAACTGTCGATGATGGTACTTGAATACTGCTGTAACCACCGCCTCCTCCACCACTTCCAGACAAATAAGGACCTCCTGCAGGAGAATAGGCTCCTCCTCCACCACCTCCGGCACCCCAGCACTGGATAGACACAAGATCATCAGCTGAATAGCCTGAGGGTTTAATCCAAGTATCACTAACCGTGAAAATCTGAATACCAGGAGATATCACACCCTCCCAAGAATAAGCATCGGCTACATTTTTTTTACAATAATAAACACTGTCCGCCACCCCCGTACCCCCTTGCACATATTTCGTTGTGCCTCTGGTGGTCTCATTGCAGGTTGAAGCTGTATCGCCTAATTTTATCGCGCCTGAAGCTTTAATATCCCCATTAACATCAAGCGCTGCTCCTGGCTCGCCAGATATTCCAATCCCCACCTTTCCACTCTCATGAACTTTAAAGATTGGATTTCCATCTTCGTCTTTAATATTCAGATAGGAGTTTGGACCAGATGCAGTTCTGGAGATATGAAGTCCTTCTGCTGTGCTTGTTTGCATATCAATTGTTAATTTTGTCGCTGATATTGCACCTCCAACCTGAACATCCCCTTTCAAATTCGCTGAAAGAGGAGCACTGGGATTGATATAATAAGTAGGGTCAGTAGTATCAAAAAAACTAGTAGCAGATAAATCACCATTTTTCACCTGAGCAAGAGAGCCTTCATTGATTGGTGTAGAGACATTGTTTCCAGGAGGGGTTGCAGTTGGTTCGGTCCAAGCTAGGATGAAATTACTCAGAGAAAAAGAAATGGCAAAGACGGAGACAATGAAAGCGAGGTTTTTGATTGTTTTTTGGGGTTGGAACATGGTTTTTGAATTATGAATAATATTGAAAAATTAATTTGCTAATAAGTTTATTGTTCCTGCTTTGAATTCTGTTTTGCCTCGGATGTTCTCTGTTCCTTCAACCATAATTCTGTCACCTATTTTCAGATAGTTCAGACCATCCAATCCTGGGTATTTAGCATCTATTGAGATAAATATTGTTGTTTGATCGATGAGTTTTATCGTTAGGTCACGCCCAACACTATCTGAGAAGTTACTACCATTCCCTTTGATGATTATACTATCAGCTTTTATTTCAGTGATAACTCCAGCAGTGTTGAAAATAACTGGAGGTAATTCAGAAGAAACTGAAGGGTTTTCTTCGTTTGGTTTTTCAGAGATTATATCATCTTCAGTATCAATC
>Ga0209587_1000964_pt1 | contig 13890 bp, 14 predicted proteins | sample NGEPerD_2_FD_184512 | JGI IMG/M metagenome (GOLD analysis project Ga0209587, IMG submission 184512) | Arctic peat soil microbial communities from the Barrow Environmental Observatory site, Barrow, Alaska, USA - NGEE PermafrostL1-D... | ecosystem: Environmental > Terrestrial > Soil > Wetlands >... | reverse complement strand
CCCAGCCGGGCGACCCGGTGAGCGAGGCATTGAAGGCCGCTGCCCGGATCGCCAGCGCCGGCGCCAGGACCGCGAACGGCGTCACCCGCGAGATCCTGCGGCGTCTGCCGCGCCCCTAAGCGACCGTGCCGGCACCCGCGGGCGAGAGCCATCGCTCGCCCTGGAGGGTCGTGAAGGACTTCTACTGGAAGGCCTACGAGGACAACCTCACCGGCCTCTCCGGGATGGTGGCCTACAACCTGCTGCTCTCGGTCTTCCCGCTGGCGCTGCTGGCCCTGTTCATCGCCGGCCGGGTGCTGGAGAGCACCGAGCTCGAGCAGAGCATCCTCCAGGACCTCCGCGGGCTGTTCCCCAACGCCACCGACGACACGCTGGTGCGCGCGCTGGCCCGAGTACGCGACTCCTCCACCGGCCTCGGCGTTGTGGCACTCGTGGCCAGCGTCTACATCGGATCCTCGTTTTGGGGCGCGCTGGACACGGCCTTCTGCCGCATCTACCACGTCCGCTGCCGCAGCTGGGTGGAGCAGAAGCGCTTCTCGCTGGCGATGCTCGTGGTGGTGCTGCTGTTCATGGCCGCCACGGTGGCGGTGCCCACGATCCAGAGCGTGCTGGTCCGCGGCGCGAGCGACCTGCCGCTGGGGCTGTCCGAGGTGGACGGCCTGTTCTTCGGCGTCAGCCTCTTCGTCGGCCTGGCGCTCCTGTTCGTGATCCTCTGCGTGATCTACTGGTCGGTGCCCAATCGCCCGATGCCGTGGCGGGCGATCTGGCCCGGCGCCCTGGGAGCGACGCTGGCGATCGGAGTCGTGGACTACAGCTTCCCGCTGTACCTGTCCAACGTCTCCACGGCCGGCGCCTTCACCACGACGTTCGTGTTCGTGCTCATCGTGCTCGTCTGGTTCTACCTGCTCGCGATCATCATCCTCGGGGGCGGCGTGCTGAACGCCATGCGGTTCGAGATCCACGAGACGGGTGAGCTGAGCCAACCGGCGGCGGCTGGCTGACCGTCTAGCGCGCTCGCTCGACCCTGATCTCGGGGGCCGGCTCGGCCATGGCGAACGGCTCGCCCGCCGCCTTGGCGCGGTACATCGCCTGATCGGCGGCGGCCAGGAGGTACTCCACGTCGTCGCCGTGCTCGGGGCAGGCCACCACGCCCACGGCCACCTCCATCCCCGGCTCGTCGGGCAGCGCGGTCTCGGTCCTGACGGCCTCCACCAGGCGCCGGGCGAGGTTGGTCATGTCGGCGCCGCCCTGGTCGGGGGCCAGCACGCACACCTCGTCGCCGCCGATGCGGGCGGCGGTGTCCACCGACCGGATCGTCCGGCGCACCGCCAGGGCGGTCTGCACCAGAACGCGGTCGCCGGCGGAGCGCCCGCGGGCGTCGTTCACCCGCGCGAGGCCGTTCACGTCGAGCACGAGCAGCGAGAAGCGGTGGCCGTAGCGCTTGTGCAGCGCGAGGGCGTGGCTGAGCGTGTCGTGGAGGTGGGCGAGGTTGAAGAGACCCGTAAGGGAGTCGATCGTGGCCCGGCTGGCGTGCTCGCCGGCCTGGCCGCCCGCGAGGCTCTTCACCCCGGCGGCCTGCACTGCGCCGACGGCCTCGGCCAGGCCCGCCGCGATGTCCGCCAGCTCCTCGGCGCCGAGGTCGGCGGCCTCGTCGCGCAGGGCGTCGAGCACCACCAGCTGGACTGCCCCCAGGTCCCGCGTGATGCTCGCGGGCGTGCCGTTGCGCAGCTCGGCCAGGCCGGCCACGCGCTCCGCGGCGCCCTCGGGCAGCTCGGATGGGCGCTCGGAGGCGGCCGCGGTCAGTACATCGGCTATCACGAGGGGCAGCTCCGCGGCGATCCGGTCGGTGGGAAGGCTCGCGATCTCGTCAAGCGAGGAGCGCTCGATCAGGCGCACCAGCCATGCCTTTGCGAGGACGTCGCGATCGCGGCCGAGGCGCGCAAGCCTGCCCATGATCGGCGGCCGGGTGATCTCGTCGAGTTCGTTCAAGGGGAAGGGACGGCCCGCGGGCGAAGGTCCGAGGCTACGACCGCGCCCGGCCGGAACCCGGGTGCGCTCACGCGAATGGCGCGCCTGGGAACATCGCGGCGTGACCGAGCCCATCCCCATTGCCGAGGCCAGGCGCCGCGTGCTGGCGTCGATCCGCCCGCTGGACACGGAGGACGTGCCCGTCAGCGACGCGCTCGGGCGGGTGCTCGCGGAGGACGTGACAAGCGAGGTGGCCGTGCCGCCGTTCGACGGCTCGGCCATGGACGGCTTCGCGCTGCCGGCCGGTGCCGAGGGGCGCCTGGAGGTGGTGGGCGAGTCGCGCGCCGGACACCCGTGGACGGAGCCCCTTCAGGCGGGCACCGCCGTGCGGATCTCCACGGGAGCCGCGGTTCCGGACGGCACGGCGGCCGTGGTGCCGGTCGAGAACGTGACCGAGGGCGAGGGCGAGGGCGCGGTGGAGGTGCCCCCCACGCCCGACGGCGCAAACGTGCGGCTGCGGGGAGAGGACGTGCAACCGGGGGACGTGGTCCTGCCGCGCGGCGCCGAGCTGTCGCCGCCGGCGCTGGGGGTGCTCGCCAGCGTGGGCCGCACAGCCGCGCGCTGCACCCGCCGCCCGCTGGTGGCCATCCTCGCCACCGGCGACGAGCTGACCGAGCCGGGCGCGGAGCTCGCGCCGGGTGCCATCTGGAGCTCCAACCCGCTCGCTCTCGCCGGCCAGGTGGTGCGCGCGGGCGGCGTCGTGGAGCGCACTCTGAGCGTGCCCGACGACGCCGAGGCCACCCGCTCGGCCATCGGCGACGCTCTCGGCAGCGCCGACGTGGTGTGCGTGTCGGGCGGTGTCTCTGTGGGCCCCCACGACCATGTGAAAGGCGCACTGGGCGACCTCGGCGTGGAGGAGTCCTTCTGGGGCGTGGCGCTGCGCCCGGGAAAGCCAACGTGGTTCGGCACGCTGGACGGCGGCGGGCGCCGCGTGCTGGCCTTCGGGCTGCCGGGCAACCCGGTGTCGGCGATGGTCACCTTCCGGCTGTTCGCCATGCCTGCGCTGCGCGCCCTGCAGGGCGCCGACCCGGGCACGGCCCGGGCGGAGGCGGTGCTGGACGAGCCCGTGGCGCGCCACCCGCGCCGCGACCAGGCGGTGCGCTGCCGGCTCACCGCCGCCGCGGACGGCCTGCACGCGCGGCCCACCGGCCGCCAGGAATCTCACATCTTGACCTCGATGCTGGCCGCGGATGCGCTGGCGCTGATCACCCTCGGCGAGGGCGAGGTGCCCGCCGGCGAGCGGGTGGAGGTGGAGCTCCTCGGAGGGGTCCCGCGCGGACTATCGTCCCGCCCGTGAGACAGCGCGATCCGCGGACCGCTCTCGAACGCCGCCGCCGGGCACGGGCGCGGGTGAAGATCCTCGACGTGCCGGAGTCCGAGTCGTCGGCCGACGGCAGCGTGAGCACCCGCCAGGAGGCCGAGGTCACCCTCCCGCGCTCCGAGCTCGACCGGATCTGGAGCCCCGAGTACCTCGAGCGCCTGGCGCGCACCTACTGGCGCTTTTTGACCCGCGTGTCCCTCGGCCTGCTGCGGGTTCTGTACACCGAGGACGGGCGCGACATCGCCTTCATCGGCCGGCCGTTCGTGCTGCTCACCTTCCACAAGCCCGACTACGAGATCGAGGGCGACTGGGGGATGGTCACCTGGCGGATCAAGAAGGGCCTGCTGGTGGCGCCGGGCGGCCGTACGAAGGGCTACCTGCGCCTCAAGGTGAGCCGGCCGCCCGCCGACGGAGAGGAGCATCCGGGCGACGAGCTGATCACCGGCACGGTGAGCTCGGAGGTGGCCAACTTCTACCCGCTGATCGCCGGCTGGGGCTGGTTCTCGCGCGTGGGACGCCACCTGTACCGGATCACCCAGCTGCGGATCCACATCGTCGTGACCCACGCCTTCCTGCGCTCACTGGCGCGGCTGGACCTGGCGCCGTCGGTGGTGGGAGCGCTGAAGGGGGACGCGAGCGCTGAGGCCTCCAGGGCGGCGAGAGCCAAGCCTGGCGAGGAAGAGGGAGCCCGTAGTGCTCTGCACACGGGCGACCGATGACAAAGCCAGGCGCCGGCTATCGCCGTCCTGGTGGCCTCAGCCCAAGCGCTCGCCGATGACCTCGCGGAGCTTGGCCCGGTCGTGGCGGGCCTGTACCCGGCGCACCGTGCCCGACCGGGAGCGCATCACGAGCGACTCCGTCGTGGCCCCCTCGGGGCCCTCGAAGTGGACGCCGGCGAGCATGTCGCCCTCGGTCACGCCCGTGGCCGAGAAGAAGACGTTGTCGCCGGACACCAGGCGCTCGGTGTCGAGCACCTCGTCGAGGTCGTAGCCGGCGTCGAGGGCGGCCTGGCGCTCCTCGTCGGCGCGGGGCCACAGCCGGCCCACGATCTTGCCGCCGATGCAGCGGATGGCCGCGGCCGCCAGCACGCCCTCGGGCGTGCCGCCGATGCCCCACAGCAGGTCCACGGGTGAGCCCGGGGTCACCGCCGAGAGCGCGGCCGACACGTCGCCGTGCGGGATCAGCCGGATTCGCGCGCCGGCCTCCCGGATCTCGGCGATCGCCTCCTCGTGGCGCGGGCGGTCGAGCATGACCACCACCACGTCGCCGATCGCGGTGCCCTTCGCCTCTGCCATCAGGCCCAGCGTCTCGGGGAGCGGGCGATCCAGGTCGAGCAGGTGGGCCAGCTCGCGCGAGGTGGCCATCTTGAGCATGTAGAAGCAGGGGCCGGGATCGAACATCGCGCCGCGCTCGGCCAGGGCGATGGTGGCCAGCGCGTTGGGCATGCCGTCGGCGCACAACTCGGTGCCCTCCAGCGGGTCCACGGCCACGTCCACCTCGGGCTGTGAGCCGTCGCCCACGCGCTCGCCGTTGTAGAGCATCGGGGCCTCGTCCTTCTCGCCCTCGCCGATCACCACCGTGCCGTCCATGGAGACGGTGTCCAGCATCAGGCGCATGGCGTCCACGGCCGCGCCGTCGGCGGACTCCTTCTCGCCGCGGCCGATCCAGCGAGCCGCCGCGAGCGCGGCGTACTCGGTGGTGCGCACGAGCTCGAGGGCGAGGTTGCGGTCCGGGCGGGATCCGTCCGGAGCCGTGGTCACATCACGCCCGGGGGCTTCTTGGCGTCCGAGTGCAGCGCCTGTCTCAGGTAGCCGCTAACGAACAGCCCGGTGGCCCCGAGGAGCGCCACGAGGTAGCCGTAGGACAGCGAGATCTCGATGCCCGGCTCGGGCTTGCCGAGGATGATGCCGTTGCAGAGAATCAGCACGACCGCGGTGATCCCCACGATCATCGTGACCTCTCCGGGCTTCCAGCTGAGCTCTGCGTTGCGGGCGACGATGTAGGCGAGTATGAACGGCGCGGTGCAGGCGGCGGCTAGCAGCAGGTCGAGGATGCGGAACGTCTGCCACGCGTCGGCGCTCTGGCCCGGACCGATGCCGGCGCCCGTGATCTTGGAGTTTCGGTTGCCGGCATTCGTCGAGAACCAGGGCAGCCAGAGCGAGCCGAGGAGGATGCCCGCGAAGACGAAGCCGACCACCTCCGACCAGCTGAGCCGCTTGAGGCTGAAGCCCTGGGGCGGTTTGTCGCTCGCCTCGAGCCGAGCCCGGTCGCTGCCGCCGAAGGCGCCCGCAATCACCGAGACCCCAACAGTGACCGCCAGCAGCAGGATCTCCGGGTCGGGCAGCTCCACCTTCGCCGGCTCTCCCGTCGCATTGTGGACGAGCAGGAGGGCACCGCCGAAGAAGGCGCCGGCGACGGCGCCGCGCAGCGCGGCCTCGCTGGCCTTCAGGTGCTCGCGCCCGGCGACGTAGGCACCGATCAGCGCCAGCACGGACAACACGAGATAGGCGATCTCGTTCACGCCGAGGACCCAGCCGCACAGCGCCCCGAAGGCGGCAGGCACCACCACCGCAAGCAGCACCTGTACCGGGATCGGTCTAGTTCGGAAAAGTGGCGCCAAACTCGCTCTCCGAGCGGACCCTATAGCGTGGCGCGACATGACGCGACGCTGGGGACCGGCGCGGCGTCGTAGGTTTCCGGAGAGCCAAGGAGTCGCTTCGCAACATCAAGGCGGTGGACGTGATGTCGACCGGCCTCCGGGGCAGAACCTCGACGAGTGGCGCGCGCTGGTGCGCATCTCGTTCCTGGTCGAGCGCGTGAGCGAGTAGCCATCCGGGGCGAGCGCCCGCTTACGAACCTGTTGCCCTCGCGCCGAAATCGGTTCAGCGTCACTGACCCGGGTACGCTTAACGCAAAGCTCTTCGCAGCCGCCGCACAGTGCGCCCTGAATCCCTGGAAACAATGCCCCCTGGAGGGGCTGACCCGCTGGCCGATCGGTATCGCGCCGAGCTCGTCGAGGCCCGTGAACGGACCCTCTCGCTGGTGGAGGCGGTAGCCGAGCACAACCTGAGCCGCCAGCACGACCCGATGATGAGCCCGCTGGTGTGGGATCTGGGCCATATCGCGGCGTTCGAGGACCTCTGGCTCTGCCAGCGGGTGGGCCGACTCGATCCCCTCCGTCCCGACCTGGCCGGCGTCTACGACGCGGCCGAGACGCCTCGGGCCGTTCGCGGAGACGTTCGCCACCTCGCCCACCGCGAGGTGCTGGACTTCCTCGGGGAGGTGCGCGTGCGCGCCATGGAGGTGCTCGACCGCACCGACCTCCACGCCGAGGGCCACGGCCTGCGCTCCGGCGTCTTCGCCTGGGAGATGGTGGTCCAGCACGAGCACCAGCACAGCGAGACCATGCTCCAGACCCTCACGCTTGCGGCCCCGGGGGTGTACTCGCCGCCGCGGCCCGAGCGCCCGCCCGCCCCCGCGGGGGGGCCGCGGGAGATGGTGCGCGTGGAGGCCGGTCCGTTCGAGATGGGCGATCCCGGCGAGGGCTTCGCCTACGACAACGAGCGACCCCGCCACAGCGTGGACGTGGCCGCGTTCGAGATCGACGCCACGCCCGTGACCAACGGTGACTTCGAGGCGTTCGTGGCGGACGGTGGCTACGCGCGGGACGAGCTGTGGAGCGTGGACGGGCTGCGGTGGCGGTTCTCGGAGGGCATCCAACGGCCCCTCTACTGGACGGCGACGAGAGGCGAGCGGCGGTTCCAGGCCACCGAGGAGCGCGACCCCGCCCTGCCGGTCATGCACGTGTCGTGGTTCGAGGCCAACGCCTTCGCGCGCTGGCGCGGAGCGCGCCTGCCGACCGAGGCGGAATGGGAGAAGGCCGCGGCCCACGACCCCGCCACGGGCGAGTCCCGCCGCCGCCCCTGGGGCGACGGCGAGGCCACACGTGAGCGGGCGAACATCGATCAGCTCGCCTTCGGCCCGGCCCCCGTCGGCTCGCTTCCCGCCGGCGCCTCGGCGCACGGGGTGCTGGGGATGATCGGCGACTGCTGGGAGTGGACTGCGAGCTCGTTCGGGGGCTACCCGGGGTTCGAGCCGTTCCCCTACCGCGCGTACTCCGAGGTGTTCTTCGGCGACGGCTACCGCGTGCTACGCGGCGGCTCGTGGGCCACCCGCCCGAGCGTGGCCCGCAACACGTTCCGCAATTGGGATCTCCCCGACCGGCGCCAGATCTTCGCCGGCTTCCGCTGCGCTCGGGACGCGTCGTGAGCGGAGAGGCCACGATCCAGATCGAGAACTGCCTGGATGGCCGGGCGCCAGACACGCTCGCCGAGGACGTGCGTGCGGGGCTGTCCGCCGAGCGCAAGCGGCTGCCGCCCAAGTACTTCTACGACGCCCGCGGGTCCGAGTTGTTCGACCGGATCACCTCGGTGGCCGAGTACTACCCCACCCGCTGCGAGCGCGCGATCCTCAACCGCCGCGCGCCCGACCTGGTGGAGGGCATGCGGGAGCTGGTGGAGCTGGGCTCGGGCACGGCATCCAAGACACGCGCGCTGCTCTACGCGATGGCGGCCGCGGGAACGCTGGACCGATACGTGCCCTTCGACGTGGACGAGTCGGTGGTGAAGGCCAGCGCCGATGAGCTGGCCGAGCTCTACCCCGGGCTCGCGGTGCACGGTGTCGTCGGCGACTTCGAGTCGGACCTGGGCGCCATACCCGAGGGCGAGCGGCGGCTGTTCGCCTTCCTCGGCGGCACCGTGGGCAACTTCGAGCCCGAGCAGCGGGCCCGCTTCCTCGCTCGCATCCGCGGCCTGCTCGGCCCCACCGACCGCCTGATCCTGGGTACGGACCTGGTGAAGGACACCGCGATGCTCGAGGCGGCCTACGACGACGCCGGGGGCGTCACCGCCGAGTTCAACCTCAACGTGCTGAGGGTGCTCAACGCGGAGCTGGAGGCGGACTTCGACCTGGACGCCTTCGAGCACGTGGCCGTGTTCGTGGACGAGCATGAGCGGATCGAGATGCGGCTGCGCTCGCTGCGCGATCAGACGGTCTCGATCCCGGGCGCTCAGATCACGGCCGACTTCGCCCAGGGCGAGGAGATGCTCACCGAGATCAGCAGCAAGTTCACTCCGCAGCGGATCGCGCAGGAGCTCACCGCCGCGGGGTTGAGCCTGGACGAGCTGATCACCGATGAGCAGGGGCTGTTCGCGGTGAGCGTGGCCACGCCCGCCTGACGGCCGCGCGCCATAGAGTGCCGCCGCCATGGACCTGAACGGAGCAGGCACGATCGTGTCGGGCGGGGCCTCCGGCCTGGGCGAGGCCACCGCGAGGGCGCTCGCGGAGCGCGGTGCCAAGGTGGCCCTAGCCGACGTCAACGACGAGAAGGCGGAGGCGCTCGCGGGCGAGCTGGGCGATTCCGCGATGGCGGTCCATTGCGACGTGACCGCCGAGGACGAGGTGAGATCCGCGGTGGACGCCGCCGTGGAGGCGTTCGGCTCGATCCGCTTCGCGGTGGGCTGCGCCGGGGTGGGCTGGCCGGAGAAGATCGTGTCCAAGAAGGGGCCGCACCAGCTGCTGCCGTTCGAGACCGTGGTGCGGGTGAACCTGATTGGCATGTTCAACTTCCTGCGCTTCTCCGCCGCCGCCATGAACGAGAACGAGCCCGACGACGAGGGCGAGCGCGGCGCCGCGGTGATGACGGCCTCGATCGCCGCCTACGAGGGCCAGATCGGCCAGGTGGCCTACTCGGCGTCCAAGGGCGGCATCGTGGGCATGACCCTGCCCGCCGCCCGCGACCTCGCCGGCCGCGGCGTGCGAGTGTGCACGATCGCGCCGGGGCTGTTCGACACCCCCCTGCTGGCGGCGCTCCCCGAGGAGGCGCGCCAGGCGCTCGGCGCCACGATCCCCTTCCCCCCGCGGCTCGGACGGCCGTCCGAGTACGCCCAGCTGGCGGTTCACATCGCCGAGAACACGATGCTCAACGGCGAGACGATCCGGCTGGACGGCGCCATCCGGATGGCACCCAAGTAAGGCGCGCATAACCTTTGCTGTAGACCCTCTCGACTCACAAGGAGACCCTGAATGCCCGAAGCAGTGATCGTCGACGCCATCCGCACGCCCATCGGCCGAGCCTTCAAGGGCTCGATGGCGCAGCTGCGCCCGGACGAGACCGGCGCCTTCATCGTCGACCGCCTGCTCGAGCGCAACGAGGGCGTGGAACCCGCCCTGGTCGAGGAGGTCGTGGCCGGCTGCGGGCTGCCCCAGGGCAAGCAGGCCTTCAACATCGGCCGCGTGATCGCGCTGCTGTCGGAGAAGCTCCCGCAGGAGGTCAACGGCAGCACCGTGTCGCGCTACTGCGCCTCGGGGCTCGACGCCATCCGGATCGCCTCCAACAACGTGCTGGCGGGTCAGGGCGACATCTACATCGCGGCCGGCGTGGAGGCCGTGTCGCAGTACAACGAGCGCCAGGAGGCCGCGGGCGTGGCTGACCAGAACGAGCACCTTCAGGGCCACAACGGCGAGCCCAACGTCTACATCCAGATGGGCGACACCGCGGTGAACGTGGCCAAGCGCTACGACGTGAGCCGCGAGGACATGGATAAGTACGCCCAGCGCTCGCAGGAACAGGCCGTGAAGGCCCAGGAGGACGGCTTCTTCGGCCGCGAGATCGCGCCGATCCCGGACCACGAGGGCAACGAGATCGCCAAGGACGACGGCCCGCGCGCCAGCTCCTCCTACGAGAAGCTCTCACAGCTGCCCGAGGCCTTCGAGGGCGGCGGCGGCGTGACCGCCGGCAATTCCTGCCCGCTCAACGACGGCGCCGCCGCGGCCCTGATCATGTCCGCCGACAAGGCCTCGGAGCTGGGCCTGAAGCCGCGTGCGCGGATCATCACTGCCGCCACCGCCGCCACCGAGCCCGAGTACATGGGCGTGGCGCCCATCCCGGCGATTCAGAAGGTGCTCGAGCGGGCCGGCATGACCATCGGCGACGTGGACATCGTGGAGCTCAACGAGGCCTTCGCCGCCCAGGTGATCCCGATCATGGACGAGTGCAACATCCCGCTGGAGAAGCTGAACCCCCACGGGGGCGCGATCGCCCTCGGCCACCCCTTCGGGATGACCGGCGTGCGGATCATGACCACACTCCTGAACGGCCTGGAGACCGCCGACGGAACGATCGGGCTCGAGACGATGTGCGTGGCCGGCGGGCAAGGCGAGGCGATGCTGGTGGAGAGGCTCTCCTAAGCGCTCGCCGTCTCTAGGCGGCGCTCGCGCGCCCACAGGAACAGGGGCAGGGCGAAGCAGACGCCGCCCACCGCGGCGAGGGCGAACGGCCACCATTTCTGGATGCCGACCCTCGCCGCCTCCCCCGGCATCCAGAGCAGCACGACCGTGCCTGTGAGCAGGAGGTCGGTCAGGGTCAGGATGGCGATGGTGGTCTCCACGGCCTGCTCGCCGAGCTCGCCGAAGTCCAGTCCGCTCTCGCCGAGGAAGACGACGAAGACCGCGACCTGGACAGCGAGGCCCAGCAGAGCCAGCGCGAGGAAGAGCGGCGCCCGGCTCATGCCGCTGCCCCCGCGTTCGCCGGTTCGCGCACGAAGCCCGCGATCAGCTCGGCCAGCCGCTCCGGCTGGTCCTCCGAGACGAACGTGTAGCTGTCCTCGATCCACTCCAGCCGGGCGTTGGGGAGGGTCGAGGCCAGCGACTCGGGGATGCCGTTCCTGAAGAAGCGATCCTCTGCGGCCCAGGCGAGCAGCGCCGGGCGATCAAAGCCCGGCAGGCGGTCGGCGGCCTCGTTGGTGTGGCGCGGGTCGATGCCCGCCAGCACGGCGTTCAGCTCCTCCCGGACCGCGGAGTCCGCCAGCGCGGCGAGCACGTAGGTGTCCTCAGCCTGCTTCTCGATCGGGCGCTTGGTCAGCCAGCCGTAGGCCGCCGGCAGCCGCCGGGCGGCTCTCGGCCGCAGCGAGTGCAGCACCCCCAGCGTGGCGCCCGGCACCCGCGCGAGCGCGAGCAGTGGCTTGAACAGCTTGGGCGGGAACACGTCGCGGTAGTCGCACGGTGTGAGCACGAGCCGGCCGATGCGCTCGGGACGAGTCGTCACCGCGATCTGGCACAGGGCGCCGCCGGTGTCGTTGCCCACCAGCGTCACGTCGTCGAGGCCGAGAGCGTCCAGGGCGTCGCAGACCAGCGCGGCGAGGGCCGGTGGCGTCAGGTCGCCGCCCCCGAGCGGCTCGACGTGGGAGCCGAGCGGGAGGTCGAGCGCCACGCAGCGGAAGTCCGGCGACAGGCGCGGCACCACCTTGCGCCAGAGATTCGCGTTCACGAGAAGGCCGTGCACGAACACGATCGCCGGGCCCGAGCCGGTCTCGTGGACCCGGATCCGGCCGCCCGGCAGGTCGAGGGTGCGGGCCTCGCCCAGCTCAGGGGACCGCCAGCGGCTGCGTTCGGTGGTGCTCATGCTCTGTCCCCTCTGTTGCGTACAGTCTGTATGTCGATGTCGGCGAGCGTAACATACATACAGTGTGTCTGTCAGTGGGGAGGTCGTAGTGCGCGCTGAGCGGCGGGCCAACGTGGAGCGCTCGGCGACAACACGCGCCGCCCTGATCGCGGTCGCCCGCAGGCTCTTCACCGAGAGGGGCTACGTCGAGGTCGGGACCGAGGAGATCGTGCGCGAGGCGAAGGTCACGCGCGGCGCGCTGTATCACCACTTCTCCGACAAGCGCGCCCTCTTTCGCGCCGTCCACGAGCAGGTCGAAGAGGACATGGTCGGCGCCATCACGGAGGCGATGGTCGGGATCGAGGATCCCGTCGAGCTGCTGGTCGCTGCCAACCGCCGCTTCCTCGATCTGTGTACGGACCCCAACTGGACCCGAATCCCGCTGATCGACGCCCCCTCGGTGCTGGGCTGGACCGAGTGGCGGGCGGCCGACATGCGCTACGGCCTCGGCCTGGCGACGCTGACCCTCACGGCCGCCATGGACGCCGGCGCCCTGCGCCGGGCACCTGTACGCCCCCTCGCACACCTGCTGCTGGCGGCGATGGGCGAGGCCGGCCTGATGATCGCCCAAGCCGACGATCCCGAAGCCGAGCGCGTCGAGGTGGAGCCAACCCTCGTGGCGCTGATCGACGGGCTAAGAGCCTGATTGGGCCACATTCGGGCGGCATGTCCGCCCAAATGCGGCCCAGCGCGGCCGTCAGCCCGTGACCAGCACGATCTTGCCGAGCTTGCCGCCCTCGGTGAAGCGGTCATAGGCGGCCTCGGCCTCGTCCAGCGGGAAGGTGGCGGCCACCGGCACGTCGAGCGCGCCGGAGTCAAAGCCCGGGAGCACCTCGGCCTCCACGCGGCGCATCGCGTGCGCCTTCTCCTCGAGCGGGCGGGCGCGGAGGGTCGAGGCGCGCAGGGTGGCGCGCTTGCCCATCATCGCCCGCAGGTTCACCTCAGCCTTCAAGCCCGCCCCCACGCCGATCACCACGATCCGGCCGGAGGTGGCCAGGGCCTTCAGGTTCTCGCCGATGTTGGGTGCGCCAACGAGCTCGAGCACCACGTCGAAGGGACCGTGCTCGCCGAAGCCCTCGGGATCGATCGCCGTGGCGCCCAGCTCCTCCACGCCGGCTCGCAGCTCCTCGCGGCGCACTGTGGCGGTCACCCGCGCGCCGGCCATGCGGCCGAGCTGGACGGCCGCGGTGCCCACCCCGCCCGCGGCGCCGTGCACCAGCAGGCGCTCGCCGGGCCGCAGCCCGGCCTGGCTGAACAGGGCGTCGTGTGCGGTGGTGAATACCTCGGGCGCGCCACCGGCGCGGGGCCAGTCCAGCGCCTCGGGAACGGGCATTGCGGCGCGCTCGTGGAGGACCGCCAGCTCGGCCTGCCCTCCGCCGCCGACGATCGCCATCACGCGGTCACCCTCCTCGAAGCGCTCGGCGCCCGGTCCGCGGGCCACCACCTCGCCGGCCAGCTCCAGCCCGGGAATGTCCGGCGGTACTCCGGGCGGGGCCGGGTATTCGCCCTTGCGCTGGAGGATGTCGGCGGCGTTGAGCCCGGCGGCGCGCACCGCCACCAGGATCTGACCCGGGCCGGGCTCCGGGTCCGGACGCTCCTCGACCACGAGGTCGCCATCGTGGATGGTCACGGCTCGCATAGCGCGCGACTCTAGACGGCCGCTCAGCCGACCGCGCGCCAGCTGACCGTGACCGGCTCGCACTCGGCCACCTGCCCGCCGGTGTCCAGGCGGCTGAGGACCACGGTCACGCGCCAGGTGCCCGCCACGCCCTCGGCGCCGAAGCGCCCGCGCAGAGTCCACCGCAGCGACGCGCTCAGCGGCCCCTGCGAGGAGCTCACCGTGCGCGTCTCGCGTCCGGAGTCGCGGAAGCGCCCCGCCCCCACCCTGCGCTTGCCGCGGCCCCGGGCGATGCGCGCGCCGCCGGACTCCAGCGCCACGGCGCGGCCGAGGGCGCCGGGGCAGCGGATCTGGAAGGCCGCTCGGGCGCGGGACACGGCGCGGCCGCCGCCACCCACCTCCAGGACCGACGGCAGCCGCGCC